>ERZ824488.3678-NODE-3678-length-11199-cov-2.396985_pt1 | contig 11199 bp, 5 predicted proteins | sample MGYA00519936_ERZ824488 | MGnify/ENA primary metagenome ERZ824488 (study PRJEB31778, sample SAMEA3449153) | human gut metagenome | biome: human gut; feature: human-associated habitat; material: faeces | place: United Kingdom | collected 2010/2012 ... | reverse complement strand
CCGGAAACGACGCTTGCAGCCGCCTTGTGGAGCTTATGCCGGAGGGCTTGACCGTCCACCGCCTTATTCCTCTTTTCAAAGACTGGAACGAGGTGCAGACGCGCCGGAATGAAATCACAGACGGGAAATATCTGCGGGAAGCTGTCTATGGCTTGAAAGAGCCGCCACAGGAAGAAACCGTTGAGATTATCCGAATGAGCGAGGTTGACACACAGACCGTTGAATGGCTATGGAAACCGTATATCCCCTTTGGGAAAGTAACCATAGTACAGGGCAACCCCGGCGAGGGAAAGACCACCTTTGCGCTGCGCCTTGCCGCCGCCTGCTCCGCAGGCAAACCGATGCCGGGAATGAAGCCGCTGCCTCCCTTCAACGTCATCTACCAGACGGCGGAGGACGGACTGGAGGATACCGTAAAGCCCCGCCTTATCGAAGCGGACGCCGATCAGGACAGGATCATCAATATCCGCGAGGATAAAAAATCCCTGCATTTGCTGGACAGCCGCATTGAAAAGGCCATCGTGCAGTGCGACGCCCGGCTGCTGATCCTTGACCCACTGCAGGGCTACCTCGGAGAGCGGATCGATATGAACCGGGCAAATGAGATCCGTGAGGTGATGAAGTCGGTCGGTCAGGTGGCGCAGCGGACAGGCTGTGCCGTCGTGCTTGTCGGTCATCTCAATAAGGCAGCGGGACTGAGCAGCGCCTACCGCGGACTCGGCTCCATCGACTTCCGTGCGGCGGCAAGAAGCGTGCTTGTGGTGGGCAGGCTGCGGAAAAACAAAACTGTCCGTATCGTCGTGCATGACAAATCCTCCCTTGCACCGGAGGGGAAATCTCTTGCCTTTCAGCTCGGAGATGAAGAAGGCTTCCGCTGGCTCGACGGCTATGACGAGATATCCGCTGAAGAACTGTTGTCCGGCTTCTCTTCACAACCGGAAACCAAGACTGCGCAGGCGGAGGAACTCATCCGCTTCATGCTGGAGGACGGAGCGGAGCTTCACTGCGAAGAGATCATCCGTGCAGCGGCGGACAGGCAGATCGCCCGCCGAACGGTAAACGAGGCAAAGAAGAATATCTCCGGCATCGTCACACGGAAGGCAGGCGCAAGGTGGATGTGGTCGCTCCAAAATGAAGATTGCAACATTACAGAGGTGTCCTTGAAGGAAGGATGAAACACTGCAGCCTCCGCCGACCGACTTGCAATGTTGCATTGTTCTTTTCTCTGCCGACAATACCCAAAAAACGCCCTGTGTGCCGACAACAGCGGAATCGGGCATACAACCCCGACCGCCGCGCACAAGAGCGGAATACGGCGCCTGTGGCGGCGTGTGCGGACATTTTTCTGCCGTGAAACTCTTCTTCTACAAGACTCGCAGGATTCAAGCTCCTTTTTGCGGTTTGCGTCCTGTTTCGCGAGAATCGGCACACGGTACGAAAATAAGCAGGAGAAAGCCGAGGGGTTGCACAGCAATCCCTCGGCGGGTTACAGCGGACGGCAACGCCGACCGCAAGGGGCTTTGTACGGCTTTTGCAGTCTAAAAATAAAACGGCAATTTAGGGGTTGCACAAATAAATCTCTCGCATATTTAGGGGTTGCGGATTTACAGGAAAAGTCCGGTCCTGTGATAGGCGGAATGCGAAAATACGAACAGCCTTACGGCGGAAAGGAATACAATGAACGATTACAAAGAATATCTTGAAACGGGGATCCTCGGCAGCTACAGGCCGGAGAATGCCGTGGTTAAAAAATACGACAGCGGCGCGGCGCTCACTCTCTTCCGTGATACGGTCTGCATGCACGAGGGAGACTCCCGCGTCCGTGAGCGTGAAATGCTGATAAAGGGAAAGCGGTTTATTATCTCCCCTGTATTCCTCTCTGACGCCAAAGCCACAGCTACGGACAAAATGCTGTCTCTCATAGACGAAGACCTCGGAAGGGATGCAAAAAATATCTGAAATTTTTCGGTTTCGGATAGACTTTCGGCAGGCGATACGGTATACTGTGTGATACCGTATCGGCTTGCCCTGCATAAAAGGAGGATGCAAAAATGACAAGCCAAAAATACACGATACTATACGGCAGATTAAGTCAGGACGACGGAAAGGCCGTCGAATCCAACAGCGTTACCAATCAGAGGCTCATGCTTGAAAGGTATGCCTTTGACAACGGGTTTGAAAATGTCCTGTTCCTGGCGGACGACGGCTATACGGGAACAAACTTCGAGCGCCCCTCATGGAAACAGGTCGAGGAAATGATCAAGCGCGGCGAGGTGGAGACGCTCATCGTCAAGGATCTCAGCCGCCTCGGCAGAGAGTATCCGCAGGTGGGCTATTACCTTGAGCTGTTCTTCCCGAACATGGGCGTGCGGTTCATAGCGGTCAACGACGGTGTCGATTCGCTGGTCGAGGAGCAACGATTTCAGTCCGATACGCAACTGGGCAAACGAGCTTCACGCAAAGGATTCCAGCAAGAAGGTTCGTGCGGTGAAGAAGCTGCAGGCAGAACGGGGAGAGCAGCTCGGCGGACGGCCTCCCTACGGCTATAAAAAAGCGAACAGAGAGAGCAAGAAACTCGTCCCCGACGACGAAGCTGCGGCGGTGGTACAGAAGATATTCTCTCTGTGCGCCTCCGGCAAAGGCCCCAATCAGATCGCCCGGATTCTCCGTGAGGAAAAGGTGCTGACGCCAAGCAATTATTATTACCAAAATCACGAAAAGAGCCATGCCAAGCTGGATCTCACCCGCCCCTATGCGTGGAGCAGCAGCACCGTCACGGGGATCCTTGACAACAAGGTCTATCTCGGACACACCGTAGGCCTGCGCACCACAACGATATCCTACAAGAACAAAACGACGGTGCACCGCCCCGAAAGCGAATGCGCCGTTGTGGAGAACACGCACCCCGCGCTGATCAAGAAAGAGCAATGGGATATCGTGCAGGAGGTGCGCACGCACAAAAAACGCACGCCGAATCACATGGATGAGCCAAATCTCTTTTCGGGACTTGCTTACTGTGCCGACTGCAAACGGTCGATGGTGCTGCACCGGGCAAGCAGCATGAAAAAGTCCGACTACAACTTCAAGTGTTACACCTACGGTAAGCGCGGCAGGAGCGAATGCACGCCCCACCACATCCGGGAGGAGGAGCTGTACGCCGTCGTACTGGACGATCTGCGGCGGGTGACACACTTTGCCCGCCAAAAGGAGCGGCAGTTTGTGGAGTACATCAACCGCAAAAACACGGCGCAGCTTCGGCAGGAGATCAACAAGCTGCAAAAAGAGCTTGACACCATGCGCAGACGCAGGAACGAGCTGACTGCCCTGTTCAAACGGCTGTATGAGGACAATGTGCTCGGCCGTGTAACCAACGAGCAATTCCGCCTTCTCTCTGCCGACTACAATGCCGAGCAGAGGGAGCTGGACGAGGCGATCCCGCAGAAGGAGGAGCGACAGGAAAAGCTGAAGGCGTCGGCAGCCAATGTGGAAGCGTTCATCGAGAAGGCAAAACGGTACAGGACCATTGACGAGCTGACACCTCAGATCGTGCGCCTGTTCATATCCCGGATCGAGGTCGGAGAACGCGCCGTAAAGCACTCGCGGCACTCGGCCCAGAAAATCCGTATCGTTTACCGTGACATCGGAGAATGGGATCACGACGAGTCGGCAGCCGAAACCAACCGGCAGCAGCCGCAGCTTACAGCTGACGCCGCGCAGCCGGTACTGCTTCCGGCATAAGAGCGGCACGAGCCAAAAGCAACAATAAACAAAATGAGCAAACCAAAACAAACGCAGCAAAGGCGGATGACAACTGCCATCCGCCTTTACCGCACCTATATTCAGTCAACTTTTGTCCCTTTGAACACTATCAGAAGTGTACCAGAGGGTTTTCAAGGATCCAGAGAACCCCTTAAACCCTCTGGCACACCTAGGAGTCTCATTCTCCCAAGTGTGCCAGAGGGTTTTCAAAAATTTAGAGAAACCTATGGGATCCTGGTACACCCAGGATCCTCACTTCCACCAGAATCTTTGGTATAAGGAAAGGGGCCGTCACATATCAGCTAATGTGACAACCCCTTTTTCTGCTATCTTATCCCTTTTTGCCCTTCATCTCGCGCTTTACGCTCTCGGCCGCGTTGGACGCGCGGTTCAGCACATCGTTAACTTCCTTTTCCTTGGCGGTTCCGCGGAAACGATATTGAAACTGAAAGAACAGTCCGACAATCATCAGCGGAATTATACACCAAAATCCCAGCAGCAATAAAAGCACCAGAACGGTTACCGACAGACTGAGGACATGCTTGCCCTTGTGAAGGATATCCAGATAATTTTGATTCCCCTTTTCAATCAGCGCCGCAACAAAACCGAAGAAACGTCCGCATGCCTCACCGAATCCCATGCTCTTTCCTTCTTCCGTATTCTCTGTCACCGCCGTATCCTTTTCCACCTTGCCCAGCTTTTCCAAATAGTCAAACGCCTCCCAGAGGTCCCAATTGCATGTCTCTAGGGCTTCCTTGGCTTCTTCATAGGTCACACCGGTCTTGAGTACCAGCTGTTCTACCATCTCATAATGCTCCATCTCTATCCCTCCTTCATGGATTGCAGATCGTCTTTTTTATTATACCCCAATATACGCTTTCTGTCATAAAAAAGTGAAAATTTTTTATTTTTTTCCACCGGATGTATAGGCAGCCGCAGCCATATTGTGAACCAGATGCCGCAGCCGGAAAATGGCATCGTTTTTTCTGGAAGGATGTACCCGATTGGTCAGCAATACTACATACAGACCACTCTGTGGGTCCACCGCCAGGCTGGTTCCTGTATATCCATTGTGTCCAAAACTCTCCGGCCCCATCAGATCTCCGAAAAAGGAGTTGCTGTCCCGGAGCTGAAATCCCAATCCGCGGTTTTCCTCCATGCCGGGCGTATAGTTCTGCGTCGCGGCCTTCAGCATGGCACGGCTCAGATATCCGTCCCCGCCTCTGGCAAGCATCCGTCCCATCTTCATCATGTCTTCCAATGTACTGAAAACACCCGCGTTGCCTGAAACACCCTGCAGCGTCCTTGCGTTTTCGTCATGCACTACGCCTGCCAAATACCGCTTGGATACCGGATCCCATTCCGTCCACGCAATATTCTCCTGCGCGCCGGCGTCCAGCGCTGCTGAAAGTTCTGTAAAGGGGCGGTACCCTGTCTGCGTCATCCCCAGCGGCTCAAACACCCATTCTCTGGCCATCTGATCCAGTCCTTTTCCGCTGATACTCTCCAGAATCTTTCCCAAAACGATATATCCCATACAGCTATAGACGACATGCTTTCCCGGCGGGCAGAACAGGGGCCTGCGAAGGATGCAGGCAGCCGCTTCCTCCGGCCTCCGTATCAGTGTCTCCAACTTAAAATCCGCCTGGAAGCCGCCTGTATGCGTCATCAGCTGACGGATCGTCACGTCCTTTTTATATACCGGAGCCGCCATAAAATCCCCGATCTGGTCGTTCAGCCGCAGTATCCCATTCTCAATCATATAAAATGCCACCATGGACGTCGCCATGACCTTGGTCAGGCTCGCCATATCGTACAGAGTATGAGTGTCTACCGGTCTGCCCTGTTCGGTTATACTGGTATTTCCAAAGGCAGCCTGCACATATACACGATTCATGCTGCCGATTCCGATTGCCGCCGAGGGGATATCTCCGCGCTCTACCGCCTGCTGTACTGTCTGCTCAATCTGTTTCCACGATGTCATGCTATACCTCCTTACGATGAACCGGCAGGCCCTGATCATAGGACCTGCCGGTTTTACTTTTATTACTTTACAATAAATGAATAGTACACATCGTCCCATTCACTGGTTCCCTTGATTGAGAAGCGGACACGGTATGTTCCTGCGTCTCCGGGAATCGTAACCGTCACGGTAGATTTGCTGCCGCTTGCTGTGCCATCCGACCCGGACACAACCGTGAAATTCTTCAGTGCGGCCTGCTTTTCCACCCAGTAGGCAACTGTCGACTGATTGGTTTCGACCGTAAATGTGACTGTATGCGCGCTTCCTGCCGTAAGAACCTGGCTATTCGTTGCTGCTCCATCGACCCCAGCCAAAGCGGCAGTCATCGACGGCAAAGCAATCGCATCCTGGTGCAGCTGAATCGAAGCCGCTTGTGCCAGAACACTGTCAAACGGATTCATCGGATCCTCCGCCGCAGTCAAATACCATGTTACAAGGTAATCTCCGGCGGGCAGTCCGCTGATCGTCCAATTCCGGCTTTCGGCATTCACCGCTTTATAGTCTCCCAGATCAAAGGCAATGGTACTGCCGCCGATCCAGGTTCCGGTGCTTGCGCCGCATATCGCGGATGCTCCGTAAGGCGTAGAAACTGTCTGCTGGGCCGCGTTCTGAATCACCGCGACGGCATACAGCTTTTTCCCGTTCAGCCTGTTGTCACTTCCAGGCGCAACCGTCACAGAAATCGTGCTATCAGTGGCGGAGATTGCCGCACTGGCTGCCTGGAACACGGTATAGGACAGAGGCGTCTCCAGAATATCCAGCGCCTCCGAGCCAACCAGCAGCTTCATAGAAACTGTGTTGTCATCGGCACTAGAAACCGCGGCAGAGAAGTCCGCGGTCAGCTGAAGTGTGTTGTCAAACACTTCGCCCTCACTGCCTTCCGGCAAGTCAGGTGCGCCGCTGCCGCCCATGGCGACAAACTGATCCGTCGTCACGGTAGTTACAGCCTCGCTTGCAGTGTAATAATACCACTGCAGCTCCTCTCCGCTGCGGTCGCAAAGGATCAGCCTTGTTCCCGCCGGGATCGGATTGGCAAATGTGAACTCATACTTACTGCCTGCAATGACTGTACCTTGAATCTCAAAGCGGGCCGTCCACTGACCGTTATTCACAACTGCTATGGAAACCGGAGAAGCATCCGTAATGGTTTCCATATTCTTAAAGACATTTCCGGCCTGGATCGTAGCCTTTCCTTCCAGCCGCATCCATGTGTAGAGCGTCAGGGTCTTCGTTCCATCCCCTGTCTCTTCCGCATGCGCAAGGCAGGAAGCGTCCAGCGTACCATACGCCGTAAAACCGTTGACCGGCGTCTGACTGACTACAACATTGGTGCCGTCCAAGCGGATATAATACCAATTCTTGAACATCGACGTAGCGCTGCAGGTCGGCTCACCGGGGATCGCCGGTACAAATGTGGTGCTGCCGGCTGTCGTGGTGGATCTCAGAACTGTGGGCAAACCACTTGCGCTGTATGTCTGATTGGGCAGTTCGTACTTGATCCGGTAATGATCCTGAATCAGATCTCCCGTAATGGTACTGCTGTCCGTTACAACGAACGTAAAGGTTTCGCTCTGCGTTCCAAGCGCACCCACCTGCGCCGCGGTCACCGCAGAATCCTGAATGGTAACCGTGGTAACTCCGGCCGCGCCGTTACTGCCAAGCTTCTTGCCGGAGAGATCTGCCGTAACCTGATCCAGGGTCATGTTGCCGCCCACGATCAGATCGCCGGTGCCGGTCAGCCTGCCTCCGGTCTGGGTGTAATTGCCCATTCCGTCAAAACCGCCCGCCGTAAAGGTATTGGCTCCGGCAACGACATTCAGCGTCTTGCCCGCGACAATTCCGGCGTTACCGCTCACTGTCAGGTTCCCATTCAGATACAGCGGTGTATCATAATTTGCTGTCAGATCCTTCAGGGTCAGAGCGTTGGTCTGCACCTTAGCATTGCCGGTCAGCCCATTCACGGTCAGACTGCTCTGATTATTATAGCTCTGGAACTCGTTCAGCAGCAGATACGATCCATTGTGGGCATGGTTTTTGCCATTCTGGGTTACCTGCGTCTGCTCAATCGTAACAGAACCATTGTTTACATCCAAAATCTGCGTGTCCTTGATGTTGACACTGGAGTCCGCATCGTAGATCATCAGTTTTCCGGTATACAGGCTATTGGTCGAACCGCTGGCCGAGAAGGACGCCTCAATGGTGCTATTCTTCACGGAGATGGTTCCGCCTTCTCCTGTACCCAGCGCCGCCGTACTGCCAAGCGGCTGCTCAATTCTCTGGTACACTTCCGAATTGTCGATGCTCAGGCTGTTCGACGCATAGATCGGATCATTGACGGGATCCGTACTGCTTCCGATCTGGCTGCCCGTTATCGTCGCATCCGTACACTTCAGTACATACGGGCCGTGCATGCTGGCACTGTCCGCACGCTTGGAGAGAACCGAATTCTCAAGGATCACGGTCTCGCCGCCGATCCAACTTCCCGTGTACGCACTGGACGCCGTGGTCTTTTCCTCCGCGACTACTTCACAGTTTGTCAACCGGATCACGCCGCATCCATCCAGGGCATCCTGACTTCCAGCACCAATGCCGGAGGCCGCAGAACCCGCGGGAAGCGTCATGGAAATCTCCAGCTGATCCAGCGTGATCTCACCGCTCGCGCTGTTATGACCGCCGATCGCCGCATATCCGTTACTTGGGGTGAGCGTAAGCTCTGCCTTTGTATCCGAAGCGGAGGTCAGGGCCAGTTTTGCGCCAACGGGCACAGCAATATTCTTGGCCTGAATCTCAGTGGCCTTCAGAGAAACCGTAGTCGTACCGGATCTCAGTTCGATAGAATCATTGGATTTAATATTCAGTTTTCCAAGGCTGATATCCCTTCCCGTGAAATCACCGTCTACGATCAGGCGGTTATCCGTAGAAGAACCATCCTCATTGTCATCGGTATCCATCAGGATCCGGTACTTACCGCGCCAGGTCCTGAGCGTCTTTCCATCCTGCCGATACCCATTTCCTGCATCCGAGTTGATCAGTTCAATCGTGCCATCCTCCAGATACAGAGTCTTCACATCCTCATAAGAGGCGTCAATATCATGATTCGGCATTCTGAAGGTGTAGGTATTGCCCGCACCCGCGGCCGCGTACAGATCCAGTTCGCCCAGGCTGCTGCCGTTATGCGTCAGCTGAACAAACTCGGCAGGCTCCTCTTCGGTCTTCCCGATGAAGGCAACCGTCTGATGGTAATTAACATCTATGGTCTTCTCTCCTGTAAACAAGCTCAGAAGGCCTTTCGTTACCGCCACTCCGTCGATCTGCACCGTCCACTTGTCAAGAACCTCTGTGGTCAATGTCAACCGATAGGTATCGATCTGATACGTACTCTTAAGATAGATCTTACCGTTATCTTCCGCGCTTACCGGGAATGTCAGATTCGCGCCAAAAGCAGCGCTGCTGTCAGAACCCGTATATGCGGTTCCATCCGCTGTTGTACGTGTCCAAGTATTGTCGGGAGTATAGCCCTCCACCTCCGGAGCCGCACTCAGCAACGTGCTTCCGTAAGCGGTCCGAACTGTCTGAACGCCATTGGATTCAAAACCGTTCCAGTTGGTCACGGTCAGATCCTCCGGCAGGACCACATTGTAAGTTACCGTATACATGGACGGTACCAGTCTGGTCTGGATATTCTTCAGCCAGAAGAACTGCTGCATGTCCTCACCGCCCTGAGAATTGCGGTAGAAGCTGCACTTCAGGCTGATGGTCTTGGTTACATCCTCATCCTCCGTCATGACCGAAGAATGATACATGCGCAGCCGTACAGAATAGCCCGCGCCGATGGAAGCATTGGAGAACAGCACTTGACCGCTATTGCTGGCCAGCTCCACTTCTTCTCCCACCTCGTTGCCATCACTGTCCAGAATCTGCATAGTCAGGGCAATTTTGTTCCGATAATCAGAAGAATACCGGTTCGCATTCATCTCCGCCTTTGTTACAAGATTAAAGCCATTGTACGCGCTTCCATCGTTCGCGAGAAGCTGGTAGTAAATCACACCGTTCTGCATACTCATGGGCAGCTTGTAGGTATAGGTGGAAACATTGCTTGCCGTGGGAGCTTCTGTAGCCGTAAGGAGCTTCTGGGCCGTATCCGTCACCTGTGCCGCATAAACGGTATACACATTGATGTCAAACGCTCCCATTTCGGAGGCAATCTCCTTATATGTCTCTTTGTTCGCGTCATATGTGGAAGCCTTATATTCCTCCGCTTCAATGCCATAACCGTTGACGCCCCATTTAATCAGCTTATAACCCTCGGCGGTCAGTTTCTGATAAGACTCAGTCTTCAGATAGTCCGCCGGGTAGTCTACATAATTGTTGTACGGGTAGGAAGCAAGCACAGTCTTGGACGGCGTGCCGTTAGCATCCACCACATACTCGATAAACACCAGAGAACGCTCCCGGTATACTGCATACAACGGAATCGTATACCCTGTAGGATAATCCGGTACAGCATTCGTTCCGGAAATCACCGTGCTTCCATAGTTCACATCCTCCGGAAGATAGAAGACTGTACCGCTTGTCTGCTCTTCTGCCTTGTAGAAAAGGGCATTGTGCCGAATGATCTGCGTTACTGCGGCAGCGTACTTCAAATAGGCAGCATAACCTACAGAGTCTTCCTGAGAATCACCCGGCTCCAGTTCATCAAAAGTGAATCCCAACAGGTATCTCTTGGTATTGTCATCACTATTTCTCTTGGTCTGCGCATACCAGTCACTACGTGCCGGCCAATGAATATCCGACTCCGTAATGTAGGTTCCCTTGACCTCGTCCTCAATCCTCAAGGAAACTGTTTGTCCTGCGGCAACCTGATTCTGCTTCATCTCGGAGTACTCACTTGTACCCGCATACAAGGTCAAGCTGTACGCGTTGGGCTTCCAGGAAGCATAGAGGGTGATATCCTCATACTCCGGAACCGTTCCCACCGCGCCCGAGAAGCTGGCCGGGAAGAAGTCATCCCCCGTGGTTCCCTGTTCGGCGGCAGCCTGCGCGGCCTCCGCGGTGGTATACCATCCAAAGAATGTATAGCCCTTTCTCAGAATGGTCTCGCGGTAATCGTTCTCCACATAACCATGAACTTCTGTTTTGCTGTAGCCCTCAATCGTGGTAGAGTACGCCGCATAGACCGTATTGTCTTCCGAAACCGTACCTGTCAGGACATAATCGCCTGTTTCATCCAGTGCGGCGCCCTTGACATAGCCTACCAGCGCCTCACCGTACTTAGGAGCGTTCACCGTCACCTGATTCTTTCCGGTGCCGATCGAAGAATCCTGCCAAGTACCTCCATTGGTGTTGTATGTCACCTGGATCCTCCGATAAACGGCATGGAGGGTCAAAGCTGTCTCTCCATCCAAATCCAGGCTTGA
>ERZ824488.3674-NODE-3674-length-11213-cov-6.749686_pt1 | contig 11213 bp, 13 predicted proteins | sample MGYA00519936_ERZ824488 | MGnify/ENA primary metagenome ERZ824488 (study PRJEB31778, sample SAMEA3449153) | human gut metagenome | biome: human gut; feature: human-associated habitat; material: faeces | place: United Kingdom | collected 2010/2012 ... | reverse complement strand
CACCCGCCAGGTAATTCTTAATGGTCTTTGTTCCGGTCTGCGCAACCGGCTTCGGATCATTCTTAAAATAAGAAGTATCTACTACAGCATCATTTGCTTCGGTACTGCCGTCATAGATCATCTCACCGACAGAGTTGAACTTATAGCTTACACCATTGATCTTCTTTGACCCGGTAACCATCTTAAATGTCTTTGTGTCAAAGTAATATTTACTTCCGTCAATCGTTACCCAACCACCTGTTGCAATACCTGTACCGGTGTTAAAATAGTAAGTGCTTCCGCTGATGGTTTTCTTACCGGTTGCCATGACGCCATTCTTGGCAAAATAGCGTTTCTTTCCTTTCGACGAGGTCATCCAGCCGGTTGCCATACGGTAATATTTCTTACGGAAATATCTGGTGTATCCCTTTGAAGATGTAATAAATCCGTATTTTGCAGCTCCTGTCTTACCATCGAAATAATACTTGTAGCTGCCGATCCTCTTAAGTCCCCGGTACATTTTGCCATCACTGCCAAAATACCACTTCTGGTTTTTGGAATTCGTCATCCAGCCGGTCGCCATTGTATACTTCCTGGTATCGAAATATCTGTAAAAATTCGTTCCGAATTTTACGAAACCACTCACTGTAAAGCCGGTCTTTTTATTAAAGTAATAATATTGGCCGGCAATTTTATTAAATCCGGTATACATTGCACCGGTTTTCTGGTCAAAATAGCGTCTTCTGCCTTTCGAACTTTTCATCCAGCCTTTGTAAAGTGCTCCGGTCTTTCTGTTCAGGAAATATTTCTTTCCCTTTACTGTGACCCAGCCTTTTACTTTCTTTCCTTTTTTATAGTAAAATGTCTGACCACCCACCGTTCGGAATCCGGTCGATGCAGCCTGTGCATCTACGGTCGTTGCCTGAAATGCAAAGCCTGCTGCAAAAAGCATTACTCCTAAAAATATGCCCGCGATCCATGACTTTTTGCATATCTTTCCCATACCCATAACCTCTTTCTGTAAACAAATATATTTGTATTTTTTACAATCTTGTTACAATATTATGTAGGTATTATATCTCATGTTTTTCTTTCCGTCAACAAAAAATGTAAAACACTGTAAACAGTAAAAATGTCAACATTAAATTCGACATTTTTTCATATTTTTATCGTTTTGCCGTTTTGCACAATACGCAGCCTGTTTTATTGTATATTTTCACTTTTGGACAACGCAATAGCAAGGCTGCCACTTCTGCCAGCCTCTCACGCCCCCCTATTTCCGTTCTTATGCAAGCTGCTTTACCTCTTCCTCGAATAGTTCCCCTGCTGAATGATAGCCATGTATTTTGCGTGGGTATCCGTTTATCCAGTTCTCTATACTCTCTACCTCTTCCTCTGTCCTGTCGTCAAAATTTGTGCCTTTCGGTATCTTCCGGCGTATCATCTTATTTGTTACCTCATTTGTGCCACGCTCCCAACTGCTGTACGGGTGGCAGTAATATACCTTTGTCCGCTTTTCTCCCTCGTTGATAATAGAACGCTGTAAGCCCTCTGCATCTGCAAACTCGCTGCCATTGTCTACTGTGATTGTCTTAAATACCCGCTTAAACATATCAGCGCCCCATTTTCTTTCTAATCTATCCAGCGCCGCTACTACTGCCTCGTCTGTATGGTCTGGCAGTTTAAATATAATCTCGTTTCTGGTTTTCCGCTCTGTCAGTACCAGCAACGTATTTTTTGACTTTCCCCGTTGTCCTAAAACGCTGTCCATTTCCCAGTTGCCGAACTCTTCCCGTGTATCTATCTCTTTCGGGCGTTTGTCTATACTCTCTCCTGCTGCCGCCCTTTTCTGTTGCCTCTGTACTTTCTTATAATTTCTCTTCTTATTCTTCTTTACTGGCAAATTCTTATTAGACAACTTAAGGAAAATACCCTTATCAATGTAGCTGTATAAGGTCGTTACGCATACTGTTACGGAAAAGTCCCCCTCTTTCCCCTGTGCTTTCAATTCTCCCAGTACCGCAGCTGGGCTGTAATCTTCATTTACTATTTTATCCTCTATATAATTTGCGTATGCAATATCGTTTCCTATTTTAAGCTGTGTACCCCTTGCCTTTAAATTTTCCTCTGCTTTCATTTGTGCCTTGTTTGGGCTATAACTTAATGTTTCTGTATAGTCGCTATTTCTGTGCATATATTCCCCTCGCTTAAGCTCATTGTATATAGTACTGCGGTGTACGCCCAGCTGTTCTGCTATCTCTATCACGCTATGCCCTGCTTTTTTCAATGCCTCAATACTTATACGGTCTGTCCATGTCAGCTGTCGGCTGCCTTTCTTATTCGCCATTTCTGCTACCTCTCTTTCGTTCCTGTTCTTTCCCCATATACGACGAAAAGCCGCAAACTCTTTTACAAGTCTGCGGCTTATGCCTTTACCTATTTACAACACTTTTTACAAGCGGTGTATTTCTTCTTTGCTTGGCTTAGCGGTATGCTCTTTGGGTTTTTCATTCCCGAACAGTTAGGCTTACTATGGTATTTTTTGTTGCTACGGTCTACATATACTGTAGTTTCTCCCGTATGCTGGCTTACGCTGGGCGTTGCGTCCTCGATTACGTCAAGCTCTATATTGCACCCGAACGTCTGTCCCCCCCCCCAGAAATTTCCAGTATTTCTGCGGTGTAGCGAGCTTTCGGGTACTTTCTCGCTAAGTCCCCCGCCAGCTCTGCCGATAGATTGCCTATTACCTTATCGCCCCACTTTACGTATGCGGCAGGCTCTCCGTTGTATGTGTACTTTTCTACTGTAATATCTTCACTGCCGGACATTCTGCTTAAAATATCCTGCCTGTTTTCTCCGTCCTCATTATTGAATGTCACGCCTACTACTTTCGTTCTGATTGTATCTAAAACCCTGCTACCAGATGCGGCGGCAGGCGCTGGCGTTCTGTTTCCGTTCTCTTTTCCTGTGCTTTTCTTTTTCAGTCCAAAATAGGCGCATACTGCCGCAACCACAATGCAGCCCGCCCCACCTGTTATATTTCCAGACGGCAGCGCCGTTAAACCGCTTACTGCAAATAGTGCAGCCGCTGCCACTAAAATTACCTTTTTCTTTGTCATAGTAAGCCCTCGCTTTCGTATCTACTTCAATTCTAAAATTTCATCAGCAGAGGCGTTAAGCTCTCTGCATATTTTCGCAAACATTTCTATTGTCGGTGCGTGCGCCCCATTCTCCCACCTGCTTATATCTTTCTGGTGGACTTGCAGGCGTTCCGCAAGTTCTGACTGTGAAACGCCCGCCGCTTTTCGTGCTTTCCTTATGTTCTCGCCTAAGTTCATGCCTTACCTCTCTTTTCCTTTGCTCTCAAAACGAAAGCAATAAGCAGCTTTACCAGTCCTACTACTACTAAAAATACTCCTAATTTCAAAAGCATACTCTTTACTCGGCTGTGGGTTTGTGTTATATTTTTTATAGGCGGCGGGCTTATCGCCCGCCTGTCGGTTAGGGCTTTCGCCCTAACCTATGTACTTACCGATTATGATAAGTATTATGCCTATGATTAAGTCTATCAATGCGTTGATTGTCAGGTCTCGCCATTCGATAGGCTTTTTCTTTTGTTTCTTTTTCTTACCCATTGTGCCGTTTCTCCTTTCCAGTGGCTTTGCCTCTTATTTGTTCTTATCTCCTTTCCATGATTTTATTATATACCAACTTTGGTATATTGTCAACGCTTTTATGCAGAAAATCCTATAAAATTGCAAAAAAATAGAGGGCAGGCAGCGAACCGCCCACCCTCGAAAACTTAAGCTAATCTTGTGGCATAATCTAAGCTAATCCAGCCTGCGCCACTCTTCAAGCGTCCCCAGCCAACGCTTGCACCCTGTCCGGCTTTCACTTCCACAATGGTAAATACTCCCTTTCCTGTGGTTTCTCCCGTCTTTGCATAGTTCGTGCCTGCTCCTGTTCTGATATTAAGGTCTAAAATATCTACCTGCACGCTAAACGGAACGCCTGCGCTTGCCTGCTGCCCTGCTGCGGTATATACCGCCTTGCCGTTATCATCATATACAGTATAGCCCGCCTTGCAAGCGCTCTTTGCATTTTCCAGCGACGTAAACGCCCCCAGCTGGCTTGCTGCGTCCGTCCAGCTCTTGCGCACTCTGTAATACTTTGTACCGTTTCCTGCTGCATACTTTTTATAGTATCCCTCGCCGTACTCTGCACGCTTTTTCTTTACTGTTTCGCTCTGGTCTGCTGGCTTTTCATATCCAGTAAGAACGGCATCAGATGCAGCACGCACGCTGCCCGCCTTTTCCAGTGCGTCCATTACTGCTGTGTATCCCTGCAATTCTTCCCATAAAAAGCCCAGCTGCATATTAAGGTCTGCAATGGATACGCCCGCCTGTTTTGCATGATTAAGCAACGCCTGTTTTCTGCTCCAATACGTCCACTGCGCCAGCCCATAGCCTGCACTGTCCTTTATAAAATTGCCATAGCTGCCATTATCCACCGCTGCTGTATATTCTGCGTCCGTCTTACCCAGCTTATTGTTATAGGTGTTCTGTAAGTTGTTCGGCATAAGCCCGCTTTCAGCATACAGATTACCCATAATACCAGCCACGGCATAAGCATTTAAGCCCTTTCCTGTAAGAAAATTCCAGATTGTTTTTTCATTGCCGCCCTGCGGTGTTTCTGCCTGTCCGCTGATTTTACGCTTAAACTCGTCCCATGTGTGGGCGCTGGTGTTATATACATACGGGTTAGGGCAAATCTTGCCCGTTACGTCGTAATGTCTGATTACATGAGATGCAGGCACGCCGTATTTATTCATAAGGTAACGGGTAAGCTCTGCCGCTGCCTCTACTGTTGCGTCCTCAAAATACCAGTCTTTATCTGTTGCGCCCATGCTCTTTGTGTTTTTCTTCCTTACGCACATTTCAATACCGATACTATTAGCGTTTCGGCACTCTGCGTGCTTATAGCTCGACGCTCCGCAATGCCACGCTATATTAGCGTCCTCTACGCACTGCCATACCTCGCCGTTAAATCCTACAAAGTAATGCGCCGACGCATTTCTATTGCCGCCGCCATAATATCGGCAGTTGTCCTCTGCGCCGCCCAGTGCGCCTACATAATGGATAACAATATACTTAATTCTGGAAACGCTGCCCTTATTGAAATTGTACTTACTTATCTTTCTGTTAATGTTCATATTTCCTGCCTTTCCGCATACAAAATAAGCGCCTGCGGTGTCCCGCAAGCGCTCTTTGCTGCTATGTCCTTATTATTCTTATCTTTCCTGTGTCCTGTGTTCCTCTACGTTGCCTCTTTCGTTAAGCAGAATGTCATAGCCCAGCTTTCCAGCCTGCGGCCCTTGCCTTTACTTCCTGTCCCAGTTGTGCGTATACCTCGTTTGCATATTCAACCGCCACGCCGTCTATGGTTTCCTGCGCCAGAAATGTAAGCAATGGAAAACGCCGCTTTGTTCCTGCTGCGCTGCCGCAGTTGTTCTTTACCATAAGGTTTATAAGATACTGGTTTGTACCTGTCGCCACAATCTGCGGATAAATGCAGCGCTTATTAAGCCACCAGCTAAGCATATAGCCTTGTGCCTCTAACTGCTCTAAGCCGTTCTCGTCTTTGGTAATGTGTACGTAGGTTATCTGCGCTGCCCTGCGCCATACGCCGCCGTCGGCGGTCTTTACTTCCTTTTTTCCGTCGTGCTTGGTTATTAAGTTACCCTCTACCAGCAAACGGCTGTTATTGTCCGTAATCGGCGCAAGCAGGCTAAAAGTTCCTACGTCAAAATACTTTGTATGCCATAGCAGGCTTGCCAGCTCGTCTATAGCTCCCAGCGGCTGTACTGTCTTGTCGAATACTCTAAGCTCCATACCGTCACACTCCTAAAAATTCCTTGCTGTAGAATATGGATACTTCCAGAGAATTTACGCCGCTGGCTGCATCATACCTAAACATATTGTCGCCTATGGCAAGCTGCATAAATGTACTGTCTACATCAATGTAGCGGAAATAGTCGGTTTCTACGCCGTCCCTTATCAGCTTAGCGCCCTTGCTGCCGTACTTCGTGTTAATCTCTATCACGTCGCCCGTTTTCATAGTGGCGTTAATCTGTATAAATTCCTCGGTATCCACATTAAGCAGTATCGGGTTTGAAACTGTCCCCAGTGCTGTAAACCTTATCCTCATTCCTGTTGATACGTCGCCCTCGTTGTAGCAGTCCACTATTACGCTTTCCGCTCGGTATCCGTATATCATGCTCTTTGTGCTGTCCTTTTCGATAACGCAAGGGAAATGCCACGCAGCCACCCAGCTTGCTATATCCTCTTTTGTTTCTTCCTCTTCCCGCCAGAACGGGTTAAGGCACTCTATTTGTAAATCAAACTCATAAAGTACCTCTTTCTTTAGTATCTTAGGCTCTCCATACGCCCTGCAATCAATCACACGCTTAAAGCCGCCGTACTCATACACCAGCGTAGCGCTAAGCTCTGGGTTAAATATCTTAAGCATACGGCGGCGCAGTTCCAATGCCTGCGCCTTGTCCCGTGTGTTGATATGTCCCACTACGTCTATGTCCCTCGCCTCGATACGCTGCCCTACGTAGGTGTCGCCGTGCTGTCCCATACTGTTTGTGCTGTAAATGACGCTCGTAACGCCGGAAATACGGTTTGCTTTCTACCTGTTTCAGCTCACTAAACTTGTTATCATAAATAATCATGCCGCTATCGTTGTCGGCGCTTAAGTTATCCTCTGTAAAGCGTTTCCGCTCTTTCTTTATATCCTCTGGTTTCAGTATATTTGCCACCTTTGCCAGAAAGCGGATATTTGCCGAATTTTTTACAGCGTTTATAATTCCCTCATTCTGCGTATGTATCAACTGCATAGTTGGTGCAAGCGTGCTGTTGTCCTCTCCGAAAAGGTCGTCTTTATATTCAAAGTCTGTCATAATGCCTACACGCTCAAACTCAATAGCTCCATAGCTGCCATTTGCAAACAGATACCGTAAATATAATTGTCCCTCGCTCTCTACCACCTCGCAGCGTTCAGCCCGCAGCGGATACCAGCCACATAAACGCCCGTATTCGTCCTCGATAGGTATAATAAAAGCGGTGTGTTCCACCGCTACATACGTTGCCAGACGCTTTATAAATTTTGTTGTATCCATAAAGTAGTTGGGTTTATGCTGCAATGTCTTTTCCAGCGACTTAAGGGCGCTGCCCTCTATCTCCGGCTTTAGCTTGCTGCAATGTGTGGCAAAATTATTTATAGCCGTTCTGGTCAAATCCATTTCATACACGCCGCCGCTAAAGCTGGTAAACGTCGGGCTGTATCCGTTCAGCATTTTGAAATAATTACCTATGGCTTTTAACTCTTTGCCATGAAAAAGATAGTCTAAAAATTTCATGCCGTTTACACTCCTTTCTATGCGGCATTTTTAAGCAGCTCGCCGCACTCTTCCCAGTATTTCTGCCGCACGGTCATTGCATCTATGACAGATACAAAGCCGTCGATATGTGCCCGCTGCTCGATTTTTATAGGTCTAAATTTTCTTGTTTCCATGTTGTGCTTAAGCGCAACATTTAAGAAATGCGTCTTTAGTAAATTGTTGTCGGCAATCTTAAAATCGCCGTCTTTTATGATGCCCTCAAACTCCCGTATAACTGGTGTAAGGTTTTCGCCTTCTCTGCGTCCTCTTCGTTAAGCATCTCGTCAGCGAACCAATAAACCAGTTTATATAGCCTTTTTATTGCTTTCTTGCGGTTTTCGCTTAATTCTACTTTTTCGTCTGCCTTGTCTGCATAGATACGGCTTTTGCTGTACTCTGTACTCCAAAACTCTGTTACGCCGTTCTCTGTTCTTTCGTAAAATATCCCGCTACCGTCCTTGCATACATACTGCTTATGAATGACGTTATTTTCCATGCTTGATGTTTCTTCGTATTCTTTCCCGTACAATACTGCCGCTTTTGCTGCCTCATACTCTTCAAATGTCACTCTTTCCATTCTCCGTACCTCTCTTTCGTTGTAAAAAAATAAGCGTGCCAGAGTTTTTACGCTCTGCACGCTCTTCTTTTCTGCTGTTTCCTATAAAAAAAGAAAATCGGCAGAGGCTTTATAACCTCTTGTCGATTTTCATTCTAAAACTTATCCATTTCGTTTATTTTATCAAATTTTGAGTGCTGTTTTTGTGCATTTTTACTATTTCATTGTTGTTCTCCCCTTTCTCACAGATACTCCTAATGTTACTTTTTCATTTTTATATGTCTTCCCATTAACCAATTCACAAATTAACCTGGCCGCCTCTTTTGCCAGTTCTTTTATCGGCTGAACGATTGAAGTCACACTTGGTTCTACTATCTGCGTAATATATGTTCCATCATAAGCCACACATTTTACATCCTTCGGAACCTTTTTATGTCTTCGGATAACCTCATTCATACACTCGATTGCAACTAGATCTGTTCCGAATATCCCATCAAATTCCCATTCATCCAGTCTGTCAAACAAATCTTTTACCGCATACTTATAATACTCCAGATCAAATTTATTCCATGCCAGTTCATAATCAAAGCACTCTACTCCCTGTTCCTTCATAATTCTTGCGAATTCAAAATGTCTTTCGTGATATGGCGACTCTACTGCAGTTGAACCTCTGAAATGTACTATTTTTTTACACCCATTCTTAAGCAGAATTTCCGCCGCCAGTCGTCCGCCCTCCTTATGATCGACTGCAACCACAGGAATATTTTCTCCCAAATAACGGTCAAATGCAACGATTGGTTTTTTTATCTTTTTGTACTCTTCTACATCTAAGGAATGTACACCTGTAATCACACCATCCACGATATGCCTGTTTAACATATCCAGATATTCGAGTTCTGCATTATGTGCCTTATCTGTATTACCTAACATGATCTTGAATCCTTCATTATAGAGTTCTGCTTCAATATTATGTACAAGTTCTGCAAAAAAAGGAATTTCTACTGTTGGCACCAGAACGGCAATGATCCCACTCTTTTTACGATACAGATTTCTGGCAAGTTCATTCGGTGTATACTGAAGATTTTTCATAGCCTCTTCTATTTTTTCACGTGTCTCATCCGATACATATCCACTGTTATTCAGTACTCTTGATACTGTTCCAACACCGACTCCTGCCTTTTGTGCTACATCTTTTATACTTGCCATGTTTACACCCCCTCTCATTTTAATAATTTATTATAACAGAACATTTACACAAGCTCTAGTTTCATTTTTCGCTTTGTTATATCTTTATGTATCTTTAAACGCCCAAATTAGAAATATTACTCTTCTTCACTCTTCTTCAACTTCGAATAATAACTATCCGCAGTATAAAGCGCCGCCACCGGATTATGCCCCAATACACGGTCTTTCGTCACTGCTGTCGTAGTCAGTGCCTCGGAATATTTGTAAAACAGACTGTCATGCCCCACACAAAGTCCGACCACAACATTCAGGTCCGTCTTCGCCTTGTTCAGAAGCTTTGCCTGCAGGATCGGATTACACATATTCACACCGACACCTTCGCAGCATTCCGGGATGCCGACCGATGTCTTCTTCTGTGTTCCGGCTTTACAGCCGACACCATACACCTCAAAGCCATGTCTGCGCAGGATATCTGCCAGGATACGGCTTTCTTTCAACAATCCGACACAGGTTGCGATCCCGATCTTTTTCGCATTAATCTTCTTTGCAAAATCCATGATTTCTTCGACACGGGTATGTTTGCAGTAATTCTCATACTCTACTTCAGCTGCAGCGATTGTTACTTTGCGGTTCTCGTCTTCATTGTAGCATTCCATAGCTTCATTTAGAACTTCTTCATCCATGTGTGTTGTCAGACAGAAATCCGGATAGGTTTTATCCATTTTGTTGCAGTTTTTTACTGCGCAGTCGATACAGGACATGTCTTCTTTTTTCATTTTTTCATTCTCCTTTTGTATACCTTGGTATCTACAGAGGCCTGCCACTGGCAGATTCTCTAGATTAAGCTTTACTTTGTAAAATATCCTCTATTTACTTCATAATAACAAATACTTATACTACAGACAATGGTTTTCCGTTTTTATTTTCTTATTTTTTGTAGTTCTTTTCTATGAGAAACGTTCCCCGATTCAGGGTTGATTTGTCATGAATTGTCGATTCTGATTTTTGAAAAATTATTGAAAATTAACATTTAAAATTTGAAGATATATGACAGTCTCTCTGATAGACCATCATCTGTGGGTTTATACTATCATGTATACTATTTTTCGTCAATAAAAAGGAGATTATTACACTCATTTATTAATAAGTTATAATAATCTCCTTTTTTAATCATCGCACGTTTAAAATCTGTAGTCTTTTTTTACTTTTCCGCTATCTCTTGCTCCGGTTCTTCATCCTTCTCCAACACAAGTATATCCGCAATACTACATCCCACATAATCGCAGATCTTCGCGATCGTAGCCAGATCAACTCTCACGACTTTGTTCTTACAATAATTATTCAGCTGGGTATGCTGCAGCTTACATGCATAGCATAACTGATTCTTGCTGATCTTCCTCTCTTTTAATACCTTTTCCAGTTCAATCTTAATTCTACTCATCTTTCGTACCATCCTATAACTGAAGTATACTAAGATTTCGGTTGAAAAAATAGATGTGATAACTTACACTGTATTTATATAGATGTATTTATATACACTGTAAGAAATTACCGTTTAGGAGGTTTGCCTTGAAAAAAAGAAATATCCGAATCCTAGCTATATTATTGATCATTGCATTCTTTTTCTCCTTTATTCAAACCAGACCTTATTCTGTCAGGCATTCTACTGTCTATACTAATGATAATACGCTAGAAATCGAGCTATATATAGTAACGAATCGTTTCTTCGTCATCCATCCGGATCAGTATTGCAAAGAAATTATTCAGAAGCACCGGCGTATTAACAAGCTTTCCGCTGATACGACTTATCAGATTGTTCTGTTTGCAAATTCATGGTGTTTTAAGAAAGGATATTCCTGCGCAGAATATGAATATCGGGTTGACAATGATAAGATTCAATTAGAGAAATAATGTATTATAAAAAGCACAAACCTCCTTTTTAATAAGCAGAAGGCTTGTGCTTTTATATTGAAATATTGAAAAAAGACAGAAACCAAATCGATTTCTGTCTTTAACTCCCCGAGTTGGGTTCGAACCAACGACCCTTCG
>ERZ824488.3673-NODE-3673-length-11214-cov-3.296263_pt1 | contig 11214 bp, 3 predicted proteins | sample MGYA00519936_ERZ824488 | MGnify/ENA primary metagenome ERZ824488 (study PRJEB31778, sample SAMEA3449153) | human gut metagenome | biome: human gut; feature: human-associated habitat; material: faeces | place: United Kingdom | collected 2010/2012 ... | reverse complement strand
AGGCTTCCAATTCCAAGAAATGGGTCAAGATTGCAAATGTGAGCTCCAAGAAGACCGGATATACTCACAAATCTTCCAAGAAATGCCCGTTAAAACAGGGCAAGACCTATCAGTACCGTATCCGTGGATACAACAAGAAGGCAAAAGGCAGCAAGAAATGGGGCAAGTACTCTTCTGCTAAGAAAGTGAAGATTCCGAAGAAGGCGATTGCAAAACCGACAGAGGCTCCGAATCCGACAGCAAAACCAACGGAAGCACCGAAGCCGACAGCAGCTCCAAAGCCAACGACGGCTCCGAAACCAACGGCAGCGCCGAAGCCAACGGCTACACCTAGACCGACAGCAACTCCGGCTCCGACAGCTACACCAAAACCGGTTAAGGTTTCAAGCATTACATTAAACCAGACATCTTTAACCATGACTTCAAAAGGCCAGACAGCAAGTCTTACTGCAACAGTAAATCCAGGAAACGCAGCAAATAAAAGCATCACATGGAGCAGTTCAAATTCAAGTGTTGCTACTGTAAGCGCAAACGGAACTGTTACAGCAGTCGCAAATGGAACGGCTGATATTACGGCTACTGCTGCTGATGGAAGTGGAGTAAGCGCGAAGTGTAGTGTGACGGTGGAGGTGCCTGATACAACAATCGAGACTATTACTGTGGCCGGTGGTGATACAGATAGTGTTAGTATTGGAGCAACATTTTTCCCTAATATTACAGATTTTACAAAAGTAACATTTGAATATCAGAATTCAAACGGTATTATTAGTGGAGATAGAGTAGCTTACAATATGTGTTCTGCTGCCTTACAATTTAGAGCACTAAAAACTGGTTCTATTGAGGTAAACGTAAAATATGATGGTACATTTTTAAGGAAATATATAGTTATTGTTACTTCTAATTGGAAAGAGTATTTTGAATATGAAGCATGGCGTCATTCTATTGAATCACAAATTTGGACAAATAATATGTCATTAAAAGACAAGATGGATGCAGCAAAAAATTATATTAAAACTGAATTTTCTTATAAACTCGGATATTGTCAGGCTGTACTCATTTATTCTGATAAAGCGTGTGATTGTATTGGTTCATCAGATTTAATGGGTGGATTTGCAAAGGATGCTGGTGCACAGGTTAGATATGGAAGCACCAGAACCGGTAAATATTATGATTACTTAATTGATGCAACATCAGATGGCGGACATACATTTAATAGTATTTTAATTGATGGAAAATGGGAAATGTATGACGCACAGCCGTAATAAGTGATAAAGAAAGAGCATACGTTTTTGTGTATGCTCTTTCTTATTGTTTTTATTTACGCTTTTTATGCTTTTTAGTCTTTTTGTTCTTAGAATCAAAAACAATCAATCCGGTTCCAAGAATTGCCATGGTTCCAAATCCGAAGAATATAAACTTCCATATTCCATTTGCACCAGTTGTTGGCATTACAAAATTCGGCGTGTTTGTGACTTCAAATTTTGCTTCATAGAAATACCATTTATTTGTATATCCTTCATCAAAGCGTCCCTGGTCTGTAGCCGCAGACATATCTTTTGCCTGTTTATCTGTCATTGTAATTGGCAGTGTTATATTAATTGGGTCCTTTAAGAGCGACATTCCTGAAAGTGTTTTGGTTTCTACAATCTTGTATTCGCCCTGGTCAAGGTTATCCCATACAACATAACCGTTTGCATCAGTTATACCTGTTACAGATTCACCCTCTTTTAGTAATGGAGTGTATGTTTTTATTGCATCCTGTGTATATGTTTCACTTTGTTTTACGAATGTTAATTCAAAATGTACTCCACGTAATGGTGTTTTTCCATCATCTGACAGTTTTTGAATTGTAATTTTGCATGGTTTTAACCAATTGTAATACTTTTTAATTGTTATTTGCTGATTTTTCTTTGACCAAATTTGAGTAGTATCGTCAAGAATATACTCACTTGGAGTTTGTACTTCTTGGTATGTTACTGTGCATCCAATTGGTATAACAATTTTATTTTTCCAGGTATAAAACTTATCGCTTCTATATGAGTTGTTAATATTATCTGCAATATTATCATTTTTAAATTCAACTAATCCTTGTTCACCAGTAGATTTTAAATACCACGTCTTTTTCAGCACACCTTTCGCTTCGCATTCCTGAACAGTCGTATATTTTCCATCATATAACCGTACTTTAAATACTGCACCTCTTACAGGCTGTCCTTTATTATCAAGTTTCTGTGCAAATGCACTAAGTTCATCAGTCTCCGGCTCATTCGTAAACGTCATCTGTTTTGTCGCTCCAGCATCAGCCGGCAGTGTAACCGTAATCGCCTGCGGCGTCTTGTTTTCCTTGTGACCGTTTGGCTCCTTATCCTCTCTTACCCAATAAGTGTAAGTTCCATCAGACTGACATGGTAACGTAATTGTATTTGTTACACCGTTCTGACCAGTTGTTGCTGTACCAACTTTTTGAGTGCACCATTGGTCACTGTAGATTCCAAACTCTGCACCGCTAACAGTATAAGCACTTAAATCCAGGATATCCTGAGGTGCTGTTGACTGTTTTGTAATTTGTACCTTTGGTGTTTCCAGGTTCTTTACATCGTAATAATATACAGACTGATAAACTGTTGTTGATATTGTGACGCTTATGTCTGCTGCGGTTATAAATCCGGCAGGTGTATGTGTTTCTTTTATGGTGTATGTATGACCTGGCCATACATCAGCATCAAACTGATGTGCATTCTGGTTTTGAATTGTTATACTGCCAAGATTGGTTGTTCCTTCGTATAATGTAAACTGAGCTCCAATTAAATTGTTATTCCAATTATTATTTCCGTCCTTTTTGCTAACGGCAATTTTACTTGGATTCCAATCATTCTTTATATCGTATTGATATGTTTTTTTATAATTAGCGCCAGTTCCAATTGTTACTGTAATTGGTGCCGCTGTCTTTCTGCATGCAGGTGTTTTAGTTTCTTTTATTGTATATGTTTGGCCACCTTTGCAGTCATACTCAAATTCTTTATAATTTGCATCTGTAATTGTTATTGAAGAACATGCATTTCCGTTTGCGTCATATAAGGTAAACTCTGTATTTACCAAATCGGCGGACCAGTTTCCAGTTTCATCCACTTTTTTTATTTGAATTCTGCTGTTGTCTTCCTGTTCATTTGAGACAGATGTGCGAAGCCATCCATATCCGGAGGTATTATCATCGTTTGCTTCTCTTCTTCTGTAAATGTTTTGGGTTTTATTTTTGTCAAGCTTTATGACTGGGTCCGCAGGAAGTTTGTATCCATCAGGTGCTTGCACTTCTGTCACTCTAAATGACCCCATCGGCAATGTTGGAACAGGGTTTATTCCATCTGGTTGCATAAATTTTCCAGCCCTATATGTATAAAAAAGCTCATCGCTATATTGTGTAACTCCTGTATTAGGGTCTGTCCACGATGCACGATATCTTGTTTCATCAAGCTGTGCAACCCAGTTTGTACCATCAAATACCGCTTGCATAAACCATTGAGATTTTGGCTTATCGTTTCCATTTGTCGTATAATTATCCCAATATTCAATCTTAAATACAGCATTTAAGTTTAAATCCTCAGTTGACTGTCCGGCTGAATTTGTTTTTATAATAGATAGTCTTCCTTCTTTTGGTTGTTCGGATAATGCATATGCCAATGCCTCATTTGTGTTTTGCGATAATGTTACGGTTGTATCGTCTTCTTCAACAGTAAACTGTGCATAGTTATTACACCTATAAAAACCGGTTGATGGAGTCTGTTCCTGTATATAATACGTTCCAGGTTCCAGTGCAATATACTTCGTATTTCCTTTTGCATTTGTAGTTAGTAAATCTCGTATTGAGTGCGAATTGGTATCAGTTGTTACTTCTTTAAGTTTAACAGATTTCGTTGCAACTGCTCCATCTTTCATATAATATACGGTCTCTTCTGTTCCATTGCTGTTGCGTTTATATAATCTATATTTTGCACCTTCAAGGCTATATACCTCTTTTGAATATGGAGCCGTCCATGATACACCAGAACGTTTTGCGAGTTTTACACGTGTTGTTGAAGTGTCTGTATAATTAAATGCAAACAGTCCAATACCATGCTGATTTGCAATATTTTGGGTGTAAATAGCGCATACTGCAGTTTTTTTTGTTGCATTTACATTTACAATACGCATCATGACAAGTCCATTTCTCCATGCACCAAGGGCAGTTCCAAGATTAGAATTCCACTGTCCACCACCGTTATTAATATGACAACATTGAAGGGCAAGTTCCACGTCTTTACCATTGCTCATTTTTAACTCTTCAAAATCGGCGAATCCAGCATCAAATGAATTTACATTCAAAACAAACGGTACAATATCGCTTGCTTTCATACTCCAAACTTTACCATTTAACAGTATACTGTTTATATTTCCTTGGTTAAAAAGAACCCAGTTGCAAAACTGCAAATCAAGCGAATCGTCGTTATAGTCTGTGAATCTGTAGCACATAACTGCACTTTCATGACCTTTGTAATAAGACCAATTACCATTATTTTCCGGATAACAGAATCGTGCACTTACTGATTCTCCATGGCCTTTTTTTAAATACTTTTTATTTATAGATATTGAACCACAACCGATTGAAGTATTTATTGTGACCATTTCAGAAAATGAATAACCAGACGCTACTTTTACACCAGGTTCTACATCTCCTGCTTGTTCTGTTTTTTCTGCATCTACGTGAATAGATTGAACTACAGACGGAGAAAATCCAAGAGTTAATATTCCTGTTTCTGGCTCGTATCCGTATAGCTTTCCTTCAACTGGAATACCATTCATTGTAACAAGCATATTATTTACGTCAAGATATTTACCAACTTGAATATTTGTATAATCTGCATAAATGTTTCCTGCTGTCCATGTACTATTTGTGACGCCATCATCTAATGTTACAGCTCCAACTGTACTATTATAATCATCAGCCCAATTAAAGCCAATCAGTTTTTGCATTACCTGCACCTGTATCTTATCAACATATAAGGTTCCATCTTCATAAAAGATTGATTTTGGTATGTATACAAGTCCAGTTAAATTATCAAAATGCCATCCATCAAATGTAATTCCTTTTGTGTCATTTTGGGCAATCATTACATCCTGAACAGCAGCATTATCGTCATCCTTCATCGTATCAACATACGCAACCCAGTAATCACTATCTTCGTCAAGCTGATATACCGGAAGAATACCTTGTGTCTGTCCTATTACAACATCTGAAATATCTGCTTGGCTCATAATGCTGTCTATTGTATCATCATCCGATACTTTAGAGCCATCAACCATAGTATTTTTGACACGCATAATATTTACAATTTGCATATCTTTTACATCTGTGTAATTTGTATCAATATTTCTTTTAATATATTTTTCAATAACAGGGTCAAACAATGTTGTTTCATCAGATTTTGTATCTTCATCATCAACATTTCCTGGCTCGCCAACTTCTTTTAAAAATATTGAATTATCCAGTGAATCAGTCCCATATTTTGATATATATCCAGAAAACATTGCTGCAGCATTTGATGTATATTTTGCTTTTGCATAATAGTCAACAGAATCTCCATAATTGGAAATTGCTTTTCTGTTACCATTATCGTCTGCTGCTCCAAGAATCCATGCATCCAATACAGAACCAGGAACATAATTAACAGCATCCGCTCCATCATTTCCGGCTGCTCCGACAACTGTTATTCCAGCATCAATGGCTTTCTGGATTTCTTTTTCAAGAACTGTTGTTGCAAGGGTTTTGTTTGCATAAAGTGAAAGGTTTATGATATCAACATGTTGATTAATAGCATATTCAATACCGGCAACAACTGCAGATATTGAGCCGTTACCATCATTTCCAATTGTTCTTATAGAGTAAATCTTTGCATCTTCATTCTGAGAAACAATTGAATCAACCATATCATCCGCATGCTCTCCGCCCGTTAATATGTCATCAATTAAAGAAACCCGACCAATGATATTTTTTCCGTTGTGTGCACCTGTATCAATTAATGCGATTACTCTATCTTTTGTTAAAGTTTCAATTGCATTATCGGTATTTTGTGCTTCTGACAGTGCAACAATAGGATTACTTTCTTCTGTCATTACATCATCTGGCGATATTACGCTATCAGATGCATTATTATCATTAGCAATTTCTTCTGCCGTAACAATTTCTTTATCCGGCTCCACCGCCTCTGCATTCACTTCATAATACGCATAAGCATTCATCGCCTGTTCAACAGATTTATACTGCATCAGATAAATATTATCGTAATTTCCAATAATATGCTCCGGGTCAATGATAGCATTTGAATCATCAGATAAAATAATCAGTCGTGCAGTTGAGAAACTTGTAGAATCAAGGTCTCCAATGTTTTCTGCGGTGTCAATAAAATGTGTCTCGCCAGTCATATCAACAGTATCAATATTTTCCGCTTCGTCACTATTTACATCTTCCACACTTTCACCGGAGCTTTCCTTATCTACAGAGCCGCTCTCATCAGCATTCACATCCTCGCCGGCATTATCATCGGCAACATTTTCAGTTACCTTACCGTCATCTTCAGCTGTATTTGTATTGTCAGTATCGCTACTTATATCATCGCCTGTTTCACTGCTTTCAGTACTGCCCGCGTCACTATCAGCTGCTTCAGGGTCTTTCGCCTCTTCATCCTTTTTTTCTCCATCAACCGTCAGGTCAGTATTCATATCCTTTTTGGAATCATCCGAAGCCACTTCACCGTCAACAGTCAAATCAGTGTCATTTGCAGCGTCTGTGTCATCCACTGTTTCTTTATCTTTTGCTGTGTCATCTGTCACATCATCTGCGCTTCCGTCTTTTTCAGTATCATCTGCGGTCTCCTCCTGCTTTTCTTCCAGTTCAATGGTCAAAGCCATATTGTCTTTCATAAACACCGGATAAGAAAATTCAGTCTTGCCTGAAGCAGAACTTTCGTCTGTGTCTTCAGTAGCCGTCAGGTCATCACTTTCCGTTTTATCAAATCCAACATCTGTTTTGACACCATCAACCAGTCTGTCCTGCAGGTCATATTTTGACACGACATATCCATCATCAGCAACAACCTTGACAGTTACAACTTCATCTGTCTTTACTTCGCAGACATAGATATTTGCGTTATCCGCTGCATCTTCACTGTCAATCAGCACGTCGTCTTTGTCGTAAACATTAATCAGTGTTCTTGTTGTCTCGTTACCAAGTTCATCGGTATCTGTCTGCGTCACAAGCTTTACTCTTTTTTCTGCAGACTTTCCGGCATCGTCCAGTTCTCCTTCATTCAGGATTACGGTTCCACCCTTTGCTTTCGCCAGGTTGATAAACAAAAATTTCGTTTCTGTCTTCTCCCCTGCATTCTCGCTCTCCTCTGCTTTTGTAATTACGTCATTAACAGATTCTGCTGATTCCGCTGTATTTTCGTTATTTCCAACTTCTGTCGTTACACTAACCGTCCCACTATCATCTGCCACGGTCTCCGCACCAGTTTCTCCGCCTGTATTTACATCCAGGCTTTCAGTACTTCCATCTGTTTCAGAAGCAACGTCATATCCTCCAAGCTCCGCTGCGGTTGTTATCATTGGTGAAGCCGCAGTCACAGCCGCAACCAATCCTGCAAGGATTCTGTTCCGCATGGAAGATACATATTTTCTTTTTCCCTTGTCAGAGGGGTTATATATTTTTTTATTTTTTATGTTATGCATAAAGTTTTCCTCCTTTTTATTTGTTTTTTTGTTTTAAAAAACCTGGCAATGCCGTGCCAGGCTTAAACTTTGGTAGATAAGTACAACACTAACAATAAGTCCGTATTTAATTGTAAGTGGATTTTAAAAATCATCCTGTACAACGGGCAATTTGTGCAATATCTTAATTAGCAGCCTCAAATTTTAGATATTACACTTATGTACAGTATACTTTCTTGTCCACTGTCTGAGATATTCTATTTTTCTCTCAGAGTCTGACTGATGTTCTGTTTCAGCCCTTCAGGATTAATATGCAAAATAAAATTATTTTTGTTCACATTTTTTTCATTGTTTTTTCTTAAATTACAAAAACCCCGGAAATCTCTTTCCGGGGCTATAATTTTAAGAAGCAGATTCTTTATCTGTTGTTCCATACATTTTTTCATACACTTCAATGCATTCAGCAAGAAACATATTTTCAACATCTCCCTGCATTGCACTGCTAAATGCAACTGTAACGCCAGAAATGTAGAGTTCCTTCTTCGCTCTTGTGCAGGCAACGAACAATAACCTGTTTTTTTCATCAATATCTTCAGGTTTCAAGTCCCTGCCGTGCATTTTTGTGACAGAACAAAATACAACCGGCCATTCTTTGCCTTTAGATGAATGCATTGTTGAAAGTACAACTCCATTGTATGCTTTTTCTTTTCTTGCAGTCTGTTTCTGTCCAAACCTCTCAAAATCCATAACGTATTCGCATACTGCAGGCAGATTTTCTTTCTTAACTGCATCTTCCATCGCTGTGTTAATATCTTCCAGAAAACTCTGGTAAATCTCATCATTTTCTTCTGGGTCAAGCGCTTTAAATTTTTCAAACAGGCCTGTTGCATTCTTTATATTTTTAACCTCAGTTTGAAGATTAAGAATTTCCTGCCTTATTTCTTCATCTGACTTTGTAATGGCAGTTCCGTTATCTCTTGCATTAATGTAAGCGGTTCCACTAAATTCACTATTATTAAGCATGAATTTTACAAGTCCGACTGCGCCAACAACGCGCGGGTTTTCAAGAATTGGTTCTGGATTGATACTTACTGATTCAATACCTCGTTTTTTCAGCATATCCGCATAAACCATCAGCTCAGCATTAGTCGGGGCAAGAATTGCAATTTCGTTATCTTTTCTTCCATTTTTTATCAGGTCTTCAATAACATCTACAATATATTCCTGCTCTTCTTCTTTTGATACAAATGTAGATACACGTACGGGTTCTCCTGTTTCATTTGTTGATTTCGGATATTTTTCAATCCTGTTTTGGTTGTATGAAATCAGCGTAGAAGCGAAATCAACAATATTATGGGTGGACCGTCTGTTTTCCATTAGCTGCACATCAAGCCCATTTTCTCCAATCATCTCAAAGAAATTTTTGATTAGCTCAACATTTGCATCACGGAATCCGTAAATACTCTGGTCGTCGTCACCAACGATGAATAACGATTTTACGCATTTTGCCTTTCTCATCTCATTAATGATTGAAAACTGGATATTTGACGTATCCTGATATTCATCAACAGAAATATGTTCAATACCAACTTCGTCAAACAGGTCAGGCTTTACGCGAAGAAGCTTCAGAACTCCAAGCTCCTGGTCACTGTGCTCAATCAGACAGGCGTCCTTTTTGTACTTGTTATACTGCATATACATATTATAGATACTGTCAACTGTAGTAGTATCAAAACCTGTTTTTTCAGCAAATTCATCCTGAGACATGCCCTCCATGATTGAGGAAAAGTATCCTTTCATAAGTTCAAGTATTCCTTTTGCACGGAACATATCAAGATAAAAGTTTTTATATTTATCAATCAGCGCTTCAATCGGGCTGTTCTCAGACAAAATGCTTTCAATTATCTTGGTTTTCTGAATCTCATTGATAAGCACTGGTGGTTTACTGTAACCAAGCAGATTATAATACTGCTTCAGCAATGAATCGCCGAAAGAATGAATCGTAGATATAATCATTTTATCAAAATCAACATCAACCCCTGCAAGTCCGCAGAAGCCTTTGATTCTGTCACGCATCTCTCCGGCTCCGGCATTTGTGAATGTAAAGCATCCAATCTTTTCAGGGCTTACTCCTGCTTTAAGAAGGTTCATGATTCTATATGCCATTGCTGTTGTTTTTCCGCTTCCGGCGGTCGCGATAACACGTACATTGCCTTCAAGTGCAGAAGCTGCTCTCTCCTGGTCGGGACTTAGAATTGGCAGTGATACTGGCTTTGGCCGTTCTTCTTCGGTAAGTGGTTCTGCAGCGTCATAGTATTCACATAATACTCTGGACCGGCATGTCTTACACTTTTCACTTGACACTGACTGGCCTTTCAAAAATTCTTTCATCTGCGGTTCAAAGGTTTTATCAACATTACTCATATCATCCATATATGACTGCAATGTAATGACATTTCCACCTTTACCGTCAAAGAATTCTTCACTGTATTTCTTGTCATCCTCGCGTTCTTTCTGCAGAAAATAATAACTTGCACGCAGCATGATTTGCTGTCCAGGATATTCCTCTTCTGCGATATGCTCCATTGCTTTCAGCATTACATACAGCTCAAGCCTCGTTGAAATACCTGTATCAAGGATTTTAGAAGACTCTTTTACATTTGGCTTTCCAGTGAACAGCCTTACTGCTTCCAGGATAAACACTGTCTCTTCATCATAGACCCACTTCCGGCCTTCTTTATGCTTATTGGTCTTTATCGTCTGATAGCCTTTAAACATAAAATCCATCTGGCATTCGAAACCTGTATCGCATAAATAAATGACAGGATGTCCATTTACTACAGGTCTTCTATATTCGCAATGCAGATATCTTTCAACATCCCTTATGTTTTGTCGTTTCAGTTGGCATATTAAGAAATTCATAAAAAGTGTTAATCAACGATTCAGTGCTGAACTTTATTGAACCTGTCAATTTTCCGGTGATTACCTCGGTCACAAATCGCTGCCTTGCAAATTTTGATTCATCATATGGAATTTTAACATCTTCTGCCCTGCATCCAATTGTGTCTTTTGCCATCATCCTGATTGTGTCAGCATCATTTCCGAAGTTCATGATACCCGAAATAATGATTCCGGTAATATCCGGCATGCCTTCTTTTTCAATACGTGGAATCTTGCTTATCATTTCCTCGCGTTTCCCGCATCTATAGACTCCATGTAATTTACCAGATTCAAAAATCTTTTTTGCTTCCATTTTTAATTTGCTCCTTTCTTATTCTTGGTTATTACAAAGTCAATATGCCGGATTTTTGCTGCGGCGAAATCAGACAGGCAGACACTTGCACATATTCTGCGGCGGGCTGGAAATTACTTTGCCGCTTTCATATGTAAAGCAGGAAACATCAAGCGGGGTATCGTATTTCTGAACATTTTCAAGCTTCAGTACATAATTGTAATAACGCTTCGGGTCTCCCG
>ERZ824488.3672-NODE-3672-length-11215-cov-3.423118_pt1 | contig 11215 bp, 6 predicted proteins | sample MGYA00519936_ERZ824488 | MGnify/ENA primary metagenome ERZ824488 (study PRJEB31778, sample SAMEA3449153) | human gut metagenome | biome: human gut; feature: human-associated habitat; material: faeces | place: United Kingdom | collected 2010/2012 ... | reverse complement strand
GGCTGACGCCGGCCTTGCTCTTGCTGCGGCTGTGCGAGATCTCGCGCACGGCCTGCTCTTCGGCATAGGCGGCCATGCGCAGTTCCTCGGCACTGAAGGCGTCGCTGCCTTCCACGCGTCGGGCTCCCATGAAGGTAGTTCTGAAATACGGGTCGTCAAGGCTGTTGATGCGCACGCGCGTCCGGCGGCGGGGGCTGTGGACGAACTTCCCGTCCCCCACATAGATGCCGGTATGGTAGCCGCGGCGGGGATGGTGGAAGGCCACGATGTCACCGGCGCGCATGTCTTCCACGCGGGTGATGCGCTTGCCTACGGCCGACTGTTCCCGGGCCGTGCGCGGCAGGTTGATGCCCACGCTCTTGTAGGCCCACTGCACGAGGCCGGAGCAGTCGAAGCCGCCGGGATTGCGCCCGCCGGGCACATAGGGGGTGCCGATGGCGGAACGGGCCACCTGCACGGCCTTGGCCTGCCGGGGACCGCCCTCCTCGGCGCTTTCATCGAAAACGGCTTCATAGGAGCGGCGGAAGCGGGCTTCCTGCGCCGCGCGCTGGCGCTGCGCATACCAGGATTCTTCAGGATAACCGGAAGAGCCGGACCCGGAATGGGAGGCGCAACCGGCGCTCAGGGCCAGCAGACCCATGGCAAGGGGTATCAGCAGTCTTGGGACAAGACGCATGCTTTCTCCGGGGTAAGAAATCGCAACCAAAAAGAGGGGAAGGGCCCGGGCGGCAGGGAAAGGACCCGCACGCCGCCGGCAAAGGGACAGTCCCTGCAGGGGACAGAACCACGGCCGGACAGCCTGTCCTGCCCAAAGGCCATACGAAACTTGGGCGTGAGAGTATTAGCACAGGCTGCTGTCAAGTGTAAAAAACTTTTTGGGAAAAATTTTTTGACCGCAGTATCGTGCAAAAAAAGGAAGCCGGGCTCTCCCGGCTTCCTCAGTGCTGGCTAGGCCTGTTCGTCCTGCGTTCGCAGGTCGCGTTCGATGCAGGCAAAGGCATTATGGCTGTGGATGGACTCCATGCTCTCCACCTCCACGCGGAACCAGCGCACATGCTCGTGCTCCGTCAGGCGCTGGGCCACGTTGCGCACCACGTCCTCCACGAAGGTGGGCTGGGCGAAGGCGTGCTCGGTGACGTATTTCTCGTCCTCGCGCTTGAGCAGGGTATAGACGGCGGACGAGCCCGAAGCCTCGGCCATCTCGATGAATTCCTCGATCCAGCTGAAGCCCGACATGCGCACGGCCAGATGGATCATGGTGCGCTGGCTGTGCGCGCCCTCGCGGCTGATGGCCTTGGAACAGGGGCACACGGTCATCACGGGCACGTCCACTTCCAGCAGGAAGGACTGGCCCTTCTCGTCCAGCTCGCCGGTCAGGCGGCACTCATACGAGATGATGCTCTTGATGCCCGACGAAGGCGCGGGCTTGTGCACGAAATAGGGGAAGCAGAAGCGCACATAGGAGCGGCGCGCCTCCAGGCGTTCCTTGACCGTGGCCAGCAGGCGGCGCACCGACTGGTAGTTGATTTCGTCGTTCCATTCTTCCAGCGCTTCGATGAAGCGGCTCATGTGCGTGCCCTTGAACGAGGCGGGCAGATCCACACCAAGGTCCACCCGGGCCACGGTCTGGCGGCTGCCCTGGGCGCGGTCGCGCACCAGCAGCGGCACGGTGATGCCGCGGATGCCGACGCGGTCGATATTGATGGGAACCTTGGGGGCATGGCGTTGCACGTCTTCCATTATGCGAGATCCTGTCCTGTAGTTGTACCGCTGAAGGTGCCGTGCTTGACACCCTTGCAGGAAATGAGCTTGTCGGCCAGCGCCCGCACGCGGGCGGCCTCGCCTTTGAGGATGAGCACCTCAAGGCAGTTGTGATGGTCCAGATGCACATGCAGGGTGGCGATGATGATGTCATGCTCGTCGTGCTGCATCTGGGTCAGGCGGCGGGCCAGGTCGTTCTTGTGATGGTCATAGACCAGAGTCAGCGTGCCCGCGCCCTGACCGTCGGCCTGCTGCCACTCCTCGGCCACGAGGGCCTTGCGGATGAGGTCACGGATGGCTTCGGAGCGGTTGCTGTAGCCCTTGACGGCGCACAGGGCGTCGAAAGGTTCCAGCAGCTCTTCGTCCAGAGAAACACCAAAACGTGTCAGTTTTCCCATTGTTCGCCTCATGCGGCCGGGACACCGTCCGGCGGTGCCCGGTGGTGAATCTAGCAAAATCTTCCTGAAAATCCAGAGGCCTTTCCCCGGCCTTGCCCGCCGGAGCGGCGCCTTTCGCAAAAGTGTGCCGGGAAAGGGGCTAACAGGCCGGATGACGGCACAGGAGCGCGCCCGTCAGGCCGGAGCCGCCGCGGCAAGGGATACGGAAGATCCCTTCCTGCGCATACTGCCGTATGCCTTGCGGGGACAAGTCCCCTCATGCAGACAACGGGAGCCGGCCACCGGTGCGGGAAGGCCCCAAGGCCCACGATCCGGGCCTACGCGGGCCGGACGCGGCGACGTATCTCCCACACGGCCACCGTGACGGGCACGGGCTGGGCATACAGGGGCTCCACACGTTCGGTGAACACGCGCCGCCCTTCCAGACCGCCGCCGTGCAGGGCCTGCAAAAAGGCCTCGTACACGCCGCGTCCGGGCTCAGCCACCCAGGCCGCGCCGTCGTCGGCCAGCACATGGGAAAGAAAGTGCATCACCGGCGCCACGAAGCGCTTCTCGTACATGATGTCGCCGCCCCAAAGGCGGAAGATGCTGCGGGGCCGCACGGCGGGCTGCCGCCAGTCCATGACGGTCCACAGGGGCGAGGTCACCCCGTTGTGCCGGGCGTTGAGGCTGGCGAAGTGCAGGGCCTCTTCCTCATAGTCCATGCCGATGACCTGCGCGCCCAGCCACTGGCCCACCATGGCCGTGAGCCCCAGGCCGCAGCCCAGGTCGAGACAGGGGCGCCCGGCGATCTCGTCGCGGCGCTCTTCCAGCCAGCGGCACAGGGCGATGCTGGACGGCCACAGTTCCGTCCAGTACGGCAGGCGTTCGTCCTCAAAGTTCTGCGGATCGTCCAGCATGGCGTTCCACAGGGTCTCCAGGTCGGCGGCGCGCTGCAGGCGCCACAAGCGGCCGCAGGCCCGCACGGAGATGAAGGGGGTGTAGGACGTCAGGCCGTGGCTTTCCTCTTCGGCTCTGGGCGCGGTCTCCGCCGCCGGAGCTTCCGCACTGTTGCAGGCCAGTCCGGCCTGTTCCAGCAAGTTTCCCAATCGCGTATCCATCCCGCAAGCATAGCGTATCAGGCCCCATCTGTACAGACGGACGGATTGTGTCCTGCCCCCCCTTTTGCTATGCTGCGCCCGTACCTGCACGAACGGATGCGGCCCGTTGCAGGCTGCCGGAAATCCCGGTGCCCCGCGACCGTGCCGCCCCGCCGGCCGCAGGAGGATCTTTTCCTTACAGGAAGCTTATGGGACAGGATATTTTCGACGTCATCATCGTGCTGGTCCTGACGGCCTTCGCGGCCCGCGGGTTCTGGACCGGCTTCGTGGGCGAGGTCGCCGGGCTGCTCTCCATCGTGGGCGGCTTCTGGGTCTCCCACCATTTCCACACCGTGCTGGCCCCGCACCTCACCTTCATCACCGAACCGGCTTGGCGCAACATCGCCAGCTATGTGCTGCTCTTCCTGGGCGTGCTCATCGCCGTGGGCCTGCTGGCGCGGCTGCTGCAAAAGCTGCTGGCCTTCTCCTTCGTGGGCTGGATCGACAAGCTCACCGGCGGCCTGCTGGGCCTGGCCAAGGGCGTGCTGCTCTGCGCCGTGGTCCTGCTGCTGTTGCAGAAGCTCTTCGGCGATGCCGAGTTCCTGCGCCACTCGCGCGCCCTGCCCTATTTCAATTCCCTGATAAGCCAGGTGCGCGGCTGGCTGCCGCCTGACCTCATCAGCCGTTTCGGACTTTAACCCTCCACAAGGAACAGTTTCATGAAAAGCGCTCTGGAAGAATTGCAGGCCGTCATCGAACGGCTTACCGATGCCGAGAACGGCTGCCCCTGGGACAAGGAGCAGACCCCCGAAAGCCTGACCGAATACCTCATCGAGGAGAGCCACGAGCTGGTCAGCGCCATCCGCTCCGGCAACACGGCCGACGTGTGCGAAGAACTGGGCGACGTGGCCTTCCTGCTGCTCTTCGTGGCCCATCTGTACCAGAAGCGTGGCCAGTTCAGTCTGGACGACGCCCTGAACAACAACCGGGCCAAGATGGTGCGCCGTCATCCCCATGTGTTCGGTGACGTGACCTTCGACAATCTGGACGAGCAGCTCAAGACCTGGGAAAAGATCAAGCGTGCCGAGCACACCGATGCCGAAGGCAAGCCCCAGGGCCTGTTCGACTCCCTGCCCGCCAGCCTGCCCCCGCTGACCAAGGCCTACCGCATCCACTCCAAGGCCGCCCGCGTGGGCTTCACCTGGCCCGAGGACGAAGAAGTGGAACAGCAGGTGGAAGCCGAATGGCTGGAATGGCTGGACGCCTCCGCCGGGGACGACGCCGAAGCCCAGAAGCACGAACTGGGCGACCTGATCTTCAGCATCACCGAGATGGGCCGCCGCAAGGGCATCAAGGCCAGCGAGGCCCTGGACCTGGCTACGGCCCGCTTCCTGCGCCGCTTTGCCCGCATGGAAGAACTGGCCCGGCAGCAGGGGAAGGACTTCCCCGAACTGTCGCTGGATGAGAAGGACGAGCTGTGGAACGCGGCCAAGGAAGAAGAAAAGGCCGCCCATTAGCGGCCTCCGCCCTTGGGCGGCTTTTGGCGGTCGTGCTGGCCCTGCTGCTCTGCGCCTGTGCGCAGGACGTCATGGGCCCGCACGGCCGCAAGCCCATGCTCCTGTCCGGAACGGAACGCCCCGACAGGGCCCCCGGCAGCCTGCTGCGCGCCGATCCCGGCTATATCCAGTGGCTGGAACGCCAGTCCATGCTGGGCAATGCCGACGATCTGGCCGCCGAGGTCTCGGGCTCGGAACGTCTGTGGGGCAACAGCGGCAGCAATGACCGCCTGCCCCTGCTGCTGGATGCCGCCCCCTGCTGGCTGGAGGTCAATCCCCACACCCTGCGGGGCAAGGCCCCGGCCATGCAGTCCCTGGCCCGCTCCGGCACCCTGGAAGCCTTCCGGCGGATGGGCTTTTCCGGCCTTTACCTGTCTCCGTCCCAGGAGCAGGGCGCCCTCTGGCACAACCAGCTCCGGCCCGATTTCGGTACGGGCACCACGTCCCTGGCCTTCGACGCCCGCAGCGGCGACGACGAACAGTTCGCCCGGCTCAACGCCCGTGCCGCCACCAGCGGCTTCCAGCTGGGCGGCTCCCTGCCCCCGGCCGCCACGGGCCTGGGCCCGGACTTTTTCCTCCAGGCCCGCCACGCCAGCCGCTTCAGCGGTCTGTACGCCATGATGGAGGCCCCGGCTTCCCTCTGGGGCACGCTGCCCGCCTCGCCCCAGGAATGGGAATGCCTCCCCCTCAACGCCCAGCAATGCCGCACCCTCACCGACAAGGGACTGCTGCCCCCGGCCCTGCTGCGCGACGGTCTGCCCTGGGCCACGCCCGGCGGCTGGGCAGTCACCGGTGAAGTGCGCGGGGCCGACGGCAAGCCCCGGCGCTGGCTGTACCGCTATGCGGGCAATGTGCTGCGCCCCGTGCTGCTCTGGCAGGATCCCTCGGGACAGGCCCGGCGCGTGCTCTCCGCCGCCGTCATCCGTCATACCGGCCTGCAGCAGCAGACCCTGGCCGGGCTGCACCTTGAAGCCATCATGGGCCTGGACGTGCCGCCCGAGGGCGGAGCGCCCTCCCCCCGTGACCAGCTGGCCCCCGGTCTGGAAGCGCTGGACGCCCTTGCCCGCGAGATCCACCGTTACGGCGGCTGGGCCATGCAGGCCGACACCCTGCCCCCGTCGCTGACGCCCCTGATCCAGCGGGCCCCCGTGGACCTGACCCGTGATACCGTCACCAGCCCCGCCGCCGAATATGCCCTGCTGACCGGCGATGCCGCGCCTCTGGCCGCCCTGCTGCGCCAGTCCATGAGCAGCGGCGTCCGGCAGGAAGGCCTGGCCCGCGGCCTGCACCAGTGGCAGGGCGTGGACTGGCGTCCCCTGCGTGACCTGCCCGGCGGCGAGGCCCTGTACCAGCGTGCCCGCCGTCTTTCCGGCCTGCATGACGACGAATATTTCTGGCCCACCACGCCCGCCGGTCTGGCCCGGGAAGCCCTTGGGCGCAAGCCCGATGACGCTCTCGCCCGTGACCGGCGCGATACGGAACTGGAAGAAGCCTGCCTGCTGCTGCTTGCCTGGCGTGTGGGCCTGCCCGGTCTTGCCTTCGTGAGCCCGCAGGAATTGCAGGGCGCCCTGCCCCTGTCAAAGTCCACGCCGGGCACGGCCGCCAGTGCCGGTCTCGTCCCGCTGCTGGAGCCGGAGACCACCGCCGGAGAAGTGGAGCCCGCGCCCCTGGCCTTTGGCCCGCTTTCGGAGGAACTGCGTCTGCCCCGGAGCCCGGCAAGCATCATGGCCCGGCTGCTGCATGCCCGCGCCGTCTCCGGTGTGGCCCGTGGCCAGCTTTTGCGTGTGGTCAGCGGCCCTGCCGGGACCCTGGCCACCGTCACCCGGCTGCCTGACGGCAGCTGCTGGGTGCTGGCCGCCAACTTCGGCAGCGGCAGCGCCACCCTCCGCATCCCCCTGCCCGTTTCCGGGGCAGCGCAAGATATCGTTGAACAGACGTCCCTGGCTGTCCAGGGAGGTCTGACCGTGACCCTGAACGGCCGTTCTGCCCGGCATTATCTGGTCGGAGCCGCCGCATCGCCCAAGGAGCCATCATGACAGAAAAAAATCCCGATGCCGCCAGCAAGCTGGCCTGCCCTGAAGAGGAGATCCCCATGGGCATGACGCCCTGGTCCCAGCTGGATGAAGAGGCCCGGGCCCGGGCAAGCCGCCCCGCCCCTGCCGACGGCCAGAAGAGCCCGGCCCCCGGCACGCCGTCTGTGGCCCCGGAACCGGCGCCCGTCCCGCAGGAAGAGGCCCCTATCCCCATGCCCGCCGCAGAGGCCGTACAGCCTGAGGAGGTCCCGGCCGCTCCCGCCGCGCCTGCTGCCGCGCCGGAGGAGATCCCTGCCGCTGCCCCCTCGCCGACGCCCGAAGCGCCCTTGACGATGGCAGACGGGGAAGCGCCTGCGGCCCCTGCCGATGCTGCCCGGCCCGTACCTGAGACCGAGCCTGCCGCCACCGCCGAAGAAAAGGCCGACAGCGGCGAAGCTCCTGCTCCTGCGGAGGGCATGCCTGCCGATGCCGTCGCGGCTGCCGCCATGGCCGACGCGCCCCGCAGCGGACGCCGCGGTCTGGCCACCATGCAGCCCGCCGCGGTGGGGGACCAGATCCCGGCTGCCGATGGCGCCCCCCTGCCGGAAGAAGGCCAGGCGCCCGCCGGAGAAGAGGCCCCGGCCGCTCCCGCCGCGCCTGCCGCCGCGCCGGTGGCCGTGCTGGAAGCCGGCCCCGCCCAGAAGGCCTTTGCCGTGCTGGCCAAGATGGGCCCCCTGGCCCTGCTCCTGCTCCTGCTCTGCCAGCTCTGGCCCACCTTCCTGACCGGCGGTCTGTACTGCCCGCCGGAAATGAAACTCATGGATACCGTCCGTGAAGCGCTGGCCAATGGCCAGTGGTTCGCGCCCCTGCATAACGGTGACGCCCAGCTGCCCGTCTTCGTCTGGATGCTGGCCGCCCTCGACCTGGTGGCCCGCATGGTGCCCCAGCTTTCGGCCTTCGTCTGGCCGGCGGGCGCCGCTCTGGGCGGTCTGGCCTGTCTGTGGGGCACCTGGGCCCTGAGCCGTGCCGCCGGTTTCGGTCCGCAGGCCGCCCTGGCCTCCGGCCTGATCCTGCTCTCCAGCCTGCTGTTCCCGCAGCTGGCACACTTCATGGGCCCGCAGGGGCTGGCCACCGGCCTGTGCCTGCTCTCCATGGCCTTCTTCTGCATGGGCTGGAAAAAGGAACACGCCTGGATCTCCCTGCCGCTGGCCTTCCTGACCTCCGGCCTGGCCGCACTGACCGGTGGTCTGGTCTTCCTGATCCTGCCCCTGCTGACCAGCCTCGTCCACCTGTTCTGGACCTGGCGCATCCGCCGCGCCCAGCGTCTGGACGCGCTGGCGGGCTTCCTGCTGCTCCTGCTGCTGGGTGCCCTTTGGGCCGCCGCCATCATCTTCTGGGTGCAGGCCGAAGGCTACGCCCAGGCCGTGTCGGGCAAGTTCATCAGCCTGCCCTGGCCCCTGCCCGCCTTCTGGTGGCTGGCCCCGGCCCTTGCCGTGCTCGGCCTCCTGCCCTGGCTCTTCGTGGTCACCGGCGTCAACTGGGGCCGCGTGTTCGCCACCAGCTGGAAGACCCTGCGGGCCAGCCGCAAGGAAAACAGTGGCAGCTCCTTCCTCTGGATCGCTCTGGTCTTCTCCCTGCCCCTGTCCCTGCTGGGCTCCGGCCTTGCCGGCGCCACGCCCGCGCTCTGCCTGCTGGCCATCCTGCTGGGCCGCGCCCTGGTCCGCATGGGCAGCCTGGGCAGCAAGTTCTTCTATCTGGTCATCGCCCTGCTCTTCCTGCATGCGGGCATGCTGCTGGCCGCCCTGCACTTCCCCGTGGCGCTGGAATGGCTCCGCACGTCCACCTCGCTGGCCATCCCCCAGCAGTATGAGGCCCTGCTGACCAGTCTGGATGCCCTGCCCGTCCTGGGCGGCCTGTGCATCGTCTTCGCCGTACTGCTGGCCCGCTTCACCCGCCGCGCCTGGCCCGGCGGCTCCCTGCTGGTCTGCACCCTGTTCGCCATCCTCCTGGCCCAGCCTGCGCATCTGTGGCTGGCGCCCCAGCTGGCCGAACATGCCGAACTCAAGCTCGCCGCTGCCCAGCCCCTGAACGCTCCTGCCCCCGTCGCCCCGGCCGCTGTCGAAGAGGGCACCGCTCCTGCGGCCCCCGAAGCTGCCGCCGAAACGGCCGCGCCGGAAGCGCCCGCTGCTGATGCTGCTGCCCCGGAAACGGCTCCGACCCCCGAGGCCGCTCCTGCTGCGGAGGCCACGGCCCCTGCCGCCCCTGAAGCCACCACTCCGGCTGAAGCCGCCCCGGCCCCGGAAGCGACGGAAACCAGCGCTCCCGCTCCTGAAGCTGCTGCTCCGGCTGAAGTAGAGGCTGCTCCGGCCCAGGAAGCTGCGGCCCCGGCGCCCGCGGAGGGCACGCCCGCCCCTGCGGAAAATGCGCAGCCTGCCGCGCCCGTACAGGAAAGGCCTGCCGTGCAGACCCTGCCCGCGGGTCCTGAACACGGCGCGCCCATCCCGCCGGATGCCGTTCCGGCCCAATAAGCGCCACCCATAGACAAAAAAACAAGGGGAGAGCCTTCCAGGGCCCTCCCCTTTTGCTTTGCCTGTTTCCTTGCCAGCGGCGGGGACATCGCTGTCCTCCCCAGCTTCGGCAGATGCTCCTGCCTGTCTGCTGCCGGGCAGCCTGCCCGTTCCTCAGTTTGACTGCCGGGACTGCGGCACATTTTTTCTGTCCCTGCCGGGTGGCGTCCGCCGTCCATACGAAGAAGATGCCCCGGCATGGCGGGCCTTCCCCGGGCCAGCCACGGAGCTGCCCCAATGCATGCCATAAAGCAGATCTCCCGTACAGCCTGTCGGCAGAACGGAATCGGCAGAGGCCCGGCCATCCCTGCCTTTTCGATCGCGGACAAGCGCCCCGCTACTGCCATCCGCCCGTTGTCCGCCGCTACGGCCCGGAAGGGCTCGTGCCGGGAGCCCCCGCCACACCCGCCTGCCAGCAGGGAGGATGCAAACAGAACAAAACCAAGCGACATGAAAAAAGCGCCCATCCCTCACGGGACGGACGCTTTTCTTCAGAACAGCAGGCAGGGCCTGCGATGCTAGTGGGACATGCCCTCGTCAGGCATGCTCACCTTGAGCAGGCTGCCCAGATGCTTGCGGGCCAGCTCCACTTCGGCCTTGTCCACCACGGGCATGTCCTTGGGACGGACCTGCAGGTCATTGCCCTCTTCCACGATGACAAGCGCCGCGGCCATGCGGCCCATGACGCAGAAGAAGCGCCGGGCATCCCAGCCCTTGGCTTCCACCCAGCGGGCGGCATCGTCAGGATAGAGGAAATCCGCCTTGCCCCTGCGGGCCACGGGATGGGCCTCGATCCTGTTCTCACGGGCCCAGCTGCGGAACTGCGGCAGCACATCGAGGAAGCGCAGCAGTTCCTTTTCTTCCACCGGGCCCTGCCCGTCATAGACCGTCGTCACGGCAGCCGCTTCCACGTCCACCGGGACGACCACGGTCAGGCCGCACAGCAGCAGGCCGCAGAGCAGCCCGCCGGCCAGCCAGCCTCGGCATCCAGTTTTTCTCATCAAGCAACAAGCCTCGCTTAGTACTGCACGGCGCTGATCTTGGAGAGCCTGTCCATATTGTGGTAGGATTCCACATAGCGCAGGGTCCCGGTCTTGCCGCGCAGCACCAGGGAATGGGTCACCGCATGGCGGGCGCTGTAGCGCACGCCACGCAGGAAATCGCCGCCGGAGATACCCGTGGCGGCAAAGAAGCAATCATCGCTGCGCACCAGATCGTGCACGGTCAGCACTTCGCGGATGTCGATGCCGGCCTCGTTGATGGCTTCCTTCTCCACATAGGACTGGGGATCCAGACGGGCCAGGATCTGGCCGCCCATCCCCTTGATGGCGCAGGCCGCCAGCACGCCTTCGGGGGTGCCGCCGGTGCCCATCATGACGTCGACTTCGGAACGCGGATCCACGGCCATCAGAGCGCCGGCCACGTCACCGTCGGTATGCAGCTGGATACGGGCGCCCGTGCTGCGGATGTCTTCGATGAGCTTCTTGTGACGGGGCTTGTCCAGCACGAAGACCACCAGGTCCTGCACGTTCTTGCCCAGGGCGCGGGCCACGTTGTGCAGGTTGACGTCCACAGGAGCGTCCAGATCGATCACATCGCGGGCCTCACGGGCCACCACCAGCTTCTGCATGTAGTAGCTGGGACCGGGGTTGAACATGCTGCCGCGCGGCGCCACGGCCACCGTGGAGATGGCATTGGGACGGCCATAGGCCAGCAGGCTGGTGCCTTCCACGGGGTCCACGGCCACGTCCAGCTGCGGGCCGTCGCCCATGCCGACCTTTTCACCGTTGTACAGCATGGGGGCGTGGTCCTTTTCCCCTTCACCGATGACCACGATGCCGT
>ERZ824488.3671-NODE-3671-length-11220-cov-2.706852_pt1 | contig 11220 bp, 9 predicted proteins | sample MGYA00519936_ERZ824488 | MGnify/ENA primary metagenome ERZ824488 (study PRJEB31778, sample SAMEA3449153) | human gut metagenome | biome: human gut; feature: human-associated habitat; material: faeces | place: United Kingdom | collected 2010/2012 ... | reverse complement strand
CACGAAATGCGGACGGCAGAGTTATCATGTATGCGGACCGCATCAGCAAGGCGATGGATGTGGCGATGAAAGAAACCGACAGAAGGCGCAAAATTCAGGATGATTACAACAAGGCAAACGGGATTACGCCAGCATCGGTCAAGAAGTCAGTTCGTTCCGTTATCGAGGCCACGAAGGTTATGGAGCCTTCGATGGAAGAATACAAGGGCAAGACGCCGCTTGAATTGACAAAGAAAGAATTGAATGACTATATAAAGAAACTGGAGAAGGAAATGAAGCAGGCAGCGCAGGATTTACAATTTGAACGCGCGGCACAGCTCAGAGACCGGATTTTTGAATATAAGGTCAGATTATAAATTGGATTACAAAGGAGACACAATGTCAAAAGACATCATTATAAGGGGTGCAAACGAAAACAATTTAAAAAATCTCGATGTGGTGATTCCAAGAGACAAAATGGTGGTTTTAACAGGGCTTTCGGGATCCGGCAAGTCATCGCTTGCTTTTGATACCATTTATGCGGAGGGACAGAGACGATATATGGAGAGCCTTTCTTCGTATGCAAGACAGTTCCTCGGGCAGATGGAGAAGCCGAATGTGGAGTATATCGAGGGGCTTTCGCCTGCGATTTCCATCGACCAGAAGACGACGAACCGCAATCCGCGTTCCACGGTGGGTACGGTTACGGAAATTCACGACTACCTGCGTCTGCTTTATGCGCGCGTTGGCAAACCGCACTGTCCGGTCTGCGGAAAGCCAATCAGCAGCCAGTCTGTCGACCAGATGGTCGATATCATCATGGAATTTGAAGAGGGTACGAAACTGATGGTACTTGCACCGGTTATTCGTCAGCGCAAGGGTACACACGAAAAAATAATCGAAAGAATCCGCAAAGAAGGCTTTACCAGAGTCCGCATCGACGGCGAAATTTATCTGCTGGACGAGGACGAAATCAAGATGGAAAAGACGTTCAAGCATACGATTGAAATCGTAATCGACCGAATTGTCGTAAAACCCGGTCAGGAAGGACGAATTGCAGAAGCCTGCGAGCTTGCGATTGCCCAGGGAGACGGACTCGTTGAAGTGATTGGAGACTTTTATGACAGACACTATGAGAAGACATTCAGCACCAAGCTTGCCTGCCCGGATCACGGCGTGAGCATAGAAGAACTTGAGCCGAGAATGTTTTCCTTCAACGCACCATTCGGAGCATGTCCGCACTGCAACGGACTCGGATTCACACAGAAACTTGATCCGAAACTTTTGATAGATGAGAGCATAAGCATCGATGACGGAGCTCTTCAGCCGATTTTCGGAACGATGGAATTCAGCGGTTTTTACCGCCAGCTTGTTGATGCGCTTATCAAAGCGCACGGTGTGGATTCTTCCAGGCCGCTTTGCGAGCTGCCGGAGACATTCAAAAAGGAACTGTATTACGGCACAGGGAACAAACATCTCGTATACGATTATGTGAGCAGAAGCACCGGCACGGTTTCCCATCAGGACAGGCCGTTTGAGGGGGCACTGGTCAATATCGAACGCAGATACAGAGAGACGACGTCAGATTATTTCAAAGAAAAAATGGCACGATACATGGTCGTAAGGGAGTGTCCTGCGTGTCATGGCCGTAGACTCAAACCCGAAATTCTGGCGGTTACGGTAGGCGGCGTAAACATTGCGGAACTCTCTGAAATGTCGATAAAGGAAGCACTTGAATTTATCGACGGACTTGATCTTTCCGAAAAAGACGGCAAAATTGCTTATCAGATTTTGAAAGAGATAAAGGCAAGACTTCATTTCCTTGTGGATGTCGGACTTGACTATCTTACGCTCAGCAGAACCGCATCCACACTTTCGGGCGGTGAATCGCAGAGAATCCGGCTTGCAACGCAGATTGGATCCAGCCTTGTGGGTGTGCTTTATATTCTTGACGAACCAAGCATCGGACTTCACCAAAAGGACAACGAAAAACTGCTGCAGACGCTTCGCCATCTCACGGACATCGGCAACACACTGATTGTGGTTGAGCATGACGAGGATACCATGTACGCGGCGGATCACATCATAGACATAGGTCCCGGTGCCGGAATAAACGGCGGAGAACTTGTGGCACAGGGTACCGTTGAAGATATCAAAGCATGTAAGGAATCTCTTACCGGTCAGTACCTTTCAGGAGCAAAGAAAATTTTTGTCCCGGAACACAGAAGACCGGGAAACGGCGAGAAGCTTGTAATCAAGGGCGCACGCGAGAACAATCTGAAGAATATCGACGTTGAAATTCCGCTTGGCAAGTTTGTATGCGTTACGGGAGTCTCAGGCTCCGGAAAGAGCAGTTTGATCAACGAAATCCTGTACAAAGGTGCCGCGAGGGTTACAAACCGCCTTCAGGAGGAACCCGGAGAGTTCGACGAAATCCTCGGACTTGAGAATATTGACAAAGTGATCGACATTGACCAGTCGCCGATTGGCAAAACACCGCGTTCCAACCCGGCGACCTATACGGGAATGTTCAATCACATTCGTGATTTGTTCGCAAGCCTTCCGGAAGCAAAACTCCGCGGATACCAAAAAGGAAGATTCAGCTTCAATGTTAAAGGAGGCAGATGCGAGGCATGCAGCGGCGACGGAATCATATGCATTGAGATGCATTTCCTGCCGGATGTATATGTGCCTTGTGAAGTCTGCAAGGGCAAAAGATACAATCGAGAAACACTTGAAGTTAAATATAAAGGCAAAAGTATCTTCGATGTGCTTGACATGAGTGTCAAAGAAGGAGTAGAATTCTTTCAGAATGTGCCTTCCATAGCAAGACATCTTCGGACACTTGATGAAGTAGGACTGGGGTATATTAAGCTCGGCCAGCCGTCGACGCAGCTTTCGGGCGGCGAAGCGCAGCGCGTCAAGCTTGCCTCAGAGCTGACAAAACGAAGTACAGGCAGGACCTTGTACATTCTGGATGAACCAACTACGGGACTGCATTTTGCGGATGTGGACAAGCTGCTTGCCGTTCTTGACAGACTCGTGGATGCCGGCAACACGGTTGTTGTAATCGAACACAACCTTGATGTAATAAAGCGTGCGGACCATATCATCGACCTTGGACCCGACGGCGGAAACCGCGGCGGGACAGTCGTTGTATCCGGAACACCGGAGGAAGTGGCTGCATGCAGCGAATCGTATACAGGACAATTTTTAAAAAAGCTTCTGTAACAATCACAAAAGGAAACAAAACGGAGGAAATCCAAAATGAAAGAAAAACTGAATCTGACGATGCTTACGGACTTTTATGAGATAACCATGGCAAACGGCTATTTCCAATCGGGCATGGCAGAGGACATTGCGTACTTCGATATGTTTTTCAGAAGAGTACCGGACGGCGGCGGATATGCCATCATGGCCGGTCTTGAACAGCTTATCGAGTATCTCCGGAACCTTACATTTACAGAGGAAGATATCGAATATCTTCGCAGCAAAGACATGTTTTGTGAAGAATTTCTCGATTATCTCAGGAACTTTGAGTTCAAATGTGATGTATGGGCCGTACCGGAAGGAACACCGATCTTTCCGCATGAACCGATTGTAACCGTAAGAGGGCCCGTTATGCAGGCGCAGTTCATCGAAACGATGGTGCTTCTTTGCATCAACCATCAGAGCATGATTGCGACCAAAGCAAACAGAATCGTCAGAGCCGCTCAGGGAAGAGCGGTCATGGAATTCGGATCAAGAAGAGCCCACGGCGCAGACGCTGCAATACTCGGAGCAAGAGCAGCTTATATCGGCGGATGCGCGGGAACCGCATGTGCAATCGCAGACAGAGACTACGGGATCGCAGCACTCGGCACGATGGCACACAGCTGGGTACAGATGTATCCGGACGAATATTCCGCATTCAAAAAGTACGCCGAAATCTATCCTCAGAACTGCGTTCTGCTGGTAGATACATACAATGTGCTCAAATCGGGCGTACCGGCGGCAATTAAGGTGTTCAAAGAAATGAAACCGCAAAGCATGGGAATCCGAATCGACTCCGGCGATGTGGCATACCTGACCAAGAAAGCCCGCAAAATGCTTGATGACGCAGGACTTCAGGACTGCAAAATCGTCGTTTCAAACTCACTTGACGAATACATCATCCGTGATGTCATCCTTGAGGGAGCCTGCATCGACTCTTTGGGCGTAGGCGAACGACTCATTACTGCGAAGTCAGAACCTGTTTTCGGCGGCGTTTATAAGCTTGCAGCACTCGAAAAAGACGGCGTGCTGACACCGAAAATCAAAATTTCGGAGAATGTTGAAAAGATTACGAACCCGGGATTTAAAGGACTTTACCGACTGTACAGCAAAGCTACGGGCAAGGCACAGGGGGATGTAATGACGATTGCCGGTGAAACCATTCCTGAGCAGGGCGAGTACGAGATTTTCGATCCGAATGCGGTTTGGAAGAAAACAATCGTAAAGAACTACACGGTAAGAGATCTTCATGTTCCGATTTTCGAGAAGGGAAAATGCGTATACGAAAGTCCTTCCATTGAGGAAATCAAGAGCTACTGCAAGGAGCAGGTCGCAACTCTTTGGGATGAAACCCTCAGATTTGAGAACCCGCAGACATACTATGTTGATCTTTCGCAGAATCTTTGGGATATGAAGAACAAATTGCTGAGAGAGTATTCGGCGAAATAATTTCAAAACAGAACAACGGATAAAAACTGAGAAGAACCATAAAACCGACGGACAAAAGCGTGTTTTATGGTTTTTTTCGTAAAAGACTTGAAAAAGCAGAAATATATTGATACTACTTGATATCAATTAGTATCAAATTTAAAGAATGCAAAAATTATTCAAACCGGCCGAAATAAAGAGTTTGGTAGACAATGAAGCTTGCAGATGATATAATATCTCCTATGTGATTGAAACAATATGAATGGGGGATAAGGAATGAATCAAAAATTAACAGGCAAGCAGTATGCCCTGGTTGCGTCGATGCTTTTCGGAATGTTTTTCGGAGCGGGCAACCTCATTTTCCCGATTATACTCGGGGCAAAGGCGGGTTCGAGTTTAGTTCCTGCACTGATCGGAATGTTGATAACGGCAGTCGGAATGCCGCTTCTGGGAATCGTTGCACTTGGCGTATCGAAGAGCAGCGGTCTGATGGAAATGTCGAGCCGCGTCGCGAAAGGATACGGATATTTCTTTACATGTGCGCTCTATTTGACGATTGGGCCGTTCTTTGCAATACCAAGATGTGCGGCAACATCCTTTACGATGGGAATTGAGCCGCTTATCGACGGGAATGTGACGGTCGTGCAGGCAATTTTTACGACGCTTTTCTTTGCGGCGGTATTGTTCTTTGCGCTCAGACCGTCGAACATCATGAATTCAGTCGGTAAATACCTGAATCCGATTTTTCTCGTTTGCCTCGGAGTCTTGGTTATTGCGGCACTGATTTCACCGGAGCAGACGGTTTCAAGCGTGCCCGCAAGCGGGGATTATGCGGAGAATGCTTTTGCAACGGGCTTCCTGCAGGGCTATGACACCTTGGATGCACTCGCTTCTCTTGCGTTCGGCATTATCGTAATAAATGTTATTACGGGCATGGGCATTGAAGAACCGGGCGCGATTGCGAAAAGCACGATTAAATCCGGCGTTTTCAGTATGATTTTAATGACAGTGATTTATGCGCTGATTGCCGTGGTGGGAGCGCAGAGCTACGGACTGTATGCGGATCAGCTTGCAGACCCTTCCTTTAACGGGGGAACGGCGTTTGCGGTTATCGCAAGACACTATCTCGGAAGCACAGGCATGATTGTACTGGCTCTGACGGTTACTTTCTGCTGCATGAAGACAGCAATCGGACTGGTTACATCGTGCGCGGACACTTTCTCGGAAATCTTTCCGCATTCACTTTCGTATCGCAATTGGGCGATTGCATTTACAGCATTTTCGCTGCTCGTGTCCAACATCGGTCTTTCAAAGATTATTTCTTTCTCGGCACCGGTGCTGTACTTCTTGTATCCGCTTGCGATCGTACTGATACTGCTAACAATTTTCGGAAAATATTTCGGACATTCGCGCATTGTCTATGTATGCGGAATCGGATTTACAATGATTGCTGCCGTGTTTGACCTGCTGCGCGTGAGCGGACTTGCACAGGGAGTTGTGGAATGGGCTTCCGGCTGGCTGCCGCTTTATACGATGGGACTTGGCTGGCTGGTTCCGGGCGTTATAGGAACCGTAGTCGGACTCATTGCCATGAAGTTTACAAAGAAAAACGCATAAGAAAAAAATTACGCCTTTGGAAAGACCTGACGGGTGCAGGAAGTTCCGAAGGCGTTTTCTTATTTAATTTTACAGTGTGCCGGAAGCGTTCAAGACATTTTTAATCTTGTGCTGTACCATCGCCTGAATTGCGTCTCTGCCCGGCCCGAGGTATTTACGAGGGTCGAAGTCCGCCGGATTTTCAGCGATGTACTTGCGGACTTCCGCAGTCATTGCCAGACGAAGGTCAGTGTCAATGTTGACCTTGCAGATGCCGTACTTGGTCGCTTCGCGGATCATTTCCTCAGGAACGCCCTGTGCACCCGGAATGTCGCCGCCGTACTGATTGCACTTGTCAACGAATTCCTTCAGAACCGAGGATGCGCCGTGCAGAACAAGCGGTGTGTCCGGAATCAATTTATGGATTGCCTTCAGCCTTTCAAAATCAAGATAAGGCTCGCCTTTGAACTTGTATGCACCGTGGCTGGTGCCGATTGCGATTGCAAGGGAGTCAACCCCGGTCTTTTCTACGAATTCCGCGGCTTCATCAGGGTCTGTGAAAGTTGCCGAACGCGCGTCAACCTTGATATTGTCTTCAACGCCCGCAAGCTTTCCAAGTTCCGCTTCAACCACAACGCCGTGTGCGTGTGCGTATTCCACAACCTCTTTCGTGAGGCAGATATTTTCTTCAAACGAATGCTTGGAACCGTCGATCATAACGGAAGTGAAACCATCGTCCACGCATTTCTTGCAGATGTCGAAGTCCTCGCCGTGGTCGAGGTGAAGCGCGATGTCAAGACCCGTATCGAGGATTGCAGCCTCTACGAGCTTCGTCAGATAAGCGGGCTTTGCGTATTTGCGCGCACCTGCGGATACCTGAAGAATCAGCGGTGACTGTTCGATTTTCGCTGCTTCGACGATACCTTGAATGATTTCCATATTATTTACATTAAAAGCGCCGATTGCATAGTCGGATTGCAATGCTTTGGCGAACATTTCTTTCGTGGTGACTAATGCCATTTCTTACCTCCTGCTGTTTGGAACTTAAACTACATATAGTATACAACATCGGCGGCCGAAAAGAAAGATGGCAATTTTGGTTTTCCGCAATTATTCATCGGAAGCACCGCCAATCCCCGACATAATCGGGCCGAGCATATCCATGATGCTCGAAAGGAGTTTTTATTCGCCGGCGGAAAAAGGTATTTACATGAGCATTGCTTTTGAACCGGATTTTGACTTGGACAAATCGCTCTTCATCACAACGCTTTCCGCCGTTGCGGCATGCCGCGCAATCGAAGATGTCGCGGGTCTGCGTCCGAAAATCAAATGGGTCAACGATATTTATCTTGACGGCAGGAAACTTGCGGGCATTCTGACGGAAGCCGAGAGTAATTTTGAGAGCGGAAGAATTCAAAAAATCATCGTAGGCATCGGCATCAACTGTTTCTCCTGCGACCTTCCGGAGCAAATCCGTGATATCGCCGCCTGCTTAGAGCAGGATACAAGCAGCTTTACGCGCAATAAACTGATTGCATCTTTCTGCAACCGGTTCTTTGAAATGATTGCAAACTTTGATCAGTCCAAAATCCTGCGTGAATACAAAAACCGCTCCTTCATCTTAGGGGAGCAGATTTTGATTTACAATCCTGCAATTGCCCGCCAAATCGGCCGCCCGGGCGAGCGGCTGCACGACGGCATCAGAGCCCGCGCCATTGATATTGACGAAAACGGCGGACTTGTTGTCGAATATCTTGAAGGCCGCATGTCGCATCAGATGCAGACGCTGACATCGGGAGAAATCAGCATACGAAAGGTTTAAACACAAATGAAAACAAATACACAAAACTACTCAAATACAAAAAATTCAAATCTATACAAACTGGTTCTAACAGGCATTTTTGCTGCGGTGGTTGCGGTCTGCTCATGGATTTCCATTCCTCTGCCATTCACACAGGTGCCTATCAATCTCGCAATTCTGGGTGTGCTTCTGGCGGGCGGCCTGCTCGGCAGTAAATACGGAGCCCTCAGCCTCATAATCTACATTTTGATCGGGGCGGTCGGTGTGCCCGTTTTTGCAGGTTTTGGTGCAGGATTTGGCACGCTTGCCGGCCCTACGGGAGGCTACATTGTGGGCTATATCCTTTGCAGCGCAGTTGCAGGAATCGGCTCTTCGGTGACTTCCAAGGCGGCCAAGCACCCGACTCTCCGTCTTGCTTTCTTTATGGCACTGGGCGTGCTTGCATGCTACGCTTTCGGAACAATCTGGTATGTGATTCTGATGAAAACCTCCTTATGGGTCGGCCTGGTTTCCTGTGTGTTCCCGTTCATACCGCTTGACGCAATAAAAATAGCAGGCGCCCTGTTTCTTGTAAAACGCCTGCATAAACTCATTTCTTAAAGCCCTGGGTTACTTTGCGTATTTCCCATTGTAGAAAATAACTTCTTCGCTCTGCGAAAAGTCCCCACCGTACACTTTTATAAGTGCAATGATAAAGTCAACAAAAGCCCAGATTCCGAGGCCTCCCACTGTTACAAGCTTAAGAATGCCCAGTCCTATCTGCCCTCTCATAAATCTGTCAACCCCAAGTTCGCCGAATAAGAAGGCTCCGATCCACACAAAAATATGCTTGTTCATTTTGTTCATGCGAAGTCCGTAAGTCATCGGTTTTACATTCGCATTCGGTGTGCCCTGTTCGTTTTCTCTGAAATCGCTCATCTTCGTCTTCCTTTCTATGCTTTTTATTTAACTGTATCTACATTATACCATATAAAAAACATTTGTTCAATTTGCTTTTTGCAAAAAAGAATGCTGCCCATGCGGACAGCATCTTGAAAAGTCTTGTATGAACTTTTTTTCTCGAAAGTTTTCGAAAATCTGCGGACTAACGCTTTGAGAACTGGCTTGCTCTTCTTGCTTTCTTGAGGCCGTATTTCTTTCTTTCTTTCATTCTTGGGTCTCTTGTTAAGAATCCTGCAGCCTTAAGCGGAGCTCTGTAAGCTTCCTTATCAGCTGCGCAGAGAGCTCTTGCGATGCCGTGTCTTAAAGCACCTGCCTGACCTGTGAATCCGCCGCCGTGTACAGTTGCGATAACATCGAACTTACCTTCGCAGCCTGCGATTTCGAAAGGTCTCTTAACTTCTCTCTTAACGATTTCCATTCCGAAATAATCTTCTAAATCTTTCTTGTTAACAGTGATCTTTCCAGTTCCAGGGATTAATCTAACTCTAGCAACTGAACTTTTTCTTCTGCCTGTTCCTTGATATTGAATCTTTGCCATTGTCTATTCCTCCCTTTCCTTAGAATTCCCAAGTTTCCGGCTGCTGTGCAGTATGCGGATGCTCTGCGCCTGCATAAACCTTTAACTTCTTGTACATCTGTCTGCCGAGCTTTCCATCAGGAAGCATGCCTTTTACAGCGTGTCTGATGATTTCATCCGGCTTCTTAGCCTGAAGTTTTTCGAATGTGATTTCGCGAAGTCCACCAGGATAACCTGTGTGTCTCTTGTAAATCTTTTCTTTTCTCTTCTTGCCTGTAACCTCAACCTTTTCAGCGTTGATAACGATTACATAGTCGCCGCAGTCAACATGCGGGGTAAAGATGGGCTTGTGTTTTCCGCGGAGTATTGCGGCAACCTGAGATGCGAGACGACCGAGCACCATGCCTTCTGCATCTACAACGTACCACTTACGCTCCATGGTTTCTGCTTTTGCCATATAGCTTTTCATGCCATGTCCTCCAAAGGTATGTTGAATTTCTTAATTAAATAATTTTGCTAAGATTTCCGACAACGGACGGGGCTGGTGACCGCAATCCTCCACCATAAGCAAAGCACAAGGCATATTTTACTTCCGGCGGAGGCATTTGTCAAGTATTGTTTTCAAAAAAATACCCGATTTTTCAGATATATTTTTATTGTCCGCAGTGGGAATGCGGCTTTTGCAAATCGGGCATTAATCGTCATTTCCGTCCGCCTTCTCAAATTCGGCCGCAACATCGGCCAGCAGCTTGCGAATCGGAAGATTTTGAGGACATGAGCCCTCGCATTTTCCGCATTTTATGCAGTCGGAGGCCCGCCTTCCGGGTGCGGTATGAACATTTGAGTAGTAGTAATTTGCATTCCAATCGCGATGCAGCTGTTTCGCATTCATCAGCGCAAACAAGTCGGGAATCGCAATATGCTTCGGACAGCCGTCCGTGCAGTAGCGGCAGGCGGTGCACGGAATCAGCTCCATCCCCTTGTAAACACCGCGAACCTTTTCAACGGCTTCGGTTTCGGTCTTGTCAAGGGGTTTGAAATCACTCATATAGCTTATGTTATCTCTGAGCTGCTCAATGCTGCTCATGCCCGAAAGCACAACAAGCATCCCCGGGAAGCCTGCAGCGAAGCGAATTGCGTAGCTCGCGGGGCTCCCTCCGTTGAGAGAAGCGAAGATCCTCTGCGCCTCGTCGGGAAGCTTAACAAGGCTTCCGCCCTTTACCGGCTCCATCACAAGCACAGGCTTGTTGTGTTTTCTGCACACTTCATAGCATTTGCGGCTCTGAACGCCGATATCGTCATAATCCAAATAATTGAATTGAATTTGAACAACCTCAATTTGCGGATACTCCGAAAGAATCGCATCCAGCACCTCTGCCCGGTCATGAAAGGATATGCCGAAATGCCGAATCTTTCCCTCTTTTTTCAGTTCAATTGCGGTTTCGTACGCGTTTCTCTCTTTAAAATATTTGAAGCGCGCCTTGTTTTGTGCATGCATAAGATAGAAATCGAAATAATCAACTCCGCAAAGCTCAAGTTGACTTTCGAAAAAAGGCCGAATATCGTCGTTTGTTTTGAAATATTCATCGGTAAGCTTGTTTGTCAGGATAAAACTTTCCCGCGGATAGCGCGACGTGAGGCAGGTTTTTGCTGCTTTTTCGCTTTCCCCGCTCAGATAACCGTGCGCAGTGTCAAAATAGTTAAA
>ERZ824488.3667-NODE-3667-length-11238-cov-2.820531_pt1 | contig 11238 bp, 10 predicted proteins | sample MGYA00519936_ERZ824488 | MGnify/ENA primary metagenome ERZ824488 (study PRJEB31778, sample SAMEA3449153) | human gut metagenome | biome: human gut; feature: human-associated habitat; material: faeces | place: United Kingdom | collected 2010/2012 ... | reverse complement strand
TTTGGCAGGACGCGCCAAACGGCGATTTTCCTCTGATCCGGCCTCACATTGTCTGGCGGCAGGCGCAGCATATTCCCCTTGCGGCGCACGCCGCGTCTGGTAAAAACCCCCATGCAGGCTTTTCGCAGCCCCGGCTGTTCCAACGCGCCGCGTCTCATCTTGTCCTTGTGCCATACGGCTTTGAAAAATACTGAAACCGGCGTTCGATCTTTCCCCTCCCATCGTGTTCACCCTTTGCGTTTGGAGTGAGGGCCATCACAAAGGCCTTTTGTGCTGTGTAAAGCGAAAGCGGCGATGCATCCAAGGCTTTTGGCGCAATGAAAGAGCGGCTCTGAATGTTGATCAAAGCCGCCGTTTCAAACTGCTGTGTCATATCGTCTGCCGTGCAGCAGATTTCATTTTTGGGTTGTCATAAATCCTTTTCAATGATTTTGATTTCATAAACGGTCGGATAGTAAAAAGGCATTTCTTCTGTAAAAGCGTCTTTCAAGGCAACGCTGACCTTTATCCCCGGTCGCAAATCCTCAACGGATATGGTTTGACCATCCGCATCCATCAGCTTTGTTTGCTCTTTGATGCGCAGGGAATTCAAAGGGCTTGCATGGATATTTGTCGTGCGCTTCACAATCAGACGGATTTCCCCGTCTTGCATGAATACCGTTTCCTGTACAACGGCTTCATAAGAGAGGGTTGACCAATTCGACGATTGCGTTGCCACCACAACGGCAACAACGGCAACCGCAACAATCGCCGCAATGACAGTCTTTTTCTTTTTCATGTTCTCTCCTTAAGCGACTTGATGTCGCTTGAAGCCCAGCCTTGCAAGCGGGAGCAGGGCCGCTGTAAGCGCCGCATACAGAATGGCCCTCATGGTAAATGCGTCCACGACAAGACCGCCGAACTGGTAGGAGAGATATTTTCCAATCTCCGGCATCGTGGAACGGTACGGAAGCAGGAACAAAATCAAATTGTACGCCCCTGTTGTCCCGTTGGGTGAGAGAAAGAGCGGAATGAAAAGGACGGGCACCAGCACAATGAGCACCAGATACGGGCTTTTCATTTTTGCCGACAGCAGGAGCGTCAGGCCAATCATGGCGAACAGCACAAGGAAAACCACACCCACATTGACAAGGACAGCTTGCAGGAATGTAAACGGGTACGGAATCGTCGTGTTTGCGATTTGCAACGGCAAATTCCGTCAAGGCCAAACGCTGCAAGGGGAAGCCCAAAAGCCACCGCCACATGGAGCGTAAAGGCAAGCACGCCAAACAGATAGGACGCCGCGATTTTTGCTGTGGTCAGTTTTGTTTTTCCGTATTTGGCGGACAGAAGCACCGCGTCTGTCCCGGCTTGATACTCGCCGGAAAAAACAGGGGCGATCACGATACAGATGGCCAAAAGCGCAAACATCAACAGTTCAAAGCTGCTGACGATGATCGCCCACCCCTCGTAATACCCGTACGCAAACGGCTCGTCAACCCTGCTGTTCATCGTCTGCCAATAGGCTTTTTGCTGTTGGGACAATTTGCGAGAAGAATTGTTCAACAGCTTGTCGATTTTCGCCTGTCTTGCCCCGTAGAAGTCTGTTCCATCTGAAACATCCAAATTCGGCAGCATGTTATAGCCTGCGTTTTCGTCGGGAGCCACATAGTTTTTCGCAATCATCCCCAACAGACTTTCTCGCGGCGCGATACCGTCCCAATATGCGCTGTCGATCAAAAACCGTTCGTGGCCGTCATAACCCACATTGCCGGGATCTTCAAAAAGCTGCTGTACCTCGCGGATTGTCTTGGTGATGTATTCATTTGTCAAAGGGACGGAATACGTTTGCGCCTGCTTCCTCTCGTAATCAATGCCTGCAAAGCCTTCGATTGCCCCCTCTTGATTGTAGGTTTGAAACTGCAAAATCGGCAGACCGAACAAAAACGCCGTCACAAGCAGACTCGCACCCATCACAAGCAGCGTCGATTTTTTGCGCAGGATTTTTAAAAATTCGCATTTTATAAGCATTGCCTTATTCGCTCCTTTCTGTCTCGGCTTCTTCTCTGAAGTGGTATATAAACAAATCCTCCAAGCTCGGCGGGACGGTCGTAGCGTCCGCTGTCGGCGCCGCGTCATGTATCATACGCAGGCGCACCTTTCCGTTTTCATGGTGCAGATTCACAACAGAAAACCGATTGCCGTATTGTGCGGCCGCTCGGTCGTCCACCAAAAGCTCCCACACCTTGCCGTCGATACAGTTGGTGACGGTAGCCATGGGCTCTTGCAGCAAAAATGTCCCGTTTTTCATCATCAAAATGGTATCTGCGATATAGGAGACGTCAGACACAATGTGGGTGGATAAAATGACGATTTTATCCTTTGAAAATTCGGATATGAGGTTGCGAAAGCGCACACGCTCTTTTGGGTCCAGTCCTGCTGTGGGCTCGTCCAATATGAGAATCGCAGGATCGTTCAGATTGGCCTGCGCTATTCCCAGTCGCTGCTTCATTCCGCCCGAGTAGGACTTGATTTTCTTATCCGCCACATCTTGCAGGTTGACCAATTCCAACAATTTCTCCGTTCGACTTTTTGCTGTTTTCTTGTCGAGCCCCTTGACCGCAGCCATATACCACATAAACTCACGGGCCGTAAAATCCGGGTAAAAGCCAAAGTCCTGCGGCATATAGCCCAAGTGGGCGTAATAGTTTTCCCCCAACGATTCCAGGGTCTTTCCATCGAGACAAATGCTGCCAGACGTCGGCTTTAAAACGCCGCAGATCATCCGCATCAAAGTTGTCTTCCCGGCGCCATTTGCGCCAAGCAGACCGTACACCCCCGGCACGAGAGTGGCGCTCACATTCTTGACCGCGTATTTTGCACCGTAGCGCTTGCTCAAATGCTGTAATTGCAATTCCATAGATAAACCTCCGTGTTTTGTGATAGGACAAAAAGGCAGGCAGCCTATGCTTTTCAGTATAGGCTGCCTACCTTATGCGCTGCTTTTGCGCATCTTAATTTCAGCTTAATTTGTGTCTTCTCCAAGGGGAAGCAGGAGGATAAACGCTGTTCCCCTACCGGGGCTGCTCCTGACGTAAATATCGCCGCCGTGCAGTGTGATGATCTGCTTTGCAATGGCAAGTCCAAGCCCGCTGCCCTCAGATCGTTCTTTGGTGTTCGTTCCCCTGTAATAACGATCCCACAAGTCGGACAACTCCGTTTCATTCATCCCGTTTCCATTGTCGCGAATGCTGACAAAAAGCCTGTTGTCCGGGGCAATGCCGACTGTAACCTTGACTTTGGTGTCAGGGGGATTGTGCACAAGCGCGTTGATAACGATATTTCCGACAGCGCGGCGCAGCAAGTCGGGGTCCACTGCAACCATCCGCTCCGGCATATCGCTCTCAAATTCAATCGTTCGCTTTGAAAAGGTCGGGTCGTTTGTGATGTCGATCGCCACTTCCCTGAGAAAGCGTACGATCCGTGTTCCCTTCGGGGTATAGGGGATTGCCCCCGCTTGAAGCTGATAGGTCAGCTTCAAATCGTTCATCAGCCTTTCCATGTGGTTTGCATTTTTCAAAATGATTTTTCCGTAGTCCCGCACCGTCTGTCCATCAAGGCCACTCCCGTCTGCAAGAAGTTCCGCATATCCCTTAACCGGGGAGAGGGGCGTTTTCAAGTCATGGGTGATGTTTGCAATCCACTCCTTACGGGTGCGGTCGGTTTCCTGCTGTATCGTTTCGCTGCGCCAAAGCTCCACATTCATTTTATTGAGGGAACCGTAAATCTCGCTGAATACGCCCGTTTCTTTCAAGGGCTCGTAGCTGCCCTCCCGTATACTTCTGATCCCGCCGATCATGGTTGACATCTTTCCAGAAAGCCAGAACGCATAAACAAAGGCAAAGAGAACAACGACACAAAAGGAAAAAAGCACTGCGTTTTTTGTGAAAGGCGACAGCCGCGCCACATTCTCGCCGTTGTAGTACAGCATATATTTTCCTACGGCATAAGGAAATCCCACAACATAATTGAGCGTCCTGTCAGAGACGGCAACGCTGCTGATAAAAACCGTATTTCCATTTTCATATTTGCTTTCAGCCAGGGCGACAAGCTCCGCCATACTGTAACGGTCGGGGTAGTGGTCGGGTTTGTTGTGCGCATATATTTCCCGACCGCCTTCGTCCACAATCTGCACCCAAAGGCCGTAGTTGTCCAGGCGTTCCACGCCGATTTGCTTGACGCCGACAGCGCCACCTTTTTCCTCGATCCATGCGGAAAAATTGTCGGTAAAGGTATCGGGCCATGAAGCCAGACTGAACCCCTCGGGCTCCGGGATTGCAAAGACATAGTAAAACATCCCGATTGCGCCGACAATCAAAATGACGCAAAGGACGGCAAATAGAATTGCTGTATGCAAAAAGGGTTTGTACCTGCGCTTATTTTTCATAGGGGTTTACCAGCTTGTAGCCCAAGCCCTTCAATGTGAGAAGGTATTTTGGGGAGGTGGGATTGTTTTCAATCTTTTCCCGCAAGTGCCGAATGTGCACCATGATTGTGTTGTCGCAGCCAAAACCATCTTCGCCCCACACCGTTTCATACAGCCGTTCCCGACTGATAACACGCCCGATATTCTGCGCCATGTATTTCAGGATTTCGAACTCACGGGCGGTCAACTCGATTTCTTTTCCGTCTTTTGCGATTACCTGGATGATCGGAATATTGAACTTGGTTGCAAATTCAAAGTCACGGTCATCATGGGCAGGTACACACATGATTGCTCCGGTACCGTAATCAGCCAATACATAGTCAGACAGCCAGATCGGTACTTTGGCACCATTTAACGGGTTGATTGCATAAGATCCGGTAAATACACCAGTCTTTTCTTTGTCCTGCAGACGATCCACGTTAGACTTCATGGATGCATCGTAGATATATTGTTCCACAGCTTCTCTTGTTTCATCGGTAGCCAGTTCTTTTGCCATGGCATGCTCAGGAGCCAGTACCATGAAGGTTGCACCGTGAAGGGTATCCGGGCGGGTGGTGTATACAGTGATCTTCTCGTCTTTTCCTTCAACCGGGAATTCAACTTCTGCACCATAGGATTTACCGATCCAGTCACTCTGCATCTTTTTAACTTTTTCCGGCCAGTCCAGTTTGTCCAGATCATTCAACAGACGGTCTGCATATTTTGTGATACGCAGCATCCACTGACGCAGATTTTTCTTAGTTACTTCAGAACCACAACGTTCACATTTTCCGTTGACAACTTCTTCATTTGCCAGACCTGTTTTACAGGATGGACACCAGTTGATCGGGAATTCTTTTTCGTAAGCCAGACCTTCTTTAAACATCTTTACAAAGATCCACTGGGTCCATTTGTAGAACTCAGGATCTGTGGTGTTTACTTCGCGATCCCAGTCATACAGAGCTGCGATTTCGTTGATCTGACGTTTGATGTTTGCTACGTTGTCTGCGGTTGATTTTGCAGGATGTACACCCATTTTGATCGCATAGTTCTCAGCCGGCAGACCGAAAGCATCCCATCCCATCGGGTGAATGATATAGTAACCGTTCAATAATTTGTAGCGGCTCCATACATCAGAAATTACATATCCTCTCCAGTGTCCGACATGAAGACCATTTCCTGACGGATATGGAAACATGTCCAGACAATAATATTTTGGCTTTTTGCCATCATCCACATTCACCGGGTGTTCTTCCCAGATATCATGCCATTTTTTTTCTACTGCCCTATGATTATAAGGTACTGTCATGGTTTCTTCCTCCTAGGTATTGCTTGAAATATAAAAAGTCCTTTTGTTTCTGTTTTTCAACTAGAGACGAAAGGACTTTATTTCCGTGGTACCACTCTACTTCATGAAGCATAAGCCTCATGCACTTATGGATTCTGTAACGGGAACTCCCGCTTTTTCTTACTTGCATCTTCTATAAATTATGAAAATGTTTCGGAAAAAGGACTCCGGGGCCAGTTCAAAGCTCTCTTCTGCTGACTCGCACCAACCGACAGCTCTCTGAAAGAACGATACCGCTTTTACTCTTCCCCTTCCAGGTCGTATACTTTATAAAACATAAAATATTTTAACTGCAAAGACAGTGTTTGTCAAGGCTTTCCTGTTATTTACACGGGCAGCAAGCCAAAGTGTTACTGTCCACTCCATTCCCGGTAACACACCTCGCGATGCACAGAATTTATACCAATCGTATAAATTCGCGAAACATATTTTATCTCGTTATGGCTGCTCATCAAAACGATGGTTTTTAAAATAGTATTCTTTATCGTGCTCATTAATCTCACGATATACCTTACAAGGACTTCCAAAAGCAATACAGTTTGCCGGAATGTCTTTTGTTACGATAGAACCGGCACCGATCACGGAATTTTCTCCGATGGTCACATCCGGAAGAACGACAACATTGGCTCCCAGCCATACATTATCACCAATGGTGATTGGGAATGAATACATTCCGTCTCCCCGATGTTCCGGATCAATGGGATGTCCGGTGGTACACAAGGTTACATTCGGTCCGATCAACACATTTTTTCCGATGGTGATCTTCCAGTCATCGATCAGTGTCAGATTCATATTAGAATAGGTGCCGTCTCCGATAGATACATATTTTCCAACAGCTGCTGTAAGCGGTGGAGTGATCCATACATTTTTTCCTACTTTTCCGAAAATATCGTGAAGAAGTGCTTCTCTTCCTTCCATATCTTCCGGTGGCATACTGTTGAATTCTCTTACCAGTGCTTTTGTGTGAGCCTGCAGACTCATATTTTCATCATCATCCTGCCATACATACCCCTGTTTCATTCTCTCCTGCTCAGTCATAGTTTTTCTACCTCCCAGTTAATATTACTACAGGGTTAAGTGTAACATATTTGTGTGGGAAAAGCCATCTGTTCTCGAAGAAAAGTATTGCCACGGTACATAACAGTAAGATATAACAGTCAGGTGCTTTTTCATAGCATCAGTTGTCCATCGAATCGGAAAAAAACAGACGTGGGAAAAGATCTTGTCCGAGCTCTTCCGCGGTATAATCCGCATTGCAGGATACGCTGGGAGCATACAGGTACGTATATCCATCCCGTATAACCATAAATGCCAGCCAGAAATTGGTATCCTCGTTGTTTCCGCTGGTAAAGGAAACAATATACACCGGATAGGAAAGACTCTCAGTATAACCATCGTCCTGGTAAACGGAAAGAATGTTATATATGCCTCCGTCGGTCAGTTTTTCTGCTGCAAGGGTTGCGTATGCCTCCGGAGTGTCTGGAAGATCTTTCGGGTTGACATAGCAATAGTCAACGATGCAAGACATCCCGTCTTCTAACATATCGTCATATCGGTGAGTCCCGTCTTCATAATTTTCATTTAGTATAGAAATCATACCGGTATAAGGAAGAGCACCTCCCATGAGAACCGGTATGTCCACAGAATTCTCCTGACCGGACGGCGCATCAACAGGGTCTTCGTTTGGTTGTGACGGAGAAGGATCTGCCTCATCAGGTGTATGGGATCCATGATCATTACCTGATTGAGTGTTTTCTGTGGTGTCGATATTTTCAGGAACTTCAGGTTCGTCCGTTATTATCGGATCAGTGTTTTTTTTCGGGTCAGACGGATCCTCGTCGTTTTGTTTGGTGTTTCTATCTGCAGTAATGAATGGAATCTTGAAGGGTAATTCGACCGGAAGCTTGAAAGAACAGGATGTCATGGTCAATGCTGCTGTGAGGAGCAGTGAAGCAAAAAGCCATTTTCTTTTCATAAGCGTAGTCTCCTTTCTTCTGATTATAGCAAATAGAATGATATACAGAATTCCTTTTTTACATTGTACCATATATTGTGCGGTTTGTGTGACTTTGCCTTATAAAATGATCCACTGGTCTCTCAATTATTGTTATCGGTAAACAGTGATATTTCATTGAGGAGAAACGCTGGAGATCCAGTCTTTTGGCGAACAACCGCACTGCTGTTTAAAATATCGGCTGAAATGAGACATGTTTCGAAATCCACAGGAAAGAGCCACTTGTTGGATCGGCAGCGCTTCATTTGTCAGTAGATTTTTGGCCTTGTCAAGACGGACCTGTAGCAGGTCGTTGTGTGGGGTACTGTGAAAAAACTGCCGGTAATAAGCGTAGAACTGACTTTTTTCCAGGTTTATCTGATTGCAGAGTTGTTCGGTTGTCCAGTGTTTTTCATAATGGCGGAGCATCTCCATGCGAAGTGCCTGAAAATCCCGGTACAACCCTTCTTCTTCTGGGTTATGTCGCTGCCCTTTTTCAAGTCCACGGGCTGCCGTGACCAGAAGCTGGCAGATCAGTGCACTCTGCATTGCTTCCGTATGAGAACCGCGGGTGATGTATTCCTGCTGCAGCTTGCGGATGATTTCTTCTATTTCTTCCGGATTTTGCGGATAAAATATCTGATTTTGCGGAAGCTGAAAATATTCTGCCGGATTCTCCTGTGCAACAAAATGAAGATAACTGTTCCGGAACTTCTGTACTGCCTGATAGTGCTGCATCTGTCCTGGTGTGTACAGGATGCAGGCATTTTCTCCGGTAATCAGTATACCATTCTCCTGATAAACTTTCATCGGAGTTTTCAGCAATAAAAACAAATAATCGCCGCTCCCCTGTGGACGGTAGATCCGGTCAGCATCTGGGTTGGAGCGGTTGTATTCGCAAAACTGTATGGAAATATCTGAAATCATTACTTCATCACCCTCTCGTATTTTCTACAAAAAGCATACCTGACACCGGAAAAAAAGTCAATTACTTCGGACAAAAACCTCTGGTATTCTTCCAATGTTCTGTTACAATCATAGACAGTACAGACAATACATGTCGAGAGCACATTATATAACCACAGGAGGTTTTTACAATGAAAAAAGCTGAAATTATTGTAGACAAATATTTCCTCACCGGCGCGGTAGACAAAAGGATCTTCGGTTCTTTTATTGAACATCTGGGAAGAGCCGTGTACGAAGGAATCTATCAGGAAGGCAACCCGAACTCCGATGCACAGGGATTTCGGAAAGATACCCTGGATCTAGTCAAAGAACTGCAGGTTCCGATCGTTCGTTATCCGGGCGGTAACTTTGTATCCGGTTTCCGCTGGGAAGACAGCGTAGGACCAAAAGACAAACGGCCATCCAGACCGGAGCTTGCCTGGGGTGTGATCGAAACCAATCAGTTCGGATTAAATGAATTCGCCGACTGGTCAAAAAAAGCAGGAAGTGATATCATGATGGCTGTCAATTTGGGAACCCGCGGACCGGAAGATGCCAAGAATCTTCTGGAATACTGTAACTTCAAAGGCGGCACTTACTACAGTGATCTGCGAAAAGAACACGGTTACAAAGATCCGCACGATATCAAAGTATGGTGTCTGGGAAATGAAATGGATGGTCCGTGGCAGATGGGCCATAAAACGGCTACAGAATACGGAAGAATCGCAGCTGAGACTTCCCGTCTGATGAAATTCATGGATCCTACGATCGAGACCGTAGCCTGCGGAAGCTCCAATCTGGATATGCCAACCTTCGGTTCCTGGGAATACACCGTTCTGGATGAGGCTTATGATGAGGTTGATTATATGTCTCTGCATCAGTACTATGGAAACCGTGATGGCGATACCCCTGATTTTCTGGCAAGTTCCAAAGGAATGGATGATTTTATCTCAGGTGTCGTAAGTATCTGCGATGCTGTCAAAGCAAAGAAACACGGCAAAAAGAATATTAACCTGTCCTTCGATGAGTGGAATGTCTGGTATCACAGCAATGAAGCAGATGAAAAACTGGAAAAATGGATCCAGGCACCCCATCAGTTGGAAGATATCTACAATTTTGAAGATGCCCTGTTAGTCGGAAGTATGCTGATTACACTTCTTCGCCATGCAGACCGTGTAAAAATTGCCTGCCTGGCACAGTTGGTCAATGTTATCGCACCGATCATGACTTCTGACACCGGTGCATGGAGACAGACTATTTTCTATCCGTATTTCCACGCAAGTGTATACGGAAGAGGTACTGTTCTGAACACCCAGGTACACACCCCGGTATATGAAAGCAAAACTTACGGAGAAGCTCCGTATCTGGATTCTGTATGCATCTGGAACGAGGAAGAAGATACTCTGACAATCTTTGCTGTGAATAAGAGCCTGGAAGAAGATATGGAAGTCAGCTGTGACCTGAGACAGTTTGAAGGTTACAAAGTAACTGAACATATCGTTCTGACCAACGATGATCTGAAAGCGGTTAATACAGAAGCCGCTCCGAACACAGTAGCTCCGACACTCTCTTCTGCTACCAAACTGGAAAATGGCAAATTACAGACCGTCTTTGGGAAACACAGCTGGAATGTAATTCGACTGAGTAAATAATTTCTTTCAAAAATGCTCCTGGAATCCCAGGAGCATTTTTAATAACTGTTCTGTAACTATTCAAAGTTCTTGTTATTCTTTTATTCTAACGGTTCCTCATAGAATCTTCCCGCGATTCCCTCGGATTTGATAATGTTGATAAATGCTTCCGGATCCAGGCTGTGAACCAGTGCAGTCACTTCTTTCACCTCATCTTCTCCCAGTACTGTGTACAGCATGTCTTTGTCCTCTTTCAGATAGCAGCCCTGAACGGCAAGATGTGTGATTCCATGCCTGGTACATTCCATAATCTTCTGCTCCAGCATTGCTCCGTGACGGGTGACAATGAACATGGTTGCTTTTTGATCTTTTCTGTGAAGTGTGTTGATCGTCTGTGTGGAAACGAACTGGAAAATGATGGAATACATCGCAGCCTCAAATCCAAACAGAAAACCTGCGGTCGTAAGTATCACCACATTGATACCAAAAACAAAATTCCAGGACGGTTTATGCAATCTGGAGGAAAGATAAACCGCAATAAAATCCGTTCCACCGCTGGAAGCTTTTCCGAACAAAGCAATCGAGATTGCTGTTCCGTTCAAAATCCCGCCAAATACAGACACCAGAAGCGGATCATATGTAATCGGCGTTACCGGGATCAGATCGACCAGAAAAGAGTTCAGTACGATCATCAGTACCGTATATGAGGTAAACTTTTTCCCGATCATCCGAAAACCGATAATCGCCGGTATCGCATTCAATGCAATATTGATCACCGAATATGGCAATGAAATTCCGAAAAATGTTTCCGCCGTACGCTGTAACAAAAGTGATAAACCGGTAAATCCTCCCGGAATCAGATTCCCCGCCCGGACGA
>ERZ824488.3665-NODE-3665-length-11243-cov-3.045763_pt1 | contig 11243 bp, 8 predicted proteins | sample MGYA00519936_ERZ824488 | MGnify/ENA primary metagenome ERZ824488 (study PRJEB31778, sample SAMEA3449153) | human gut metagenome | biome: human gut; feature: human-associated habitat; material: faeces | place: United Kingdom | collected 2010/2012 ... | reverse complement strand
AGCCGTCCACATCGGCATCGGTGCAGATGACGACTTTATTAAAGCGCAGGTTGTCCAGATTGAAGCTGGCCAGGTCTTTGTTGTGGCTGCCGCCCAGCTCGACGCCGCAGCCCATGACGCGGATCAGGTCGGTGATGATTTCGGATTTGAAAATGCGGGCGTAGTCGGCTTTCAGGCAGTTCAGGATCTTACCGCGGATGGGCATGATAGCCTGAAACTCCGAGTCGCGGCTCTGCTTGACCGCGCCCATAGCGGAATCACCCTCCACGATGTACAGCTCGCGGCGGGAGGCATCCTTCGTGCGGCAATCCACGAACTTCTGCACGCGGTTGGCCAGATCCATCTGCTGGGTCATCGTCTTTTTGATGGTGATGCGCGCTTTTTCGGCGTGCTCGCGGCTCTGCTTATTGATGAGCACCTGCTTGCAGGCCTTTTCGGCCTCGTCGGGGTGCTCGATGAAGTAGACCTCAAGCTGATGCTTCAGGAACTCGGTCATGGCCTGGGCCACAAACTTGTTCGTGATGGCCTTTTTCGTCTGGTTCTCGTAGCTCGTGCGGGTGGAGAAGCTGGACGAGACAAGCACAAGGCAATCCTGCACGTCGGCAAAGGTGATCGCACTCTCGTTCTTTTTGTACAGACCCTTGTTTTTCAGCCAGGCGTTGATCTGGCTGACGAATGCCGTGCGCACGGCGCGGTCCGGGCTGCCGCCGTGCTCGAGCCAGCTGGAGTTGTGGTAATACTCCAGACACTGCACGGTGTTGGAGAACGCGAACGCGACGTTCATCTTGACCTGATAGTCGGGCTGGTCGGCGCGGTCACGGCCCGCGGCGGCACCGGAGCAGAAATGCACGGGCGTCAGGGCCTTGTCCCCTACCAGCTCGTTGGCGTAGTCGGTGATGCCATGCTCGTACAGGTACTCGAATTTTTCGGCGTCGCTGCCGGACTTGTCGGTAAAGACCAGCGTAACGCCGTCGTTGACGACGGCCTGACGGCGGAGCATATCCTTGAAGGATTCCGCCGGGACGGCGATGTCGGTGAAAACCTCGGTGTCTGGCTTCCAGCGGATGACCGAGCCGGTGCGCTTGCCCTTGAACGGCTCCTTCTGCAGGCCGCCGACGTTCCCGCCCTTTTTGAAGTCGAGGTGATAGTGGAAGCCGTCACGGTAGATGTCGGCGGTCATCCACTCACTGGCATACTGGGTTGCGCACAGGCCCAGACCGTTCAGGCCCAGGCTGAAATCATAGTTGCCGCTGCCCTCGGCGTATTTGCCGCCGGCGTACAGCTCGCAAAAGACCAGGTCCCAGTTCCAGCGCTCCTCGGCCTTGTTGTAGTCAACGGGGATGCCGCGGCCAAAATCCTCGACCTCGACGACGTGGTCCGGGAACAGCGTGACATTGATGCGGTTGCCGTGGCCGTCGCGTGCCTCATCGATGGAGTTGGAAATAATTTCAAAGATGGAATGAGCGCAGCCCTCGACACCGTCGGAGCCGAAGATGACCGCCGGGCGTTTTCGCACACGGTCCGCGCCCTTCAGCTGGCGGATGCTGTCATTGCCGTATTCCTGTTGTTTTTTTGCCATGCGGCGGGTCCCTCCGAATTTATAGTAAAACAGTGGTAGTTTTTGCACATGTAGATTTATTAAACCACAAGGCACAGCGGTTTGTCAAATTTGATTTGGTCAGATTTGCTTTTTGCAGAGGTCGATGCCCGCCTCCGCCCCTATAAGCTCAGTTTAATACAACATTCGGTTGTTGTCAAGTTGTTTTTTAATTGCAGTCACAGTTGCAGTCCTCCACCCGGTTGCGGTCTCCTATGACGGCGGTCCAATATTCGGTGCCCTGATAGCGGAAGATGACCCAGTCATAGCCGTTATATTTCCGTGTGCTCTGCTTTACCACGCAGTAATTGCCCAGCGGCAGGTAGCCGACCACATCGTTGAAGTTGGCGGTATAAAAATACTCGCACCGGGCGTTGAACACGACCAGACGCTTGCCGCTGACCATCTCCATAGAAGGGCCGGAGACCCCATAGTTGTTGTAGCCTCCGGCTTTGATCTCGGGCAGGAAGTCCTTGTAGCTGCGGTCCAGGTCGCACGCGCCGGAGATTCCGCTGGCGCTGCCGCTGCCTGTGTACTGCCACATGGCATAGCTGCCGTTGTACCCCAGCGTCGAGCGGTAATCCGCGACCCACAGCGGGTACCGGCTCAGCGCGGCGGCATTCAGGTAGCTGTTGATATAGTTTGTGTAGCTGTACCACCCGGCGTACCATTTGCGCTGGTAGAGAATGTCCATGGCGTACTGCACCAGACTTGTCAGTGCGGCACGGCCCAGGCTGGTAAGGCTCGAGTCCTCGACGTCCACAAAGACCGGGTACTCCAATTGCAGGCCGTCCATGACGTTCAGGAACGTCGTCAACTCGTTGGCAACGGCGGCGCGGGTGCGGGCGTAGGTATAGTAGTAGGCCCCCACCCGCAGACCCGCGGCCTTGGCCCCGTTGACGTTCTGCAAAAAGTACGGGTCCACGTACAGGCCGCCGCTGTTGGCGGAACCGACGCGGACAATGGCAAACTGCTTGCCCGCCGCCGCCACCCTGCCCCAGTTGATATTGCCCTGATAGCGCGACACGTCAATGCCGTTTTGGAAAAGCGCCATAAAAAGCCCCCCTTTGCGGTATACTATGCAAAGAGGGGGCGGGGTGTGTAATATCTGTTTCCGCTGCAAGGGCGGCAGCCAGGGGGCCTTTACGTCAGGCGGCGAATCGTATACGCATTGGACAGCTTTTCAATCTGTATATTTTTCACAGCAATTTGATCCTCAAATCTCCCAGCAGCGACACTGCCTCCGGCAGGGAGAATTTTGCGTCCTGCAGCTTGCAGCCGAAGATGTCGACTTTATACCCGCTGGCCTCTTTGAAGTTTGCCTTGCGCATATCGCACTGGAAGAACTCGGTGTCCAGCAGGTCGCATTTCTCAAAATCCGCGCTGACGAGATTGCACTTGGCGAACATCGAGCGCTGTATGACACTGCCCGCAAATTTGAACTTTGTCAGGTTCATTTCGGTGAAGGTGTTGTATTTCAGGCGGCAGTCCCGCAGGCTCTCGATGGGGTCGGCAAATGCGCCGTCGCCCTGCAGGGACATCCAGTCGATGTTGTTCAGCGTACAGTTCTCAAAATCTGTAAATTTTGCGCGTGACATAGTGGTTTTTAAATTTGTGACCGTGCAGCGCAGGAAATAACATTCGGTCAGGACGCTGTGGTCGAGCTTGCAGTCCTCAAACGTGCAGTCGGCAAAAACGCAGTCCGAAAAGTCGCAGTCGTAAAACGTTTCCCCGGTGAAGGTCAGGCGCTCAAAGCGTTCGCCCTCGCGGTATTCGGCGCGCATCAGATCACCAGCCCGCCGTTGACACCGAGCACCTGCCCCGTGATGTAGCCGCTGGCCTCGTCGGCGAGAAAGACCATCGTGCGGGCAATCTCGTCCGGCTCACCGAGGCGCTCCACAGGGGTCTCCTCCGCCAGCGCAGCGCGGTCCTCGTCGGTAAAGCCGGCCATCATGTCGGTATCAATGACGCCGGGCGCAATGACGTTGACCGTGATGCCGCTGGGGCCTTCCTCCTTGGCAAGGGCCTTGCCAAGGCCGATGAGCCCTGCCTTGGCCGCGCTGTAGGCGACCTCGCAGCTGCCGCCGGTCTGGCCCCACATGCTGCTGACAAGCAGGATGCGGCCGTATTTACGGTGGATCATGCCGGGCAGCACCGCGCGGCATGCGTAGAACGCGCCGTCCAGATCAACGGCCATCATCCGCCGCCAGTCCTCGTCGGTGGTGTCGGTGAACAGCTTGACCTGCGCGATGCCGGCATTGCAGACGAGCACCTGCAGACTGCCGAGTTCCTGCTCGGCCCGGGCAACGGCGGCGCGCACCTGGGCGGGGTCGCCCGCGTCGGCCCGGATGGCAAGATAGAGGCCGCCGGGGTTGATTTCTTCGACCTGACGGCGCACGGCGTCGGCGGCATCGGGGTGGGAATTGTACGTAAAGGCGACGTTATAGCCCGCCCGGGCAAAGGCCAGCACCGCCGCCGCACCGATGCCGCGGCTGCCGCCGGTGATGAAAACGTTATTTGTCATGGTAAAACCTCAATTCATTGCCCGCTTGCTTGCCTCCCTCTGGGAGGGAGGTGCCCCGGAGAGGCGGAGGGAGAGAGCCTTGCCATGGCCCGAAATATTTCGGATGACCGCAAGGCTCTCTCCCCCACCGCCTGCGGGCGGAGCCCCCTCCCAGAGGGGGCCAAGGAAAAAGGCGCTATTTCTTTTTGCGCTTTTCCCGCAGCATCACAAAAAAATTCTGCAGCAGGGCCTGCGCCTCGTCCTCCAGAAGGCCCGATTCTATGACAGGATGGTGGTTGAACGGCAGGGCGAACAGATCGGTCAGGCTGCCGCAGCAGCCCGCCTTGGGGTCGCGTGCGCCGTAGACGACCCGCTTTAAACGGCTGTTGATGATGGCTCCGCTGCACATCGGGCAGGGCTCGAGCGTAACGAACAGCTCACACTGCCAGAGCCGCCAGCCGCCCAGCGCCTTGCAGGCCGCGTCAATCGCCATCAGCTCAGCGTGGTAGGTGGCATTTTTGCCGCTCTCCCGCAGGTTGTGGGCGCGGGCGACGATCTCGCCGTCCTTCGCGACCACCGCGCCGACGGGGACCTCGCCGAGGTCGGCGGCGATCTTTGCCTCGTCCAGCGCGGCACGCATCAGTTCTTCATCGGTCATACTATCCCCTCAATGTACAAAAATTGCGGCGTAGGCCACGAGAAACAGCACCGTTGCGCAGTAGACCGGGCTGGTAAAAACGGTCAGCACATCCACGCCAGGGCGCAGTCCCGCCGAAAAGCTGAACCCCTGACGGCGGGCATTGCAGATCATCCATGCGCCGAACGCCGGGAAGAACAGCAAAATGAACAGCTCCACACCGAAGGAGACCTCCGCCGGGGCGTAATACCGCAGATAGATCGTTAAAAATGCCAGCGCGTTGTTGACAAGGTGCAGCAGCATCCCCGGCAGGATGCTGCCCGAGCGCTCGGCCAGCCAGCCCAAAAACACGCCGCAGGCAAAGGCCGTCAGGCCCTGCGCAAGGTCGAGATGCAGCACACCAAACAGCAGCGCCGGGGCAAAGATGGCCGCCGCGCTGCCGCAGGGGCGCATCAATCCCTGAAACGCACCGCGGAACAGCAGTTCCTCCGCGATGGCGGGCATGACGCAGAGCGCCAGAAACTGCACGAGCAGCTCCGGCCCGCCGCTGGGCAGCATTTCACTGGTCGCAGGGCTGCCTGTCAGGCGGTTGATGAGTGCGCCCGCCAGATTGGCAAGGTTCGCCACGCCGAGAAAAACCGGCAGGCAGAAGCCGGGGCTCCACGGTGCGGGCAGCATGATCCGCAGGTCTTTGGTTTTCAGCCGCGTGACCTTTAACAGAAAAACCAGCGTCAGCACGATGGCCCCCAGCCCGATGAGCAGTTGAAACAGCGCCGTGCTGACCCCGCTGAAGCCCAGCGGCTTGGCCAGACTGGCACCGGGGTGGGCCAGCCCCATCAGTGCGCTGACCAGCAGCGTGAGCAGGCCGCGCACCAGAAGATATACCAGGGATGCCACCGCGCAGCCGCCTGCCGCGCCCCGCACCCCGCGAGATTTTGTCATATTCTCCCCTCCCTGTACTGAGTATCATACCACAATCCGGCCAATAAAAAAAGCCCCACCGGTGTGCGGGCCGGCAGGGCAAGGTTGGAGGGAGAGGAGTCTATTCATTGCCTGCGTTGTGCGCCGCAGGCATTGACTTTCTGCTACTATAATAGTACAGTATAGACATGAAGTAAAGCTACACTTTTTCATACATCACATGAATTTTTTTCACCATAGGAGATGCAGCTCATGACACTGACAGACTGCCAGCTGTTAAGCATTGTAGCACAGCTGGGTACCTTTGCCGCCGCGGCGGAGCGGCTGCACATCACGCCGTCCGCCGTCAGCCACGCGGTATCGGGCGTGGAGGCCGAGTGCGGCTTTCCGCTGTTCACCCGCACCAAAAGCGGCGTTACGCTGACCGCCGCCGCCGAAAAGCTCATGCCCGCCATCCAGCAGATGCTCGCCAGCAGCGAGTCGCTTGACCAGTCGATTGCCCAGATCAACGGGATGCACAAGGGTGCACTGCGGCTGGGGGTGTTCAACTCGGCCTGCGTGACCTGGCTGCCCAAGATCGTGCCGGGCTTCCGCGCAGCGTTCCCGGGCATCGACGTACAGATTTACCAGGGGTCGTATGACGACATCACGGGCTGGCTGAAAACCGGCGCGGTGGAGCTGGGATTCCTCTCCAACTCCAGCGCCCACGATCTGGATTTTGAGCCGCTCTATGATGACCGGCTCATCTGCATCGCGCCGCCCGGCTACCAGCCGCGCCGCCCCGGCGTGGTGCGGGCCGAGGAGCTGCGCAGCCAGCCGTTCGTCAGCCAGCAGTCCGACGTGGATGCCGACATCCAGAGCTACTTTAAAAAGAACGACCTGCATGTGTCGAGCCGGTGCTACATCGTGGATGACCAGAGCATGATCGCAATGGTCGCCTGCGGGCAGGGACTGGCGCTGATGCCCGAGCTGATGTTCAAGGAGGGCGCGGCCAGCGCGGGGTGCCAGGTGCTGCAATTAGAGCCCGCCGCCAAGCGCACGATTGGGCTGGCATGCTTGTCGCGGACAGCGCTCTCCCCCGCCGCCCGGGAATTTGTGGAGCAGACAGAAACCGGCTATTGCATGGTGGCGGACGTTTGCAAGGAAGCGGTGACCCACGCGGCAGGGGCCGGACATGCCGGCCCGCAGGGTTACGGTATTGCCCAAGGTTTCTCACTGCCGTAAACGGGCACGGCGGCCAGAGGGCTGGCCGCCTTACATGTGTCCCGGAAATATTTCATTGCGCAGTGCAGCAAAACACCCCCGTGCCGTTAAATCGGCGCAGGGGTGTTTTTACTTAGTTTCCCTCGTCGTACTCCGCTACGGGCACATTCGCGTACTCGTCGGGGAGGTCGGGGGGCAGGGTCTGCATGTACTCGTGCATGGCCTCGGCCACGTTCTTGCTGTAGGCGACGGCCTCGACGACGGTGCGCGCACCCTTGACGGCATCGCCGCTGGCAAAGATGCCGGGGATGCTCGTGCGGCCCACCTCGTCGGTCTCAAACAGGCCGCGCGGGGTGGTTTTCAGATTCTTCGTGCTGTCGGTGATCGTCGTGCAGGGGCCCTGGCTGATGGACACAATGACACTGTCCGCCGGGTAGAGCTTTTCGGTGCCGGGGATCTCGGTCAGCGTGCCGTCCTCGGCCTCGTTCAGATCGATAAAGACGACGCCCTTGTCGGTGATCTCCAACGGCTTTTTGTTAAAGATGAAGTTCACGCCCTCCAGCTTGGCATAGCTTGCCTCGTACTCGCTGGCCGTAATGTGACTGGACAGCGAGAAGCACTCGAGATGCCGCGTGCCGTGGCGGATGGCGGTGCGCGCCACGTCCATGGCCGCGTTGCCCGCGCCGATGACGATGACCCGATTGCCCAGGTGGTAGACATCGGGGTTTTGCAGATAGTTGATGGCGTAGTGCACGTTGCCGAGGCTCTCGCCCTTGATGTGCAGCGTGTTGGGCCGCCAGACGCCGGTGCCGATGAAGATGGCCTTGTAGCCGTCGCGGAACAGATCCTCAATTTTCAGCGCCTTGCCCACGTCGGTGTTGGGGCGGACCTTGATGCCCTTTAAGCGCAGATGGCGGTACTCGAAATCGTCCAGCACGGTCTTGGGCAGGCGGAACTCCGGGATGCCGTAGCGCAGCACCCCGCCGATCTTATCGTGGCTCTCAAAGATCGTGACGTCGTAGCCGTAGCGTGCCAGGATGACCGCAATGGTCAGGCCCGCCGGGCCGGAGCCGATGATGGCGGCCTTTTTGCCGTTGGACGGCGCGGGGCCCTGGGTCATCTGGCTGGCGTAGGTGGACGAGATGTAGTTTTCGATGACCGAGAAGTGCACCGGCGCACCTTTGATGCCGCGCACGCAATGGCCCTCGCACTGGTTTTCGTGGTTGCAGACCAGCGAGCATACCGTCGTCAGGGGGTTGTTCTCAAACAGCATACGGCCCGCTTCGTCGAGCTTATTGGCCTTCAAAAGGCGGATGACCTCGGGAATATTGGTGTGGATCGGGCAGCCCTGCTGGCAGCGGGGCACCTTGCAGCCAAGGCAGTGGTTTGCTTCGTCCATTACGTGCAGCGCCATGTTTTACTCCTTCATTTCGCACCGATTTTGCGCGTTAAAAATGCAACAATGTTGTATCACACGCATTTTTTATCCATATAGAATTATATTACCACCGGCTTAGCTGTGAACGCAAGCCCCATGGGCTGAATTTTTTCTCTGCATAATGACGAAAAATCAACTGCCTTATTATGCAGTCTGCTGATTTGTGCTGCCTCCGGGCCGGTGCGGGCCAGGTCTGCCAGCGCTGTCGCGGCGGGCAGCGACGCCTGTTTTAAACGCGGCAGCGCCGCTTTGCGCGCTCCCAGCACATGCAGGTACGGCGGCATTGGCAGTTCTGCCGGGAAGCCAAGCGCCGCGTCAAGCACCAGCCGCCGCAGACGCGCATGGGGATAGCGCTTGGTTTTCAAGCGGGTGTAGAGGTCGTCGAGGCTGACGGCTTCCCGCACGGCGGCGGTCAGGCGGTTTTCCAGTCCCTCACTCACGCCGCGCACCTGCGCAAAATTCGCGGGGTCCTGCATCCGCAGCAGGGCCAGAACGGCGGTCTCGAGTCTTGCGCCGTCCAGCAAAAGGCCGTCCGCCGCAGCCCTGCCGTACAGCTCCGCCGCGCGGGCGGGCACAAACGGCTCCCAGTCGGGCTGCGGCAGGCCGCGCAGAAAGCTGGCGCTAGCCATCGGCGTGCCCGCATGCGCCCCTGCCCCGCCGCCGTGCGCCGCGCCAAGCCGCGGCAATGCCAGCGGCGTCAGGGCTGCGTGCTGGTGCAGGATTGCCTTGCAGTACTCGATGCCCAAAATGTTGTTGGGCGTGCGCAGCAGGCCGCCGGTGCCGGGGTGCAGCGCGTCGGCAGCCGCGGCCCGGGCGGCGGCATAGGTCATGCCGGTGGCAAGATTTTGGCGGATGCGGGCGTTCAGTTCCTCCCCGTCCAGCAGACGGGCGGTGTCCAGCAGAGCCGCCGCGTCGGGGGTCTCCGCACCGAAGGCCAGCGTATCACAGCCAAGCGCGGCCAGCAGGTGCACACCCGCGGCGGCGAACTGCTCCGCCGTGGCGCAGGCGTAGGGCGCGGGCAGGGCTACCACAAGGTCAGCCCCGGCATCCAGCGCCGCGCGCACCCGCACGCTCTCGGGCAGAATCGGCACACCGCCGCGCTGCACCGCGCCGCTGCTCATGCAGACGGCAATACACTGTGCCCCTGCGGCGCGCACGGCAGCCAGCTGGGCCGCATGGCCGTTGTGGAAGGGGTCGTATTCGGCAATAATGCCTGTGAAATCCATAACAATTGGCTCCTGATTCTTTGGCGATAGATTGTTAAAAAAGTACTTTGGCGTTCTGTGCAAAAATTGTGCTATCTTGCAGAACTTGCGCTTGAAAATTTATTTATACCATTATATAATAAAATCAGCATTTAGGAAAGGGCAATCTACCCTGCCAATTTAAGGAGGATATTCCATGAAAATTCTGGTTATCAACTGCGGTTCTTCCAGCCTGAAGTACCAGCTGATCGATATGGAGGGCGAAAAGGTTCTCTGTAAAGGTCTGTGCGAGCGCATCGGCATGGAAAGCAGCATGATCACCCATGAGGCCAACGGCCATAAGGCAACCACGCCCGCCATCTTCCCCACCCACACCGAGGCTTTTGCTGAGGTCGTGAAGAAGATGACCACCGGCGAGGGCAAGGTCATCGACAGCGTCTCTGAGATCGACGCCATCGGTCACCGCGTGGTCCACGGCGGCGAGAAGTTCAAGGAGAGCTGCCTCATCACCCCCGAGGTCGTCAAGGCCATCCACGACCTGAGCCCGCTGGCTCCCCTGCACAACCCCGCCGCCATCCTGGGCATCGAGGCCTCCTACAAGGTCTTTGGTCAGGACAAGCCGAACGTTGCGGTCTTTGACACGGCTTTCCACTCCACCATGCCCCCGAAGGCTTATATGTACGCCATCCCCTATGAGTACTATGAGAAGTACGGCGTCCGCCGCTACGGTTTCCACGGCACGAGCCACAAGTATGTCAGCCACCGCGCCGCTGAGTTCCTGGAGGAGCCCATTGAGCGCCTGAAGCTGATCACCTGCCATCTGGGCAACGGTTCCTCCATCGCCGCAGTCGATCAGGGCAAGGTCATTGATACCTCGATGGGTATGACCCCGCTGGCCGGTCTGATGATGGGCACCCGCTGCGGCGACCTGGATCCCTCTGTGGTCAACTACCTGAAGTACAACCTCGAGATCACCGGCCACGAGCTGGACGAGATCCTGAACAAGAAGTCCGGCCTGCTGGGTGTTTCCGGCGTGTCCAGCGACAAGCGCGATGTCGAGGAGGCCGCCATGAACGGCAACAAGCGCGCACAGCTGGCCAGCGACATGCTGAACTACCAGATCAAAAAGACCATCGGCAGCTACATTGCCGCAATGGGCGGCGTGGACGCCATCGTCTTTACCGGCGGCATCGGTGAGCATGACGCCGACTCCCGCGCCAAGATCTGCCACCACATGGATTGGCTGGGCATCCGCATCGACACCGACAAGAACCGCGATGCCCACAAGCAGAAGAAGGACGTTGTGGAGGTCACCGCCTGGGGTGCCCGCGTCCGCACGCTGATCATCGAGACCAACGAAGAGCTGATGATTGCCCGCGACACCAAGGAAGTTCTGGGCAACGAAGGCTTGCTGTAATTGCACCTATATTCCAGCTCAAGCTCCTAAAACTGAACTAAGCTAAAAAATCCGCTCCTTTTGCAGAAAAGGGGCGGATTTTTTGGTTAATTAAGAAAGAAAAAATAATAAAGAATAATTGTGGTGGACCGCTGCGCGGGCGTGCCGCTCAGAATTTTTTTTGGGGGTGCGGGATAGTGGAACAAGATTGGTGGGCTTTTATCGTGCACTGTAGGGAACGGTCTTGACCGTTCCGGAGCCCTGCTTATCTGTTATCATGGGATTTATGACCAGGCTCCTTCCGGGGCGTCGGGGACGCCGCCCCCTACAAACAATTTGTTGG
>ERZ824488.3662-NODE-3662-length-11253-cov-2.914538_pt1 | contig 11253 bp, 9 predicted proteins | sample MGYA00519936_ERZ824488 | MGnify/ENA primary metagenome ERZ824488 (study PRJEB31778, sample SAMEA3449153) | human gut metagenome | biome: human gut; feature: human-associated habitat; material: faeces | place: United Kingdom | collected 2010/2012 ... | reverse complement strand
GACCTGATTGATGCGGTCCGCACCGAGGCTGCCGCCGAAGCTCAAAATCACGGTGCGGTTTCCGGCGTTCAGCTTGGCGCGCGCTGCGGCGCGGTCCGCGGTCAGCACCTCGGGGCGGACAGGGTTGCCCACGACGGTGGTTTTTTCCGGCGCGCCGAGCTTTTCAACCGCGTCCGCGCTGGCGGCCAGCACAATGTTGACCTCCTTCGCCAGCAGCTTGTTGGTCACGCCCGGGAAGGCGTTCTGCTCATGGATGGCTGTCTTGATGCCGCGCCGGGCTGCCGCGCGGACGATGGGTCCGCTGACGTAGCCGCCGCAGCCGATGACAAGGTCTGGCTTGACCTCGTTCAGAATCTTCCGGGTGCGCGGGCCGGACAGCGCCAGATGCCAGATGGCTACGATGTTGCGGCCAATGTTTTCCAGGCTCAAATGGCGCTGGAACCCGTTGATCTCAATGTGATGGAAGGGGTAGCCTGCCTTGGTGACAAGGCCGTACTCCATCCCCTCGCGGCGGCCCGCAAAGTGGATTTCCGCCGTCGGGTCCGCGGCCTTCAGGGCACCGGCAATCGCCAGCGCCGGATTGATGTGACCGGCTGTACCGCCGGCAGCAATTAAAACGCGCATGATGGACCTCCATGAGAATAAAATATAGGCTGTGCCCGCCGTGCCGCGGGCGCCGGGCGTCCCCCTTACCGCGCGGCTCTGCTGCGGTAGCGGGTGCGCTGCAGCATCCGTTCTGTCTCGGCGCGGTGCTGCTCTGCCAGGCGCTGTTCCCGGGCATTTCCGGCGCGCGAGATACTCAACAGCACGCCCATCTCGCTCAGCAGCAGCAGCAGACTGGTGCCGCCGGAGGAGAAGAACGGCAGGCTGATGCCGGTATTGGGGATCAGTGCCGTGCCGACGGCGATATGCAGAAACACCTGCCAGGCGATCTGCGAGATGATGCCGATGCCCAGCACCGTGCCGTACAGGTCGGGCGCGCGCAGGGCGATCATAATGCCCATGATCAGCAGCACCGCAAACGCACCGATGAGGATAACACAGCCGAAGAAGCCCAGCTCCTCACCGATGACGCCGAAGATAAAGTCGTTTTCGGCGTAGGGCAGCCACTGGTGCTTCTGCACGCTCGCGCCAATGCCCACGCCGAACATGCCGCCTGTGGAGATAGCATAGATGCTCTGGCGGGTCTGCCACAGCATACCGGCGGTATCCAGCGGCGCAAGGCCCCAGGTACTGTCCATACGGCCCGCAGCGTAGCCTTCCCCGCCGGCCAGCCCCTTCAGGAAGTACGCGCCGACTACTACACCCGCCGGAATGAGCAGCAGCAGCCAGCGGCCGGGCGAGAGGGTGCAGACGAGCATCGTGGCAAAAATCAGGCAGAGCAGGATCATGCCGGAGTTATGCGACTCCTTGTGCAGCAAATACAGGATGAGCAGCAGCGGCAGCGCAGGCTTTATCGCGCCGTACCACAGCCTATTCTTCTTGTCATAGTCGCGGTCCAGCATATCTGCCGTCCAGAGCATGAGCGAGAATTTTGCCAGCTCCGACGGCTGGAAGGAGGCACCGCCCGGCAGATACACCCAGCGGTAGGTGCCGTTGGTGTCCTCCGGGCTGAGCAGCGTCAGGATCAGCAGCACAACGGTGATGATGTACAGACTCTCACTCATCAGACGCAGCGCGCGGTAGTTGATGTTGGACAGGACCCACATAAAGAACAGCCCTACAATTGCAATCATGACCTGCGGTTTAATGATACTGTACAGTTTACCGCTGGTGGCGTAAGCGCTGGAATAGCTGGCCGAGAACAGCATCGTCAGCCCGAAGAACAAAATGCCAAGCAGCAGGGCGAGAAAGCCCCGGGAGACCGGCCCCCGCTCCAGCTTGGGCAGGCGTATGATGGGTACCATGCGCACAATATTTCCGATGGTATGGTCAAACAAAAGGCCCAGCAGTGTACGCACAATGCTCACGGCAGTGCTCATGGGCGGTCACCTCCCTTAGGGGCAGAAACAGGCAGAGGCCGGGTAGGCCCGGCCCCGCTGCTTATGCCACACAGATGTAAAAAATTCCCATTGCCACACCGATGACGGCAATCAGCGCAAAGAAGCCGTCGATCTTGACCTCGCGCCAGCCGCGCATCTCAAAGGCGTGGTGGATCGGCGTCATGCGGAAGATGCGCTTGCCGTGGGTCGCCTTAAAATATGTGCGCTGGATGACGACGGTCATCGCGTCCCAGATGTAGACAATGCCGAAAAAGAGCACCAGCTCGGGGCGCTGCATTACAAAGGCCAGCGCCGTAACGATGCCGCCGAAGAACATGCTGCCGGTGTCGCCCATAAAGACCTTGGCCGGGTAGAAGTTCCAGACCAGAAAGCCCGCGCAGGCACCCGCCGTGGCAGCGGCGATCAGCGAAACATGTACAAAGCCCAGCAGGCTGCCGGCCAGCAGATAGCCGATCATCGACACGAAGGTCACGCCGGTGCACAGGCCGTCCAGACCGTCGGTCAGGTTGACAGCGTTGACAAGGAAGATGATGCCGAAGAACGCGATGGGATAGTAGAGCAAGCCCATGTCCACCAGCCCAAAAATCGGGAACTGGACCTGCGTGGTCAGCAGCCCGAGGCTGTGCAGGCCGAACATGAACCCGAAGGTCAGCGCGATCTGCAAAATCATCTTCTGCGCCTCGGTCAGGCCGAGGTTGCGATGCCTGACGACCTTAATGAAGTCATCCAGAAAGCCGATGAGGCCCGAGCCGAACGCGAGAAACAGCACCAGCATACCGGCCTGCAGCTGCGGCATACCAAGCACCTCCGGCAGCTTAGGGCTGTACATGACCCAGACGATGCCCAGTGTGGCCAGAATGCCCAGAATAAAGCAGAGGCCGCCCATGGTGGGGGTGCCGTTTTTCTTGCTGTGCCATGTGGGGCCTTCCTCGCGGATGGTCTGGCCAAAGTGCAGCCGGTGCAGCGCCGGGATCATGAATTTGCCCGCCACCGCCGTGATGGCAAAGCCGCCGACGGCTGCCGCCGCCAACAGGGATGAGATTTGCTCCATGCCGTTGATTCCTCCAAACGTGTGTTGGGGTGCTTACCCCTGCGGCAATTCCTTATAGTATTCCTGCAGCAGCTGCTCCAGGCCCATGCTGTGGCTGGCCTTGACCAGCACAGCGTCACCGGGGCGCACGAATTGCCGTACATATTGTAGCACTTCTTCCGCCGTTTGGCAATGCACCGCCGCAACCCCGCGCGCTTTTGCGGCCTCGGCCATGGCGGCGCTGCGCGGGCCGTAGGCGATGAGTGCATCAACGCCCGCGTCAGCAACCCACTCGCCGGTATGGCGGTGCCCCTCCTCGCTCGCACCGCCCAGCTCAAGCATATCGCCGAGCAGCGCGATCTTCCGGGCATTAGGCAGTGCCTTGAGGACAGAGAGCGCAGCCTTCATGCTGTCGGGGCTGGCGTTGTAGCAGTCCTCAATGAAGGTGATGCCGCCCTTTTCCACGATATGCTGGCGCATGCCCGTCGTCCGGTAGGTCGCCAGCGCGGCAGCGCAGCGGGCAGCGTCCAGACCCAGGCGGGTCGCGGCGGCGTAGGCGGCCAGCGCGTCGTAGACCGTGTGGATGCCCGCTGTCGGGATGGCGGCATCGAACGCACCGTACTGCGTATCGATGATTTTGAAGGTCGTGCCGTTTGCGCCGGTGACGACATCCATCGCGCGGACATCGGCATTCGCGGCGTCAATGCCGAACCAGACCGGCCGCAGGCGGCTGGGGATGCTTGCCGTGGGCAGCAGGTCGTTGTCCGCGTTCAGGGCCAGCGGTGCGCCGTCGGGCAGGCCGGTGCAGATCTCCATCTTTGCCTTCAGTATATTCTCGCGCGTGCCGAGATTTTCCAGATGCGAAACACCGATCATCGTGATGATGCCCGCGCTGGGCCGGGCACAGCGGGTCAGACGCTCGATCTCGCCCGCGTGGTCCATGCCCATCTCGACAACGGCGTACTCGGTGTCGTCGGTCAGGCGGAACAGCGTGTTGGGCACGCCGATGTCATTGTTCTGGTTGCCCTCGGTCTTGAGGGTCTTACCGAAGGCGGAGAGCACCGCGTAGCAGAACTCCTTCGTCGTCGTCTTGCCGACGCTGCCCGTGACGCCGATCATTCTGGGGTTGAACAGCATCCGGTAGTTGGACGCCATGCGGATCATGGCCTTGCCGCTGTCCGGCACAATGACCGTGCGGTCCGGAGGCACGCCCTCGACGGGATGGTTGGCAACGATATATTCTGCGCCGCTCCGGTAGGCACCGGCGGCGTAGTCATGGCCGTCAACACGCTCGCCGGGGAAGCAGACAAAAACGCAGCCCGGCTCGACCTTGCGGCTGTCGGTCACAACGGCGCGGATGGCGACCGGCTCAGCCAGCGTCAGTCCGGCCAGCAGTTGATTGGCAGGAATGGTTTGCATGAAAAAGACCTCCTATACAGAAATGCAGCGTTTCGCAAAAGCCCGGGTGCCCCTGCAGGGATGCTTACCCCTCCTCGTTTGCCGGGTCGATCTCCTCGGTCACCGTCGGGGCGTCATGGGTGGTATCCTCTCCGCTGTCCATCGTCAGCGTTATGATCGTGCCGTAGGCAGCGGAGGTTCCGGCCTCGACGTCCTGCGCCACGACCTTGCCGCCGCTGTCGCCGGCGAACTGCACGTTCAGGTTGGCGGCCTTGAGCATCTGCTCGGCAAAGGTGCCGGTCTTGCCGACGACGTCGGGCGTTGTGGTCATCGAGTTCTGGTCGGTGGCCGTGTACAGGTAAATGGTGGAGCCCGCTGGCACCACGCTGCCGCCGACGGGGTACTGGTAGACGATATTGCCGCTGCTGGGGCCGATCAGCTTATGCTTGAGGCCCAGGCGGTTCAGCGTGACCTGCGCGTTCGTCCAGGTGTAGTCCAGGCAGGTCTGCACGGTCACAGTGCCGGTGGGGTTGTAGTCAGCGTCCTGCTCGATGCCAAGATAGGGCGCGATCTCGCTGATGATGTTGCCGACAACGGGAGCCACGACCTGGCTGGCATAGTCCTTGACCCAGCGCGGGTCATCCAGCAGGACGAAAACCTCGATCTCGGGATCGTCGATGGGCAGCACAGCGGCAAAGCTCATCATTTTATAGTAGTCGCCGTCGCCGCGCAGATGGCGGTCCGTGCGCTCTGCCGTACCGGACTTGCCGCCGATGCGGTAGCCCGCCACGTAGGCGTTGGCGCAGGAGTGGTAGTCCCCTGCCCCGTGGACGTTGTTTTCCATCATGGCCAGCAGCTGCCGGCTGACTTCTTCGGAGATGACCTGGCGGCGGATGTTCGTCTCGGTCTGGGAGATAATGTTGCCGTCCTTGTCAGAGATGGAATCCACGACATAGGGCGTAACAAGGTAGCCGCCGTTGGCGATGGCCGCTACGGCGGTGGCCATCTGCATCGGGGTGATGGACTCGTTCTGGCCGAAGGCCGCCGTGTACAGGTTTGTATCGACCTCTGCCATCTGCTCGGCGTTGTAGACGCTGGTCCAGCGAGTCTCGTTGGGCAGGTCGATGCCGGTGGGCTGGGTGAAGCCGAACGCCTGGATATAGTCGTAGAAGATCTGCGGCTTGAGCGTCTCTGCCGCCTGAATGAACCAGAGGTTGCAGCTGTGGTTCAGCGCGCCTGCCATGTCCTGTTCATAGTGGACCTCGCCGTTGGCACAGCGGTAGGTGTGCTCCCACAGCTCGCTGCCCTCGTTGACGGTCAGGCTGCCGCCGCAGTAGAAGGTCTGCTCCGCACTCATAACACCGGAGTCCAGCCCTGCCGAGGCCGTGATGAGCTTGAACACCGAGCCGGGCATATACAGCTCGGTAATGTTCTTATTCTTCCACTGGGCCTCGCGCATCATACCCTGCAGCTGGGTAGCCTCGCTGGAGACCTCCTCGCCCTTCTCGTTCGTCGTCTTTTCATGGCTGATGATTCCGTCTGCAATGATGTCCTTGACGGCCTTCTCGCCCAGACGGCTTTCCAGCCAGTCAATGTCCTCCGCGTCGATCTCTGTTTTGGCCAGGATCTCGTTCATCTTGGGGTCGGTGATCGTCTTGGGGTCGTTGGGGTCAAACTGCTCAAGGGACGCCATCGCCAGGATCGCGCCGGTCTTGACATTCATGACAATGGCGCTGCCGCGGCCATGGACCGTAAAGGTGCTCATCGCCTCGGTCAGGTACTCCTCGACGATGGACTGTACGTTCTCATCGATGGTCAGGTTCAGGTTGCTGCCGTCGATGGCCTCATGCACGTCGGCCTGACCGCTGGCCAGCGGTTCACCGTAGGCGTCCGTTTCGGCCACGCTGCGGCCCGGCGTACCGGCCAGCGTCTCGTCGTAATATTTTTCCAGTCCGTAGGCACCTGAGCCGTCCTCATTGCAGAAGCCCAGCACCGAGGCCAGGAACTCCCCATAGGGATAAGTGCGGGAGGCTGCCTGTTCGCTGGTCAGGTAGAGGATACGGGTTGCCTTGCTGGTTTTGGACTCGCCGTCCTTCTTGTCCTCCTTTTCCTCGGTCTGCAGGCTCGTGTCCACCGCAGCGCCGTCCTTGAGGCGGTAGCTGTCTGCATAGGCCAGGATAGCATCCGCCACGGGCTTTTCGACACCCTTTTTCACCACACGGTACTGGTACGGCTCACCGGTATCCTTGTTGGACGCCGTCAGCGCCTTGTACACAGTATCCGCCGTTGTGCCGTCGTCCAGCAGCTCGGCAATGTGCTCTGCCGCTGTGCGGATCTGGTCCTCCGTCGCCCCGCTCTCTAAAATGGAGGACGGGTCGGCCACGATGTTCCATACCGTGCTGCTCTTGGCCAGCAGCTTGCCGTTGGCGCTGTAGATCGAGCCGCGCACAGCGGGCAGCGTTGTGTCCTTCAGCTGCTGGGTCACAGCCTCGGCGCGGTAGCTCTCGGCATCACGCACCTGCCACACATACAGCTGGTAGACCAGCACGCCGTAGCAGACGAGGATAAATGCTATCATGCAAACCAGCGTCCAGTATTTTATGCCCTTGCTTGCCCGGGGACGATGCCCGGGGGAATGGTTGGGTCGTTGCTCTGTCATGGATACACCTTGTTATTTCAAAAGCCTTTTTGCCGACGGCAGCAAGGCCGTGCAGCAAAAAGGCTCGTAGCTGCATATTTTTGGTTGTTTTACGGGTTCAGGCTGTCCAGCAGGCTCAGCGCTGCCGTGCGCACCTCATCCAACAGGCGGCCCGCGGCACCGGTGTTCCGCTCAATGATGCTCTGGTCCTCCAGCTGGACGTAGGTGATCTGGCTGGGATCGGCCTTGACCAGTCCCAGCTCACCCTCGGCCACCTGCTGCAGACTGGCGCGGCTCGTGATGTCGTTCATCCGGGTGTTCAGGTAGTCGTATTCGCTCTGGGCCTCGGCCAGCTGGACGCTGACCTCATCGACCTGTGCGTTCAGTTCCATCAGCGTTGCACCGCTCATCAGGCTGCTGATTGCCAGCCCGCCAAACACGGCAAAGATCAACACGATCACGGCAGTCCGCATCACATGGCGGACGCGGTTCAGGCCGTGGTTGCCGCCGCGCACCGCACGCACCTGCGGGCGCGGCGGGGGCTCCAGTTTCGGTGCTGCCGAGCCCTCGTGCAGCAAAACAGTTGTCATGAATAATGCCTCTTATGCTTTCTCCAACACTCTCAATTTGGCGCTGCGGCTGCGACGGTTGGTCTCCAGCTCCGCGGCGTCAGCCTCAATGGGCTTGCGGGTAATCAGCTTGGCCTTGGCCACACCTCCGCAGGTGCAGATGGGCTGCTCCGGCGGGCAGGTGCAGCGCTGTGCCCAGCGGCGGAACTTGTTCTTGACGAGCCGATCCTCCAGGCTGTGGAAGGTGATGACGCAGAGCCGCCCGCCCGGGGCCAGACAGTCAAAGATGGCGTCGAGCCCCTCGTTCAGGGCGTCCAACTCGGAGTTGACCGCAATGCGGATGGCCTGGAAGGTGCGGCGCGCCGGGTTCTTCGCCTTGCGGCGCTCTGCCGGGGGCACAGCGGCGGCGACGATCTCGGCCAGCTGCAGCGTGGTCAGGATGGGCTGCTCTGCCCGCGCGGCGACAATTTTGCCCGCGATCTGCCAGGCATACGGCTCCTCACCGTAGTCACGCAGGATGCGGGTCAGCTCCTCACGATCCAGCGTGTTGACCAGATCCGCGGCGGTGGGGCCCTGCTGGCTCATGCGCATATCGAGCGGCGCGTCGGCATGGTAAGAGAAACCGCGGGCCGCGTCGTCCAGCTGGTGGCTGGACACGCCGAGATCGAGCAGGGCCCCATTGACCGCCGGGATGCCAAGCTCCGCAAGGACGCGGGCGGCCTCACGGAAATTGACCTGCACCACCTGCGCCGGCAGACCCTTGAGCCTTTCGGTGGCGACTGCCACCGCATCCGGGTCCTGATCGAGCGAGATCAGACGTCCTGTGGTCAGGCGTTTGGCGATTTCTCTGCTGTGACCGGCGCCGCCGGCGGTGCCATCCAGATAGATACCGGCGGGGTCGATGTTCAGCCCGTCCAGACATGGCTGCAGCAGTACAGGGATATGTGAAAATTCCATGTGTTATCGTCCTGTTTTGTTAAAAGTCAAGATCTTCCATCGCAGCGGTGAAATCCTCATCGCTCGTTTCCTGGTTGGCGTTCCACGCCTCGGTGTTCCAGATCTCGGCAAAGCTGCGGCTGCCGATGATGGTCACATCGTGGTCGAGGCCCGCGTACTCCCGCAGCTTGGCGGGCAGCTGAATGCGGCCCTGCTTGTCCGGGGTGACCTCGACGGCGGAGGCGTAGAGCATACGGCTGACCTTGCGGCCCTTGACGAGGCCCTTTTCCTCAATTTTGGCGGCGACCTTTTCGAACTCCTCCGCTGGGAAGGCGGCCAGGCAGTGATCCAGCCACCGGGTCACGATGAAGGTCTCCCCCATCGCGTCCCGGAAGCGAGCGGGAAAGTTCAGACGCCCTTTTGCGTCGATTGCGTAATCATACTGACCGACGAGCATCCGGCTTTCCCTCCCTTCGTCATACTGCACAAATCTTCGGCAAGATTTTTTACGTCGCTGCGTTCAGTTTGTTAATAACTCTGTGGAGAACGTGGAAAACTACCCATTCTTCCCCACTTTTGTTGTTATTCACACCACAATTACCCACCTGTGGTAAAATAATAGTACCATTTTATTCAGCAAAAAGCAAGGGCAGGCAGGGAAAAACTGCGCCATGAATTGATTTTTCACAGTTTGTACAAAGGGATCGGGATGCAGGTCAGCAGTTTGCAGCAAATGCGCACGCGGCAAAATTCCTGCCCCCGGGCAAAGAAAAGCGCCGCACCATATTGCACGGTGCGGCGTTGTTTTTTACATATTGTGTTGCCATGGGCAGAAATGTGCCGTGAATAACAACACCTCTGCATTTTTTACTTGGGCATGTTATTCTTGGGGCGGGCGGCGCTGCGCAGATTCATGCGGGTGTTCTTGATGTCCGCCATGCTTCGGCCCAGCACCTCCTCGGAGTTCTTCAGGATCGTCTCGCAGTACAGGGTCGCCTTGCGGGTCAGTTCCTTGGCGCTCTTCTGGGCCGCGGACAGGATCTCCGCCGCGTGCTGCTGACTGCGCTTGACGATCTCCTGCTCGCTGGTCAGGACGCGGGCGCGCTCCTCTGCCTGCTGAATGATGCTTTCGGACTCAATGCGGGCGTTCTGCATGATTTGCTCGCGGTCATTCACGATTTTTTTGCTCTCGCGGATCTCGTCGGGCAGGTTGTTGCGCACTTCATCGATAATATCGCGCATACGGTCCACATCGACCATGCGCTTGGAAGCGGAGAACGGAACTATCGTCCCGGCCTCCAGCGTTTCCTCCATCATCTCCAACAGTTCTTCAACGTTCATACCTCTTCCCCTCTCTCATAGCGGCTGACCTTGATCTTGCCGTAGTTGTACTGCTTCACCAGCGTCAGAGTGCCCGCCTGCTCGGGCAGGTCGGCCTCGCGCTCGGTCTCGCAGAGCACGACCCCGCCGGGGGCCATCTTAGCGGCCAGCAGCGGCAGCACGGCAGCCACGGTATCATGGTGGAACGGCGGATCCAGCAGAGCCAAGTCAAACGGCCCGCGTATGTTGGCGAGAAAGCTCTCGGCCTCGCCCTGACGGATATCGCTCTGGCGGTCCACCCCCGCCGTCTTGCAGTTGGCCTTCACAACGGCGAGTGCCTCGGCGGAGCGGTCCACAAAGAGGCAGCTTTTGGCACCGCGGGACAGAGCCTCGATGCCCAGCTGGCCGCTGCCTGCGAACAGGTCCAGCACCCGTGCCCCCGGCACTAGGAACTGCACGCTGGAGAACATGGCCTCCTTCACACGGTTGATGGTCGGGCGGGTAATGTCCTCTCCCGGCAGGGCCTGCAGATTTTTGCCGCGGGCTGTTCCGGCAATCACGCGCATGGTGCCGCACCTCTTTCCTCTCAAAATTTCGTTTATACAGATTCAGTATTTATTATGGTGCTTTGGCGTAGGATTGTCAAGGGTGCAAAATGTAAAATAAAATGGCAAAAGGGTAACAGAGGCAGGAAAACACGGCCCGGTGGGCTTGACAAACACCCCCGCAGATGGGTATAATAGGTACTGTTGTTACGCGGCTGTCGTACAACGGCTAGTACATCAGCCTTCCAAGCTGGGGACGAGGGTTCGACTCCCTTCACCCGCTCCATATAAAAAACAGCGCAGAAGCGAAAGTTTCTGCGCTGTTTTTCTGTTCAAGTACCCACTTTCTTTTTTACCCAATACCAAAACAGGCAGTGTCCTTCTCCCCTTTCCGGGAGCGGCACTGCCTGTTTTTATTCTATTAAAGTTTCTTCGGTTCCCTTCTTTTCAAAGAAGGAACAAAACTCCCGTAACTTTACTGCTGCTGTTCCGCGCGCTTTTTGGCGATGGCGGCCAGGGCATCCTTGCGGGACAGGTTGATGCGACCCTGCTGGTCGATGTCGGTTACCATAACGATGATGGGATCGCCCACGGCAACAACATCTTCCACATGCTCTACACGGTGGTCGTCCAGCTTGGAGATGTGAACCAGACCTTCCTTGCCCGGGGCAATCTCAACAAATGCGCCAAAGTTCATCAGGCGGGTCACGCGGCCCTTGTAGATAGCGCCCACTTCGGGATCTTCCACAATGGTCTTGATGGTGGAAATCGCGCGCTTGGCATCGTCCTGATCCACAGCGGAGATAAAGACGTG
>ERZ824488.3660-NODE-3660-length-11254-cov-2.771944_pt1 | contig 11254 bp, 8 predicted proteins | sample MGYA00519936_ERZ824488 | MGnify/ENA primary metagenome ERZ824488 (study PRJEB31778, sample SAMEA3449153) | human gut metagenome | biome: human gut; feature: human-associated habitat; material: faeces | place: United Kingdom | collected 2010/2012 ... | reverse complement strand
TGAAGGAGAAATGTTAATAACTCAGTAATTATCTCATCTTTTGTTCATCAATTACTTTTGGGGGAGGACTGAAAACTACTTTTATCGCTCCATTCTAACGCAAGTCGCTCAAAAAGTAGTTTTCATTCCCCTCCTCCAATAAGATAATTTTTATGATTATTATACACATAGATGGAAAAGTAATTGATGAACATAACAACATCAACCTTCAGATAATCAAAAATAAATGATAGATAAAAATGACAAACTAGTGATTTTTTGGTACAATCATAACTGAAATTAGGAAAAAGTATATATTTTTATAAGTTTTTGATGGATAACTTTCGAGGTTATCCACATTTTTTCTCTTTTAGTTTATAAAAACTAAAAAGTCAGTAATTATCTATATAAAATAGACTTTTATTTTTACTTATTCACAGGTTATACACAGGAATAATAGGTTTTTCCACAGCTTTTACAATGGTTATGCACATTATTTCTAAAGTTATACACATTTATTGCAATAGTTATTCACAAGAGGCACGTCATGCAATCATTTGATTTAAATAATATATGGGAGCATATATTGCAAGAGGCGAAAAAGAATATGCAGCATTTACCTGACGCATTGTATTTGCGCGTCACGTCATCGTTGATTCCCATGTCTCTCGAAAGTCATTCGATCCATATTGGGGTCATGCAAACATTTGTAAAAAACTTAATCGACCAGCAGCCGCAAATTAGCAAGGCTTTGCAGGATGCGATTACTACGGTTATCGGTTCCCATCGAGATATGGTGTTATTCGATTTCAATCAAGAAAGTGTAGATACTACCTTTGTTGATGAAAATCTCATCGATACGCCTGTTGTAGCACCGCCGATGCCTTTACCACCTATAGTAGAGGAAAAGGCTCATCAAGAGGAGTTTTACACACCAGTCTATCAAGATCCTGTCTATATCGACCGCGCGCCAGCGCCTGTGGAGATTCCAGACGAACCAATGGTAGCGACACCAAAGAAACCATCAGAAACAACGCCAACATTACAGTCTGACAATGTACCTGTGGATTTATCACTATCTAATCTCAATCCGGCATACCGTTTTGATAATTATGTAACGGGCAATGCGAACCGAATACCATTTGGAGCCGCTCAAAATGTAGCTGAATTTCCAGGTGGAGACTATAATCCGCTCTTTATCTATGGTCCATCGGGCCTCGGCAAAACACACTTGATGCACGCCATCGGCAATGCTATCAAAGAAAATCATCCACATATGAAGGTCATGTCCATTACGAGCGAAAACTTTATGAATATTTTCGTCGAAACATTGCAGCGCAATCAAGGTAAATTATTCCGCAACACGTTCCGCAATATCGATGTGCTCATGATTGACGATATTCAGTTCCTTGAAAGCCGTGAAAGTACGAAAACTGAGCTATTTAATACATTTAATGAACTATTAAATAACAACAAACAAATCGTGCTTACCTCTGATACGATGCCAAACGATATGGAGCAGTTCGAAGATCGTCTTCGCTCTCGTTTCCAAGCTGGTTACATTGCCACAATGGAAAATCCAGATTTAGAAACGCGCATCGCCATCTTCAGATCACTGCTCGAACGTGAATATAAAAAGAACCGCATTATTCGCATCGATAATGATTCTATTAACTACGTAGCATTGCAATTTAGCGAAAACGTCCGCGTGTTGCAAGGTGCTTTCACCAAGCTCATCGGTACAGCGTCTATCGATCAACGTCTCGAATCTATCGACCTTGAATATACTAAACACGCCTTGGCGGGCCTCGTTCATACCGAAGAGGTGAATATGGTTAATATTGAAAGCATCCAGAATTTTGTAAGTTCTTATTTCAATATTAAAAAGCAAGACTTACTCGGCAAAAAAAGAAAAGCCCAATTCGCATTCCCACGGCAAATCGCCATGTATCTATGCCGCGATATGATCAATGAAAGCTATCCACAAATCGCAGCAGCTTTCTCTCGTGACCATACGACAATTCTCCATGCGTACGATAAAATAACGAAGGAAATTGAAAAAAACGAAGAAACTAAACGAATGGTTGCAGAAATTAAACAGAAATTAACAACCTGTGGATAACTCTGTGGATATATAGTGAATAACTTTGTGGATATCACAAAACTCGCACTTTGGTGTGAATATGTGGATAAGTGGGTACAAACTATTAACATAGTTATGCACAGCTCATAATTCACACAATTATTGGCGCCGATTCACTTTTACACATATAAACAGGCCCCTACTATTACTACTACTAAAACTAACAAACAATCAGAAAAACAGTAGAAACAGATCTATCGTAGAATATATATAGAGCATCTACAATAGCAAACATAGAATATTACAAACAAAACAAGTCATTATTAGTGCTTCTACAATATATAAATCGTAATCACAAACAACATATATATTAGAAATAATATAGTAGTTAATAATAAAATCCAATTATATAAATTAATATAAAACTTTCAAAAAGGAGTAACATATGCATATTACATTCCCAAAAGCAAATCTCCAAAAAGCAATCAACGTATTGCAAAAGGTATCTCAAAATAAAACAAGTTCCAACTTACCAGGTGCTATTTACATAACTACAAAAAATGGTCAAGTAGAATTGCAAGGTAACGACTTTGAACTTGGTATCCGTTTAACAATTGACGGAGACATTAAAGAACCTGGTACTTTAGTAGTAGGTTCCCGTTATTTCCAAGAATTAATTCGTAAATTACCTGGCGATACTATCGAACTTTACAAACCAGAAGACGGAAATTCTTTGACAATCACATCTGGATCTTCCGAATTTAATCTTGTTACATTACACCCAGATGATTTCTCCTTGGTTGAACAAATTCACGACCAAGATCATGTAAACATCGATAGCTTTGCTATGAAAGAACTCATCGATTTAACAAACTACGCAGCTGCTACTGATGAAGATCGTCCTGTATTTACCGGTGCTCTTCTCGAAATCAAAGAAAACGAAGTGACTATGGTTGCTACCGATACACACCGTATGGCTGTTAAAAAAATTACAATTGATGAACCAGCAACGACTCCAATGCGTGCTATCATTCCTACAAAAACGTTAGCTGAAGTATCTCGTTTATTACCAACAGATAATCCAGCCATGATCAATATCATTTGGAATCGTACACAAATTGTATTTAATTTTGAATCTATTTATATTATTTCTCGCTTAATCGAAGGAACGTATCCTGAATATGAAAAGGTAATTCCTTCCCAATTCGATTCTAGTGCTGTTATCGACCGCCGCGAATTCGCTGGTGCTGTTGATCGCGTATCCTTATTGGCTAAAGACATCAGCTATAACGTAATTCGTTATGATTGGTCTGAAAGCAATGTCACATTATCTACTCAAAATACTGAAATCGGTATGGCTAAAGAAGACGTAGCTGTTGAATTTAAAGGTACACCTTTCACAATCTCCTTCAATGGTCGTTACATCTCTGATATCTTGCGTCACAGCACAGGAGATAATATTCACTTGTTCTTAAAACAAAATGGTCCTGTTGTCATTCGCCAAGACAATAATCCGAACTATACATACGTAGTAACACCAGTTCGCACGAATGCATAAAAGTAAAAGCAGGGCAGTAGTCAATGGAGGAGCTTGCGACGACAGAGACACTGCATCGCTTTGTTCTGAACGTAAGATTTTCTAGATAACAAAGTTATCTAAGAAAATCCACAGTGAAGAACTGTGCTTTGGGCTCCAACCAAATATAACTTTGGTCGGAGCGTGCAATTTTTCGAAGAAAAATGCCCAGCGAGCGACCTGGACTCAGTATGATATATATGCTTATGTTAATTGTCTACTTTAGGAGAACGTTATGAAAGAGCAACAGCAGGTACCCATTCATACGGAGTACATTCAAATTGATCAGTTGTTGAAGTTAGAAGGCATTATTGAAACAGGTGGTCAAATTAAATCTTTCATCGATGAAGGCATCCTTACCTTGAATGGTCAGGTCGTAACGGAAAAACGCAAGAAATGCCGTGTTGGTGATGTGATTTCTTGTGAAGGTCTTGATGTAGACCTCGTGATTACACAAGAGGAGGCATAATCGGTGAGAATTGACTCACTTCAGTTATTTCAGTTTCGTAATTATAAGGATGTACAGATACAGTTTAATCCTGAGATTATTGTTCTATATGGCACTAATGGGGCTGGTAAGACGAATATCCTCGAATCGATTTATGTTGGTACGATTGGTAAAAGCCATCGTACTAACGATACTTCGGATATGCTCATGTTTAATGCTGAAGAAGCAGGCATAGTTGTAAAATTCGAGAAAAAAGATACGCCTCAAAAGGTAAATATTAAATTATTCCGCCAAGGGGCCAAGGATATTCGTTTAAACGACACAAAAATATCTCAAAAAGAACTGATTGGTACATTAAATACAGTTATCTTTTGTCCTGAAGACTTACAGCTCATTAAGGGAACTCCGTCTGGTCGTAGGCGTTTCCTAGATATGGAAATATCTCAGACCAGCGCTACTTACTATCATCAATTGATGCAGTATAATCGGTTGTTACAGCAACGAAATGCAGTCCTAAAAGAATATAGGGGAAAGAATAATATTCCTCTTGAAGAATGGGATTTGCAGCTAGCAGATATGGCGAGCTTTATCGTAAAGAAACGATTAGAAAGTTTGAAAAAAATTAATCTGCTCATCGATTTGATGAATCGTAAATTGACGGGTGGACTCGAGAATTTAACCATCGGTTATGAACAGCCGTATATGGACAATGGTTCATTAGAATATACAAGGGAAGGCTTTTACGAACGCATCAAAGCAGCGTTGCCGCAAGATCGTCATCGTTTGAGCACTAGTGTAGGTCCTCATCGCGATGATTTACGATTCTTTTCCGATGCTATGGATTTAAAGAAATTTGGATCGCAAGGTCAGCAACGAACCGCTGTATTGTCCTTAAAGTTGAGTGAGCTTGAATTTATCAAGTCAGAGGTAGGAGAATATCCAGTCCTTCTATTGGATGATGTATTGAGCGAACTTGATGAGTCGAGACGAACGAATTTATTGCAGTTTATTCATAAACGAATTCAAACATTTATTACCACTACAGATATTCACGATTTTAAAGATTTGAAATCCGTTCAATTTATTTCTTGTGAAGGGGGACAGGTTCAGTATGGACAGCCTTGATCTTTGTTTACCAAAGGCCTTAGCAGAACTGAATTTACTGGAACAATATAAATTAAATACCCTCGTTCATAAGTGGCGTGATGTAGTAGGCGATGTCATTGCGGATCATACGAAAATTGTGTCCATCAAGCCTCCAGACATGGTTATTAGTGCTGATAATTCCATGTGGATGCAGGAATTACAGATGCAAAAACGACGTATCATCGAGGCTATCAACAAGTATTACCGCCAAGAGGTAATTACCGATATTCGATTCATCATGAAACGTCAGAGCTATGTGAAAGTAGAAATTAATACGTCTCTAACGATTCCTGATGAACAGATTATTACAAAACGTATTAATTTTGCTAATATCGTGCTTTCAAAAGAAGATGTAGATGCCATCGATAAATCCTTAGAACAAACGGATAACGAAGAATTACGAGCTGCTTTCAGAAAAGTACAAATTACGGCTCCAAAACGTGGAATATATTTAGAGGAGCATGGGTATCATCGTTGTAAGCGATGTGGCATGCACATGGAATCTAAAAAAGAAATCTGTCCGACTTGTGAATATGAATTGCATCGAAAACATATTAAGGACATTAAGTCTGTTATTAGAAAGTATCCATACTTTAAATACAGCGACTGTCAGCAATTTATACAGTGTACCTTCCCAGACTTTGCAGAAGCGATGCGGGAATCCATATACTTTTACCTGGATAAGATTTATAAAGGATCTATCAATCGCCGTCATATGTTTATGGTGGCCATGCTCATCACTCATAAGAAACCTGATGAGCTAACGGATCAGCATGTTATCAATTTGTGTAATAAATATCGATCAAAGTTCCTCGCTGAAGAAGAACAGCGCAAAATTGATGCTCTTAATGGGACATTAGAAAAGTAGAGGGGGCATTCTTATGTACGTTCATATTGGAGATACCATTTCCGTACCGATTGAATCCATTATTACTATGGTGCACGCCAAGGGCGGAAAATCCCATAAAAGTCCTATTCATCACTATGAAACGCTAGAATATATCGCCATGGTGCCAGAGGAGCAAATCAAGACATATGTGGTCACTGATGATTGTGTGTATGGATCTGGTATCAGTATTAAGACTTTAATGAGACGGATTGATGAGTTTTATAGTATAATAAAGAGATAAAGTTTAATCCTGTACATGTTTTGTCACTTTATTTCAATCAAGTACAGTATGATAGATTGTTAGGAGGAGTTTGTTTCATGCCTGAACAAAATTATGGCGCTCAGAATATTCAGGTTCTTGAGGGTCTAGACGCAGTGCGTAAACGCCCAGGGATGTATATTGGTAGTACGTCTGCTAGTGGTTTGCATCACCTCGTATACGAAGTTGTAGATAACTCTGTAGACGAAGCGCTTGCTGGTTACGCTACACATATCGAAGTATCCATCAATCCAGATAACAGTGTTACTGTTGTCGATGATGGTCGTGGTATTCCAACAGGGATGCATGAATCTGGTATGTCTGCGGTAGAGTTAGTATTAACGAAATTGCATGCCGGTGGTAAATTCGGCGGTGGCGGTTACAAGGTATCTGGTGGTCTTCATGGCGTAGGTATTTCCGTAGTTAATGCGTTGAGTGAATGGACTAAGGTTCAAGTATCTCAAAATGGCATTGTTCAAGAGATTTCCTTTGCTCGTGGTCATAAAACTTCCGAGTTGCACGAAATCGGCAAGGCTTCAGGAACTGGTACTACAGTTATTTTCAAGCCAGATGCAGAAATCTTTGAAACTACCGTATTTAGCTTTGATACATTGAAAATGCGTTTACAAGAATTGGCATTTCTTAACAAAGGCCTTCGTATTACATTGAGCGATTTGCGCCTAGAGGAACCTCGTGTTGAAAGTTTCCACTATGAAGGTGGTTTGGTTTCTTTCATTACCTTCTTGAACGAAAATAAAGAAGCAATTAATCCAACTGTTATCAACATTGAAAATACAAAAGACGATGTTGTGGTAGATGTAGCATTGCAATATAACGATAGCTATAGTGAAAACTTGTTGTCCTTCGTAAATAACATCAACACTATTGACGGTGGTACACATCTTTCTGGCTTCCGTGCTGCTTTGACTCGTACCCTCAATGATTATGGCCGTAAATCTGGTTTGATCAAGGAAAATGAGTCCAATCTTTCTGGTGAAGACGTACGTGAAGGTTTAACAGCTGTCGTATCTGTAAAAGTGTTGGAACCTCAATTTGAGGGCCAAACAAAAACTAAACTTGGCAATAGCGAAGTTAAAGGTATTACAGATGTTATCGTTACAGAAGGTCTTAAAACATTCTTCGAAGAACATCCTCAAGATGCGAAGAAGATCATCGAAAAAGCAACGATGGCAAGTCGTGCTCGTGAGGCCGCTCGTAAAGCCCGCGACTTAACACGCCGTAAAAATGCGTTGGAAGTATCTAGCCTTCCTGGTAAATTGGCGGACTGCTCCGAAAAAGATACATCTATGACTGAAATTTATCTTGTGGAAGGTGATTCTGCAGGCGGTTCTGCAAAACAAGGTCGCGATCGTCGTTACCAAGCAATTTTGCCATTGCGTGGTAAAATACTTAACGTAGAAAAAGCACGCCTCGATAAGATTTTGGCTAATAACGAAATTCGCTCCATGATTACCGCTTTTGGTACAGGTATTGGCGATGAATTCGATATTACAAAATCCCGTTATAACAAGATTATCATCATGACAGATGCAGACGTTGACGGCGCCCACATCCGTACATTGTTATTAACATTCTTCTACCGCTATATGAAACCATTGGTAGAGGAAGGCCATATCTATATTGCTCAACCACCTTTGTATCAAATCAAGAAGGGTAAATCTCACTGGTATGTATACTCTGATGCAGAGTTGACTGCTAAACTTGATGAAGTAGGCCGCGATGGTACTACAATCCAACGTTACAAAGGTTTAGGTGAAATGAATCCTGAACAATTATGGGAAACTACAATGAACCCTGATAATCGTACGATTTTACAAGTTAGCTTAGAAGATTCTATCGAAGCTGACAAAATCTTTACAGTCCTCATGGGTGATAAGGTAGAGCCTCGTCGTAAATTTATTGAAGATAACGCAAAATACGTGCGTAATCTAGATTTGTAAGAGGTGACCCATGTCTGAAAATCATAATAGTAACGTAGAGTTTACGTCTAACAAAGATCAACACCTAAAACGGTCCCTAAAAGCTCGTCATATGAATATGATTGCTTTAGGTGGTGCTATCGGTACAGGTTTATTCGTTGCCGGTGGTGAAGTCGTAAGTACAGCTGGCCCTGGTGGTGCTCTTGTAGCTTATGGCCTCATCGGTATCATGGTTTATTTTCTCATGACATCTCTTGGGGAAATGGCTACATACTTGCCAATTCCAGGTTCCTTCGGGACTTATGCAAAACGCTATGTAGATCCTGCTTTTGGTTTTGCCTTAGGTTGGAATTACTGGTTTAACTGGGCTATTACCTTGGCTGCTGAAGTATTAGCAGGGGCGCTTATCATGAAATATTGGTTCCCTGATGTACCTGCCATAGTATGGTCTGCTCTGTTTTTGTTTATTTTATTCGGCTTGAACTATTTATCTACTCGTTTCTTTGGTGAAAGTGAATATGTGTTCTCTAGCATCAAGGTAATTACCGTATTCGTATTCTTATTCTGTGGCTTCATGCTCATCTTTGGCATTGGTGGCACATCTCCAGGATTTGCGAACTGGACCGTAGGAGAGGCTCCATTTGTAGGTGGCTGGGAATCTATTCTGGCTATCTTTATGGTAGCAGGATTTTCCTTCCAAGGTACTGAGCTAATCGGTGTAGCCGCTGGTGAAGCGGAAGACCCTGAAAAGAACGTGCCAAAAGCGATTAATACAATCTTCTGGCGTATTCTATTATTCTATATCGGTGCTTTCACGGTTATCGGTTTCTTGATTCCATACACAGATCCAAATTTGTTGAACTCTAGTGTAGAGAACGTATCTATTTCTCCATTTACACTCGTATTTGACCGCTTTGGTTTTGCCTTTGCTGCTAGCTTTATCAATGCTATCATCTTAACGGCTGTATTGAGTGCTGGTAACTCTGGTCTGTACTCTTCTACGCGCATGCTGTACGCGCTCGCTAAGGAAGGTCAAGCACCTCAAATTTTTGCTAAGTTAAATAAACGTGGCGTTCCAGTGCCTGCGTTAATCTTAACGACAGCAATCGGTTTATTTGCATTCCTTACGAGCTTTATTGGCGAAGGTACAGCTTATACATGGATTGTTAATATTTCTGGTCTATGCGGTTTCATCGCATGGGTTGGTATCGCAGTATCTCACTATCGTTTCCGCCGTGCTTTCATTGCACAAGGCAGAGATCTTAGTGAATTGCCATACAAAGCGTGGTTATTCCCAGTTGGCCCAATCTTGGCGTTTATTCTTTGCGTCATCATCATCTGTGGTCAAAACTACTCCGCTTTCACAGGTGATACCATCGACTGGTACGGCGTATCCGTTGCCTACATTGGCTTACCAATCTTCTTCGCAGTTTACTTTGGTTACAAATACATCAACAAAACTAAAGTTGTGCCGTTGAAAGAAGTTAACCTTGATCGTGACTTCGATAGATAACATAAAATTAGACCTGTTCATTATGAAAGTAGTGAGCAGGTCTTTTTCTTATTTATGATATGTATTTTTACGATATGTAATATGTATTTTTTTGATGTATAATATGTAATTGTTTTATGTGAAAGCTATATTTATATTTGTTTTTCTCTAAAAGTCTTGTTATAATAAATCAAAATATATTGTAGTCAATTAGAAAGGATACAATTATGATTATTACAACAACTATGCATATTGAAAATAAACCTGTACAAGAGTACAAAGGTATTGTATTTGGTGAAGTCGTAGAAGGCCGTAACTTTGTGAAAGATTTCATGTCTGGTATTCGAGACATTGTTGGTGGTCGTAGTGGCAGCTATGAAGATTCTTTGATGAATGCGCGCAAAGCAGCTCTCGACGAAATGTCTCAACGAGCTTCTAAATTGGGTGCTAATGCTATTATTGGCGTATCCTTTCAATACAGCACAGTAGGTGCACAAAATGGTATGCTTATGATTACATGCAATGGTACAGCTGTAGTAGTTTAATAATAAATAATATAAATCCCCTAATCGATGTTTAAGTGTAAACTTTCACAATGATTAGGGGATTTTTACTAAGGAAATGAAGTTACTAGCTAATGCTAGATTTTATGATGTTACGTAAATACTAGATATTTCGTTAGAAAAATATTATATATTTTATTAGCTAAATATTAGTTATTTTACCTTATACCAGCTTGCATACATGACAGGTAATACGATGAGTGTTAGAACCGTTGCCACTAGTAAGCCACCGCTGAAGGCAATGGCCAATGGGCTCCAGAAGACAGATCCCATGAGCGGAATCATGCCTAAAATCGCTGCGATAGCGGTGAGCATGATAGGGCGGAAACGAAGTGTAGCAGAGTTGATAATCGATTCACGAGGTTTTTGTCCTTCTGCCTTGTGAATTTCGATTTGGTCTAACAAGATAATGGAGTTACGGATGATCATACCCGAGAGGGCGATAATCCCTAGAATAGCCATAAAGCCTAATGGTGTTCTCGTAATATTGAGTGCTAATACAACACCGATTAGTCCCAATGGAGCCGTGAGTAGAGCCATTATCATGAGGGCGATACGCTTTAATTGGAACATGAGGATGGTCATGATTACAAAGAGCATAATCGGCATTGGTGTTAATAGCTTTTGAACGGCTGTTTCGCTCTTTTCAGCGGCGCCGTCTAGGTCAATAGAATAGCCTGTAGGCAAGGAATTGCGAATGTCTTGTAAGGATTTGTAAATCTCTTTCGTTTTCGCATTACCCAATATACCTGTTTTTACATTGGCATGCACACTAATGGTTGGCATCATATTGCGATGCCAAATAATACCATCCTCTTGTGTCATGGCAATGGTTGCAATTTGGCTTAGTGGTACATAGGATCCATTTCCTGTTTGAAT
>ERZ824488.3653-NODE-3653-length-11267-cov-3.762843_pt1 | contig 11267 bp, 11 predicted proteins | sample MGYA00519936_ERZ824488 | MGnify/ENA primary metagenome ERZ824488 (study PRJEB31778, sample SAMEA3449153) | human gut metagenome | biome: human gut; feature: human-associated habitat; material: faeces | place: United Kingdom | collected 2010/2012 ... | reverse complement strand
CGCATACACTAATCCAGATAATATAAGTGTTACACCAATAATTATCACAAATATTTTTGAAACTTTATTCATTTTTTCAAATCCTTTCTTAATTAAAATTTTACGTAATTCTTTTTTACCTCTATGGACAAGATTTTTTATATTTTGAATTGATTCTCCAAGTATTTGTGCAGTTTCTTTATAAGGAAGTTCCTCAAATTCCACTAAATATATTGCATTTTTATATCTATCATCTAACATATTTATAGAATCTAATATTTCTCTTTTTTTCTCATTTTTCGTTACAATATCAGCAACATCTTTTTCAATTTTTTCTTTATTCCCCAAAAAATATTTTTCATTTATTTCAATTCTTCTTTTTTCCATCTTCAGAAAATCATATGCTCTACTTTTAGCCACCATATATATATAATATTTAAAAGTATAACCTTCACTTATTCTTTTTTGTAAGACATAAACAAACACTTCTTGGGTAATATCTTCTGCCTTTTGATAATCTTTAACAATATTATAAATAAAATATGTAATTTTATCTTTATACTTGTTATAGAGCAATTCAAAAGCACCTTTTTCTCCGTTTAAATACTCATTATATAATTTTATATCTAAATCTTTTTCCATATCTTTACCTGCCTTCATATATACAAACGAATAAAAAATAAAAAAGTTTCAAAACATTATAATTTTTTTCATTTTATCATAATTTTGTACAAAAAAAGTAACAAAATTTGTTAATTCTGTTACTTTACGTTTATATATTTTTTCTAGCTTCATCTAACAACAAAAAAGACATTTAAAACATTTACACTAATTATATGATTTTTCACAAAAATCCAAACATCTAATTCTATCATCTATAAATCTGATTAAAACCTCATTATCAACTTTATTAATGAGCTTTATTGGGAAATCACTTTGCACATAATATGCCAATAAATTTTTAAATATTTCTTCATTTTTATATTTTCTTTCTGAATAACTATTATATATATTTACAAACTTTTTAGCTTTTTCTATTTCAAAACCAGATATAAGCATAGCTGATGAACCAATTTCAAAAAGCAAATCTCCATATGCCACAAAATCAAAATCTATAAAATGAACACCATCATTATTAACAATAATATTATTAGCACTAATATCTCTATGTATTACCTGAAACTCTTTTGGACAATATTCACAATTATACTTTTCCAATAAATCCTTTCTTTTCACTAAAAGTTCATTATAAATGCTTCTTGCCTCTTTTGAAATCTCAGCTTTTTCTAACTCTTTCTTTGATATTTCAATATTATCATTTATAAAAATTCTATCGCTATGAAGTTTTTTATTTTCATACACACTTTCATCCAATTTTTTCAATTCTTGATGCAAAAAATATAAATTCTTTGCCGTTTCCTCTATTATATCTATATTGACATTATCCTGTTCTTCAATAAACTCTTGAATTGCATAAAATTTATCATTATACCTTGTATATAATTCATTATTTTTATTCAATAATACATCTGGTGCTGTTTTTAAGGATTGAAATACAATCTTTTGTGTACTCAAAGAATTTCTAATCTGTTCCTCCTTATCAACATTGTACATCTTCACAATATATTTTTTTACATCATTATTTATAACAAATATATCATTAATTGTAGTTACTCCTAATTTAGTAATTTTATCATCATCTACAACTATTCCATAATTCTCACTTATACTTTTTAATAATTCCATCATAATCATCTCCCTACTATTGGTCTTTTTTTATTCTTTTAGTATCTTCTAATAATTTATCAAAATCAGATGTAATTTTTTGAATTTTATTAAATTCATTATATTCTTTTTCTGCTTTTTCTTCTGCCTTTTTCCTTGAAATTTTTCCATTATCTTTTAAAATATCATATTTTCTAAACTCTAAAAACTCATTAACACTTTTAGAAAATTCCTCCATTGTAAAAGTATTTTCTCTTTCTATTAAGTCCTCTATATAATCAAAATATCCAGTTACTGCTCTTTCCAATCGCTTTGTCTGTTTTTCCTCTAAATAATTTTTAGCAATCATCACATCGGATTTTAATATTCTTCCTTCTGGTGAACTTTTCCAATTTGTTAATTACATATTTTTTTTGGTATGTTCTGCTTTTTGATATATGATTTCTGCAGCTATATTTCCTGTAATTGCATAATGAAATTTATTTTGTATCATTGCATAAAATTGATGAGTTATCTCTGAGTCCTTATCATAATCAATACTACATTCTGCAAATATATCTGTTGCCATATCCTTCGTTCACTTGTTCTAATCGAACGAATTCTTTCTAATAATTCTTTGAAATAGTCTTTTCCAAATTTTGGTCCGTTTTTTAGAAATTCATCATTTAAAACAAATCTTTTTTTATGTATTCTTTTAATGTATTAATTGCCCATATTCTAAAATCCGTTGCTTCTTTAGAATTTACTCTATATCCAACTGCTATAATTGCATCTAAACTGTAAAATGTTAGTTCTCTTGAAACATCTCTATTTCCCTCTTTTCGAACTATTCGAATTTTTCGAATAGTTCGATTTTCTTCTAATTCATGTATTTCAAAAATTTCTTTTAAATGATAATTTATAGTATTTACTTCAACATTAAATAATTTGGCCATAGATTTTTGAGTTAACCAAAAATCTTCTTCATCATATAAAACTTCTACTGATATATTTTCATTATTTTTACTTTGATAAATTATTAAATCTTTCAAATTTTCTATAGGATTCATTCCCTTTTCTCCTTTTTCTTTTTTATATTCTCTAAACTTACTATTTCTTACTATTATTTCTTTTTAAATCCATTGAATAATAGTACATATCTATACATTGCAAATCTCCATCCCATAATTCTTCTTCATAATTATCAATAAAGAAATTTTTTATTGTTTTTTCATATTTATCAAATCCTTGTTTTACATAGAAAGGTATATTGTTTTCTGTAGCTCCCACTATCATTCTTTTATATCTTTGTTTATAGTTATCAGCTAAATATTTTATCATTTTTTTCCCGTATCCTATACCTCTATATTGTTCTTTGATAGCAATATTTTTTAATTCGCATGTATCAGTATCTACTTTAGTTACAACTGCAACACCTGCTACATCTTTTTGGTATGTTAGCACAAATAAATCACCATCTTGCAAATAGTTATTTACAATCTTTTCACTTGGATCTGCCTCTAATAATAAATTCATATATTGTTCTTTATTTTCTCTTTCTTTTCTTATAATTACAGTACGCTCGACTGGTAAAAATTCAAAATTGTCTGGCAATTTAGGCATATCATTTTTTATAGCTAATTGTGACTGCTCTTCTGAAAAAATACAACCACAATACTTTTGCATATACAATCCTAGTTCTCTAGCTTTAGCTTGTCCAACTCTAAAACCTACTCTAAAATCTCTATACAAAAAATCAATATCATACTTCTCAGCAAGTTTTTCACACAAAGCCTTTAACTTATCATGTTGCTGATAAGGGCTAACAAACAAAGTAGACGTAAACGAATCAAAGCCATGTTCTTTAGCATACTTAACAGTACTCTCCAACCTCACTCTATAACAATAATTCATACATCTGCTACCTAAATCATTAATAACATTCTTGCAAAACTCTCTCAAACCATACTCATCATTAACAATCAACTCAAAATTAGCCATCTTACTATATTCAATTAAAGTATCCCTTCTAGTCTTATATTCAATATAAGGATGAATATTAGGATTATACCAATAACAAGTTGGTTCAATCCCTTCCTCTCTTAAACTCTTAATACAATAAACACTACAAGGCGCACAGCACGTATGCATTAGTAACTTCATTTTAATCCTTCTTTCTATTTTCAATCAAAAAAACTTTAACCTTCTCAGGCACCAAATTAGTTCTCTCTAAATCCTCATACTTAATAATTTCAATCTTATACACACCATAATATTCATCATGATTCGTAAACTCAGGTCCAGTTCCTGTTCCAAGAACACCATCTACATATTCACACTCATAAAAAACTTGTATACTATCATCAAAATCATTATGAACCTCAATCAATCTTGACCCAACATTCACATGTATTCCTAACTCTTCAAAAACTTCTCTTTTAACAGTTTCCTCTTCTCTCTCGCCAAGCTCCATTTTTCCACCAGGCACAACATAATAATCTCTAATCTCAACATCAGAATTCTTTTTAATTCTATGAATCAAAACAATACCATCATCTTTCTTAATAACTCCTCTTACACTCGTATGCATACATTTTTCCTTTCTACAATTTAGAATTAAACACCCAGAAATTCAAAATATCATCACTATATTCTAAATTGTCTATTATATAATCTCTTACCTTACCAGGATTTTGCCAATTCAAGCCACTCTTCTTCAACAAATAAATTGCATTCTCTTCATTATTAATTCTATCTATAATTTCATCTTCGCCATCGCCGCCAAAATTTCCTTTTAAAAACATATCATAATCTTTATTGTATTGATTTATAGGAATATAATATATTGCAGCTGATGCATCTAATATATATACTTTTTTTCCATTGCTTTGTTCCTGCAAAATATATTCATCAACTTCTTTAATATATTCTTTTAAATCCTTGTCTTCAGGTATGTTTTTAAAATGTTGTAATTCAGTTTCTTTTTCTGTTAACACATATTTATATTTTATTTCTAATAATGAATTCCATACTAAAAATAATAGAAGAAAAATTGAAATAAAACTAATTAATATATATATATTTCTCTTTAATTGCTCACTATTTTCTGGCTCAAAATTTTTCATAAAACACTCATAAATCATATATGAAATTCCTATAAATGAAATCATTGAACCAATTAAAAAATGTATATTATCTGAAATAGGAAATGCAACTATAAAAGTAGAAATTGAATAAGCAAATATTATATATAATTCTTTTGGTGTATTCTTTTTGAATAAAAATACAAACATTATAACTAAAGCTATTGGAACTATTGTAGCTAAATATGATATATTTCCATTTTCTAACAAATTGCTATATGATATTTTATTTGAAAATGTTCTTATTCCTAATATAGCATAATTAATAAAATCATTTACTGCTCCATTTATAATTAAATAAATGAAAAAAATAATTACAGGAATTATAGCTCCTAAAAACCTAGTTATTGCAATTTTTAAAAATTCCTTGATTTCTTCTTTTTTTCTAATTTCAAATATTTTATACCCTATACATGCCATAGCAACTGCTATTCCAGTAGTTTGCTTAAATAAAATTGAAATTCCAGCAATAATTCCTAAAAAGAAATTGTATTTAAAACTATATTCAAATGTGTTTTCTTTTATATTTTTTAATTCTATAAATAATAATATTAATGCTATCAATAATACTGCATAATTATAATCAATACACATTACATTTTTATATAAAGCTAAAAAAATTACAATCATGAACATTGGACCATTTTTAGGAAGTAATTTTTCTAATATTTTATATGCCATAAAAAAAGTTAAACACATTAATAATACTGCTAAACACCTCATAAAAATTAATTCTGTACCAAATATTTTTAAAATTGCTCCACATATAATTGCTAACAAAGGCATTTGAACTATATTAAAATCTTTATATGGTATTAACCCATCAGCTATGTTTCTCGAAAAATTAAAATTCCAAATTTCATCTAAATTAGAAATTGAATTTATAAAAATAGATGAAATAGCTACTACAGCTATAGCAAAAAGTATTAATACATCTGTTATAACTTTGTTTTTCTTAAATTTCTTTTCCATTTTTCCCTCTTATCTTTTCTTACTTTTCTTCATATTCTATACCTAAATGTTCATATGCTAATGGAGTAGCAATTCTACCTCTAGGTGTTCTTGCTATAAAACCAATCTGCATTAAATATGGTTCATATACATCTTCCACTGTACCTCCTTCTTCTCCTATGGTTGCAGTCAAAGTTTCTATTCCTACTGGTCCTCCTTTATAATTAAATATTATGGATTCTAGTATTTTTTTATCTGTATTATCTAAACCTAAATTATCAATTTCTAATTTGTTTAAAGCAAGACGTGCAATTTCTAATGTAATATCTCCATCACCTAAAACAAGTCCAAAATCAGCTACTCTTTTTAATAATCTATTCGCAATTCTTGGAGTTCCTCTTGATCTTTTGGCAATTTCTAATGATGCATCTTTTGAAATTGTTAATCCCAATATATCAGCAGATCTTCTGACTATAGTATTCAAGTCTTCTGTATTATATAGTTCTAATCTATTAATAATTCCAAATCTATCTCTTAATGGTGTAGACAAACTTCCCACTCTTGTTGTTGCTCCTACCAAAGTAAATTTAGGTAAATCCAAACGAATAGATCTAGCACTTGAACCTTTTCCTATAATAATATCCAAAGTAAAATCTTCTAATGCTGGATATAATATTTCTTCAACATTTCTATTCATTCTGTGAATTTCATCAATAAATAACACATCATTTTCTGATAATGTTGTTAAAATAGCTGCCAAATCTCCTGGTTTTTCTATTGCTGGTCCTGATGTAACTTTTATGTTTGCCTTCATTTCATTAGCTAATATATTTGCAAGTGTAGTTTTTCCTAATCCTGGAGGTCCATATAATAAAACATGATCTAATGGTTGCTCTCTTTTTTTAGCAGCTTCTATACATATTTTCATATTTTCTTTTACTTTATTTTGACCAATATATTCGTTTAAAAATTTTGGTCTTAATGAAAGTTCCTGAGTTTCTTCAATTTCATCTTTTACTTCTGGAACTAATAAATTTTCATTTAATTCTTTTTCTTCAAAATTCATCTTTTAGTATCTCCTATTTTTTCATATTGTATCATAAAACAACACATAAAGAAATCATAATATAAAATTTTCCCATGAGGTTTTATTAGAACCCTATTATCTGTAAACATTTTCCAAATCTAAGACAAGGTTTCGTTTTTGCTTGCAAATATTTGTTTGGTAGTATTTTATACTCTTTCTTCCACCTTGTCAATATTTTTACAAAAATATGTTTGCTTTTTGGTCGACAAAAAACGACACATCTATATGTATCGTTTTCTATTCCACTATAACATCTCTTTTGAGTAATTTATTTTTCACTATTCCAATTCCTATAAAATTCTGATTACTATATATTCTATAAATTCCATCTTCCAATTCAAATGACAACTGCACACCATTCAAAAACAATTCTTTTTTTCTGTTATTCAATATAATAGATTCATTTTTTTGAAATATTTCTTCAATAGAAATAATATATTTTGTTTTTTCAACACTATCTTCCACCTCTGATAAAGTAACACTATTTTCTATTGAAAATTTATCTACTTTTGTTCTTTGCAAGGATTTCATAAATCCTATAGTTCCCAAATTTTGAGCAATTGTTTCACACAAAGTCCTTATATATGTTCCTTTTGAACAAGAAACTCTAAATTTTATTTCATTATTTACAAAATCAATATTCTCTACTAATATTTTGTAAATCTCAATATCTCTTTCTTTTCTTTCAATTTCTTGACCAGCTCTAGCATATTCATATAATTTTTTTCCATTAACCTTTATCGCCGAATACATTGGAGGCACTTGTTTATGCTTACCAACCATTTTTTCGATTATATCCCTATACTCTTTTTCACAATCTTTTTTCAACAAAAAGCCATCTTCTTCAATTACACTTCCTTCACCATCAGCAGAATCAGTTTTTATACCAAACTTTAATACAGCAACATATTCTTTATCATGTTCAACTAAATACTTAGAAATTTTTGTTGCATTGCCTATCATAACAGGTAAAACACCTGTAGCCTCTGGATCCAACGTACCACAATGTCCAACTTTTTTTATATTAAAAATTTTTCTAATCTTAGCAACAACACCAAAAGAAGAAATACCTTTTTCTTTATTTATTAATACAATTCCATCCATAAAAATCCTTTTCAAAAAGCGATTTTTATAAAATTAATTACAAAAATCGCTTTATTATTTTATTTTAACATTCTCTTAGCCTGAGATAAAATTCTTTCCTTTGCTTCATCAAGAGGATAAGGCAATAAACAACCAGCAGCTTTAATATGACCACCACCATTAAATAACAAACATAAATCAGAAACATTAACATAATTGTTTGAACGAACAGATGCTTTAAATCCCTTATCTGTTTCATACAAAAATATAGATATTTCAACACCTTTTACATCTCTACCATTTTCTGCAATTCCATTCAAATCATTCTGATCAATATGTAATTCATCCATATCCTTTTTAGTAATATATGTATAAGCAATCTGTCCATTTTCTAAGAATTCCAAACGATTTGAAGCCAACTTTCTTGCCTCAAAACGCTCTCTAGAAATATTGCTAAGAGCTTCTTTATAAATTTTTGAAATTTTAACACCCTTTTCCAAAAATTCTGAAGCAATTTCAAAAGTCTCTGAAGTAACACCCTCATATCTAAAACCACCAGTATCAGTAATAATACCAGTAATCAAACAAGTAGCCATATCCTGAGTAATTTCATATTTAAAATACTTAAACATATTTGTTATTATTTGCGCACAAGCTGGTGAAACTGGATTAACAAAATTCAAATCAGCAAACATACCATTTGAAGTATGATGATCAATATTAATTCTAACCTCTGATTTCTCAAAAGTATCATTTGGATCATCCAATCTTTTTATATCTCCACAATCAAGAGCAATAGCCAAATCATACTTATTCAAAGAAGGCTTTTGTAGCGCCTCATCAGCACAAGGCAAAAAACTAAAAGCATCTGAAAAATGAGGTATAACAACATCAACATTTTTTCCAATATTCTTCATTGCCATATAAAAAGCCAAACTACTTCCAATAGCATCACCATCAGGCTTTTCATGAGCAAAAATAACTATATTTTCTGCATTATCAATTGCATTTTTTATATCATCTAAAGTCATAACAAACCTCTCTTTTCTAATCTTTATTCATATCTTTTGTAATTTTATCTAAAATAGCATCAATTCTAGAGCCATATTCAATAGATTCATCAAACAAGAAAATCAATTCAGGAGTCACTCTCAAATTAACTCTTTTAGCAATTGCAGAACGAATAAAACCTGAACATTTTTTCAATCTAGCTAAATTTCCCTTATTACTTCTAGCATTAATCATACTAACATACACCCTAGCAAATCTCAAATCAGGAGTAGTATCAACCTTTGTAACACTAATCAAACCAGTAATATGAGGATCCTTCAAATCCTGAGAAATAACAACACTAATCTCTTTCTTCAACTCCTCATTAACTTTATTCATTCTATTACTATTTTTTGGCATTTTTTCACCTCTTTCTCATAAAAACTCATATCATACTAAGGTTAGCAAAAGAAACAAGTATTGCAAGGCAGAATTAAATTGAAAGACCGGAACGTACGAGCTGTACGTGAGGATTTTCAATTTAATTCTAACACAGCAAGACGAAGTTTATTTTGTTAACGCCCATCATCAGGTTAGCAAAAGAAATAACAATTGCAAGGCAAATTTAAATTGAAACACCGGAATGTACAAGTGTACCTGAGGATTTTCAATTTAAATTTAACACAGTAAGACGAAGTTTATTTTGTTAACGCTCCGTCATCAGGTTAGCAAAAGAAACAAGTATTGCAAGGCAAATTTAGATTGAAACACCGGAGCGTACAAGTTGTACGTGAGGATTTTCAATTTAAATTTAACACAGCAAGACGAAGTTTATTTTGTTAACGCTAGTTTAACGCTTGATTTCCTCCATAATATGCGCCTCAATAACATCCCCCTCAACAATATCATTATAATTCTCTATCTGAACGCCACACTCATAACCATAAGCAACCTCTTTAACATCATCCTTAAACCTTTTCAAAGAAACCAATTTACCCTCATGAAGAACAACATTATCTCTAATAACCCTAACGATAGAATTTCTAGCAATCTTACCATCAGTAACATAGCATCCAGCAATAGTACCAACATTAGACACCTTAAACACCTGTCTAACCTCAGCATTACCAATAATAACCTCTTTAAACTCAGGATCCAGCATACCCTTCATAGCAGACTCAACATCCTCAATAGCATTATAAATTACAGAATACAACTTAATCTCAACGCCATCCTTTTCAGCCTCCATCTTAGCAATAGGATCAGGTCTAACATTAAAGCCAATAACAATAGCATTAGAAACCTTAGCCAAAACGACATCAGTCTCAGTAATTGCACCAACATTAGAATGAATAACTCTAACCCTAACTTCCTCATTAGACAATTTTTCCAAAGACTGTTTAACAGCCTCAACAGAACCCTGAACATCAGCCTTAACAATCAAATTCAATTGTTTCAATTTACCTTGTTCAATTTGACTATACAAATCATCCAAAGTAACCATTGAAGTAGCCTTCAAAGATTTTTCTCTTTCCTGAATCTTTCTTCTCTCAATTAAATGTTTTGCAGTCTTTTCATCCTTAACCTCATAGAAAATGTCACCTGCATTTGGAACAGAAGTCAAACCTGTAATTTCAACTGGTGTAGAAGGTCCAGCTGATTTTACTCTTTTTCCCTTATCATTAGTCATTGTTCTAATTCTACCTATTGAAGAACCAACAACAATTGTATCACCAACATCTAATTTACCTCTTTGAACCAACATTGAAGTTACCGGTCCACGAGATTTATCCAATTTAGCTTCAATAACAGTACCCTTAGCCTGTTTGTTTGGATTAGCTTTTAACTCAAGCATATCTGCTTGCAATAATACCATTTCCAATAATGTATCAATACCTTCACCCTTTTTAGCTGAAATTGGAACGAAAATAGTATCTCCACCCCATTCTTCAGGTACTAATCCATGTTCTGCTAATCCTTCTTTAACTTTTTCCAAATTAGCTCCTGGTAAATCCATTTTATTTACTGCAACAATAATAGGAATTTCTGCAGCCTTCGCGTGATTAATAGCTTCAACTGTTTGAGGCATAACACCATCATTTGCAGCAACAACTAATATAGCAATATCAGTAATTTGTGCACCTCTAGCTCTCATGCTTGTAAAAGCTTCATGACCTGGAGTATCTAAGAAAGTAATTTCTCTATTATTTATATTAACTTTATAAGCACCAATATGTTGAGTAATACCTCCTGCTTCACCTTCAATCACATTAGTTTTTCTAATAGCATCTAATAAAGATGTTTTTCCATGATCAACGTGTCCCATTACA
>ERZ824488.3650-NODE-3650-length-11276-cov-4.306390_pt1 | contig 11276 bp, 6 predicted proteins | sample MGYA00519936_ERZ824488 | MGnify/ENA primary metagenome ERZ824488 (study PRJEB31778, sample SAMEA3449153) | human gut metagenome | biome: human gut; feature: human-associated habitat; material: faeces | place: United Kingdom | collected 2010/2012 ... | reverse complement strand
AAAAAGTAGAAAAAAATAGAATTTGCAGTTGCTAACCATTCATGCGTTTGTCGTGCAGTAAACAACAACCAGCTTGACCGTGTACAGGAATTTCTTCATAAACATAACTGTAATGTACGTTTTACAGTAGGATACGGAAGCAGCGAAGGTGGTTCCAACCTGACCTTCCAGATGGCTCCGAAATCTGTTCATAACGGAAATGTGGGAATCCCGATGCCGCTGAACGACATGGGCGTTTTCAAACCTGGAACACAGGAAGAACTTGGATATAACGAGATGGGCGAGATCTGTACTGTAGGTCCTGGAAATATGCTTGGTTATGACAGAAGAAGTGCCACAGCAAAAACACTCCAGAGACATGCGGACGGCAGGATCTGGCTTCATACCGGCGATATTGGTTATGTAGATGAGGATGGCGTTTTCTACGTACTGAACCGTGGTGCCGCATATCGTTATGGTGGTGGTGAGCTTGCAGTACTTCCAATGGAGAACCGCCTTGCAGACGCCAAGATCAAAGGAATTAAAGACGAATTCTTCGTACTGATCGAAGATGAAGATCATGACGGATACTTTGTTCCATACCTCTATGTTGTTCTGGAGGACGGATACAAAGTTGATGATATCATTAAAGACGTACAGTCTTGTCTGGAACCATACATGTTTCCAGTTGAAATACTGGCAATTGATGAGAGACCTTTCTTCCACTTTAAGACAAACCGTATTGAGTTGTCCAAAGAGCTGAAGAAAAAGAATCACGATTGCTGAAAACCTGGTACTGTAAAAACAGTAAAAACCAGATGAAGCTGTAAAACAAAAAAAGAAAGAAGGAGAGAAAAATGAGTACAAAATTACACTCAGGTCTGAAGCGCACCCTTGCATGGTTATTGACAGCTGCAATGCTTGCACAGGGATGCTTCGTTGTATCTGCGGATGATTTTTCCAGCGAGCCGGCGGCAGCGCAGGAAACTCAGGCAGATACACAGTCTGATGCGGAAGCAGTTGATTTTGACACAGATGCTGTTGAAACAACAGAATCATCAGACGATGTTACGTCAGAGGAAGATGAAATTGCTGCCCCGGACGTAGAGCAGGATGCTGATGTGGAAGATATTTCACAGGAGGCAGACAGCGAGGAGTTAACAGCTCCGGAGACCACAGATGACAATGCGGCAGCAGAGCAGAACGCATTTGACGACGGCAGCGCAGTTGCGGCATTTTCTGATGGTACTGATGCACAGGATGTTTCTGATTTAAAAAGAGATACAGGCGAAATTGCGATTACTAAAAACGAGAATTACAGTTATACACGTCTGTATGATGAAAAAGGTTATATCAAACTTGCAGTTGGAACATATCCGGCAAATAACAGCACCGTAACTGTCAAAGTTGGAGATAAAAAAGGTCTTCAGTACAGAACTTTATATACAACATCAACTCAGACAGATTACAAAAAAGCAAGCTGGTCTAACTGTACATCACAGAATATGGGACAATACCAGTACGGTGTTGAATGGAAGAGTAGTAATGAAAATGTAGCTAAAGTTGTTTCTAACAGTCAATATGGTCCATATACAACAGGAGTTTGGGTTCAGGGTATCAGTGAAGGTACAACAACTATTACATCTACATGGAAACCGGGTTCAAAGTTTAAGGACAGTGATGGAAACTATACATTAGGTACAGTTACCAATTCCTTTACTGTTAAAGTTGAAAAAGCAGCTGATCCGGTTGAAGTAGGAACATCATTTACTCTGAATGGTAGCCCATCATCTCCATTTCAGGTAGCACGTGAAGGTTCATCAGCCGCTAAGTTATATTGGGGCAGAACTTCATCAGTTAATTATAGTATTCCTGAAAGTACAGAGAGTTTTGATAATTCCGGAATGACTACCTGTAATGCAAGCTGGGGTGCATGGTCTGATACAGGCGAAATTACGCATGCATTTTGCATTAACTATGCAGAGATGATAGGTGGTGTACTTGATAGTAAGAAAGGTGCTTATGACAACTCTACCTATAGAGAATCGGTTTCTTCATATTCACCTGGTGGTACGACAGATGTTTTCTTACGTCCATGTAAAATGCCGGCAGATGGAATTTATGTGACAGGAACTGGCGGTGACAGAGGTTCATTTGTCAATAATAATGTAGTATTTGACAGAGTATCAAGTAATAGCTATGTTTATGTATACGCTTACTGTATTAAAAATCAGCAGAAAGTTGACAGCGCAACCTTTTATAGCAATATTAAGTGGAGCAGCAGTGACGAGTCTGTTATGAAAGTAGCTAGGCAGGATAAATATTCTGTACAGCTTGCAAGCTATAAAGCGGGTATTGCAACGTTACATGGTTCTTATCAGCCGGTAGATTCTGAGGGAAATCCGGATGGAGAACCTCTTACGATTGATGTCAAAGTTATCGTATGTGGCTTCTACATTGATGAGAAAGCCGAAGATGGAACAAATACCATTGAGATGTCACTGGATGATGAGTCTATCACAAGGAAAATTCAGTACAAAGTAATTGACAGTACAGGGGAAGCTGAACCGACAGATATAATTTCTTGGTCTTGTGATAAACCGGCAATCGCATCTGTTGACTCTGATGGTGTTGTCAAAGCAAAAGCAGCTGGCGAAGCAACTGTAACAGCACAGTATGGTGACAGCAGTACTAATAAAGACACTGTAAAAATTATTGTTAAAGGTGCCGGAAGTCTTGGATTTGACAAAGCGGAATCCAAGGTTAAAAAAGGTGGAACTGATACCATTAAAGCAACAGCAACCTATAATGGTTCTACTGTAAGAAATGCTGATATTAAGTGGGAAAGTGAAAATCCGGCAATCGCAACTGTAGATAATGGAAAGATTACAGGTATCAGTGAAGGTACAACAACTGTAAAAGCATCCTGGACAGCTGAAAACGGAAAAACTTATACCAATAATGCAACAGTAAAGGTTGTTTACGATGGTCTATATTTATCTGATGCACAGAACGAAGTAACATTAGCTCAGAAAAGCACACAGGAAATTGTATGGCAGCTCCTGGATATGGGTGAGTATTCCAGTGGATCTACAGGAGAGGGCTACAATACTTCTTCTGATGTAACATGGACATCTGCAAATGAAGATTTAATAACTGTAGATTCTGTTGGTGTTATTACTGCAAAAGAGCTTCCAGAGGGAGAAGAAAAAGCAGAAACAACAGTAAGCGTAAGTTATAAAGGAAACAAAGTAAAAGATATTAAAGTAACTGTAGTTAAGAATCAGGCAATTACAACTGGTACAACAACAGATGTTGCAGGAACCAAAGGTGAAACAAAGACTGACAAAGACGGCGCAGATAAGAGTAATACCTGGAAAACCGGTGCTTATAAAGCTGGTCATGGAAGCTTAGGCAGCGAGTTTAACAGTAGCGCAAATTATCTTGAAATTGCAGATGGCACGGGCTCAACAGCAAGTGTTAAAGGAAAATCACCTTCTCAGGGTTATGCATATCTGAGCCACAAATACTATATTCCACTTACAACCGGACAGCTTTGCGGTGTATGGCAGGGGATTGCAGTTAAGGTTACCGGTGCAGCAGGTCTGTATCTGAACAAATCTTCTGTATCCATGAAAATGGGTGAAAATAATACTGCAACAATCCAGGGTACTTACATTACAGAAAGCGGAGAAGAGTGGGGTCACTGGGCTAATGAGAAACACCCTGATTACTCAACCATTCATATGATTGATGGTGATACTAATGTAGTTACAGCAGCACCTGATCCAAAGAACGGAAGCGTTCTGAAACTTACAGCTGTTGCTCCTGGTAAAACAACCATCACTGTACAGTTTGATACTTCAACACTTACAGCTACCTGTGATGTAGAAGTAACATCTGACGCAAGACTGGTTCTTACTCCGGCAGATAAATTGAGAGTAGTACAGGGTGATACACAGACAATTGAGGCAAAAGCATGGGACGGTTCCGCATATGTGGAAAATCCTGAAATTACATGGCAGAGCTACAATACAAAGATCGCAACTGTAGACGACAAAGGTGGAGTTACAGGTGTTAAAAAAGGATCTGTTGGTGTAGCTGCAACATGGAATGGCATTACATCTGACCCGGTACAGGTTACTGTAGTTCCAAGTAGAACACTGAATGTAACAACTACATGGGATGACGATAACAACCGTGATGGTAAACGTCCGGAAAAAACAACACTTCAGCTGACAACAACAGACGGTGAGAATGTTGGGGATCCGGTAGAACTCAACGCAGATAACGAGTGGAAATATACATGGAAGAATCTTGCATCTGAGGATGAAGACGGACAGCATATCTCCTATCTGGTAACTGCAGTTGAAGATGACACACTGACAGCAAACAACTATACAGCCGAAGTAACAAGAAGCTCCTCTGATGATGAATTTGTTGTTACTTACAAACACGAAATCGAAAAAACAGGTATCACCGCAAACGTAACATGGGATGATGCAGACAACCAGGATGGAATCCGTCCGAAGGAAGTAACCTTACAGCTTAAAGCTGACGGCGAAGCAGTTGGAGATGCCATCACTGTAAAAGCAGACAGCAATGGTAACTGGACAAAGACCTGGTCAAACCTTCCGGTAAATAAAGAGGGTGCAGTTGGTCAGGCAATTGTGTACACTGTAGAAGAATCCGGACTTCCGGACGGATATGCATCTGCAGTAGCAACTGATGAAGAAACAGGAGCTATCACAGTTAAGAACTCCCACACACCGGCAGTAAAAGACCTCACAGTATCTGCGAAATGGGATGACGCGGACAACCAGGATGGTGTTCGTCCGGCATCTGTTGACGCAGTTCTTTACGCAGGTGACACAGCAACAGACAAGACAGTAACTCTTACAGCAGAAGAGAACTGGACAGCAACCATCAAAGACATGCCTGTATACGCAGCAGGTAAAGTCGGCGAGGCAGTGAACTATTCTCTGAAAGCTGCAAAAGAAGTAGAAGATTATACAAGCGCAACAGACGGACTTACTCTTACATTTACCCATAAGGCAGCCGTTACAGCAGTAACCGCAACCATCACATGGGATGATGCAGAGAACCAGGATGGAATCCGTCCGGATTCTGTAACACTTCAGCTGAAAGCAGACGGTGAGTCAGTTGGATCCAGAATCACAGTTGATGGAACAAACGACAAGTGGACCAAGACATGGGATAACCTTCCGGTTAACAAAGCTGGTAAGAAGGTTACTTACACAGTAGAGCAGACCGGTCTTCGTTCTGAGTACATTCAGGCAACAGCCGGAGACGCAGCAACAGGCTTCACAATCACAAACAGCTACACACCAAAGGGTGTTGATATCGCTGTATCTGCAAACTGGGATGACCAGGACAACCAGGATGGAATCCGTCCGGAGGCTGTAGAGGCTGAACTTTATGCAGACAACGTATCTACAAACAAAAAGGTACGCCTTACCGCAGATACTGACTGGAAGGCAACCTTTGAGAAACTTGCAGTAAACAAAAACGGTAAACCAATCAACTATACACTTCAGGCAACCAAAGTTGAAGGATATGATCTGACAACAGAGGGAAGCGGAGCAGACGGCCTTGTTCTGAAATATACACACAAGGTAAAAGCAGTCGATGTAACAGCAACTGTAAAATGGGCAGATGGTGAGAACCAGGATGGAATCCGTCCGAATACTGTAAACTTACAGCTGAAAGCAGATGGCGAGAACGTTGGTGATGCAATTGTTGTCAATGCAAACAGCAATTGGACCAAGACATGGAGCGGACTTGCAGAGTATAAAGCTGGTAAGAAAGTTACTTATACCGTTGAGGCAACTGGAATCAGATCCGAGTATAAAGTAGAGATTACCGGAGATGCAGCAACCGGATTTACAGTTACAGCAACACACGTACCTGCAAAAGCAGAAGTAAAAGCATCTGTTGTATGGGATGATGCAGACAACCAGGATGGAATCCGTCCGGAGGCTGTAGAGGCAGAGATCTATGCAGGAGATGTATCCAACAGCAAGAAAGTAAGACTTACCGCAGAGAACAACTGGACAGCTTCCTTCGGTGAAATGGAACTGAAGAAAGACGGCCAGGAAATCAAGTATACTCTGGTAGGAACCAAAGCAGATGGATATACTTACACATGCACCGGAAGCGGAGCAGCAGGACTTGTCCTGACATACACTCACAAACCGGAAGTTGTAAGCGTTTCCGTAAACACAACATGGAATGACAAGAACAACCAGGATGGTCAGAGACCAGGATCTTACAGCGTTCAGCTGAAAGCTGACGGTGAGGCAACCGGCGATGTGATCACTCTGAACAGCAGCAACAGTTTTGCAAAAGTATGGAAGGATCTTCCGAAATACAAAGCAGGCAAAGTTGGCGAAGCAGTTAAATATGAGGTCGCTGTATCTGGACTTCCTGAGAACTATGAGACAAGAACAGAAGCAGACGGCAACACATTTAACGTAATCAACACATACATCCCGGAAACAGTACAGATCCCGGTAAGCGTAAAATGGGATGATGCAAACAACCAGGATGGCAAACGTCTTGATTCTGTAGAAGCAGAGCTTTATGCAGAAGGACAGGCAACAGGAAACAAAGTAACCTTAGATGAGAAGAACAGCTGGAAAGCTTCCTTCAAAAAGGTTGATGTCAAGAAAGACGGAAAGAGAATCAACTATACCGTTAAGACAACCGAAAACAAAGATTACACCATTACAACAACAGGTAATGTCCTGGATGATAATGGAGTTGTAGTTACTTACAAACATGTACCGGAGACAGTAAATGTATCCATCAAGAGTGCATGGAATGACGCAAACAACCAGGATGGAATCCGTCCGGCAACCATCAGCGTACAGCTCATGAAAGATGATAAAGAAGAGGGAGATAACATCAACCTGAAGATTGATTCTTTCAAGACATGGAATAATCTTCCGAAGTACGCAAACGGAAAAGAAATCAAATATGCGGTTGCAATTTCCGATGTATCCGGTTATACTAAGAAAGTGACTGGAAGCGTTGCAGACGGCTATGTTGCAGCATTTACACACAGTGTTTACAAGACATCTGTAGTCGTACAGAACACATGGAGTGACCTGGACAATGCCCTTCTCACCCGTCCTTCCAGCTTAACCGTTCAGATCTATGCAAATGGTAAAGCAACCAGCAAGAAAGTAGTACTGAACAGTGCAAACAAGTGGAAAGCAACTGTATCAGGACTTAACAAGAATTCAGCAGGTAAGAAGATTGCCTACTCTGCAAAACTCGTTAAGACACCGACTGGTTACAAGGTAACAATTGGCAGCATCAGTTCCAAGGGCACAATTGCCATCAAGAATACATACACCAAGTTTACCAAGAAACTTACAGTTAAGATTTCCCCGACTAAAGTTACCTACAACGGAAAGACACGGAAACCTGCTGTGAAGTCTGTATACTATGGAAAGACTAAACTCAGCTCCAGCTACTATACAGTAAGCTTCAAGAACAACAAGAATCCGGGAATCGGTTCCGTAATTGTAAAAGGTAAAGGCAAATATGCTAAATATGCAGGTTCTGCAACATTCAGCATTCTGCCAAAAACTCCGACAGGTTTAACTGCCAAGAGTACAGCCAAGAAACAGGCTACAGTAACTTGGAAGGGAAGCACAGGAGCAACAGGATATCAGATTATGATCAGCCAGAAGAGTGATTTCAGAAAAGGTACAACAAGAACCTTCACAATTAGAGATTCTAAGAGAAGAAGCGGTGTACCGAAACCGATGACCAGTGGAAGGACTTATTATATCCGTATCCGTAGCTACAAAACGACATCCAATGGTAAGACAGTATATTCCGCATGGAGTAAGAGCACTAAAACAAAAATTAAATAAGTAATTATTTATTTTGGCGGATGGAGCGCAAGCGCCATCCGCTAAAGCAAGGAGAGTAGGAGCAATGTTTAAGAAATGGGCTGGCTGGAAGAAAGTTGCTGCCTGCCTGATGGGCGCTGCACTGCTTATGCAGAGCGGAAGCGTAGCCATGGGTGCGACAGAAACAGCCAAATATTCTTCCACAAAAGCAGAAAAGAGCAGTGTAAAGAAAGCCGCTGCGAAAGATGAAAAAGAAGAAGATTCTACAGATGAGGAAGATTCTGCAGAGGATGAGGATTCCACAGAGGATACAGATTCCGCAGATACAGAAGATTCCGCGGACGCAGAAGATTCCACAGAGGATACAGATTCCGCAGATGCAGAAGATTCTACAGAGGATACAGATTCCACAGATGCAGATGATTCTACAGAGGATGAAGATTCCACAGATGCAGAGGACTCTACAGAGGATGAAGATTCCACAGATGAGGATCAGAAAGCAGACAGAGTAGAGGACAATGATGCAGATGCACAGGATGCAGAAGGTAAAGAAGCAGATCCGTAGTCTTTAGGTTTAAGCACAACTGGAAGTGTAGATCATATCGATATCGGAGCACTTACAGCTGCAACACTGAAAGTTGGTGATAAGACTATCACACAGCCGGTAATCCTGACATTTGAGGATATTGCCAATGCATCCATTTCCGGAGATTCAGGTTTCTCAGCAGACCAGTCTTCTCTCAGTGGAAGCGTTGGTGTCAGCGGAATGGCACAGATCCGTGTTCCTGGAAATTATCCGGTTGGAACTAAAGAAGCACCAGCTGTTTATAGTGTAAGTGTAACCAAGGATGTTACATTTGTTGATCCGGATACAGGTGCAACTTATGTAAGAACCATTACATTCTCTACATCCTTTACATACTGGGATTGGACAAATGACTGTCCGAACCTTGGGTTCAGAGTTAACTGGGCAGCAGGATATGTAATTCCTTGCTCAGGTATGGATATTGTACTGGGATGCGGATATGATGAGATTCCGGCTCCGGAGCCAAGTGTGAGCCCAGAGCCAAGCGTAAGTCCGGAGCCAAGTGTGAGTCCAGATCCAAGCGTAAGCCCAGACCCGAGTGTAAGTCCGGATCCAAGCGTAAGCCCAGACCCAAGTGTGAGCCCGGATCCAAGCGTAAGCCCAGACCCGAGTGTAAGCCCGGATCCAAGCGTAAGCCCAGACCCAAGTGTGAGCCCGGATCCAAGTGTAAGCCCGGACCCAAGTGTGAGCCCGGACCCGAGTGTAAGTCCGGACCCATCTGTAGAGCCGACAGACACACCAGAGCCAACAGACACACCGGTACCAATGAACCCAACAGGAACAGCAACACCAACTCCTACAGGAACAGCAACACCGGTACCTGGAACAAACAATAACGGAACAAATGGTGGAAACGGAACTACTACAAATGGAACAACCAATAACGGAACAACTACAAACACAACTTCCAATAACACAACATCCACATCATCTTCAGATGCGGTAAAGACAGCAGATAATTCTCATATCGCTGGTTATGGAATGCTGGTTGTATTTGCACTGTTAGATGCTGCATTAGCATTCTTTGCACTGCGTTTAAGACGTCGTGACGACTAATTCACAGGCAGGAAGCATATAAGAACTGAATTACAGACAGGAGATTGCATTTTGTAATCTCCTGTTTTGCTATAGAGAAAAGCAGCGATGGAGGAATAATATGCAGCAGGCATTACTGGATCAGCTGAGAAAAATAACAGAAGAAGAGAGAAAGATTCTGGATGGTGAAGCAGAAGTGGATAAAGATCTTTATACATCAGGAGGAGATTTTACTGTAGACAGCCGTAAGATGCTGAAAGAGGGCAGACTGATCGCTGTGCGTACCCATACCCGTTTTGTATATTTCCCGGCACACAGACATAATTTTGTGGAAGTGCTGTATGTGTGCGAGGGATCGCTGACCAATATCATCGATGGAAAAAAAGTTGTGGTGAATAAAGGGGAGCTGCTTTTTCTCAACCAGTTTACGAAACATGAGATCCTGAAAGCGGGACAGAATGATATTGCCATCAATTTTATGGTGTTGCCGGAGTTTTTTGATGTGGCCTATTCCATGACAGGGAATGACAACATGCTGGCAGATTTTCTGGTGAATGTATTGCGCCAGGATGAAGAGCGGGGTGAATATCTCCACTTTAAGGTCGCGGAAGTCATGCAGATCCAGAACCTTCTGGAAAATATCATCTATTCTCTTGTAAATGGCGAAGAAAACCGGGAACGGATCAACCAGACCACCATGGGCCTGATCTTTATGTATCTGGTGGAATCCGTACAGTATGTGGAGATGCGCCTTCCCAATCAGTACGAAAATATGATCTCCATGACAACACTGGACTATATTGAGCAGAAGTACCGGACAGCTACCCTTACGGAGCTGTGCACCAGGCTTCATCTGCCTATGCATGTGCTCAGCAAGATGATCAAAAAGACCACAGGATTTAATTTCAAGGAACTTCTTCAGAGAAAACGCCTGAATAAGGCAGTAGAGCTGATGTGTGAGACGGACCTTCCCATCAGTGATATTATTGCAGCTGTAGGGTATGAGAATAACAGTTATTTTCACAGAGTGTTTAAAGAACATTATCATATGACACCGCGGGCGTTCCGGGTAAAGAACAGTGAAAAAGAGCAGGTAAGATTATAATCTTACCTGCTTTAACTTTAGATATCATGGAACCGTCCGATTTTATCTTTGATTCGCTGCATTTCATTATCCATATCAATGACAGCGCGGGCACAGTTCAGAAGCTCGCTGCTGACTTCCTCGTAACCATCCATTTCTTCAATATCCTGTTTATATCGGAGCTGATGTTCCAGTGTAGCCCAGAAATCCATTCCATTGGTACGGATCTGGATCTCCGCGCGCATGGGCGTTTTTCCCTTGGAGAAGAACACCGGGATTTCCACGATCATGTGATAGCTGCGGTAACCGTTTGGCTTGGGATTTTTGATATAGTCTTTTACCTGAATGACGGTGATGTCATCCTGCTTGGCGATAAGGTCTGCAATGGTGTAGATATCATCAATAAAAGCACAGACAACACGGATACCGGCTACGTCATTGAGCTGGTTCTGGATATTTTCGGCAGTGAAGTCATAGCCCAGTTTTTTTAATTTCTTGTAGATGCTTTCCGGTTTTTTGATTCTGGTCTTGATAAAGGAAATCGGGTTACGTTTATATTCTACGGAAAACTCATCATTGAGAACTTCCAGTTTGGTACGTACCTCACGGACAGTACAGCGGTACATCATCATCAGATCATTGAATCTTGCAGAATTTTTGATAAAAACCTGTGGATCTGGGGTATCCAGCCAGGTGTTTGTATTTT
>ERZ824488.3649-NODE-3649-length-11276-cov-7.816594_pt1 | contig 11276 bp, 8 predicted proteins | sample MGYA00519936_ERZ824488 | MGnify/ENA primary metagenome ERZ824488 (study PRJEB31778, sample SAMEA3449153) | human gut metagenome | biome: human gut; feature: human-associated habitat; material: faeces | place: United Kingdom | collected 2010/2012 ... | reverse complement strand
GCACACTCCTGCGCTTTCATCTCGGTAATTGAATTGCCGAGGATTCCCGCTTATTGTCCTAAAAACCGCAAAGGGGAAAAACATTAGCAAGGGGGAAAACCATCAGAGTTGCGCCAGTCCTGGTTTTCCCCCTTGCACACCCCTTTCCAGGGCACGCAGAAAATAAGGGGCTTACGTCAGACTGGGAGTGCGTGAAATGACGGGTGGGTATGGATTAGGTAAGCAACCACAATTCCCCCTGTTGTCATTCCACATCTGTCGAACACCTCTTCCCTGTTGACGTAAGCCCCATATTTTTTTGATCTTAAAGGGCCACGAGGGGGAGGCTGAGGGGGAGGGCGGCCCAGGAGCCGTCCCCCTCGCATATGTTTTCCAACGGCTTTCCAAAGCCGAACTGCGGTTACAGAACGGTTACAATTCAGCGAGGATTTTGTCAAGGAGGATGTGTTAGGCTATGATCAGAAAAAAGGTCAGGAGGATTAGATATGAATAATAGAAGAATTTTCAGCATAGCCGGAATCATCATAATAGCCGGAATGCTGGCAGGCTGCGCGAAGACTCCAGAGAGCTCTCTGGTGCGCCAGAAAGGCGCGGCAAGCCTGAAAAATTATGAAGAAGGCGAGACTCTGGCAGCGCAGGAGAGCACGACCGGGACGGAGAACCCTGATGATCTGGAGGCAGACAGCACCGGGACGGAGAACAGCACAACTGTGCCTGGTGACGCGAGCGGCACAGAAACAGCTGAGACGCCCCAGTCCAGTGAGACCTCTTCCTCTGTGCTTCGCAGCGCCCTCGGAGCTCCGGAGCATTATAGCAGCGAGGTGAAAGATGAGACAGGAAAACTTCAGATCTTGACAGATGCCGATGTGGAGATTCCGGAGGCCTCGAAGGTGTCGGCGATCTCAGTGAGCCAGCATCCCCTGGATCAGGCGCTGATGGATCAGGTGACGGAGGTGTTCCTGCCGGATGCGGTGTTTTATTCACAGGAGAGTTATTATCAGCCAACAAAGCCGGAATTGCAGAAAAAACTGGAAGAATTGAAAGGGTATCTGGCAGAAGGCAATCGGGATCCCTACGGCTACGGGACGGATGAAGACGGGAATCTGGTTTATGATATCTATAACGCCATTGAAAACGCAGAGAATGCCTATGAGGAAGCACCGGAAGAAAAGCAGCTTCAGGAAGTTCCGGCGAAACTGAATCTGGAAAAAGAAGATGGCCAGGGCGGCACTTACATAGATGAAAACCGCTTTATGGGAACCGCAAAGACGGAAGACGGGAAATGGTATAATTATGCGGTTTTTGGCTATTCCAGCATGCCTGTGAACATAAAAATCTCCAGGCTCTATGAAGAATTTCCCAATCAGGATACCAGTTTCTGGGGAAGCTATGGAGGATTAAAAGATACGACAGAGGTTCCGGATGAAGAGACCATAAAAAATGATATCGGGATCAGTTTCGAGGAAGCAAAGAAACTGGCGGATGAAAAAGTGGCAAAACTCAATATTCCGGACATGGTGATGGGAGAATGGGAATATGCGCTTCTCTGGAATACGGATATAGAAACGGGTGGATACACCAGAGAAAAACAGATCGCTGCCGGTTATCAGTTCCATTATGTGCGGAAGATCAACAAGATTCCCATCACTTATACCATTGCATATGGCGGCGGGTTGGAGAGTATGGAGAGTGAGATGGAGACCTGGTGCTATGAGGTTCTGGATCTGGTAGTGAATAAGGATGGAATGGAATATCTGGAGTTTGATAACCGCTATGACGAAGGGGAAGTGAAGACAGAGAATTTGAAGCTGCTGTCTTTCGATGAGATCATGAAGATCTATGAGAAAATGATGCTGGTTCAGAATGCGGATATTCTGAATTACGAGCAGGAACGGACCTACCATATCAACCGGATCACCTTTGGTTATACCAGGATCTATGAACCGGCCAGCGATTCCAAAACCGGTCTTCTGGTTCCGGCCTGGGATTTCTTTGGAGACTTTGAGAATACCTCCGAGGGTACCACATATACAAACAATATGACTTACCAGAGCTATCTCACGATCAACGCCATCGACGGAAGCATCATCGACCGGGGCCTGGGGTACTGAGTATGCGGCAGGCATTGGCGGCGGCAAAATTTTCCTTTATGGGTTTCTGGAAAAATCCCCGGGTGGTTCTGACCTTCCTTTTGGGATTCGTGCTCTCGTATCTTTTGAGTACCCGGATCATGGTGGTCATCGAGGCTTACCACACGCCGGTGCAGGCGGTGGAACCCTTTCTATGGACCTTCGGGGACAGCACGGCGATCCTTTTAAGCTCCCTTTTGCTTCTGCTGCTTTTCTCGGATCTTCCTGGGCTGACACCGGTTTCGCCCTACTATCTGATCCGGATGACCCGGAAAAAATGGCTCGCCGGGGAACTTTTCTATGTGGCGGCGGCAACCCTCCTCTATACGGGCTTTATGCTTCTTTCCACAGTGCTCCTCTGCATGAAAAACAGCTATGTGGGAGATATCTGGAGCGAGACGGCGGCCATGCTGGCCTACTCCAAGCTGGGACAAAACTTGAGCGTTCCCTCCACGGTGAAAGTCATGGAGAGCATGCCGCCTTATCTCTGCATGGTTCAGGTGGCGGCTCTGATTTTTCTCTATTCCCTCTGCTTAAGCTTCGTGATACTGGCGGGAAATCTGATCTTTAAGGGGAACAAAGGGATGATTGCCGGTCTTCTTTTCAGCGGTTTCGGCTTTCTTCTGGATCCGCAGACGATCGGGACCATTCTGGGGCTGGAAAGCTATGAGATGTACAAGGTCAATGTGCTGGCGGGGTGGGTGAGCCCCTTAAGCCATGCAGTCTATGCCCGTCATAATTTCGGTTACGATCGGCTGCCCACAGTACGACAGTCCCTGCTGGTCTTCGGCGGCCTGCTGCTGTTTCTGGTGCTGATTTCCCTGAAAGCGCTGAAACGCTATCCATTTACTTTTCTGGGAGAAAAAGAATGAGAACGGAGATCAAACGGATGCTTTCCGGGAGAAATTTCTGGGCGGCTGTGTTTCTGGGAGTGCTGGGAATCGGCTTTGGGGCGGTTTATCCGAAACTCGGGGAGGAATTGCTTCCGGCCTGGAATTTTCTTTCGATGGAAAAGCAAGCCTTTTATTCGGAGACGGCCTGTTTTTTTGTCCCGCTGGCTGCTGTGCTGCCCTGGAGCGATTCTTTCTTAGGAGAATGGAAGGGCGGTTTTCTGAAAGCGCTTCTTCCGCGGACCGGAAGGCTGGACTATGTTGGAAATAAGGTTGTGGCTGTGTCCCTCAGCGGCTTTTTGACCTGGTTGCTGGCCGGTGTGCTGATTTCATTTGGCTATTTTGTGGTCTTTTTCCCAATGGAACAGCAGGGGAGTTTTCCGGTGGAAGAGGGACGAGAGTTTCTATACATCCTGCTTCGGCTGGGGCTTCTGGGCGGAATCTTGAGCACCCTCGGAGGGGCGGCTGCGGCTGTTTACCGGTCGGTATACCTGGCCTGGGGCCTGCCTTTTGTGGCCTATTATTTCTGCATGATTCTCCACGACCGGTATTTTGCTCAGGCCTTCTGGCTCTACCCGCCCCAGTGGATCGAGGGGAGCGGCGACTGGGGCGAGGGAAAGCTGGGACTGTGGCTGTTTCTGCTGGTGTTTTTGCTGGGGGCGATGGCAGTCCACGGGATGGCGCTGTATCGGAGGGTGGAGGAAATCTGAGATTTTCATCTCGGCGGTTGCAAAATACTGTCGTCAATCCGATTTATCAGGACGTGATTTTATCAAATGATGTTGGGGTCAAAAGGTCTTTTGCCCCCAACTGATGCCTACGAATTGCTCCGCTGCAAAGCAGCTCCCGCAATTCTATAAACATTCGAAATCCGCTGATTTACTGCGTAAATCGCTGCTTTCTCATGTTTGGCGGGTCCCAAGTTCAAAAGCCTTATCATGCAAGCATGAACGGCTTTTTGACCTTTTGACCCTGGCATCATCAAATATGAACAGGAGGCAGCATATGGCAGAACCCTGCGTGGAGATCGAGGGCGTGACGAAACGTTTCGGGGAGGATCTGGTATTGAAAGAAGTCAATCTGGTCATGGAGAGCGGGAAGGTTTATGGCATTGTGGGAAACAACGGTTCCGGCAAGACCGTTCTCATGAAATGTATCTGCGGGTTCCTGCCGCCCAGCTCCGGCACAATCCGGGTCTTTGGAAAAAGGATCGGCGTGGATCGGGATTTTCCGGAGTCTCTCGGTGTGATCATCGAGACGCCGGGCTTTCTCACGAATCAGACCGGCATCCGGAATCTCAAGATTCTGGCAGATTTAAACCGGAAGATTGGTGAGACAGAAATCCGGCAGGTTCTGAAACGGGTTGGCCTGAATCCGGATATGAAAAAGCCTGTGGGGAAATATTCCCTCGGCATGCGTCAGCGTCTCGGCATTGCCCAGGCCATCATGGAGGATCCGAAACTTCTGATTCTGGACGAGCCCTTCAACGGCCTGGACAAAAATGGCGTGGCGGAGATCCGTTCCCTCCTTCTGGAACTGAAAAAAGAAGGAAAGACCATCCTTCTGGCCAGCCACAACGAGGACGACATCCGGATTCTCTGCGACCGGGTGTATGAGATGGATGGCGGGATCTTAAGAGAAAGGACGATGGAAAAGGATGAGAAGTAGAAAGATAGCCGGAGCGTTGGCGGCGGTGCTGGCAGTCATGCTGACAGCAGGAGCGACAGATATGAAAGCGCTGGCGGCAGAAGAACAGAATCCGGAGTTTACGGTGGAGGTACAATCCGAGGTTTTGAATAGGGAAGACAACTTTGCACCCGTCCCTGAGACAGTTGCTCAGTCATCGTCAGAGAGCGATACAGCTGCGTCCAAGATATCATCCGGGAATCCCGAACCAGTGACGGAATCGGTGACAGAAGCTCCGACGCCTGCCGGGTCATCCAAACCTGCCACAGAACCAGCTGTTTCCGTTCCACCGGAAACGACCACACCTGTGACTGAGCCGATTATACCGGCGACTGAATCTACGCCAGAAGCTCCGACACCAGTCACACCATCTCCCGAGCCATCCGTCCCCGCCACGGAACCCGTTACCGAGCCCGTTACCGAGCCTGTAACTTCCGCTCCATCCACTGACCCGGCCACTCCCACCCCGCCGGAAACCACTCCACCCGCTACAGAATCTCCCACCTCCACCTCCCTTCACCTCGGCATCGACAACCGCCATCTCTACTCCGGCATGGAATCTACCTATTCTCAGGGCTACACACCTTCCACCACGGTGAGCTCTGCCACGCTGGTGGTTCCCTTCACGGTGGACGGCCCTCTGAAAAACGACCGCCTCACGGTGAGCCTCGAATTTGACTCCTCGGGCACGGTCCCCTTCGAGATGAAGAACTACCAGAAGGATGTGGACAAAAAGACCGTCTATTTTGATCAGAAGGGAAAGGCCCTCAAGGAAAAAGCAGGGGCCGCGGAGATCGCCGAAGCCTACGTCTATCGTGTGAAGCTCCAGTTTCTCTCGACGGCGGAGCCGGGCCAGTATCCCGTCACCGTGAAAGCCCTGGGCTATACGGAAAAAGGCGAGAAAGTCACGTTGGAATACCGCCTGTTCGTCCGGATTTCGGAGAAGGATGACAGCGATGTGGTGGTTATCGGCGGTGACGAACCCAACGGAGGAGGCGGTGACTACAGCGGCGGGGGCGGCAGCGCGGAGACGGAAAAAATCATCCATCAGCCTAAAATGCTTCTGGATACTTGTAACCTGTCCGGCAAAACGCTCGAAGCGGGAAGCGAGGAGACTTTGACGGCTGCCTTTCAGAACCGGAGTCTTTCTGAGGAGATGTACAACCTGAAAATTACAGCCGCTTCCTCATCTGCGGGCCTGAAACTCAGGAAAAATTCCTGGTATTTTGCCAAAGTTTCCCCGGGAGAAAATGCGACGCTGGAAAGCCTTCTCACCGTGGCAAAAGACGCGGAGAGCGCGGAAAATACGCTGACCTTCACCTTTGAATATGAGGATTCCAAGGGCACGGCCTCCACAGGTACGGAAACGTTGAATCTCACCGTCACCCAGCCGGTAAGGATGGAACTCGAAAGCGCCGATTTTCCGGCGGTAGTCTATGCCTCGGACACGGAAGAACTCACCGTAAAAGCGCTGAATTTAAGCCGGACGAAGGTCTATAATGCCAGAATCAGTCTTTCCGGTACCGGCCTTTTCCCGACGGAAGAAGTTTTCCTGGGGAATCTCGACGCGGGGACGGAAGGGGAAGGCGTCATGAAGGTTTATGTGGGCACCCGCACGATGGAGGCCATCGGAAACGATCCGGGTACCACGGACGCGGAAAAATACGGCCCGGTGAGTGGCACCCTGACACTGACCTACGAGGATGCCCTCGGCACGGTCCATGAGGAGACGAAGGATTACCAGACGGAAATCAAAAAAGCCCAGATTCTTTCCCTCAATGTCGCCGAGGAAAAAGAAACGGGCAATTCCTGGTGGTATTCGATTTTCGCTGTGGTGACGGTTTTCCTGATTCTTCTGATTCTGGCCCTCATCGGAAGCCTACGCCGAAAATCCCGTCTTCTTAAGGAGGCGGGCCGATGAAAAAAGGCTGGCTGGTCTTTCTGGTTCTTCTTGCAGCGGCAGCGCTGACTCTTTCGGGAATCCTTCTGGGGAAATTTCCCCGGGAGGAGAAGATTTTTCAGGAGCAGGCGGCCTTAAATGGAATCATTTACGATGAGGCTTTCCTGGAAGAAGCGGCAAAACTTCCTGGGATTCAGTCCGTCAAGCCGGTGGTTTCCCTGCCCGTCCAGCTGAAAGTCGGGGAATACTCTGTGGAGACGGAGTTTCTGGGAGTGGAGCTTACGGACCTTCATTATCAGGCAGAGAAGGCTTCCGATACCGCTTTAGGGAGAACGCCGGCGCTTCTGATCGGAAAGGAGGCGCTCTTCGGCCTTGTGGATGCCAACGGCCATGCAATCTCAGAAAAGCGCCTCGGCCAGCTGCTCGAAGAGTATCAGGAGCTTTCGATCACCGCCTCCTTTTCGAACCAGCCGGAACAGACCTTTTCCTGCAGGGCGGCAGCGGTCTTAAAGGAACCAGCGGATAAAATCTATTTTTCCATCGACCAGGCAAAAGCGCTGGCAGAGCAGTATGGCCAGCCTTTTTCCATCAAGGAAGTTCTTCTCACGGTGAAAGGGGAGACGAACTTCCGGAAGGCAAAGGAAAGCTTTGTCCCGACGAAGGAAGGCTTATAAAGTGGCCATGGCCTGAAAGCCGTGAAGCACAAATTCGGCCGCAATGGTGGCCATCTCGTCAGCGCTCCGGTGCATATCGCCGGAGATCCAGTTTTCAATGAGGCCGATACAGCCGGAAATGCAGTAGGAGTAGAAAAACTCCAGCGTTTCCGGCTCTTTGTTCGTCCTCGATCTGCTGGACCGATTTTTCCTGCATCAGTTCGATGAGAGCGGTCTTCAGAAGGTTCTGTGTCCGCATGACGCTGCGATTCTGTTTTTTCATTTTATTGTTCTCTTCCATAATCGTATCCTTTCGTTTTCAAGACAGAATGTCAGAATCCGTTCAAAAATAAACAAGTGTTAATATTCGCAAGCAACGAGCCAGGCAGCCATGCTTGCATGGATATCTGGCGACTGCTGCGACGGTCTCGGTGATCTGGATGACGGAGCCGCAGAGCTGGTATCCGGCCTCGGGGAACTGAAGGACGGCAGTGAGGAGATGAAAGATGCACCACCGAGTTCCAGGATAAGACCAGCGACATCGATGACCAGATCGAGGATAAGATCGACGAGCTCATCGACGGCCTGAGCGGAAAAGATTACGAGCCGGTTTCCTTCACCTCCTCGAAGAACACCGACATCGGCCTGGTACAGTTCGCCATCCACACAGAAGCCATCAAGAAAGCCGATACCACCGAAGAAGAAACCGAAGCGGAGACCGAGACCGAAAGCGAGACACTCTTAAGCAGAGTGAAGAGTTTGTTCTCATAAGTAGTGATGTTGGGCATTGATGAAAATATATCTGAGATGATGGTATGATAAATAAAAATTGACTGCTTTAAGCTTTTGGAGCTTGGCAGTCAATTTTTTGCGGTGTATTTGACTTATTTTGAAGTTTTACAATATGCAGTCCATTTTTAATGATAGCAATCCAACATCAGGTTTTATACCTTGGCCTCCTCCGCGATCACCACCGGCAGCCTTGCCCCCAACCGACAGAGCAGTTCGTTGCTGATGCTGCCGGAGAGAGCGGCCACATTGGGAGCGAGAAGAGGGCTGTTTTCCGCGTTGTCGATGAGGATGGCGGTGTCGCCGACGGAAACGTCGTCTGCCCCGGTGAGGTCGATGGCGAGCTGATCCATACAGATGCGCCCGATGACGGGAAGAAGATGAGTGCTGATCCGCACCATGGCCTTCCCGGAGAGATTCCGCGGGAGGCCGTCTCCGTAGCCAATCGGCAGGATGGCGATGCGGCTGTTCCGCTCAGCCCGGAAGGTGCGGCCATAGCCCACAGTTTCACCTCGTGAAATCTCACGGATCAGAACGACCTTCGCCTTCAGGGCAAGGACCGGGCGGAGCTTTGGCTGCAAGAGCGTCCGATCATCCGGAGAGCTGAAAACTCCATATAAAGAAATGCCCGCCCGCACATAATCGCAGGGAAGATCCGGGTAATTGAGAAGGCCATAGCTGCTTTGAAGATGGATTTTGGGAATAGGAAGCCCAGCTGTTTCCATCTGGCTGATGAGTCCGTAGAAGCTGCGGATCTGTTTCCGAGTAAAAGAGATATCCTCCGGTTTCCGGCTGTCAGCACAGCAAAGATGAGTGAAAATCCCTTGTATACGCAGGTGTTTCATCTGAAAAAGCTTCTGCACGCCATCCAGATCGTCAGTATCCAGGCCCAGCCGATGCATCCCGCTGTCGATGGCGATATGAACGGAAACTGGGATTTTTTGGCGGTTCAGTTTTTCCGCATAAGGAAAGTCGATGAGTGTCTGCGTGAGTCGATAGGTTTTCAACTCCTTTGCCCGGCGAACGTCGGTAAACCCGAGAATCAGGATCTCACCCCGGATTCCGTAGCGGCGAAGCGCAATGCCCTCATCAATGGTGGCGACGGCGAAGGCCTTTACCCCGGTTTTTTCCAGGTGAGTGGCAACGGCATAGGAACCGTGGCCGTAGGCCTCACGTTTGGCAACGCCCATAAGCTCGGCATTCGCCGGCAGGGCAGCTTTCAGGACAGAGACATTGTGCGTGAGGTTTGCAAGATTGAGCTCGATGTAAGCCCGGTCTTTTTCCGGATTGTGTGGTTTCTTAAAACTGAACCGCAGCCAGAGCGCGGCCATCGCAAAGCTGAAAAGAAGCGAGAGCAGGCACACGAGACCAAAGTGAAACAGGCTGTTCTGAGAGGAAAAACGCCACACTGCCGCAATCACCAGCGGATGAATGAGATAGACAACCAGCGAGGCAGGGCGGAGAAGCGGGATCCGTCTGCCTTTCCACAGCAGAACCAGGTGAAACAGAAAGTACATGGCGGGCAGCAGAAACACATACATGCTGTCGTGGCGCTGAAAACCATGTCTGTGCAAAATTAGGGCCTCGGCGAGGAGCAGTCCCAGACTGATGAGAAAGCCAACTCCGGCCTCGACAGAAGAAAGCTTCCTCCTCTCATCGGCGATAAAGCCACCCAGCATCAGAAAGACCGGGGCGAAAAAGAGGCCGTTTCTGGTGTAGTCGAAGAGCTCAAAAAGCCGGTCATAAAAAGCTTTCAGAAGCGGTAGCTTTTCCACGACGACGTAATAGCTGTCCCCGAAAAGACCAACCAGATAGAGAAGAAGGGCCATGACCAGTCCTTTGGAAAAATCCAGCTTTTCAACAAGTTTCCAGGCAATCAGCATGCCCAGCATGGAGGCCGGAAGATACCAGAGATGGTACATGGTTCCATCGAAAATAAGATCCTTCAGAAGCTCCGGCAAAAGCTGAGACTGGGAAAAATAGCCATTGCGGAAGTTCAGCGGGAGATAGAGAAGGATTGAAGCCCCATAGATCCAGCCGGTCTTTTTCAGAAAATGACGGAGTTTCCGGTCGCTATCGTGATACCTGGATAAGAGAAAATATCCGCTCGTTATGAAGAAAAAAGGCACCGCAATCCGTGCCAGGACCCTTGTCAGGATAAAGTTCCCGGTCTCGCTGAAATCCGCCAGCGGTGAGGTGTGGATGGCGATGACGAGAATCGCGGCGGCAAGGCGCAGCCAGTCGATGCCGGTATCATAACGTTCTCTACTCATCGATTTTTTCCAGGGATAAATCCAGGAGTTTTGCCAGCATTTCCGGGAAAGAGAGGCCGATGCGCTTCATCATATTCGGATAGCGGCTGTGGGAGGTGAAGCCGGGGATCGTATTGACCTCGTTGAACACGATTTTCTGATCGGGAGTCAGGAAGAGATCCACCCGGGCGAATCCGGAGCACTCCAGAGCCCGGTAAATCCGCCACGCAGCCGACTGGATCTCATGCTCCTTCTCCGGAGGGATACGGGCAGGCATGTGAATTTTGGAGGTAATCAGGTTGTATTTTTCCGTATAATCGAAGAAATTACCTGAGAGCTCAATTTCATCCACCCGGCCCAGGGTAAGGCTGTCGGTCCCCAGAACGGCACAGCCCACCTCAAATCCTGGAATCTCCTCCTCTATTACTACTTTTCCGTCGTGCTCCAGAGCGGTTTGGACGGCCTCTTCCAGCTGTTCTTGCCGCTCTGCCCTGGTGATGCCGAAGGAGGAGCCCGCCCGGGCAGGCTTGATGAAGAGGGGATAGCTCAATGCGGCGGTTCGGAGGGGGAGGAGAGAGAAGTCCTCTCCGGATCGAAACACAGCTGATGGAGGTACAGGAATCCCCGCGGCGGCGGCAAGCTGGTGGGCCACATCCTTGTCCATGCAGAGGGCGGAAGAGAGTGTGCCGCATCCCACAATAGGGATCCCCGCCAGCTCCAGCAGGCCCTGGACGGTTCCATCCTCTCCGTTTTTACCGTGAAGCACTGGAAACGCAGCGTCCAGACGGACCGTGGAGAGCCCGGCTGGCGCGATAATCAGCAGACCGTGGAGTCCGCGGTCAGGAGAGATAACCGCCGGAGTACAGTGGTGACCATTCATATGCCAAGTGTCATCCAGCAGAGCTCCCAGAGGACCGCTGTAGAGAAGCCAGCGCCCATCCCGCGTAATGCCCAGCGGGACAGGTTCATATTTCTCA
>ERZ824488.3643-NODE-3643-length-11286-cov-18.466744_pt1 | contig 11286 bp, 8 predicted proteins | sample MGYA00519936_ERZ824488 | MGnify/ENA primary metagenome ERZ824488 (study PRJEB31778, sample SAMEA3449153) | human gut metagenome | biome: human gut; feature: human-associated habitat; material: faeces | place: United Kingdom | collected 2010/2012 ... | reverse complement strand
GCTTTGCGCTGCTGCTGGCGCCCACCGTCGCCGCCTTTATCTGGAACAAGGGCGGCTGGATCCAGAACCGCGCCTTTACGCTGGCTATTTGGTGCATGTTTGCCCAGGTATTCCCCTACTTCCAGGAGGAGTCCATCTTTGTGACCCACTCCACGCTCGACCCCGGCGCCGCTACCGCGGTCTCGATCGCCGCACTGGTCGCCAACATCGCCGCGATCATCTACATCGCCTACCGCGCCAAGAAGCTCGGCCGCAATCCCTACAAGCAGGATGTCTTTGAGGGCACCAACGATTGGGAGAAGGCCACCGCTCGCCGCGCCAAGGTTGATTACGCGCACGCTGAGTAACGTGCTGGTCGCTGTTGGCACTTGGGCATAGGCCCGCCTGCCAGATTTTCAATCGGTTGCCTCGCAGAGCCCCCGAAAAGCGTTTCGCTCGCTTTTCGGGGGCTTTTGTCGTTGCGTCTTATTCATCTATTCAAAAACATGCGCATATATAAAATCGGATTTCAAATCATGCGGCGGCTCTATGGGGTCCCGTTTTTGGGTACATTGTTGTCCCGATATTGAGCTTGGGGGATATATGAAAGATGAGACGATGGGTCAAGAGGATGCGGCCCAAGATGCAGAAGCTTGCGCTGAGGCCTTGGAGAGCTTAGACCGGATTTCACTCGATGAGATTGCGTTTGACGATTCGGGCGTTGATGTGCAGGATGAGCCGGAAGCCAAAGCGCAGTCCGATGATCAGGATGCAGGCGACATTGAGCCTGCCGAAGATGAGGCAGATCACGAAGACACCGAAAGCGAGGCCGGCAACCAGCCCGAATCCGACACGGGCGAGGAAACCGTCTTGCTCGACAGCTTACCGGCCGAGGATTCGCTGACTCGCGAGCTTCCTGGCCTGGGTTCCGCACCAGCCGTGGATGAGACCATCGCCATGGGCGATATTCCCCTGCCGTCCGTTCCCTCGGCACACGAAGCCGAGGTCCGCCATCGCAAGATGTCGCCCAAGCGCCGCAATCTGATGGTTGCCGGTGTCGTGGCCGTCGCGCTGGTCGCCGGCGGTGCAGGCTATGCTGCCTGGAACGGATATCAGCAAGAGCAGGCTGCCGCTGTCGCCGCCAATGCCCACACGATGATGTCAGTGCAGATTGGCGTGCATGCCGCGGGCCTCGACTGTTCCACCGGCTCCAAGATTCCCGTACAGGTGAGTGGCCAGGATTCTGACGGATCCTCCGTGAGCGAAACACTCTATGTTGACGAGCACGGCCGCGGCATCAAACTGCTGCCCGGCGATTACACGCTCTCCATCGCTGCCTCCCCCATCGCGGCCGACGGCACCATCTATACCGTCCCGACCACCAAGACGCAGGTCACCGTTAAGAGCGATGGACAGGATTTAAGTGCCCAGGCTACCTTTAAGCTCAAGGTGCCTTCGGCCGACACGGTGACTGACGACCAGATCGATGCCGCCGCCAAATATGCCGAGGAGGGAGGCGCGAGCTCCGCCGCCACCGCCAAGGTGCTCCAGCAGGCGGCAACCGCGCGGCGCGACGCCGCCGTCAATGCCGTGAGCGCGCAAAAGGCACAGGCGGCCCGTGATGCCGACGCCCGTCACAAGGCAACCGACCTTTACCAGCTCGATATCCCCGTCGAGTGGTACGGCAAGGTCGAGACTTGGCAGAATGGCAGCACACTATGCATCTATCTTGCCGGCGACAGCGATACGCCGATCGTGACGCTCGTCGCGGTGCGCGAGAGCGAGAGCTTTACGCCCGATGAGGGCGATGCGTTTTTGGGTGCGGCCAACCTAGGCAACGGTTATACCGTCTACGCCAGCGGCCCCGTCTATCCGTACGTGGTGCCCCAGACCATCAACGGACGGACGCAAGATCCCGTGTCGACCTACCCCATGGACACGGCCATTGAACTTGTCGAGCTCACGACCGGCAACCGCTACACCTATAGCCAGATCAAGAACGTACTGGTCGGCAAAGACGGCAAAGCCGACGCCGCGACCAAACTCGAGACCGACTACCTCGCCCAGATTCTCCTGCCGAGTATCAAAGCCCAGGACTAGCCTGGCGCAGCAACGTGCTCCCCAACCGTGATGAAGGAGCCAGGAGGTCCTGACCCCACAGGCCCATAGATGATTAGGCAAGGAGCCACTTCCATGCGGGCATAACGTGTACCACACCGTGCTCGCATGGAATATCGGTCTGTTCATCCATGGTAACGATTGCCGACTCGCCAAGATCAAACTGGGCCATCGAGGCATCAAGCGCGGCAATTTCGCGCTCGCGCGTTTTCTCACTTGCCATATCCGCACTCACCTGAATCAGGCTATAAGCCCGCATGAGAAGCGCGTCCCCAGCCACAAAGTCTACCTCATGGCTTTTGCTCTTCTCTTTGATTAGCAGGCGGCAGACCGAGCCGGTCCTCACCGCGGGAGTCCTTCTTCTTAGCGCATTGAACACTGCGGTCTCGAGCCTCTGGCCCTGGTCCAATGCCGATGCGGGAGAGAATGCTCCAAACATCGCAGGGTCGACAGCGTAGACCTTAGACGCAGACCGCATGTTATTTGCCAGTGAACGCGTGAACTCCGGCACAGAAAATAACAGGTAGGCGTCCTCATAATACTCAAGTAAATCGCTGAGCGAATTACGACTGACGGGTATCTGTCTGCTCTTGAACTCGTTGTACACTTTGTTCACTGACAGCTCTCGTCCCGAAGATGCCATACACCGCGTCAAGAACAGCGATGCCAGGCGAGGGTTCTTGACGTCGTAACGTTCAACGACGTCCATGGCGACCGTTCGCGAAGCATATTCCTGTAGCAGCTGAATCGCGTCTGCAGGCGTCTGCTCAAGTGTCGCGATGAATCCCCCTTGTTCAAGATACCCGATCAGATGATGTCGAAGCAGCGCTGCATCGCTCGGGGAAAAGGTCGCATCTGGCTCAGGGACGCTCCCCGTCTTATATCGAACGTATTCCGAAAAACTCAACGGAAAAAGCTCTCGCACAAGAGAACGACCCCTGAACTCGCTCTTAAGTTCTGAGGACAGCATCTTGGAAGAAGATCCCGTCACATAGACGGTCGCTTTCTCCGTATCGACTACACGCCGCAGAAACGCACCCCATTCGGGAATTTCCTGGATCTCGTCAAAGAAAATGTAAGCGCCCTCGGTTCGAGCAACAGGATACAGTGCATAGAACGTGTCGAGCACGTCCGCCAGCAGCGATGGCTCATACGGGCGCAAGCGCTCATCCTCAAAATTGAAGTAAAGCATCCGGTCAAGCTCGACGCCCCGGCTCTGAAGCCGCCGCATCTCCTGATACAGGCGATACGTCTTTCCACAACGGCGGGCCCCCACAATCACATTTACGATGTTGTCGCGCTTTGGCTCCTGTGGGTTTCCTAGATCAAGGTCTCGCTCAAAGACCTGCGGAACCCCCTGCTGTTCAAAGTCCTTTATTTTCTGGGCGATCAAGTCGTTGAATGCCATGATTCTCCAATCTTGCTCTCTAGCTAATCAAAATTATAGCGATTCTTGATTAATTAGAGAGCAAGATTATGTCTGACTTGATTAACACTTAAGCAAGTTTTTTCACTATTACTGCTCGAAGGATGCCGAGTGGCTGAGAGGACAACCAAGCCCGAATGCGACTCCCTGGACAGTCGATTTGGGACGTGTCTCTATAGTTTTGTCAACCGCGTGCTTCGCGCCATTTCGGCATGACGCATCCGGGCGCCTGGCGCCCCCGCTTGGTTTCCTCTTCGGTTGATCCCGCCGCCCGCTAGGCCGCGTACGGGACGGCGTCGCGCATGATCGCGTATATGACCTTGAGCCTCTTCCTCGCGACCGCCTTCAGCGCCTTGCTGTGCCTCATCCCCCTCGCCCTGCACTCCCCGTAGTACCTCCCGAACCTGTTGTCCGTGCCGATGAGGGAGTTGCAGCTGAATATGAGCAGGTTCTTGAGCTGCCTGTTCCCGCCGTGCTGAGGCGACGTCGACCTGATGCTGCTCCCGGAGCGCCTGTCTGACGGCGCCACGCCGCAATAGCTCGCGAGCTCGTCGTGCCCCCTGAACGCGGATATGTCGATCGACGTCACCAGCGCCGCGGCGGTCTTGGGGCCGATCCCGGGCACCGTGAGGAGGCACTCGTAGACCTCGTCGCCCGCCAGCGAGTCGGCCACGAGCGAGTCGAGTTCCTCGATGTCGGCGTCGAGGGAGGCTATCTCCCGGGCGAGTATCCGGACCGCGACGTCCTCGCCGGCCGGGAGCCGCCTTCCCGAGCGCGACGAGGCCAGCAGCGCCTCCCAGAGCCTCCTGGCCCCCGCCGCGGGGGCGCCCGCGCGCCTGGCGGCGTTCGAGAACCTGCGCCAGCCGGCGGCCGAGCACCCGGCGGCCCCGCCGAACTCGGCCAGCATCGACATCTGCCAGCGGCTCGACGGGTCGACCGCGCCCTCGAGCGCGGGGTCGGCCTCGAGCAGGGTCGCGCGCAGCCTGTTCTTCGCGCGGGTCCTGGCTGACGACGCGAACTCGCGCTGCGACGACAGGATCCGCAGCGAGGTGGCCCCCTCGGGCTCCTCGGGCGCCGGCCTGAGGGCGCGGGGCACGCCGAGCGCGGTGCGCGCGATCACCTCGGCGTCGATGGCGTCGGTCTTCGCGATGCCGGGGAACATCCCGCGGGCCTGCTTCTCGGCATATCCGGGCAGGTAGGCGCAGGGGTTCCCGTGCGCATGGGCGCGCGCGAGGACCAGTGCGCCGATGTTCCGCTTCTGGTCGACGACGACCAGCGCGCCGGAGCCGGCCCGCTCGAGCAGCCGGTCGATGTCGTCGGGCCTGTTTGCCAGCTCGGCCCTGAAGGCGACGCCCCCTCCCGCATCGAGCGCGCACGCGCTGTGCGAGCTCTTCCCGACGTCGATCCCCAGGTAGGCCACGGGCGCCTCTGCTGCAGGCATGGTGTATCCTCTCCCTTGAGCCGGCCGTTAGCCGCGGAAGCGACACCCACATTACCCGGCCGTGGCCCGGTCCGGGCCCGGCACATCTCTATCAGTCGTTCTCCGCGGCCCCTCCCGCCCCGGCGGCAACACGTCCCGGGCCCTCTACGGGGCAGGGGCTGACGGCCGTCCGGGGCGGTCGGCCAGCGACCACCGGTACGGCTCAATCGTATAACCGTGCAACGGAAAAGAGCCGCCCTTTCGGACGACTCAAACTGTAATGGGGCTTTTTTGACTACCCTCCCCCTGTAGAAAAATCCCTAACGCAGTTGCGGTGAAATAGGGACTGTTTTTGCTGGTCAAACCGCAAAACAATCCCTATTTCACCGCAACTTATTGGTGGCCTTTTGGGTGGCACTCAGCGCCACGGATCGGCTTCGAACATTGGCTCGCGCTCGGGGCGGCGATCGCTGTAGGGATCGTAGCCGTCATCGTCCTCGTTCTCGGCACGGATGTAGGGGTCGCGCGGCTTGGGTGCCGGTTTAGACGGAGTCTTCGGTGCGGCGGGCGCCGCCTCAGCCACCGGTGCGTTCGTCTTGTTCTCGTCTTTCATCTGCATAGCTCCTTGCCATGTGCTCACGTTCAACACCATCGATTGTCGCACGAAAAAGGGCGGCGGACCCAATCGGATCCGCCGCCCTTGGCGTTCGGCTCAAAAGGCAGATTTTAAGGCATGGCCCAAAATCTACTCGGCGTCGGGGACCTCGTAGGTGGCCGCCGGCGTATTGTCGCACACGACGGTAAAGCCGCCGTCCTTGTCGACATCGACCGTCACCTGATCGCCCTCGCGCACCGTGCCGTCGATGATAGCGGCGGCGATGGCATCCACGACCTCGCGCTGGACCAGACGCTTGAGCGGACGGGCGCCAAAGACCGGGTCCAGGCCGCCCACGGCGAGCATCTGCTTGGCCGCCGGGGTGATGGCAAGCGTCATGCGCTCCTTGGCCAGACGCGCGCGGACGTCGGCGAGCTGGATGTCGACGATCTTCTCGATCTGCGCCATACCGAGCGGATGGAACACCACGATATCGTCGATACGGTTGAGGAACTCGGGGCGGAAGGTCTGAGCCATGGCAGCGTCGACCTGATGGCGCATCTCCTCCTCGTCCTTACCGGACAGATCGGCGATGGCCTTGGAGCCCACGTTGGACGTCATGATGATAATCGTGTTCTTGAAGGACACCTGGCGACCCTGGCCATCGGTCAGACGACCGTCATCAAGCACCTGCAACAGCACGTTAAAGACATCCGGATGAGCCTTCTCCATCTCGTCGAGCAAGATCACAGAGTACGGACGACGGCGCACGGCCTCGGTGAGCTGGCCGCCCTCGTCGTAGCCCACGTATCCCGGGGGCGCACCAATCAGACGCTGGACGCTGAACTTCTCCATATACTCGGACATGTCGATACGCACGAGCGCGCGCTCGTCATCGAACAGGCACTCGGCCAGCGCCTTGGCGAGCTCGGTCTTGCCCACGCCGGTGGGGCCCAGGAAGAAGAAGCTGCCGATGGGCTTGTCCGGATCGGAGAGGCCCGCACGGCTGCGGCGCACAGCTGCGGCGACGGCGGAGACGGCCTCGTCCTGGCCGATGACGCGCTTATGCAGCTCGCCCTCCAAGCCCTTCAGCTTGTCGAGCTCGCCCTGCATCATCTTGGACACGGGCACGCCGGTCCAGGCGCTCACAACCTCGGCGATCTCATCGGAGGTCACCTGCTCGTTCAGGCCCTCGCCGTCCTGCTGCTTTTGTGCCTCGAGCGCGGCCTCGGAATCCTGAATCTGCTGCTGCAGGCCCGGAATCACGGAGTAGCGCAGCTCGGACGCACGACTCAAATCGCCGTTGCGCGTCGCACGCTCCTCCTCGCTCTTGGCCTCGTCAAGCTGGCTCTTAAGCTCCTGCACGTGGTCAATGGCGTTCTTCTGGTTGAGCCAGCCGGCCTTTTGCACGTTGAGTTTTTCCTGGACCTCGGCAATCTCCTGGCGCAGGGCCTCCAGACGCTCCTTGGAGGCGTCATCGGTCTCTTTCATGAGCGCCTGTTCCTCGATCTGCAGCTGAGTGAGCTGACGCGTGGTGGCGTCGATCTCGACCGGCATGCTGTCGAGTTCCATGCGCAGGCGGCTTGCCGCCTCATCGACCAGATCGATGGCCTTGTCGGGCAGGAAGCGGTCGGCGATGTAGCGATCGGAGAGGTCGGCAGCTGCCACGAGCGCGCTATCGGTGATATGCACACCGTGGAAGATCTCGTACTTCTCCTTCAGACCACGCAGGATCGAAATGGTGTCCTCGACGGTAGGCTCGCTCACCATAACGGTCTGGAAACGACGGGCGAGCGCCGCGTCCTTCTCGATGTACTTGCGGTATTCGTCGAGCGTGGTCGCGCCGATCGCGTGCAGGTCGCCACGGGCGAGCGCCGGCTTGAGGATGTTGCCGGCGTCCATGGAGCCCTCGGTGGCACCCGCGCCCACGATGGTGTGGAGCTCATCGATGAACAGGATGACCTTGCCCTCGGACTTTTGCACTTCCTTGAGCACGGCCTTCAAGCGGTCCTCGAACTCGCCGCGGTACTTGGCGCCGGCGACCAGCGCGCTCATGTCGAGCTCGATAAGGTCGCGGTCGCGCAGGGTGCTCGGCACGTCGCCGGCCACGATACGCTGGGCGATGCCCTCGACGATGGCCGTCTTGCCGACGCCCGGCTCACCGATGAGCACGGGGTTGTTCTTGGTGCGACGGGACAGGACCTGGATGGTGCGGCGAATCTCATCGGTACGGCCGATGACCGGGTCGAGCTTGCCGGCGCGGGCCAGATCGCAGATGTTGCGACCGTACTGCTCCAGTGCCTCAAACTGGGTCTTGTCCTCGGCAGATGTCACGCGGTCATCGCCACGCAGCTCCTCGTAGACCTGCTCGATGCGCTCCTTGGTGACGCCGGCGTCGCGCAGTACGCGGCCCGCCTCGCCCTTGTCCTCGGCAAGCGCCATCAGCAGATGCTCGGTCACCACAAAGCTGTCGTCCATCTTGGTGGCCTTCTTCTCGGCCTTCTCGATGACGCGGACGAGCTCATTGGACAGGCCCATCTGCTGGCCCTCGCCCGAAACCTTGGGCGCGTGGTCGATGGCATCCTGTGTGGAGCGTGCAAGCTGAGCCGGGTCGGCACCGATGCGCTCAATGATCACGGAGATATTGCGCTCACCGGCACCGAGCAGGGCAGACAGCAGGTGAATCGGCTCCACCGCGCCGGCCTGCGCATCGGCAGCCGTGCTCATGGCGGTCTGCAGCGCCTCGCGCGATGTCATTGCTAGCTTATCGATTCTCATGGAATCACCTCTCTTGGGGTGGCCGCCCTACGGGGCGGCTTCACGTTGTTCGAGAAGTATTGTTGCCAGCTTTGCGCGATCTTATACATAAATCTAAGTCTCTATATATAAGATTTTCTGAGTGATTGAAAGATAGGGAGCAGGTGCGCTCACCCGCTACGGCCTCGTCCCCTTACTATCTCAATCTGTAACATCTAGCGGCTGTTTATGGCTCTAGATGTTACAGATCGAGACAGACCGAAAACCACCACAAAGAGGGCAGGCACCTTTGTGGTGGTCGAGGTCTCTACTCCTTCGCCGAACCCGTACTTCCCGATTCGACGGTCCAGGGCATCTCATCCTCGAACAGCCATGTACGGGCAGACCCACTATCGCGTGCAGTCTGCGGGTCAGGCAAGCAGGTCTGTTTATAGGCATCTTGGATACACTGACCCATAAAATCGTTGAGCTCGGTCTGGTCGCCCTCCATGACATAGGCGACATCGCCGTCCATGATGTAGATGCCCGGACCCTCATTGCCCTCGTAGCCCGGATCGTACGAGACATCACATAACTTGGCGCCGTTTGCAGTGTCCAGCTCGATGGAAGAGTGGCATCCGCCAACCATGTCGTTCGCTTTTGCCCGATAGGACGCATATCCGTACCAACGCTTAAATGTTTTGCCCTTGAGTAGCTCGGACGCCCTATCGATCAGGCTTGTATCCGTGGTATAGCGCATGGCCCCAAGCTGAATACGCGGATAATTGCTAATACCCAGCACAGCCGGCTGCTCATCAAAATCAACGGTAATGGTCTCGGGCTTGTCGTCGCCGGTCAGAAGTTCGACAGATTGAGTCACAGGCTTGACCACCGGCTCCGTCACCGCAGCAGGTAGAAATGCCATACCGACAGCGCCCGCGCCAACCACAGCGATCGCAAGCGCCAAGACAATCAATCCAATACGGGCAGAACGGCTCACGGCAAAACACCCCACAATGCAAACCTTCGCCACCTGCACTAATGATACTGCCAGCTAACACTATTACCAAAAGAAGCCGCGTGCTCCTCACCACCACAAGGGGGACAGGCACCTTTGTGGTGGTTTTCGACGCTAACGGTCGACCATCTCGCGCCATGAGATTAAACTTGAATTGTTCTCTGAACATATCCATTTCTGCCTATCCTCAACAGATCTTTGTCTCGAGGAGCGCATATGAAGCCGTCTCATTCCACCGGTCGCAACGTCATCGCCATTCTCGCCATACCCATCGTGATGCTCTTCCTTATCGTCATCACGCCCTTTTCTTTTGGTATCGCCTCGCCCTTCGATCTTTGCGGGATGATCGACGCCGGCTCGCGTGCCACCTCGCTCTCCTTTGTCTGCCGTGGCGTGTTCTACGAATATGCAATTCCCACCGGAAGTTGGCAGTCCAAGTTACCGTTGCTCGGCAAGGTCGACGGATGCTCCCCCTATTTCTGCCTTGAACCTCAGGCGCTAAACTATCTGATCGACGACCAGCCACTCGACTCCATCACCCTCGCCTACGACTACGCACCAAACACCGATGAGCGCCACATGAACCAAGTCCTCGACAAGCTGCTTGGACAGTGCGGGCTCACCGCGGAAGCCGGTCGAACCATCTATAGCAACCGGAAATTAAAGCGAACAGAACTCCGCCGTGTCGGAAAAATCAAAGGGCGAAACGGGGCCGCCTACTGGGATGCCTGGGCAACACGCGACAAGGGCGAATTCGGACACAGCACCTATATGGTCACTGTCTACACCAAAGACGGAATTAAGGACAATGTTGACGATTTCGCGTCATCCAAACTCGGCATCCCCAAAACAACCAAACCCGCCAACCCGGATGAAATTCTTTAGAGCTGCTCATTAACATACCGCTCAACGATCACAACAACATCGAGCTCGTTCCCCACCACCACAAAGGCGCCTGCCCCTTCGTGGTGGTTTTCGACAAAAAGAAGCCGCCCCATTAACAGAGGCGGCATCAAGCAAGTCTATTTATTAGCGTCCCTCAAGACCCAACGAAAACGTCGCGGTAGCCCCGGCCACACCTTTCCCTCGGGCGACCCTCGCGAAGCGCGTGAGCACGAGGGAAAGGTGTGGCCGGGGCGTACAGCAGGGTTACTCGGCAGCGGCCTTGAACTTGTTGTAGTTGATCAGGCAGCCGGCCTTGACGATGGCACGCTCCTCTGCCGTCATATCGGCAATATAGAGCTCAATCTGCTCGACCGTACCGTCGGCGCGAACCACGTAAGCGGCGATGTCCTTCAGGTCGCCGTCGAGCGCGGCGCGGATACCCGGCACAAAGACGTAGTCGCCCACCTCAAAGCTGGGCTCGGCCTCCATCTGGAAGGGCACCATGCCCCAATTCATCACGTTGGAGCGATAGCGCTTAGTGGCGTACTCGTGGACGATGTTTGCCAGACCGCCAATTACGCGCTGGCAGCTCGCGGCCTGCTCGCGGGCAGAGCCATCGCCCGGCTTCTTGGCGTAGAGCATGGAGCCGTACTCGGTTGCCCTGGCATCGGCCGCGACACCCGCGCCGGCCAACGCCTCAAACACACCGGCAAGCTCGGCATCGAGCGCGGACAGATCGCCCGCGGACTCACCGGCAACGCGGCGCTTCTCCACGGCGTCGACCTCCTTGGAGCGACCCACGTAGGCAGGGTCGCGGCGGCTGAGCGTAAACTCGGCCAGACCCAGCGGGTTGGAGCGGAAGGAGCTCGTCTCGCCCGAGGGAATGAGCTCGTCGGTCGTGGTGACCGGATCCATGATCTTGGAGCACACCTTGAGCAGGATGTCGTCGCCGAGAGGCTCCATCGCGGGCCACGGCTTGATGTTGGGACCCTCGACAAGCTCGTCGGCAGGCTCCGCCTTGCCAAAGCCCCAGTACACACGCTTTTTGTACGGTGCGTCGTCAAAGGTGTACTCGCAGGCCTCGTCCCAAGTCTCCTCGGGCAGGTCGG
>ERZ824488.3636-NODE-3636-length-11297-cov-2.980697_pt1 | contig 11297 bp, 7 predicted proteins | sample MGYA00519936_ERZ824488 | MGnify/ENA primary metagenome ERZ824488 (study PRJEB31778, sample SAMEA3449153) | human gut metagenome | biome: human gut; feature: human-associated habitat; material: faeces | place: United Kingdom | collected 2010/2012 ... | reverse complement strand
CATTTTTGGAGAGAATTTATTTGATGGATTTTTTGATAGTTTCCCGTTTTATTATGACAATGAAAAAGATATGAAGAAGGCAGAGAAGAAGCTGTACGGCAACAAGGCCGGCCACCTGATGAAGACGGATATCAAGGAGCTTGAGGATGGCTATGAGCTGGAGATTGATCTCCCGGGATTTAAGAAGGAAGAGGTTCAGGCGACACTGGAGGATGGTTATCTTACCATTTCTGCAGAGAAGGGGCTGGATCAGGACGAGCAGGAGAAGAAGACCGGTCGGTATATCCGCCGCGAACGTTATGCAGGCGCCTGCAGCAGAAGCTTCTATGTAGGTGATGGAGTAAAGGAAGAAGATATTCATGCAAAATATGAAGACGGTATTCTGAAACTTTCTGTTCCGAAGAAAGCACCGAAAGCCGTTGAAAAGAATGGTTACATCGCAATCGAAGGTTAAACTTCCATTGCTTATTCTCCCCATATATGTCCGGGATCCGTAAGGATCCCGGCTTTTTTGTGTAATAAAAAGCTGTCATCATAATCATATAAAAACAAAAAACTATCCTTTCGGATAGTTCCATAAAGAAAAATACTCTGCTACAATAAAGATACACTACATAAAATCTGAAAATCAAGAGGAGGGGAGTATGAAGAAAAACATTAAATCTGTAAGTGAAACCTACATATGCCCGAAAAAAGCAGGGTATAAATTCCGTTCAGCCCGGAAATTTCATACTCCACTTTATCTTTATGGAGTGACTGGTATTGGGAAGACTGCATTGATCTTAAATAATGTTAATATGAAGAAATGTAGTTATTACAGTGCTACAACGATTCTTGCAGATGAGATCAATATAGAAAAGAAAACTACTGAGCACACTGTTGTGATCGATGATCTCCAGTCACTTGCGGATTCTTCCCAAAAAGAAGCTTATTTTGAAAAAATAAAAGAACTGCTCGGCAGAGAAGACATATGGCTGATCCTGATTTCACGGTGTCCGTTCCCACGCTGGCTGCTGCCACTTCGTGCAAAATATATCTTTGTAGAAATCGAAGAAGAAGATTTTCTTTTTTCTCTTGATGAGCAGATTGCATACATAGAGCAGTTCGGACTTGAACTTCCGCATGAACAACATCAGGCGGCATGGAGTATAGGTGGCGGAAATCCATTGTCGCTGTTCTTTTATGTCATGGAAAACTGTAATCTGGAGCGGACGATTAAGCGTCAGTGGGATTATCTGGAGGTTCATGTATATGATCAGTGGGATCTGCAGCTTCAGGAATTTTTTATGGATGTTTCAATCGTAGAAGAATTTACAGTTCAGCTTGCAACAATGCTGACCGGCAGGCGTGATGTAGAAAAGTTGATCTCACAGGCTGAAGAAACAGGAAATTTCTTTGAAATATGTGGTACAAACGGAATCTGGAGATGCCGCTGGCCGATGCGTAAATCTATGCAGCAGAGACTTCGCAGACGCAAAACCGTAGAACAGATCGAGCGCCTATATTACAGTGCAGGGTTATATTATGAGATTAACGACCAGATTCCGGAAGCACTTGATATGTATGAAAAATATAATGATATGGATAGCATTTCAAGACTTCTGACTGCAAATGCAAGAAAAAATCCTTCCAGTGGGCATTACTTTGAGCTTCGCAGATATTACCTGGAACTTCCGGACAATATTGTGGAAAACAGTCCTGTTCTTATGGCGGGGCTCAGTTTACTGCAGTCAATGTTGATGAATATCGAAGAAAGCGATCGTTGGTATCACGCATTGGAAAAATATGCAGAGGAACATACGGGAAGCGAGAAGCGGGAGGCAAGAAGCCGCCTTCTTTATCTGAAAATTGCATTGCCACATACGGGAAGTACCGGACTGATCGATATTTTCAAGAATGCGGATCTGTTACTGCGCGACCGAAAAGCAGTACTTCCAGAGTTTTCTGTTACGAGTAATCTTCCGTCTCTGATGAATGGAGGAAAAGATTTCTGTGAATGGAGCAAACATGACAAAGAACTTGCGCGCGGGATCGGCATACCGGTAGCATTTGTTCTTGGCCAATATGGCAAAGGTCTTGTTCCGATGGCACTCGCAGAAAGTTATCTGGAAAAGGGACAGGATATTTTTGAGATTTTTTCGCTTGCAGAAAAAGGAAAAATGGAGACAGACAGCGGCGGCAAGCTGGAAATGTTTTTTGTCGGTGTCGGTCTGCTTGCATGGCTTTCGGTTTTAAACAGAGATGCAGAAGGTGCAGAAAAAACGTTGCTGAGTTTTCGGGAACGGGCGAGGAAAGATGCACCGAATCTGCTTCCTAATATAGATGCTTTTTTATGCCGTGTGCATTTATACATGGGAAAAGATGTGGCAGACTGGATGTCACAGGCACCGGATGAGAGCAGAGAATTTTGTACCATGGATCGTTTCCGTTATCTGACGAAAGTAAGAATCTACATACAGAGGGGGCAGTATCAGGCTGCGTATTGTCTGATTCAGCAGATTCTGTATTATGCAAAGCTGATGAAACGAACTTACATATATATGGAAGCAACGCTTCTTCTGGCAATCGTACAATACCGAATGAATCAGCCAGCGTGGAAAGAAACGCTGCAGGAGTGCATAAGCAGGGCAGAAGAGTACCATTTCGTACGGGTTCTGACCAGAGAAGGTTTGGTGCTGATGCAGATGCTTGAAAAAGAAAAATTTATCTGGCAGGATGCAGAGTACAAAAATCAGGTTCTGACAGAATGCCGGCAGATGGCAGAAGCATATCCGTCTTATCTTATGGAAGAAGTAGAAGAGCAGATCTCTTTAAGTACCAATGCAGTCAAAATACTGAAATTACAGGCAGAAGGCATGGCGTCAGCGGCTATAGCCCAAAGCATGAAACTTTCGGAAGCGACAGTGAAATACCACTGTCGGGAAACATACCGTAAATTAGGCGTTAAAAATAAAACAGCAGCAATCGCGGAAGCGCGAAAAAGAAAATTAATCTGAATATTATCAGACAGGAGGAAGAACAATGAAGAAACAGATATTCAGTGTATTGCTTACACTTTGCATGGCTTCATCAACTATGCCGGCAACAGTGTTTGGAGCAGAAGAGGGAAGTGTGGCAGTTACGGCGGAAGTATCACAGCAGGATGATTCTGCAAAAGATGCTAAAGAAGCCGGTAGCAGTGAGGCAAAAGTTGAAACTCCGGCGGGAGATACAGCAAAAGAAGATACAGCAAAAGAAGATACAGCAAAAGAAAATACAACAAAAGAAGATACAACGAAAGAAGATTCAGTTTCCGGGGCAGAAGAGGACACACCAAAGGAAGAGAAAGTAACAGAAGAGAAATCAGAGGAAGAAACACCAGAAGACGAAACGAAAAAAGAAGAAGCACCCGAATCAGAGAATACACAGAAGAACGAAACGGTACAGGATGCGGATGAGCAGAAACAGGCAGAAGCGGCAGCACAGAACGCTGACGAGAAAAATGCAAAAGACATCGCGGTACAGGCAAACGAGGGCGAGAAAGATGTTGAGAGTAAGACAGACTTAGAGAATGCATTGAATGACGATAACATTCATACAATCAATATCACGGGCAATATCAGGTATACAGATCCTTTAACCACGAGTAAAAGGATTGTAGTAAAAAACGGATCAACTTTCACATGGGGTGCTTATCAGGATACATTTAATGCGCCTCTGGAAATTGAAAGTGGAGCTACTTTTGCAGTCAGTGCATTTGATTTTATGTCAAAGGCTATTATGAGCGGTTCAGTCACCAATAATGGTACGATCAATGTAACCGGCAGAGGAGAATGTTTCTGGAATGCGACAGTGACAGGCACAGGAAGTTTCGGGGCAACAACGGAGGATACATATATCAGATATGGCACTGTATCGACGGATAAGCTGACAGGTTCATATAGGATCAACATTTTGGATGATCAGAGTGTATATCCGACAGTAGCGCTTCCGACAACGATGTATGTAGGAGATACGATCACACCAACATTTACAAATATTATCGGAGGTGTTGATCTGGCAAGTGTTTTTACCTTCAAATGGCAAGATGGAAATTCCTTTGAAAGATATGATAAAGCGGTAAGTCCAAAGCTGACAAAGGCAGGAACATTGAAACTGAATGTCAGTGTAAAAAAACCTTATGCCATGCAAACAAGTGGAAACAGTTCGCCGGGAAGCCTGGATGCACAAGGAACAGTAACCCAAAAGCTTCTGAATATCGTCTACGTAGATGCAAATAATGGTAATAACAATAATCTCGGAGACACCACGACCAGTGCATTAAAAACTGTCGGCGAGGCAATAGATCATGTGGCTGAGGGCGGAACAATCATTTTACTGAGTGATTGCAGCAGTTCGGCCGTAATTGAAAAAAGTGTCACCATAAGAAGTGCTGATGGAAATAAATTTACATTCAATCCTTCCTATATTTATGTATATAAAAGCGTGAATTTTGCGTCTGTGAATTTTGAAGGACTGACAGTCAGCAAAGCAGCGGGCTATACCGGAAATATTACATTTAACAACTGTACCGGAACAATTTCAAGTATTGCGGATAGTATTGCAAACGTCACGGTGGAAAATTCTGCATTTGGCACAACAGCGGATGGGGTATTAAGCGCAGCCAATACTTTGACATTAAATAATTCCTCTTTTTCCGGAAAATTCCAGACCAATAACTTTGTTTCGACAGGAAATAATACATTAAACATTGTAAAAAATCGCCCGAGCCGTATCAATGGAAGTATCACGATCGCAGATCCGATTACTATTCAGGTGAATGCGGATGACTTTACAAAAGGATTAAAAGTACTTGAAATTCCGGAAGGTACCGGAGATACTGTCCAGGATAAGGTGCAGCTTACAGAGGCACAGAAACAGAACGGACTTTATAAGCTGAAAGGCCAGAAACAGTATAATGGCACATATATATCATTGTTTCACAGAGAGCTGACGCATCCGGCAAGATTGCTGTGGCGAATGAGCCGTTTATCAACCAGGAAGTAGGAGAACCTTACGGAAATCTATGGACAGCCCCGAACCTTTATGGAAAAAGTGCCGAATGGAGTGGATTCAGTAACACAGCCGAAAAGAAATGGATGGCGGACGATATTCCGGAGTTGACGGTTGTTCTGAAAACAGAATCAGATATGCATTTTGACAGCACTTTTGATCCGCAGAAGATGAGTGTACATACATGGCCGGACACTACAGACTGGGATTATATTCCGAATGACGAAAATAAACATTTAAATGTTGAGATTCTGGTAAAAGACGGACAGGGTGCCAGTGCAGACGGAACGACATTTACATTTACAGTCCGCTATCCGAAGGTGGATCGGCTTGCTCAGACAATTACAGTGGACACTACAGCAAGGAACGCATATTGCAATGATACACTGGAGGCACGCGAGGCTACTGCAAAGACAGAACTTTCCTATGAGAGCAGCGATCCGACTGTAGCAACGGTAGATCCAAAGACCGGAGCTATCACAGCACTGAAATCGGGAACGACGCAAATCATTATAAGAGCGGCACAGTCAGATCTGTACAAAGAAGCTGTATCTGGTTACGAGCTTATCGTAGACCATGCACCGGTTACGGCACCGACGGTAATCACCGGGCTTATTTATAATGGCAAGGCACAGAAACTGGTAAATCCGGGCAGTACGGCAGAAGGAAAGATGATGTATAAAGTCGGCGATGGCGAATGGAGTGAAGAAATACCGGAAGCGACAGAGGCCGGAGAATACACAGTTTCCTACAAAGTAGTCAGAGCCGAAGGGCATGGAGAAACAGATGTACAGCAGCTCAAAGTAACAATTACACCTGCAAAAGAGGATGATTCAAAGGGCAACACCGGAAATAAATCAGATGGAAAAGATGATACATCGGATACAAATAAGACCGGTGACACAAATAATACCAACCAAAACAGCAATACAAATACGAATTCTGTGACGAATACAAATAAAACATCCGGTACACAGAGCACAGCTGTGAAAAACAGCACGACCGTATCCGCAGTAAAAACAGGCGATACGACCGACATTTTAGGTTATATCGGCGCAGCTGTCATAGCACTTGCAGCCGCAGCCGGAATCTTCTTTATCAGAAAAAAAGACAGATAATAGCTGAATCAGGGGCAGAACCATACGGTTCCTGCCTCTTCTCTATACCAAAGTATGACATGAAACCCATTATCTTGCATTTTTTACATCATCTGTGCTAAGATGAGTGTCAGAAAGTGAGTGAAATAAATATGAAACAATAGAAAATAAAAGACGGGAGAAAAAAGATGAATCGGAAAGATTTCAAAAACAAAAGTGAAATGCAGATATTTCTGTCATATTTCAAACCTCACAGGAAACTGTTTTTTCTGGATATGGCATGTGCACTGGGAATTGCGATGATCGATCTGGCGTTTCCATTTATTTCCAGATGGTGTATGTACAAACTTTTGCCGGATAATGCGTGGAGAATATTCTGGACCGTCATGGCAATCGTATTTTGTGCATACATTCTGCGGTCTGTTTTTACCTATATTATTACTTACTGGGGACACACGTTTGGTGTACGGATAGAAACAGATTTTCGACGTGACTTATTTCAGCATATTCAGGAGCTGAGTTACTCGTATTTTGACAATGCCCGCGTGGGACAGTTAATGAGTCGGCTCACATCGGAACTATTCGATATTACGGAGTTTGCACATCATGCACCGGAAGATATTTTTATTTCAACAGTAACGATCATTGGTGCGCTGATCATTATGTTTACGATCCAGTGGAAACTGGCGCTGGTGATCGCGGTTACAATTCCGATTTTTCTTGTGATCGTGTGGAAATGCCGTTTTTCCATGCAGAATGCATCCCGTAATGTAAAAAAAGAGATGGCAGCGATCAATACAGATTTTGAATCCGGACTTTCCGGTCTTCGTACGGCGAAAGCTTTTGCAAATGAGGAAAAAGAACTCGACAAATTTGATTCTGCAAATTTGAGCTACCGTGATTCAAAAGCGGATTTTTATCGGGCAATGGGAATGTTTAATTCCGTAATGGAATTTTTCATGTGTATTCTTTCAGCAATCGTGATTGCGGTCGGCGGTGCACTGATCATGTCAGATCAGTTGAATATCATTGACCTGATCACATTCAGTTTGTATGTGTCTACTTTTGTAAATCCGGTACGTAAGCTTTCAACGACGGTGGAACTGATTGCGAACGGAACAGCCAGTCTGCACAGATTTGTAGAACTGATGCGGACAGAACCGGGACTTAAGGATGCACCGGATGCCACGGAGTTTAAGAATGTCAGAGGACAGATCGATATAGATCATGTTGGATTTGCTTATGAGGGAGATCAGACAGTACTTAAGGATGTTTCCCTTCATATACAACCGGGTGAGACGATTGCGTTTGTAGGATCTTCCGGTGGCGGAAAAACTACGCTCAGTCAGTTGATTCCGCGATTTTATGATGTGACTGACGGAAGTATTTCCATTGATGGAATGGATGTAAGAAAGGCTACACAGGAATCGCTGCATAGAAATATCGGTGTTGTGCAGCAGGAAGTTTTCCTTTTTGCAGACAGTATTGCGGAGAACATCCGTTATGGAAAACTCGATGCGACAATGAATGAAATCATACAGGCGGCAAAGATGGCAGAAATTTATGACGATATTATGGAAATGCCGAAAGGATTTGATACAAATGTCGGAGAAAGAGGCGCACTTCTTTCTGGTGGACAGAAACAAAGAATTTCAATTGCACGTATTTTCCTGAAAAATCCGCCGATTCTGATTCTGGATGAGGCAACTTCTGCGCTGGACAGTGTGACAGAGGCAAAAATCCAGGAAACATTTGAGAAACTTGCAGTCGGAAGAACGACGATCATCATAGCCCACAGACTTTCTACAGTCAAGAGTGCGGATGACATCGTGGTTATCGAACAGGGACAGATTGTTGAAAAAGGATCGCACAACGAACTGATGCAAAAAGAAGGGGTATATGCATCACTGGTTCATACACAGGAATTAAAAAAGTAATCGGGGGATTAACCCTCGATTACTTTTTTGATTGCATCATAAAGTTCGTCGTATGTTTCATATGCCGGAATTTCAGGATATTCGGCTTTGATCGCATCGGTGCTCTTAAAGAGAAATCCTGCCTTGCTTGCCTGGATCATGCCGAGGTCATTGTGGCTGTCACCGCTTGCAATGGTATCATATCCAATGGACTGCAGTGCTTTTACGGTTGTGTATTTGGATTTTTCACAGCGCATTTTAAAGTCTGTGATCTCGCCGTTGTCTGCGACTACGAGAGAGTTGCAGAAGATAGTCGGATAACCGAGTTTTTTCATCAGAGGTCCGGCAAACTGTGAAAATGTATCACTGATGATGATGACCTGAGTCAGTTCGCGAAGCTTGTCCAGAAATTCTTTGGCGCCCGGGATCGGATCGATTTTGGAAATGGTTTCCTGAATCTCCTTCAGTCCAAGGCCATGTTCTTTCAAAATGTTGAGACGGTATTTCATTAGTTTATCGTAGTCCGGCTCATCTCTTGTTGTTCTTTTTAATTCCGGGATGCCGGTTTCTTCTGCAAATGCGATCCAGATTTCAGGAACCAGTACGCCTTCAAGGTCTAAACAGACAATTTCCATAATTTCTCCTCCGTTCTGAGATAACTTTATTATTGTAGCATGGTACCGCGTCTCTTTAAGTGTGTATTCGTATATCATTATAACCGAAAAATATCGAAATCGCTATATAAAATTACAGAAAAGTAGATTTCCTTAATTCATTCAAAAGGAATCTTGCTTGTATCACATCGGCAGTTAGTGATATGATAAACAGGAAGAAATAATGAGAGGCTTGGTGAAATAGAAATGAAACAGGAAAATTATATAAAAGGAATGGTTATGATCATTCTGTCGGCATTTTTCTTTGCGTGCATGAATGTCAGTGTGCGTCTGGCGGGAGATCTGTCATCCATTCAGAAAAGCTTTTTCCGTAATCTGGTGGCGGCAATTTTTGCAGCGATCCTTTTAGGCAAAAATCATATTGTACCAAAGGTGCAGAAACAGTACTGGGGTGCGTTGCTCCTTCGCTGCGCGTTCGGCACACTGGGAATCCTCTGTAACTTTTATGCGATCGACCATCTGCTTGTTGCCGATGCCTCGATCCTGAATAAATTGTCCCCGTTTTTTGCAATCATTTTTTCTTTTCTGATTTTGAAAGAAAAGATTACTCCGGTGCAGGGAACCTGTGTGCTGCTGGCATTTATCGGATGCCTTTTTGTGGTAAAACCGGGATTTCAGAATGCAGCGTTGATTCCTGCGCTGATCGGAGTCTGCGGAGGACTTGGAGCAGGAATTGCATATACAATGGTGCGTGTGTTAGGAACACATGGAGTGAAAGGTCCGATCATTGTATTTTACTTTTCTGCATTTTCATGCCTGTTTGTGCTTCCGTATCTGATTTTTGATTATACTCCGATGACAGGAAAACAGCTTGTGACGCTTCTGATGGCGGGCCTTTTTGCAGCAGGCGGTCAGTTTACAATCACAGCAGCATATACGTATGCACCGGCCGGTAAGATTTCTATTTTTGATTATTCGCAGATCATATTCGCGACACTTCTGGGATTTTTCCTGTTTGGTGAAATTCCGGATCACTACAGTTTCATAGGATATGGTCTGATCATTCTCGCATCACTGGGAATGTTTGTTTATAACATGAAAGTTATAAAATGTCGATAATAAAAAGGTCCCTATTGATTTCGGGTAAGGGAGCAGATATAATGTGGACAGAAATGAAAATGTTTTAGGATAACATAAAATCCGGATCAATAAGGAGGTACATTGTTAAGATGAAAATCGGAAATGATATTTATTATGTAGGTGTAAATGACCATCAGGTAGACCTGTTTGAGGGACAGTATGAGGTGCCAAATGGCATGTCCTATAACTCATATGTGATCAAAGATGAAAAGATCGCAGTTATGGATACGGTAGATGCAAACTTCACAGAAGAATGGCTTGGAAATGTTGCCAAAGTCCTGGATGGAGCAAAACCGGATTATCTGGTTGTACAGCATATGGAGCCGGATCATGCGGCAAACATTGAAAACTTTATGAAAGCATATCCAGATACAACTGTTGTTGCAAATACAAAGACCTTTACCATGATGGAAAATTTCTTCAGAGGTATGGATCTGGAAGGCAAAAAACTGGTTGTTGCCAACGGAGAGAGCCTGACACTGGGCAAACATGTCCTGACATTTGTATTTGCACCGATGGTTCACTGGCCGGAAGTTATGGTTACATATGACAGCACAGACAAAGTTCTGTTTTCCGCAGATGGATTTGGTAAATTCGGTGCTCTTGATGTAGAAGAAGACTGGGATTGCGAAGCCCGTCGTTATTATATCGGTATTGTTGGTAAATACGGTGCACAGGTACAGAAACTTCTCAAAGCAGCTGCAACTCTGGACATTCAGACGATCTGCCCGCTGCATGGACCGATCCTGACTGAAAATCTGGGACATTACATTGAGAAATATGACATCTGGTCATCTTATAAAGTTGAGAGTGAAGGCGTTGTGATCGCATATTCATCTGTTTATGGAAATACAAAGAAAGCCGTAGAAGTTCTGGCACAGAAGCTGGAAGAGAAAGGCTGCCCGAAAGTTTCCGTATTTGATCTTGCAAGAGATGATATGGCAGAAGCTGTTGAAGATGCATTCCGCTATGGTAAACTGGTTCTTGCCACAATCACCTACAATGCAGATATCTTCCCGTTCATGAAAACATACATCGACCATCTGACAGAAAGAAACTATCAGAACCGTACGATCGGTCTGATTGAGAATGGAAGCTGGGCTCCGAATGCTGCCAAAGTTATGAAAGCAGAATTCGAAAAGAGCAAAAACATTACATGGCTTGATACCACAGTTAAGATCATGTCTTCCTTAAGTGAAGAAAACATCAAAGAACTTGATCAGATGGCTGAAGAGCTCTGCAAATAAAATAAAGAAATCCCCACAGGATATGAGGTGCTGAAACTTTGAAGAATTTCAGTATACATATCCCTGTGGGGTTTTTTTGTGTATGAAATCAGATAAAATAAAACGGAAAATTTGGTTTACAGTTCGATTACAACCGCCTGGTAATTATCAAGAATTACAGAGTCGTCACTGATGTTCAGCTCAGGATAATTATTGAGCAGAACTTTGCGGCATGTAGACGGCAGTTTTACAGTCTGCGGCTTTTTCTGGAAA
>ERZ824488.3634-NODE-3634-length-11302-cov-2.883880_pt1 | contig 11302 bp, 11 predicted proteins | sample MGYA00519936_ERZ824488 | MGnify/ENA primary metagenome ERZ824488 (study PRJEB31778, sample SAMEA3449153) | human gut metagenome | biome: human gut; feature: human-associated habitat; material: faeces | place: United Kingdom | collected 2010/2012 ... | reverse complement strand
TAAGTTCAACTTGCTACAGCGCAATTCTTTATAAAGAACCTGCTGACATAGATACAATTAAGCCTTATCTTTTCAAGACAGTACGTGCAATCATCAAAGAGCACACTATCCGGTAGCTGCTTACGCTTTCCCTTCAAGCTCCTGGTATATATCCCTTTTTGACACACCCCTGTCCTTTGCCGCAGCTTTCATGGCTTCTTTCTTATCCATGCCCTGCGACATATACATCTGCACATGTTCTGCCACACTCATGTTTTCCCACTGCTTTCTTGCTTCAGCCTTTAACTGCTCACGGCTTTTACCGGCAATCACAAGCACATATTCGCCTCTCGGCTCATTATTTTCATAATATTCACATGCAGATTCAAGCGTGAATTCCATCGAATTCTCATATCTCTTGGTAAGTTCCTTACATATAGTAATCTGTCTGTCACCGCCAAGCGTATCTTGTAGTTCCGCAAGTGTCTTAGTAAGTCTGTGCGGTGCTTCATATATAATCATAGTCCTTGTTTCACATGCTAACTCTGCAAGAACTTCTTTTCTCTCATTCTTATCCGCTGGTAAAAATGCTTCAAATGCAAATCTTCTTGTCTCGCGTCCTGACATTGTAAGCGCTGTAACACATGCCGCCGGTCCCGGAACAGAAGTTACTCGAATCCCTGTTTCATAACACATTTTCACCAGTTCTTCTCCCGGATCAGAAATTCCCGGAGTGCCCGCATCTGTGATAAGTGCAATATTCATCCCATTCTGCATTTTTTCTATCAGTGTGTATGCTTTTTCTATTTTATTGTACTCATGATAACTGGTCATGGGTGTTTTTATTTCGAAGTGGTTCAGAAGCTTGATACTGTTTCTGGTATCTTCTGCTGCGATCAGGTCTACTTCCTGTAATGTGCGGAGTACTCGAAGCGTAATGTCCTCAAGATTTCCGATAGGTGTCGCACATAGATAAAGTCTGCCGCTCATCCGAAGCAACTCCTTTCTTTTATGTCTTTCTGTAAATTTTATATCATTTCATATATTTCAAGAATTTCTTTTGTGTATGTACCCGGTTTCTCATAAACGATCAATGGCGGTTCTACGGAAATTCTGGAATTACAGCCTTTTCGCGCCTCAATCAGAACCATATTAGGTTCTTTGTCGACATACGGATAAACAAGCTGCATTCTTTTTGGCTCCAGTTTGTATTTCATCAGCACCTGAAAAATCTCGGCAAGGCGGAACGGTCGATGTACCATAAAAAATCTTCCACGATCTTTTAATACATTTGCCGCCTGACTTACCACATCTTCCAGCGTACACAGGATTTCATGACGTGCGATTGCTTTTGCCATATAGGGATTCTGGATTCCATGCTGTCCGATCATATACGGCGGATTGCTGGTCACTACATCAAAAGAAGCTGCTCCAAAAGTCGCAGCAGCCTCTTTAATATCTCCGCATATAATATCAATGTCGGATTCCAGACTGTTGTATCTCACACTGCGTCTGGCCATATCCGCACATTCCTCCTGAATCTCAAGCCCGGTCAGATGACCGCCTTTGCCTTTTGATTTCAGGAGAATCGGAATAATTCCTGTACCGGTACCCATATCAAGTACAGTCTCATTTTTTCTTATGTTTGCAAAACCAGATAAAAGAACCGCATCCATGCCAAAACAGAATTTCTCAGGATTCTGAATCACATAAAAACCATTCTGAAGATCGTCTATCCGTTCATTCGGCTGTACAAGATCACTCTGCGGATTTTTTTCCATGGGATTTGGAATCTCCTTCTTTTTGTTCTGATTCTTTTGTTTCTTTACCTTCTCTTTCGAAAGCCTTTGCTTTTTTCTTCCGTGGGCGGAATTTCAGTTCATTTACCGAAAATTCCTGAATTTCCTTTTCGTCGTTCACCTCAACGATAACTTTTACCCGCTGACGGAGAACGTTGACACTGTGTACGGTTCCCTGCAGTCCGTCCGGAAGTGTGACTGTATCGCCTGTTCCCGGAAGATTCTTATTGAGTTCCTCGTATGTTTCCTGCTCGTTCTTCAGGCAGCACATCAGTCTGCCACAGACACCGGAAATCTTTGTCTGATTCAGGGAAAGATTCTGCTCTTTCGCCATCTTGATCGATACCGGTGCAAACTCTGACAGGTACGTATGACAGCAGAGACATCTTCCGCAGATACCTATTCCACCGAGAATCTTTGTCTCATCACGTACACCGATCTGACGAAGTTCGATTCGGGTCTTGAAAATAGATGCAAGATCCTTTACCAGCTGGCGGAAATCGATTCTTCCGTCGGCGGTAAAATAAAACAGTACTTTATTATTGTCAAAAGTATATTCCGCATCGATCAGTTTCATTTCCAGATCATGTTCACGGATCTTCTTCTGGCAGATCTTAAACGCGTCTTTTTCTTTCAGACGATTCTGTTTTTCTCTTTCTTCGTCTGCTTCTGTCGCAACTCTGAGGACTTCTTTCAGCGGATGTACTACTTCCTTTTCTCCTACTTCCTTCGGTCCGAGAACAACTCGTCCGAATTCGATTCCACGCGCGGTCTCAACGATTACATGATCGCCGATCTGCATTTTATAGTTTTTCGGGTCAAAATAATAAATCTTGCCCACGTTTCTAAATCTGATACCAACAATTTTTGTCATTCTATCTCTCCCTGATCGTCAGGAACAGTAATTCAAGTGCAAGCTCGAAGTTAACATTTGCACGAAGACGGACTTTTGTCTTTTCGAGTGCCTCCAGAATCTTTTCCAGATTTTCATAGGAGCGCTGGCTCGCCTGTTCCTTTATATAATTAATTTCCTGTTTAAATACAAGGTTGTCAACTTCCTGAGTAGCCTTAAACATCAGAACATCTCTGAACCAGAACTGGAAAATATCCAGATAATCTCCTATATTCTGCTTTTCGCCCGAAAGAGACTTGATCTCGTCCGCAAGCTCATATACTTCCATTGTATTAACATATTTCAGTATCTTTAAGGCATTTTCTGTCATGGCAGAAAACTCCTCTGACGTAGCCGCATCTTTGGCTCTGCCGATACTTCCCTGTGCAAAAGATGCATCGATCTCTGCCTGATAATCCGGCACATGCAGTCTCTCCATCAGGTATTTCTTAACAAGGCTGTCATCGACTACTTTCAGGTCAAGACGTACACATCTTGACTGAATCGTAGGCAGAAGTGCATCTATATTGCTGGTCAGCAGTATGATCACTGCATATTCCGGCGGTTCTTCGATTGTTTTTAACAGAGCATTCTGAGCCTGTACTGTCATCATTTCCGCATCAGGGATAATATAAATCTTGTGCGGACTGCAATACGGCTTCACTGCGACATCGTGAATCACCTGCTCACGGATCTCGTCAATGGAAATGGTGCCCGGTTTCTCATGGTTGACCATTATAATATCCGGATGATTCTTGCCCAGTGCCTTCTTACAGGAATCACACTTCTGACATGGCTCGGTTCCGCCTGCTTCACACTGCAGAGTCATTGCGTACGTCGTTGCAATAAGCTTTTTGCCGGATCCCGGTCTGCCCGTAAAAATGTATGAATGGGATATCTTTTCTGTCTTAATTGCATTCTGTAAATGTTTTACAATATCCTTATGCCCTATAATATTATTGAAACTGACCATTCAGAATCACCTCTCTTGTCTGTAGTTTCTGTATACGAATCTTTGTTCGTTATACTGTCATTATATCATACTTTAATAGTCAATCAAAACTATTTTTGTTTATGACATGGAATTTATAAAATGTTACTGTTCACTCCGTTCACAGCAACTTGGTCAAAATCCATTCCAAATCACCTTCGGTGATGGGATTTTGCCCCGTATGTCTCGGGATTTTGCCATATTCATGGCAAAACACCTCGCGAGATATTACGTGTGAACAGCACCGGAATTGACTTTATTTTCGCATAATGCTACACTGTGGATATTGTAAGAAAAAGATAAGGAGGAACGGATCATGAAATCCAGAATTCTTGCAGTGCTTTTTGCGGCGATGCTGGCAGCAGGTACGCTTGTCGGATGTGGCAGTAAGGCAGCAGAAGACGCAGAAACGAAAACAGAAGATACAAAAGAAGATACGAATGATGCAGAAAACGATAAAGATACTTCCGAGGCTGAGCCTACAGTGACACCGAAAATGGCAACAGAAGAAGAAGCAGAGGCCGCAGGCTTTACAGATGCTTCTGAAAATGATGATGCAATCGTAGTACTTGATACGAGCAGGGAACTGACAGGAATCCATCATGCAGATATTTCTATCCGTGATTATGGAGATATTCAGGTAGAACTGGATGCAGATACAGCGCCGGTCACAGTAACAAACTTCGTGAAGCTGGTACAGGATCAGTTCTATGACGGACTTACTTTCTGGCGCATTATGGATGGATTTATGATGCAGGGCGGAGATCCGAAGGGAAATGGAACAGGAGGTTCCGGTGAGACGATCAAGGGCGAATTTTCCGGCAATGGTGTGGACAATGACATTTCCCATACAAGAGGTACAATCTCCATGGCGAGATCCACCGACCCGGACAGTGCAAGCTCCCAGTTCTTTATTGTACAGTCAGACAGTACTTTCCTGGATGGAGATTATGCTGCATTCGGACATGTCACAGAAGGCATGGATATTGTAGATAAGATTTGTAAGGAAGCAGCCCCGACAGATGAAAATGGTTCGATCAAGGCAGATGAGCAGCCGGTGATTGAGAGCATTCGTATGACAGACTGATTTCAGATTAAGAAAGGCCGATATATCAAATTAAGGTATACCGGTCTTTTTTGTCGCCATAAAGAAGTGAAAAATTCGACAGACATTGTTATTGCCGTATGATCAGCACAGGAATGGGCGGATTGTTCGGTCGGTTGTAATAGTCGCTTCGTATCACCAGATACTTATGCGAATCCAGATTTTTCAGCCAGGAGAGGACGGCATTGCGTTCTTCAAAACCGGAATCTCCTCCGCTGTAGATACAAAGAGAGATGAGCCCGCCTTTTTTCAGAAGGGAAAGGCTCTTCGTAAGTGCTTCGATGCTGGAAGAAGCGTGGGTGGCTTTTGCGTGATCTCCGCCGGGAAGATAGCCGAGGTTAAAGACGATACAGCTGACTGAATCAGGCTGTACATAGTGATCCATATTTGCGTGAGATTCCAGAAGCAGTGTGTAATTTGTGGGAACATCTGCATTCAGAAGCCTCTGACGTGTATGTGCGAGAGCCTGTTCCTGGATATCAAAGGCATATACATGGCCTGTTTCCTGACATAATGAGCAAAGAAGAAGAGTATCGTTGCCATTTCCCATTGTGGCATCGATACAGATATCTCCGGGCTGCACCTGCTCTGTGATAAAACGGGCGCACCATTGCGTGATCTGAGTTGCTTTCATAAAGACCTCCGTAAAACTGTATTCTTTTGGATACTATAGTACAGATTTTTTATTTCTTCAATAAAATGCTGTATAAAAAATCGAACACTGGAAAAATACGTTGCAATTACAGACAGGACTGTTATAATAAAACAGATGTAAAAAGCGTGAACGTCAAAGGAGGAAAAGGCTATGTTACAGGGGAAGACCGTGCTTCTGGGAGTGACCGGAAGTATTGCGGCATATAAGATTGCATATCTTGCAAGTGCACTGAAGAAGCTTCATGCACAGGTTCATGTACTGATGACAGAAAATGCCACAAACTTTATCAATCCGATCACATTTGAATCTCTGACAGGAAACAAATGTCTGGTAGATACCTTTGACAGAAATTTTCAGTTTCAGGTGGAGCATGTATCGATTGCAAAGCAGGCGGATGTGGTGATGATCGCACCGGCGAGCGCAAATGTAATCGGCAAGCTTGCACATGGAATTGCAGATGACATGCTGACAACTACGATCATGGCATGCAAATGTAAAAAAATTATTTCACCGGCCATGAACACCAATATGTACGAAAATCCGATCGTTCAGGACAATCTGGCGATTCTGCAGCATTATGGCTATGAAGTGATCGAACCTGCAAGCGGTTATCTTGCATGTGGAGATACGGGAGCCGGTAAGATGCCAGAGCCGGAAATGCTTCTTGAATATATCCTTCGGGAGATTGCGAAGGAAAAAGATCTGACAGGACAAAAAGTTCTGGTAACCGCAGGTCCGACACAGGAAGCCATTGATCCGGTACGCTATATTACGAATCATTCATCGGGAAAGATGGGATATGCACTGGCAAAAGCAGCAATGCTCCGTGGAGCACAGGTGACCCTGGTCAGTGGTCCGTGTGCCATCGAACCGCCGCCGTTTGTAAAGCTTGTTCCGATAGTAACGGCTAAAGAGATGTTTGATGCAGTGACTTCTGTAAGTTTTGAGCAGGACATTATTATTAAAGCGGCCGCAGTTGCAGATTATCGTCCCGCGAAGGTGTTTGATGACAAGGTCAAGAAGCAGGAAGGCCAGATGAGCATTGAACTGGAAAAAACGGATGATATCCTTCAGTATCTGGGGGACAACCGTGTTCCGGGACAGTTTTTATGTGGATTTTCGATGGAAACACAAAATATGCTTGGTAATTCCAGAGCCAAACTTGGTAAGAAACATCTGGATATGGTGGCAGCCAATAACCTTAAGGTGGCTGGCGCCGGATTCCAGGGAGATACCAATGTTCTGACCCTGATTACACAGGATGAGGAAGTATCACTCCCACTTATGAGCAAGGAGGATGCAGCTCTTAAAATCCTGGATAAAATTAATTCACTTATTAATCATTAATAAGTCCATCACCGTATTGTATCCGTAAGGAAACTATGGAACAGGCTGTGTTTCCATGAAGTTTCCCGGACGGAACGGTAACAAGGAGGAGAAAAAATGAAAAACAACAGATTTACAACAGCACAGCTCACGTTACTTGGCCTGATGGCAGCAATTCTTCTGCTTATGGCTTACACACCCCTGGGATATCTGAACATCGGGCCACTGGCCATTTCTTTTAATGTGATTCCGGTAGCAATCAGTGCAGTGGTTCTCGGACCGGTAGGTGGAGCCGTGGCAGGTGCGATTTTCGGTCTGACCAGTTTTCTGCAGTGTATTGGCGTAGGAGGTTCCAGCGCAATGGGAGTTGTGCTCTTCGGCATTAATCCGGCATTCGCGTTTATTCAGCGTTTTGTGCCGCGTCTTCTGGATGGTATCTGCCTTGGATATATTTTCCGGGGAATGCGGAAAATCAGCAATACCTATGTAGCCTGTGCCGTAACAGGATTCTTTTCCGCATTTTTGAATACCCTGTTTTTTATGGCAGCGCTTGTAGGACTGTTCGGAAATACCGATTATGTGAAAAATCTGATGGGTGGTCATAACATTATTATCGGCTGCTGTCTGATGGTAGGAATCAATGCAGTATGTGAGATGGTCTCTTCTACAGTAATTACAGGTGCAGTGGGAGCAGCACTTTCCAAGGCACATCTGATACCTGCAGCACAGATCAGCCGGGAAAAAGCATAAGTATTTTGTAAAAAAGACGGGAAAAAAAAATTATGATTTTAGCGATTGATATTGGAAATACCAACATTGTTGTGGGATGCATTGATGACAAAAAGACGTATTTTATTGAACGGCTTGCTACTGTGCGGACAAAGACAGAGCTGGAATACGCCGTTGATCTGAAAACAGTACTGGATATTTATCATATTAAAAAGACGGATATCGATGGATGTATCATCTCATCCGTTGTTCCGCAGATTACCAATATTGCAAAACTGGCGGCCGAGAAAATTCTGAAAAAAGAAGTCATGGTGCTTGGGCCTGGTGTAAAAACCGGTCTGAATATTATGATGGACAATCCTGGGCAGTTGGGAGCGGATCTTGTTGCGGATGCGGTAGCTGGTTTGAAGGAGTATTCGGTTCCGTTTATTGTAATTGATATGGGTACGGCAACTACAGTTTCAGTTGTCAACGGCAAGAAACAGTATATTGGCGGGATGATTCTTCCTGGTATTGGAATATCTCTGGATGCGTTAACTGCAAGAGCTTCCCAGTTAAGTGGAATCAGTATTGACGCACCAAAGCATGTTATCGGACGGAATACGATTGAGTGCATGAAGAGTGGTGTGCTTTACAGCAATGCGGCAGCCATTGACGGAATTATCGACCGTGTGGAAGAAGAACTGGGTGAGAAAGCAACGGTCATTGCAACCGGCGGTCTTGCAAAGAAGATTGTTTCCCACTGTAAGAAAGACATTATCCTGGATGAAGATCTTCTTCTTAAGGGATTGCTTATAATTTATGAAAAGAATAAATAATTAAGAAAAATGAGAAAAGAGCTGTCTGTATGCGGAAATCTGTATACAGACAGCTGTTTTTGCATTGTGAGAGGAATTTTCATTTGATAAATCTTCAGCTTCCGGTAAAGGCTTTCCGGAAGTCTTCCGGCACAGGTGCCAGAAACCGTAGTGGCTCTTTGGTAATGGGATGCTCGAATTCCAGTTGAAAAGAATGAAGTGCCTGTCTGCCAATCCGGTCAAATACCGGATGATAGAGAAAATCGCCGGGCAGAGGGCAGCCGATGTAGTTCATATGAACACGGATCTGATGTGTCCGGCCGGTTTCAAGATGGAGCTCAACAAGAGCGTATCCATTGCTGACTGCCAGACGCTCGTAATGCGTTACAGCAGGTTCGCTCCGTTCAAAATTGACTTCCCTGGTAATTACGGAGTCATTTACCCTTGCAATTGGTGCACGGACAGTCCCTTTTTCTGGTGGAATTCCGTCTGTAAGTGCAAGATACGTGCGGCGGATTCTGCGCTGTTTCATCTGAGTGGAAAGAAGAGCACCACTTAAAGGGTTTTTGGCCAGAACCAGCACTCCAGTTGTGTCCCGGTCCAGCCGGTTGATACAGCGGTATACAAACGTTTCTCCCTGCTGTCGGTAGTACCAGGCGACTCCGTTGGCCAGAGTGTTCTCGTAATTTCCGGCAGAAGGATGTACTGGCATGTCCGCCGGTTTATTGAGAACCAGAATATCTTCATCTTCATACAGAATATTCAGGGGTATTTTTACAGGAAGGATGGACTCTTCTGATCCGGCTTCTTCAGGAACGAGAATGCGAAGAACGTCCTGTTCTTTAAGCGCCGTTTTGGCAAAAGAGGGTTGTCCGTTAAGAAGAATGGCATGATCTGCGCGTTTCATGGTAGTCAGGATATGTTTGGAAAAACCGTTGTTCCGGAGAAAAGATAAAATTGAAATCCCGGAATCCTTCGGAGAAATGGTATACGTAATAATTCTCTGCATATAGAACATCCTTTTCTGAATTTTGGCAGCAGAAGCATGCGGGAATATGTTTCTGCTGATTTCTGTTACAGTATAGCATCGGAGACAGAGTTTGTATAGTTTTGCAGAAAAACACAGAAAATATATTGGAAAAAGTGCCGGAAAAGGGTATAATGTCAAAGATAGCAGAATTGATAAAATACAGACAAATAAAGGATAACTTTATAGACAGTGTGGGGGATGAAACAATGGAACAGCAGCATATGTTTACCAACCGGATGATCCGTAATCTTCTGGTTCCGGTTGTGCTGGAACAGATTCTGAATTCGATAATGGGAACCGCAGATACCATGATGGTCAGCAATGTGGGATCTGCGGCTCTTTCTGCGGTATCGTTGGTGGATTCCATCAATGTGCTTCTGATCCAGGCTTTTTCGGCGCTGGCAGCGGGAGGCGCCATTGTCTGCGCCCAGTATATCGGACAGAGGAATTATGAGAAGGCGAATATGTCTGCCAGGCAGGTGCTTTTTATCATCACAGCGATCTCTGTAGTGGTGTCTGCAGTCTGTCTGATCTTCCAGAAGCCGCTTTTGAGGCTGATCTTCGGTGCGGTGGATGCGGATGTTATGCGTGCATCGGAAACCTATTTCTTTTTCACGGCACTGTCATTCCCCTTTATTGCGGCTTATGATTCTGCGGCTTCAATCTTTCGTGCCCAGGAGAATACCAAGGGGCCTATGGCCATCTCCATGATCTCCAATATCATGAACATTGGCGGAAACGCGGTTCTGATCTGGGTTTTCCACCTTGGTGTTGCAGGAGCGGCGATCTCCACACTGGTTTCCCGTATTTTCTGTGCAGTGGTTGTTCTCTGGCAGCTGCGTAAGGATCGTCAGCCTGTCGTTGTGAGGGATTACCTGAAGATCCGCCCGGACTGGAGCATGATCGGACGTATCCTGGGACTTGGGATTCCTTCGGGAATTGAGAACAGTATGTTTCAGCTTGGAAAGCTTGCTATACAGTCTACGGTTTCCACGCTTGGTACAACAGCTATCGCAGCCCAGGCAATGACTAACAATCTGGAGATGTTAAATGGTACGGCAGCTATGGGAGTTGGGATCGGGCTGATGACCATTGTAGGAGAATGTATCGGAGCAGGCAGGGAAGATGAGGCTGTTTATTATGTGAAGAAACTGAGCTGTGTGGCTGAGATGATCATCATTGGATGCTGCCTTCTGGTATTTGCCCTTACAAAGCCTATCACCATTCTTGGCGGTATGGAGCCGGAAAGTGCAAGGATGTGCTTTCAGATGATGGCCTGGATCACAGTGGTCAAGCCGCTTGTATGGGTGGTATCCTTTATCCCGGCATATGGAATGCGTGCTGCCGGTGATGTGCGTTTTTCTATGATCACCTCTTGTGTAAGCATGTGGGTGTTTCGGTTCTGTTTATGCGTATTTCTGATCCGTGTTATAGGCATGGGACCACTGGCTGTATGGTTTGGAATGTTTACAGATTGGACCATCCGCGGCATCGTCTTTCTTTGGCGTTTCCACAGCCGTAAATGGCTGAAACATAAGGTTGTATAGGGTGTGTAAAAGTTATCAGATAAGAGCGTACAGGCTGAATATAGCTTCAAAGAAGGAATCATATCACAGGAAAGGAAAAGGCATGCATAAAACAGGTCTGGAAGATTATTACGTCATTAAGGGACAAAAGAAAATGCGTTTTGGATATACCACAGGTTCCTGTGCAGCTGCGGCTTCAAAGGCTGCAGTAAAGATGCTTCTGTCCGGGAAGAAGGTGGAAGAGATATCGATTATGACGCCAAAAGGGATCCGGCTTTCTCTGATACCTGAGGATATTTGTATTGACAAAGACAAGGCATCCTGTGCGATCCGAAAGGATGGGGGAGATGATCCGGATACCACCAGCGGGCTCCTTGTGTATGCCTCGGCAGAAAAAATTAGTACTCCGGGAATCCTTATCGATGGGGGGATCGGTGTAGGACGGGTGACAAAGCCAGGATTATCCCAGCAAA
>ERZ824488.3631-NODE-3631-length-11316-cov-2.556256_pt1 | contig 11316 bp, 12 predicted proteins | sample MGYA00519936_ERZ824488 | MGnify/ENA primary metagenome ERZ824488 (study PRJEB31778, sample SAMEA3449153) | human gut metagenome | biome: human gut; feature: human-associated habitat; material: faeces | place: United Kingdom | collected 2010/2012 ... | reverse complement strand
CTTCGGTGCGGAGGATGAAAACGGTGACCTCGTCTTTTATACAAATCCGTTTACCAGAGGAGAGAAGAAGAACCATGAATATCTTGTCTTTGGAGATGTCCCGGAGCGGGCTGTCTCAATCGAATGAAGGAGGAATATAATATCATAGGGAGAACTCGCTTACGGGAGAATCTCTTACAATTCAGCCAGATGCCGGATGGAAGACAATCGGTGTCTGGCATTTTTGATGTCCGGATGACATTCAGACAGAACGTCCGGTGCAGGATTATTCAGGAAAGCGGATTGCGAATAGCCGCTTTGACTCAGGCACATGGTTTGAGAGAATGGGAGCGTTTGGCCGGAGAAAGCTTCGTGATTGGTAAATATATACAGATCGATATTGTGATATATGCATAAAAATGAACATATAAAACTGTATATTAAGGAGATTTGCACAAAAACAGTTGACGCTTAATAATCACTGTGATAATATCACAGGTAATAACAGAAAAAACAATAAAAAGAATTTTACAGGGATGCGAAAAAGAATTATCTCTGATATGCAAAAAAGGCTTTACAAAATCAGGCGGACATCATATAATCTACCTATCTGGTAGGAAAAGTATGAAAAGAAAGCCTGGACCGAACGCAGAGAAACAAAGTGACTGCGTTCATAAACATTCATAAAAAAGGAAGGCGGAAGACAAAGATCCGCTTTACAGCAACCAGATGAAAAACAGGAGGACTACGTATGAAAAAGAGAGACAGAGTGTTTGCGGCAATTCGCGGAGAGGAAGTAGACCACGTACCGTGTGGTTTTTCCCTTCATTTCCCTCATGAATGTGCATCCGGTGATGCTGCGATAGAAGCGCACCTGCGTTTTTTCAAAGAAACGGATACGGATATCATCAAGATCATGAATGAAAATCTTGTTCCGGACGTTGGCGAGATCAGAACGGCAGAAGACTGGAAAAAGATTCCTTCCTACTCGATGGAGGACGGATTCATGCAGAAGCAGATGGAGCTCACGGAGAAAATCCTTGAGAAAGCGGATCCGGATGCATTTTCACTTGGCACACTTCATGGTATCTGTGCATCTTCGATCCATCCGATCGAGGCAAGATACGGATATGAGGGTACGAGAGAGCGTATCTGTGCACATTTAAGAGAGAACAAGGTTCCGGTACTGGATGCGTTTAAGCGTATCACAGAGGGGATGTGCCAGCTGGCGGAGAGCTACAAAAAGCTCGGCCTGGACGGCATCTACTATGCAGCGCTCGGAGGAGAGAGACGCTATTTCACCGATGAGGAGTTTGCAGAGGCGATCGAAGGATTTGACAAAGAAATCCTGAAGGCATCAAAAGAAGCAGGCGCAGTCAATGTACTTCACATCTGCAAGGACGGTCTGAACATGGAGCGTTATGAGAGTTATGCAGACCTGGCAGACGTGGTGAACTGGGGTGTTTATGAGACACACTTCAGCCTGGAGGAGGGCAAGAAGCTCTTCGGCGGAAAGACGGTCATGGGAGGACTGGCAAACCGCAGCGGCGTGATGGTAGACGGTACAGAAGAAGAGCTGCGTACAGCAGCAAAGAAAGTCATTACCGACTACGGCAAAAAGAAATTTATTCTGGGAGCAGACTGTACGCTTCCGACGGAAATTCCATATTCACGAATCAATGCAGTGGTGCAGGCTGCAAGAGAGATATAAAAATCAAAGGAGGACAAGAAGAATGAAAAGAAAAATGAAAAGAAAAATGATCAGCGGACTGCTGGCGGCAGCAATGACAATGGGACTGTTTGGCGGTGCGTTTGCGGCAGAGGCAGAGGAGACAGTATATCCGGCAGGTACGATCACTATTTACGGAACCGGCCAGCCGCAGTACTTAAAGGAGTACATGGATGCATGGGTAGAGCGCCATCAGGATATCGCAGCAGGCGTTACCTTTGATATCGTACAGACCGAGGGACATGCGCAGAGCCGTGAGAATATCACGATGACCGCACTGTCAGGTGCAATGGAGGATCTTCCGGATGCAGTATGGCTTGACCCGGTCAACATCATGGATCTTTCCCAGGCAGATCTGCTGGTGGATGAGAGTGAATATCTTTCTCCGTATCTTGATCAGCTGGTAGACGGCGCAGCAGACGACGCAACGATCAATGGCGGCATTTACGGCCTTCCGAGTTCCGTTCGTCCGAATATGCTGTTTTACAATCAGGAGATTTTTGACAAATATGGCGTAGATCCGTCCATGATGACAACCTTTGACGGTTATATTGAGGCCGGACGTCAGCTCAAGGAGAAGAGTGACGGAAAGGTTTATCTTTCCTACATCAGTCCGAGCAGCAAGACCTGGAGATACTGGGGACGCCGTGGCCTGATGCCGCAGGCAAATGCGAGAATCTGGGATGAGGACGGAAATGTAGTCATCGGCGAGGATGAAGGAACAAAGCTTGCGCTTGGTGTGCTTGATACTTTAAATTCAGAAGGACTTCTGATGAAGACCGAGATTATGGAGCCGGCGCTTTATGATGCGATCAACAATCAGGAAGTAGCAACGTTCTACATCGGCGCATTCTGGGATGAGTTCCTCAGAAAGAACTGCCAGCCGACCTCCGGTCAGTGGCGTGCAATGGCTTCACCGGTATTTGAGGAAGTCGGCACCGCAGGCGCACCGGTATCCAGCTACTTCTGCATCGTAAACAAGGGTGATAACGTATATCAGGGACTGCTTGAGCAGCTGTGGCATGATTTCCACTTTGATACCGAGTCCAGAAATGCATGGGTAGAGTCCATGGAGTCCCAGAACGCACCGTACGCAAACCCAATCTCCCTTTCCATGCTGGAAGACGATTTCTGGAAAGAGCCGTCTGAGTTCTACGGCGGAATGTCCTTCAGAGAGATGGAAGGAAAGTGCCTGGAGAACGGTTCCAAGAACCTGGTTGTAACACCGCAGGATGCAGAAGCAGATGAGATCATCTCAGCAGAACTTGAGAATTACGTAGCCGGCAACCAGACGATGGATGAGGCGATCGCAAATATGGATAAAAACCTGAAGGCAAAGATCGGTTCTGCAACGATCATTCAGTAATAAAACAGAAACATAATCAGGGAAAGCCACAAAAGGCGAAGAAGCCCGGGTGACATTGGCCGCCCGGGCTTCTTGTATCCCTGCCATGACAAATGGGAGAAAAAATATGCTGAAAACAATCAAAAAATACAAAATGCCATATCTGTTTATTTTGCCGTTTTTCGTACTGTTTCTCGTATTTCAGCTGATTCCGATCATCTGGACGGTGTACATCAGCTTTACACAGTGGCGCGGAATCGGTGATCCGCAGTTTATTGGCTGGGCGAATTATCAGAAGATTCTGATCGACAACATGTTCTGGGATGCACTGAAAAACACGGTCGTTTACTGGATCTCAGGCCTGGTGCTCATTCTGATCTTTGCGCTTCTGATCGCATCGATCCTGAATTCGGAACTTCTAAAGGGAAGAGTCTTTTTCAAAACCGTGACGTTCCTGCCGAATGTCTGCGCAGCAATCGCGATGGGCCTTATTTTCCGGCTGTTTTTCGATGAAAACGCGGGACTGATCAACGAGGCGCTTGAGACATTCGGACTTTCGAGAATTCCGTGGCTGACGAGCACACAGTTTTCCAAGGTTCCGGTCATCATTTTGAATGTGTGGAGAAATACGCCGTGGTTCACGATGATTATTTTATCAGGTCTTCTGAATATCCCGCGTGATTACTATGAGGCAGCGACGATGGACGGCGCCGGAAAATGGAAGCAGTTCTGCTACATCACACTGCCGTCGCTTGGAAACATCCTGTTCTTCTGTTCTGTAACGCTGACCGTGGATTCCTGGAAGCTGTTCAATGAATCCTACATCCTGCCGGGACCGGGTACCTCGAATACCTCTTTGTTCCAGTATATGTATGAATCGGGCTTTAACACCTTCAACATGGGCTACGCGTCCAGTATCGGCGTAGTGCTGATCGTGATTCTTGCGGTGATCTCCGTAATTCAGCTGGTAGTGCGCCGCAGGCAGGGCGAAATATAAGGAGGGCATTATGGGCGTAAAAAAGAAACGGCTTGCAGAGTCTGTTATACTGCATATTGTTATTGTGTTTATCACGCTGCTTTGCGTGCTGCCAATCCTCTGGATGTGTTTGATTGCAGTTAAGCCTGCATCAGAAAGCATCAGTGGATTCCATTCAGTTTTGGTTGAGTCTCCGACGATGGCCAATTTTGAGCGTTTGTTCGAGATGATCCCGGTGCTCCAGAATACGTTCAACAGTGTATTTACTGCGATCCTCGGTACCGTGACTTCCCTGTTTTTCTGCTCCCTGGCGGGTTTTGCATTCGCGAAATATTCTTTCCCGGGAAGAAACGTGCTGTTTTACTTTGTGATCGGCACGATGCTGGTGCCGCCGGAGGTAGGCGCAGTACCGCTGTTTGTTATTATGAAAAAAATAGGGCTGATTAACAGCCTCTGGTCTTTGATCATTCCTCGTATCGCGACGGCAGTCGGTATCTTCTACATGCATCAGTACATCAAGGATGTGCCGGACGAGCTGATCGAGGCGGCAAAGATCGACGGCTGCGGTGATTTCAAGATTTTCATGCGCATCATCATTCCGGTCATCAAGCCGGCGCTTGCCTCCTGGGCTTCCGTTACACTGATTGCGAGATGGAATGACTTCTTCTGGCCGCTGTTATACCTGAGGAAGCAGGCGAAATACACACTTATGGTAACGATTTCGCTGCTTCCGGTCAGCGAGGGACTTTCTACGCCGTGGCCGGTCATTCTTGCAGGAACAACACTTGTCATCGTTCCGATCATTGTGTTATATTTATTACTGCAGACATTCCAGAAGGCCGGACTGATGGCAGGTGCGGTGAAAGGTTGAGAGGAGATCACGTATGGAGAAGGAAAATGTAAAATACGGTGCGTACGTACAGATCTTAAAAGAAGAGCTGATCACGGCGATGGGGTGTACGGAGCCGATCGCGCTTGCGTATGCGGCTGCGAGATGCAGGGAACTGCTTGGGAAATTGCCGGAAAAAGTAATCGTAAAAGTGAGTGGCAGTATCATCAAAAATGTAAAATCCGTCGTTGTGCCGAACACCGGCGGCATGAAAGGAATCAAGACCGCTGTGGCGGCGGGCCTTGTGGCCGGCCGACCGGAGAGGAAGCTGGAGGTCATCTCCGAGGTCAGCGATGAGGAGCGCGAGATGCTTCGCGCATACGCGGATCAGGTGGACATGGAAATCAGCTATCTGGACAGCGGACGGGTTTTTGATATCATCATTGAAGCATTTGCAGGGGAAGATTCGGCAAAGGTGCGGATTGCAAACTATCACACGAATATCGTGCTGGAGGAGCGCAACGGTGAAAAGCTGCTGGAGACGGTCGTGGAGGGAGACCAGGAAGATGGTCTGACTGACAGAAGCCTTCTGAATATGGAGGACATCTGGGATTTCGCGATGACGTGTGAGATAGAGGATGTGAGAGCGGTCCTCGATCATCAGATCGACTGTAACATGACGATCGCTGAGGAGGGAATGACGCATTCCTACGGTGCGTGTATCGGAAGGGTCATGCTGGATGCATATGGAGATGAGATCCGCAACCGCGCCTGTGCTATGGCAGCGGCGGGCTCCGATGCACGGATGAGTGGCTGTGAGCTTCCGGTTGTCATCAATTCCGGCAGCGGAAATCAGGGCATTACCTGTTCCGTGCCGGTTATCGAGTATGCAAAGGAACTGCAGTGCGGCGATGAAAAAATGTACCGTGCGCTGACACTCTCCAATCTGGTAGCGATCCACCAGAAAACAGGCATCGGAAGACTGTCGGCATTTTGCGGCGCAGTCTGTGCGGGAGTAGCAGCCGGAGCAGGCATCGCATACCTGAGAGGCGGCGGTTTTAAGGAGATCGCGCACACCATCGTAAACGGACTGGCAATTGTCTCCGGAATCGTGTGTGACGGAGCGAAGCCATCGTGTGCGGCAAAGATCGCGGCATCTGTCAATGCAGGCATTCTCGGTTATGAGATGTATGTCAGAGGTCAGCAGTTCTACAGCGGCGACGGCCTTGTTACAAAGGGCGCCGACAACACGATCCGCAACATCGGCCGCCTCGGAAAAGAAGGAATGGCCGGGACAAATGATGAGATTATAAAGATAATGATAGAATAAAACAGTCTCGCATCTGTGAAAATGGCGAGACAGATTCAGGAAAATTTATTTTCCTGGAGCTGTATAGCCATTTTCGGAGGTGGGCGGGACGCCCGCCTCGCCGCAGATAGGAGCTGCGCAGCAGCGGATAGCCCGGAAGGGCGTGGCTGCGGCAGGGATGTGAGACGTTCGGATATCTCAGCGAAAATCAGATTCAGGAAAGGAACCACAATGCAGACCCAGTCAATCAAAGATCAGGTATATCAGGGTATTTTAAATGACATCCTCGACGGAGTGTACGATGTCACCAGTGTGATAAGAGAAAAGGATATGATCGAGAAATATCACGTCAGCAAGACCCCTGTGCGGGAAGCACTCGTGCAGCTGTGCGGGGAAAACATCCTGCGCAACATTCCACGCTACGGTTATCAGGTTGTCGCGATCACGCCGCAGCAGATCAGGGAGGCCGTCGAATACCGAAAAGTGATCGAGCTGGGCGCACTGGCAGCAAGCTTTCCTGTTCTGACGGAGAAAAATCTGTCTGAGCTGGAAAAATTAAACGATGAAGTGCAGGAGATCGAATCAATCCACGACTACAAGATCCACTGGAAGTGCAATCTTGAATTCCACCGCAAGCTGTGCAGCTTCTGCAGCAACAGCTACCTGCAGAAGGCGCTTGAAGAGGCACTGCGCCTGTGCACCGGCATCTCCAACCAGTATTACACAAAGTACTGGGAAGGCGGCAGGGAGGAGCGCGCCGGGAATCACGAGAGGATTGTGCAGGCGCTGCGCGAAAAAGACCTGGAGACTGCCAAAGAGATCCTGGCAAGGGATCTGGATGCGTTCCGGGAGGAGCTTTTGTAAAAAGAGGCATGAAAGTGCTGTGAAGTACGGTTGGGAAAAGCGTATATAAAAAGAAGACTTCGGGGTTTCCATCGGACAATGTCAGAGATGACAGTGTTTGATGGAGACTTTTTTTCTTACAGGTACAGATGAAACGCCAGAACCAGGAGCACGCCAGCTCCGGTCAGAATCAGGGCGATTCCGCAGAAAAGCGGAGAAAAAATGCAGCGCAGCCAGTAAAAGATCAATTTTTTTCCAGAGAATTTCATACAATCAGGCTCCTTTCCGGTGCTCAGTTCACCTTCCGCATCACGCCTCCGTCCATCTCAAACACATGGTCGCAGAGAACCCGGATATCCTCGGCATTGTGGCTGGCGAGCAAAATGGTTTTTCCCTTTTCCTTTTCGGCAAGCAGCAGGGTACGGATTTCTTCGACACCGTGCCGGTCAAGGCCGTTAAACGGTTCATCAAGGATTAAAAGCTCAGGATTTTCCATGAGTGCCTGCGCGATGCCGAGCCGCTGCCGCATACCGAGCGAATATTTGGCAACCGGCTTTTTCAGATCCGGATCAAGACCGACGCGATGAAGAATGGCGGTGATGTCAGCGCCGGTCAGATTTCCGCGCAGTCCGGCGAGAATTTCCAGATTTCTGCGCCCGCTAAGCGAGGCAAGAAAGCCGGGCGTTTCAATAATCACACCGAGACTCTCCGGAAAATCAATTTCTTTTCCAATGTATTTTCCACCAACTATTACCGTACCTTCTGTGACCGGCAGAAAACCGCAGATGCATTTCATCAGAACTGTCTTTCCGGAACCATTATTTCCAACAATCCCATACACCCTTCCCTGCTCTAAAGTCAGGTTCACTTCCTTTAATACCAGCTCCTGGCCGAATTTTTTCGTGACGTGGATAAGCTCTATCTTATCGTCGTGCAGTCTCTTTTCTTTCATCCAGACATTCCCTCCGGTTATTATTATCCCGCTTCAATTTTTCCATATATCGTTGCCGCATGCCCTCCCATCAATACGGCGAGCATCAGCAAAAGAAAGAGCCACAGACCTTCCCCACGTTCCCCCCACCTGGCTGCCCCGGAAATCCACTGTGGCGGATAGAGCCAGAGTGCATCCGGAAAGTAACGTTCCTTCAGGATCATGCAGAAATAGTAGACTACAAGCGGAATGCCAAAGGCCATATCTGCAGAGCCGCCCAAAATCCCGCAAATTCCTCCAAGTGAGGCAAAGGAAGCCCCGACCAGGCTGCAGCGCAATACTGTAGCGGCAAGCATTTGGACAGGCTCTGCTGCAATGCTTCCTGCCTTCTCCTGTGGAAAGCATACAAGAAAGCTTCCAAAGGTTACCACTATCGCCGCCAGCCACACAGCCAGAATCCCGCCGCCAGCTACTGTCAGAATTTTTATTTCCACATAAGCCCGCCTGCCAATCCGAGGCAGCACAGCCTTCAGGTATCCGCTCTTCCATTCCCGCAGGAAGGAATCGCTCCACGGCAGAACAGCGATGACCGGCAACAGATAGCAGACCGGCTTTGCACAGAAGGCCTTCTGCACCATTGTAAAAAATGTGCCGGACGGCTGTACCTCTGACGGCCACGTGATCCCGGCAAGCAGCCCCGCCACGCAGAGCACCACGGAAAGCCAGAAACCCCGGCCTGTGGACATACGTCTCCATTCTGATTCCATCTCTTTTCTCCTGTCTGTCATTTGTTGTGTTATCAGCTCCGCTCCCCCAGAAACCGAAAGCTGTATCTTCGCATTGCCCGCATACAAATCACTGACAGTACAAGCAATATCCCGGTAAACAGCAGGCATGACTGCCCGACCGTCGGGAGCCGGTCATAGCCGAAGTTGTGCTTTGCATAGGTAACGTGGCTCAATGGGCTGACCCAGCCGATCAGAATGTTGATCTGATACATTTCATATTCTTCCTTATGCAGAATCGCGCCGAGCACCCTCGGATCAAGCAGCACACCATACATACTGTAGAGAAGACCCAACACAATCCCACGGTTGCCCGAAAAGAGCAGATTGCCTGCAAGGATCAGGAAGCTCAGGCAGAGGGTGTAGAGGAACAGCAGCAACAGAACCTGCAGCACACAGCCATACGGCGTAATGCTCTCCATCACTTTCACGGTCGACGGCACACTCAGATCTTTCCCAAGTTTGGAATACGCCAGCATTGCCGCCGTCTCGCTCCATACGTCTCCGACATAGCTCATTTTCATGCAAAGCAGTACCGTCGTCAGAAACAGAAACGCCGTATAAAGCATCGACACGCAGATGACATACACAAACTGCCCCATCAACCAGACCCGTCTCGTCGTCCGGTACAGATAATATGGTGTCATGCTGCCAAGCTTTGGCAAATCCGAGAACAGAAGCAGCAGCAACACCGAACTGAGCAAGATCGCCCCGGCATCCCCAAATGTCCAGAGGAATGGTTCTGCGACCTGGACCGGCGTATGATAGGTCTCTATGACCTCCATGACCCGCGCACTCAGAAGATAACATAATACAAATCCGAGCAGAAACGTCAGAATACTCTTTGGATTCTTCCAGAAGCCACGGAAATTATAGCGGACGATCGCAATTACCTGCATCAGTATCCAAGCCCCAAATTGATCACACTTCCATCCACTGCATTGAGTGTCAGATAGCTCTGATATTTCGTATCGTTCTCATAGGTCGAGGCGACCCCGTCGAGGTCATCGCTCGCGACAAAGCTTCCAAAAAAATTCCACATTGGAACCAGAAGCCCGCTTGTCGCATCCGAGGCCGGTTCGTAAATACGGCCGTACCCAAAGACGATCCGGTCAATCTGATACGTTCTGGACAATTCATAATTCATAATATCCGCATTCTGGATCACCATCATTTTCCCGTACAGCTCCATGATTTCCGCAAATGGAAGCAGTTCTACATTTTCCGTCTTTATCTCGCCAATGTCATACAGGTTTATCAGATCGATCTTTTCAATCCCATCTTTTGAAACAGTCACATCCACCTTCTCATAGCACCAAGTTTCCATATCGCTGTCCATACTTTCCAGTCCCCCGCCGTTATCCATCGTATAGGTGACAGGGATTCCGTCTATCTCTCGAGTGTAATGAAAAACATATCCTGTATTCGTCTGACGCTTCGGGCTGTATCCGACCTCATCATCTGCCATGCTCCCGTTTTCTTCATAATACTGCAGCGCATAATCCCAGGCATTTACCTCCACTCCCGTTATCCCGATCGAAGCGAGTACCTTCTCCGCTTCCTGCTGTGCTTCTTCCTTTGTGATCCCTGCAGCCTGCATTACCTCATCCTCCGATGGAACCTGCGACGGATCCTGTTCTGTACTAAGAGGTTCCGGTCCATAGTCTGCCCAGTCCTGCCAGTACCAGTTGCGCTCCTTTAACTGGCTGACATCCGGGATTTTTTCAATTCCTATTTCCATTGGCGTACTACTATATCGTTTCAGTTGGCAGGAATAATAAGAACCATCTTCCATCTGCGCCAGTCCCCAGAACATATCATCGTTGACTCCCGTATCTCCATTTCCATAATCATATTCCAGGCCAAATTGCGGTGTCACCTCTTTTGGTTCCACCTGGTCCGGCGCAATGGATATATTCTGCTCGGCCGCTTCTATTTCCCCATTCAGGTCATACACATAATTTCCATTCTCATCTGTCCCGTAGCCGTACGGATCCAGATTGCCCTGCGCCTGATAGCCCTTCAGCTCCTCCAGCTTTTTCTGCCAGTCTGCTTTTGTCCACTGCACATACCCCACGTAATCATACATCTTTGCGCCTTTGAAAAATCCATCCGTCACCTGGTCGATCATGGACTGGTCAAATGGATGCTGGCTGACAGCAATGGTCGGTACCTTGTCCGCTTCCGGGATCTCCACCGCCGCATCCGTACAGATTTTCAGCTTTCCGGTCTCATCTGTTGTCTCATCCCGGTATGTCTCCGGTGCATTCAGTCTGGTACGCAGTGCCGCTGTTTTTTCTTTTCCGCTACTGCTTCCGTCCCCTGTTTCCTGTCCTGTTTCGCTGTTATCATCCGCTTCCCTGTATTTGTCCATAGCTGCTTCGCCCTTCTGTTTCACCAGCGTACTCTCCGGTGTCTTCGCACAGCCCGTCAGCAGCCCGACACAACACAACATACCTGTTATTTTGACCATTGTATTCTTTTTCAAGCAATCCCCTCCTGTATCGTTCTCATTCATTTCCATGTGTAAAGCGGACATTCACAATCCATCCCTGCAGCTCTGCTGACAGGGCCTAGCTTCGCTACTTGC
>ERZ824488.3630-NODE-3630-length-11317-cov-11.480199_pt1 | contig 11317 bp, 2 predicted proteins | sample MGYA00519936_ERZ824488 | MGnify/ENA primary metagenome ERZ824488 (study PRJEB31778, sample SAMEA3449153) | human gut metagenome | biome: human gut; feature: human-associated habitat; material: faeces | place: United Kingdom | collected 2010/2012 ... | reverse complement strand
ATGGCGGGGAAGTTACGGAGCTTTTGTGGGACAAAGGGAATACCGTTGAGACGGTATGTGCATTGTCCAAACTTCAAGAGGGGAAAACATATCGAGATTGAAGCATTTGGGAATGATTTAACTTCAACATAAGGAAAACCCGAAGCAGCACTGGAAAGGTACTGCTTCGGGTTTTTAGTGTTTAGTCTTATATGCTTCGCCCCATGCCCGCATGGAATCCAGAATAGGTTTCAGGCTTTTGCCAAGTTCGGTCAGCGCATATTCCACCCGCAGCGGCACTTCGGGATAAACCGTGCGGGTGATGATACCATCGGCTTCCATCGAGCGCAGGCTGTCCGTCAGCACCTTTTGGCTGATTCCTTCCAAGTCCTTTTTCAGTTCATTGAACCGCCACGGACGGGCCAGCAGATTTCGTATGATAAGCAACTTTCACTTGCTTCCAATCAGCGCCACAGTAGTTGCTACCGGGCAAGCGGGCATTTCTTCTTTTGTCAGCATCGCAGCCCCTCCAATAGTTCAAATTAGAATGTTACCCTAAATTATAATCCAGCGCCCTCTAATTTTCAAGCAGTTACTTTCAGATAAGCTGTGTTGCTTCTTGTGCCCCAGTAATCAATTTGTGCGTACTTGTGGCTGGGCATTGGTCTGTACCTGGAAAAGCAGAAGGACGGCAGCTGCATCAGGAATATGGTGTTTGCATTCCCTGTTCCAGTGAGCGGTCAGAAAGTGAAAGAACTTTCCTTGGAAAATGAAGCAACAGTCGAAATGGTATGCCTCTTAGTTCTGAGAAATCCAACGGCACATATCAACATGGATGTGGATGTGGACGAAATGGTGCAAAAAAGGCTCTTCACGGAATCTTGTTGGTTGCCCCAAGATTCCGCGAAGAACCAAGCGATGTGAGAATCACTCCGTAATGTAGGTGTACTGCATGTTGTAATCCTTTGCGTACTGCTCAGCGGCGGAGTCCGGCAGGACTTCCAAGACAAGGTTTGGGCAGTTATAGAAAGGCAAGTAGCCAAAACTTGTTAGATTGCGAAGATTGCCCAGCAATGCAAGCGACTCGCATCCGGAGAAGGCAGATTGATTGACGCTTTCCAAACTGCCCAGATTCGGAATTGAGGTCAACTTTTTGCATTGGTTGAACCCGTATGATCCGATAATGGTTACGTTGCTCAAATCGCCGATGCTTACCAAAGAGGTGCAGCCATCAAACGCCTCATATGGAATCTCCTTCAGGCTGCTTAAATCACCGACGGTTTCCAGCGCAGTGCATCCCATGAAACACTTCTGCTCCATTGACTCCAATTTGGGCATATCGCCGATTGATTTCAGCGAGATACAGCCTGTATAATGGCTGCCGTACCCAAATACGCCCTCGCCAAGGCTCACCAGATTATCTAAGTGTTCAAGACGTTCCAAACTGGAGCAGCCAGCAAAAGCAAAATGTTCGATGGCTGTAACACTGCTTAAATCGCCCAGGCTGACAAGCAATTTGCAGTCGATGAATGCATTATCCCCAATGGCGGTTAATTTGTCAGACCAGTCAACGCTGACCAACGATGCACAGTGTGCAAAGGCTCCGGATTCCAAGCGCGTCAAGCTGTACAAATCATCAACATGCTCCAGTGCACTGCAGCCGTTAAAAGCACCTTTCCCGATAGTTTCCAAGTTGTGCAGGGAACCGATACTCTTCAGTGCAGTACAGCCCATAAATGCATACTGACCGATGCTGGTGATCTTGTCAAGTTCATCAACGTGTTCCAAGGCGCTGCAATTCACAAAACCGTTAGAATCAATGGATTCGACATTACTCATGTTGCCGACACGCACAAGCGAAGAGCAGCCTTCAAATGCGTAAGAATCAATCGAAGTTACGCTGCTCATGTTGCCTACGCTCTCTAATGCGGTGCAGAAGCCAAAGGTGGAATATCCGATGGATGTGACTTTGCTTAAATCGCCAATGGTTTTCAGCGCTTTGCAGCTATTGAAGGCACAAGTGCCGAGTGTTGTGACATTGGTCAGATTCCCGACGCTGGTTAAAGCGGTGCAGTCAGCGAATGCACTGCTGCCGATGCTATTCAGCCGGGGCAGTTCAGGAAGGCTGGTCAATGCTTCGCAATTAGAAAACGCATATTTGCCGATGGTGCGGACGTTGGACATGTCCCCGATACTCGCCAGCTTGCTGCAGCCATAGAATGCATCTTTCCCAATGCTGGTAGCGCTGCTTAAATCGCCGACTGAAAGAAGATCCTTCAAACAGTAGAACAGCTTGTCAGGAACAGCCTTCAAGCTGCGTAAATCGCCAACCGTGGTTAGCGCAGTGCAGCCATCAAACACCTTGTCGCTGATGCTTGTCACACTGCTTAAATCACCAACGGTTTTCAGCGATTTGCAATTGCGGAATGTCTCTCGATTCAAGACGGTCAGCTTTTCCAAGCCGCTAATGCTGGTCAGTGATTCACAGCCGTAGAAGGCACCATACGCGATGCGCGTAACATTGCCGAGTTCCCCGATGCTTTGCAGGGAAGTACACTGCTTGAACGCATTTGCGCCGATGAAAGTAACGCTGCTGAGACTGCCGACGGTTTTCAGCGAAGTGCACTGATAGAAGGCGTTTTCGCCGATGGAAGTAACGCTGCTGAGATCTCCGATGCTTTCCAGTGACGCACAGGCATAGTCTTTTGACATGCCTTCGTCCGGAATCCAACGGCTGGAAACCCCAAAGGCAGAGTCGCCGATGCTTTCCAAATGGGGCATATCACCAACCCGAACCAAGGAGGTGCAGCCTACAAAAGCACTATCGCCAATACTTGTTACATTGCTCAAATGCTCCATGGATGTGAGCAACTCGCAATCTCTGAAAGCGTAAGCACCAATAGTGGTTACATTATCGGTGATATCAAGTGTTTCCAACGCATAGCATCTGGAGAATGCGTATGCGCCAATGCTCGTCACATTCTCCAAACCTTCTACGCTTTGCAGATTGAAACAGCTGGCAAATGCGCTATCCGGAATGGCAGAAATGTTCGTTAGACCGCTAATGGTGGTCATGGCGCAGGACTCGAAAGCACCGCTGCCGATGCTTGTTACGTTGCTTAAGCCCTCGATGCTTGCAAGAGAATTGCAACTGAAAAATGCTTCCGCCCCAATGTGGACGTCATTTCCTCCGATTTCAAGCGTATTCAACTGACAATCGTAGAAAGCCCATCTTCCAATCTTTTTAATATTGTCTAAGCTGCTGATTTCTTTGAGTGAAGTGCAATACCCAAAAGCCCAATCCCCAATTGTTGTGACATGCTGCAAACTTCCGATTTCTGCTAAAGACGCGCAGCTGAAAAAGGCTGAATCACCGATTTGTTCGACATTAGAAATGTCGCCAATACGCTTCAGTGAATCGCAATATTGTTCTGTTCCATCGTCCCAACTGATACTGTATGAAAAAGCAGAGTTGCCGATACTTTTCAGATGGGGCATATCACCGAGCTGCGTCAGTGATTTGCAGCCTGCAAAAGCAGATTCGCCAATGCTCGTCAAAGAAGTCAAATCCCCAACATCTTGCAGTGAAATGCAGTTATAGAACGTGAAGTCGCTGAGATTTGTCACATTCTCCAGCCCCTGCAACTTTACCAGCGCCGTGCATCCATCGAATGCGTGCGCGCCAATCTCTGTCACGCTGCTGGGAATCGTGATCTCTTTCAGGCTCGTGCAGCCCGAGAAGGCGTAATCCCCGATGGCAGTTACAGAATCAGGAATTTTCACGCTGACAAGGCTCGTGCTGTTTGCAAACGCATATTCATCAATGCGTTTTACGTTTGCGGAAATTTCGTAAGTCGCGACATTTCCGCCGCTTGGAGCGTCCGCGCTGTCCGCCAGTGCGGGTAGGACCAGACAGCTTCCGATCAGCAGACTGGTCAGCGTAATCGTCAAAAGTTTCTTGGATTTCATGCGTATCAACCCCTTTCTCGATTTCCAGCATACAGCAATTTCAAGAAAAAGTCAATAGCAGAATCAAGAAAATTAAGGGAAAATACAGAAACTAAATCGAATGCTATGTCATGCACCGTCAAATCAATAAGGTGCTAATGCTATATTCAGAAGAAATTGTCAAGAAACGATTACCAATCATGTTGACAAGCTGGGAAAACCTGCGTATAATAAATATGGAAAACTGGCAGTTTGCAACAGGGAAAAAGCGGATGGAGGAGAATTGCACATGAAACGTTGGAAGGTCACATTCGGACTGTTCTTGCTTCTTTTTGCGCTGGCAACGACAGTTGCTTGCGCAGAAACGCGCGAAGAGAAAGTGGATTTGGAAGGGAAGCGTGTTATTTTTGCCCAGCCGGGGGAAACAATTCACTTTACTTATGATGTTCCGGAAGGCTTCATTGTGGATAAAGAGGGATGGTCATGGTGTTTTGCCTATACGGATGGTCGTGGCTGTACTTACTATGATGGCGAATACGGTGATAGCTACTCGGAAAGCTATACCTATGAGCCAACGGGAACCCATGTCGAATTTGATGGAAAAGGTAGCATTACTCTTTCCAACAATGAAATGGTTCGTGTAGAACTACGCATAAAAAAACCGAATGTCGATTATTGGATTTACATGCACGCATATGTGCTTGTTGCTGACCCGGCAGAGTACTATACCTATGAGATTCAGAATGGGGAAGCGACGATTACAGGATATAATAAAGACCTTCTGCGCCGCAAAGTGCTTATTCCCCAGGAAATTGAAGGGTATCCGGTCACGACGATCGGCGACCGCGCGTTTTCTGATATGCCGTCGGGCATCGGCAAGGAATTTTACATTCCGGACAATGTAACCACCTTTGGTAAGGAAGCCTTTGCAGGCAGCGCCTATCTTGATGCGGTTCGGATGCCGCAGAAGCTGACGAAAATGGGCGAGGGCGTATTTGCGGCATGTTTACAAATGCACTTTTTGGAAATCCCTGATTCACTGACAGAAATTCCGGACGAAGCCTTTGTGAACTGCTGGGGCTATGGCGCTGGGAGAGGAGATTATAGTGTTGAGCAATGCATCGGCAAAAACGTGACCAAAATCGGTAAAAGCGCGTTCGCTGGATGCTGGAATATGGGGAGAGCTTGGGGAGATGCTCGTCTGCCTGAGAAACTCGAATCCATCGGGGAAGGCGCATTTCAGTATTGTTATAAAATTAAATCATTGGAAATTCCGGCTGGTGTGACAGTCATTCCGGACCGCACATTTCAGGGCTGCGAAAGACTGGAATCCATTCAGATTGATGGCGATATTACGATGATTGGTGCGGAAGCCTTTGACGGCTGTGTTGCGCTGACTTCGATGCCGCTGTCGAAGTCGCTGAACCTGATTGGCGCGGATGCATTCCGTGACTGCACGGCGCTGACGGATTTCCAGCTGGCAGAGGGAAACACGCATTTTCAGGTGCAGCAAGGTGCACTGATGACGGCGGATGGCACGCGGCTGCTGACTTATGCTGCCAGCGCACCGCAGCAAAGCTTTGTCATGCCGGAAACGCTGGCACAGATTGATGATGGCGCACTCAAAAACCTGCGCTATCTGGAAACGCTGACTTTCTCGCCGATTTTCAGCGATTATCAGGCAGGCATGTTTGAAAATGCAACGGGCTTGAAGACGGTGAATTTCGGCGAAGGTACGCTGACGGCGATTCCTGACCGATTCTTCAAGGGCTGCACGTCGCTTGTTTCGCCCAATGCGTTCACGGGCGTGAAATCTGTTGGTGAATCGGCATTTGAAGGCTGCACGGCGGTGCAATCGCTGTCGTTTGATGATTCGCTGTCGAACATCGGCACAAAGGTGTTCCAGAACTGCACGGCACTGGAAAGCGTGCATATTCCGGACAGCGTAACGAGCCTGAGTGCAGCGGCGTTCCGGAATGACGTTTCCTTGACGGAATTCCAGATGCCGGAGCGCCTCCATACCGTCTCCGCGTCGGCGTTCAGCGGCTGCACGTCGCTGAAAACGGTGACATGGAGCAAGTATCTGCAAACCATAGAAGCAAATGCGTTTGAAAATACGGCCCTGACGGAAATCATCTTCCCGGAGAGCCTGACCAGAATCGGCGCGTATGCGTTTGCGGGCATTGGCACGCTGGAAAGCATCGTCCTGCCGGAAAATTTGAATACGATTGGTTCGTCTGCTTTTTCTGGCACTGGGATTCAGACGCTGAAGCTGCCCAAGAGCGTCACGACGCTGGGCAACGGCGCATGGATGAACTGTGCCGCCCTGCGGGAAGTTCAGTGGGACGCCGCGTTGACGAAAATCCCGGCGAGCACGTTTGAGCACTGCACTGCGCTGACCCAAATCGAACTGACGGACGGCATTGTGGAAATTGGCGCAAGGGCATTCAGCGGCAATGAAAGCCTAACCAATGTGACTTTGCCGCGCACGGTGCGGCGAATTGAAAGTGCCGCTTTTGAGGGATGCAGTGCGCTGACGGACATCCTGCTCTGGCCGGACGTGGAGGAAATCGCGGAGGATGCTTTTGCGAACTGCGAGAATCTGACCATCCGCGGCTGGAAGGGGTCTGCCGCTGAAAAAGCAGCCACGTCACAGGGCGTGAATTTTGCCGCGGCGGATCAGGAAATTTCCTACACGCTCAATGCCGCGCAGGATGGCTATCTTGTCAGCGGCTGCGATGAAAACGCAGTGCTGCTGGTGCTTCCGGCTGTGCATAACGGGCTGCCCGTGGTCGGTACTGCGGAAAACGCCTTTGCAAACTGCAAGTACCTGCAAGAAGTGCGCGTGGAAGCGGAAAGTGTGTATTTGCAGGTTTGTGACGGCATCCTGATGGACGCGGCGGGCAAAACGCTGCTGCTCTATCCGGCACGGCGCGCAGGAGCGGATTTGGTGATTGACGAAAACGTGACCGCCATTGCGGACTATGCGTTTGCCTACTGCCAGAATCTGCGCAGCATCACCATTGGCACGCAGGTGGAGACGATTGGCGACCATGCGTTTGACGCGGTGAACGATGCCCTGTGCCTTGTGGTGCAGGATGGCAGCCCGGTGCAGCTGTGGGCGAGCGCACACGGGGTGCGCTATGCCAGTGAAAGCACATCGTTTACCTATCGCCTTGAAGGGGACAAAGCGTATATTACGGGCTATACGGGCACGCTGCCGGAGACGGTTGTTCCGGCAGTGATTGACGGATACCCTGTCTATGCGATTGAAAACCTCCGCAGCCCGATTCTGACGCACGTTGTTGTCAGCGAAGGGATTGAGGAGATTGGGGAATTTGCCTTCATGCACTATTTAAATCGCGATGAAGAGTACTATGTTAACAATCTGGTGAGTGTGAGTCTGCCGCAGAGCTTGAAGGTTATTTCTGACTGGGGATTTAGTGGACAGGAAAACTTACAAGAAATCACGTTTGGTGGTGTGGAGCAAATTGGCCGAGGCGCTTTTAGTGGCTGTTCCAAGCTGACACAAATTACATTGCCAGATACACTGACAACGATTGAGTGGAAAGCATTTGAATATTCCGGTCTAACGTCGCTGACGATACCGGTCAATGTCTCGTTTATTAGGGACACGTCCTTTATTGAAAACTGTTCGTCACTGACAACGCTTCGTGTGGCGGAAGGAAATCCTTACTACGAGATGGAAGATGGCATCCTATACCAAACCGCTTCCAAGTCTGTGTTTTATACAATGCCTAATATTGAAGGCGTAATCACAGTACGAGATGGAACAGAACGTATTGGCAATGATGCTTTCAGCGGAAGAAATATCACGGGCATACAGCTTCCGGATACGTTGATAGAGATTGGCGAGAAGGCGTTTGCAGACTGTGAAAAATTAACAGCAATTGAACTTCCTGAAGAACTGCAAACAATCAAATGGTATGCATTTGGTGGATGCACTAATTTGGAAAAAGTAACGCTGCCAGAAGGATTAACAACCTTAGGATCGGCTGCATTTGCACACTGCATGTCACTGACTGAAATGACGATTCCTAATGGCGTTACTGAACTTTCTGCGACTTTCGTGGATTGCGTTTCGCTGTCGAAACTTACGTTGCCTGATGACTTAAAGACAATGAAGAATGGCGTTATCGAGGGTTGTAATTCCTTGGAGACGCTGAACTTGCCTGCAACACTGCAAAGTATTAGTGGCACTTGGCCCGGTCATTTAAAAACTATTACAACTGCGCCTGCTTCTGTGCGTTATATGTCGGAAGATGGTATTTTGTATGACAAACAGGAAAATGGCATCTTATTCGTCAACGCCTCCATTACAGGTCATGTTACAGTTCGTGAAGGTATTGCAACGATTGGTGAAACAGCGTTTAGCGGTAGAAAAGGATTGACAAGCATAACGTTGCCAGAAAGCTGCATTAGTATTGGCGATGCTGCATTTAAGGACTGCACAGCGCTCAGCAGCGTTGAGTTTCCTGATAAGCTGGAAAGCATCGGCAAGGAAGCGTTCTGCAATACAGGATTGCAGTCAATAGAGTTTACTCAGCAAAAGCTGCAAATTGCATCTCGCACATTTGCTGATTGCGAAGCGCTTACAAATGTGGTACTGCCTGATGGAGTAGAATGTATTGAAGAGGAAACGTTTAAGAATTGCAGTGCATTGGTCAAAGTTGAATTGCCGGAAAGTTGCACGTCTATTGAAAAATCTGCTTTTGCAAACTGTACAGCACTGAACGATATAGAATTCCCGGAAAAATTGGAGTCAATCGGCTACCACGCATTCCGTAATACCGGCATTACATCGCTGAAACTTTCGCAGCCGGGGATTCACGTTGGAGGCTTTGCATTTGCATATTGCCATCAGCTGAAGTCTGTGGAAATCACATCGACGGACTTTGACTTGATGGAGTGGGCATTTGCAAGATGTGAAAATTTGGAGACAGTAATTCTGTCGCCGCAGGTTTTCCGCATGGAAGGCGGATGCTTCACGGAATGCACGTCCCTGACTACGGTCGTTTTGCCGAAGAACATTACGTTCGTGCATGGCTTTAAGGGCTGTACGTCCCTGAAAACTATTGAAATTCCGGACAGTGTGACGAGCATCGGCTATGAAGCATTTGCAAACTGCAAGTCGCTGGAAAGCATTCATCTGCCGGATGGGGTAACGAACATAGGAGACCTTGCGTTTGCACGCTGCTTTGCCTTGAAGGATGTTAACTTCCCGGCTGCGTTGACCACGATCGGAAAAGAAGCATTCCGAAGTGTTCCGATTGCTGAAGTTGTTATCCCGGCGAATGTGACCGAAATCGCGGACATGGCATTCTATTATAATGAAGAACTCCGTTCGCTGACGCTCCCCAATGGCTTGAAGAAGATTGGGGAGAGTGCCTTCTGGAACGCGAGCAAGCTCCAAACTGTGGAATTGCCTGAAAGCCTAACGGAAATTGGAGAAACAGCATTCCGTCAAAGCGGTTTGACCTCGATTACCATTCCCGGAGATGTAAAGCGTATTGGTACCGGGGCATTCGCTGCTTGCGAAAATCTGGAAAAGGTATCAGTTGCACCCGGTGTCGAAACGATTGGCAGTGAAGCGTTCACTGGCTGCACAAAGCTGACGGAAGCAACGCTTACCAGTTCTGTTACGACTATCGAAGGCGGCGCGTTCTACGGCTGCAAGGCGCTTCAAACCATTAGCGGCGGTGCGCTCATTCAGTTCATTGGCGAAAACGCCTTCATGAACTGCGAAAACCTTGAGGAACTCAATATTTCGCCGAATTTGACAGAAATTCAAGGCCATGCGTTTGATGGCTGCAAGACGCTGAAGCGCGTTTCGCCGTCGGCGGAGCAGAAGGGCGTTTCGCTGCCGCATGTGAAGTACATCGGCGAGCGGGCATTCAACGTCTGCAAAGCAATTCCGTCCTTCTCTCTGGGCGATTCGCTGGAAACGGTCGGGGATTATGCGTTTGCTTCCACGTCCGTTACGTCCATGTATTTCCCGGATACCGTGAAGCAAATCGGCATCAATCCGATGTGGATGAATTATGCCATTCTGTCCGTGCATTTGCCGAAATCACTGACGGAAATCCCGCAGGGGATGTTTGCGCAGGCCGCGCGGATGCAGACGCTTACCATCCCGCAGGGTGTGCGCAGCATTGGCACACAGGCATTCCACGGCAATGTTGCTTTGGCGGCTCTGAAACTGCCGGATGGCTTGGAGCGCATCGGCGCAAATGCATTTGGAAACGCGATGCTGCTGCTGGAAATTCCGGCATCGGTTACGGAAATTGCGGAGGATGCGTTCAGCGAAGCGGTTGTGGAATTCTACACGCCGTCGGGCAGCGCGGCGCATCAGTACGCGCTGGCGCATCAGATTCCTGTGCATTTGGATGAGTCAATTCCGGCAGAATACCTCGGCACGGCTGAACAGATGGCAGCAAAAATTGTCGCGCAGGTGATTACGGATGACATGACCGACTATCAGAAAGCAGAAGCGCTGGTAGACTGGATGCTCAGCGAAACGAAGCTGTCAGACATGCTGCCGCACACATATAGCGGCAAAATGGTGCTTGTCCAGCGTAAAGGTACGCGCTGGGGCTGGGCATTTGCATACAAAGCACTGCTGAACGCGGCAAATGTTACCAATGATATCTACTTCAGCGCGAAGGGCATTGTTGAGGGCGCGGGAATTGGGAATCAAACCTCAGTCTTTGTTTCGTATTTTGACGGCGATGCCGTGAATATGATTCAGATTGATGGGCAATGGTATTTCACGCATCCTGCCTTTGTGGAGCATTTCGGAAAGGCGAGATACTTCATGCTCAATCGAGAAACGTATCGCTTGTCGTTCGGGGATGATCCGAAAGTGAAAGACTGCGACAACTACGACCAGACCTTCCTCTATCAGGCGTACTCCAAGAATATTGAGGCGGAGGTTGTGGCGCAGGCATCTGCGTCCTTTACAGAGGGAAAGAAGCTGGTGTATGCGGAAGTTCAGCCGATTGAGGAGCTGATGGATGCGAGTTATGCGTATGTGCTGGATTTCGCGGGGCGGCACATGGATACGCTGGACTGGCAGAACGCACAGGGCGAATTTGAGCCGACTATCATTGGCACAAATAACGGCTATTGGCTCAGTGACGACCTGACGGGCGAGTATGCGCAAGTGACGGTGAATACGCAGACGCTCTATCCGTATGGCGCGGAAGTGCGGCTGGATGATCCGGAATACACGGCGATGCTGTGCGACTGGAATGTGGATGGCACGCTGACGCTGACGGAAGGCACCGAAGAAGCAAACGTGGCGCTGTTCACCATAGAAAGCCTGCAAATAAAAAGTCAAGCCCCAAATAGGACTTGCTGCAAGAAAATT
>ERZ824488.3625-NODE-3625-length-11337-cov-4.164687_pt1 | contig 11337 bp, 6 predicted proteins | sample MGYA00519936_ERZ824488 | MGnify/ENA primary metagenome ERZ824488 (study PRJEB31778, sample SAMEA3449153) | human gut metagenome | biome: human gut; feature: human-associated habitat; material: faeces | place: United Kingdom | collected 2010/2012 ... | reverse complement strand
CCTTCTGGTGCTAAAACTGCTCAGAGAAAATCCTCTCAGCTAGTCAAGAGCCAAAGGTTTTTACCGTGCTGTTGGGTCTTCTGGTGGCTGGCACCATGATTTCTGTGGACTGTTCGGATGCGGCGGTCAAGCGTAACCGCGTGCGTCCTCGTACGGTCAGCAAACCGGTGACGCAGCCTGCCCCGACGGCCACGCAACAGACCACTGCTGCCCCGGCAGCGGCGGCTACGACGACAGCTCCCAGGACGGCTACGTCCCCTGCGGCTACGGCCACCCAGCCCACCACGGCCCAGGGCATGCCCTATGGCCAGACGGCGGCACCCGGCCAGACCATGGCCGCGCCCCAGTCGCAGGGTAGCGGTATGGGCAGCGCCCTGCTGGGGGTGGGGGCCGGTCTTGCCGGCGGCTACCTGCTCAACAGCGCCCTGTCCGGCTCTGACGCCACCGCCGCCGCGCCCGCCGCTGGCGGGCAGGCCGCTGTGGCCTCTGCCCCTGCTGCGGCTGCGCCTGCCTCGCCTGTGGCGAATCTGCTGGGCTATGACACGGCCAACTACTGTACTCAGCTCTCGCAGGGCAATGCGGACATTATGCAGCAGTGTACTGCTGCTGAGACCGCAGCTACGGCGGCTTTCCGCCAGTGTGTGGCCATGTCCAGCGGCCTGAACGGTATCGGCAGTTATGATGCTCTGCTGCGCTGCCTGCGCGGTACGCCCGCTGCCCAATAGATCGGGCTTTCTGTAACCACAAGAAAACCGCCCCGTCTGATGTTTTCAGGTGGGGCGGTATCGTTTTTATGGAAATAGGTGGGAGGCTCTCCTTTTTTAGAAGACCAGTCGGGGCTCTGCCAGCATCCTGTCGATATCCGCGTATGGGATGGAATGCTTTTTTAGCAAGTTTTCGAGGATAGGGCGGTCCCACAAGATGACGCCCAGTGATTTTGCCCGTGAACGTACGTTTTCTTCTACACGTGGTGCATTAACGGCCAGAACAGCTTTATCGAACTGCTGGCTACGGCGCTGTGCGTATTCCGTGCAGGCACTATAGGGTTGACAGGCAGCATTGCTGTCCCCGAAAGGCCTCAGGGACGTCTTGCACTGGATGATAACATTGTGTCGTCCTTCAACGACGACATCAGCCCCATGGTCTCCTGTCTGGGGGGTAAGATAAACGGCCCCTCCCCATTCTTGTTGAGCAAGAAGAGCTGTGAGCGCTTCGAAATGTGCCCAGTCCAGTCCTTGTAACCATTCCGGCTGGAAGCGCGCTTCATGCAGCTCCGTCCCAAAGATGCCCTGAGTGTCGAAATCTTCACCGTGTACACAATCTTCCGCGACAACAGCATCCTTGAGATCTATCTTACGCTTGAGCAATGTGTTCAGATTGACATCAAAAGACACGTTCTCTGGGTGTTTCAAGATCGGGATATAGATATGTACGTCACGTGTAGCTCCCAGCCGGTAAACGCGATCCGTAGCCTGTGCTTCTTTGGCTGGATTCCAGTGCCGTTCGAGATGTATCACATTATTGGCCCCGACAACTGTCAGGCCCACACCTGCGGCCAGCGGGGACATACATATGATGTTGAAACCCTTCCAGTCTTCGAATTTTCGGATCAGTTCCATGCGGCTAGCGGTACCGCGACTGGAGTGCGTCGAAATAGAGCGGGTATCTCCATTGACGATAGAGATGGAAAGCCCATATAGCCTGCCGAGTGCGGAGGCTAAGAAACGCTGCAGTCCTTTGTTTATGACAAAAATAATGACTTTTTCCTGCCGTGTCTTGATCTCATCCAATATGTTGAGAAGCAGGACAAGTTTTGCGGACTGGCGTAGAACATCCTGTAACATACGCTGATCATCACAGAGCATCGGTTCTCCACCGTCTAGGAATGCAGGATGCAGAGAAATGGATTGCAGTTTGCGCAAGCTTAGTAAAATCGTCTGCTGGACACGCGCTATATCTCCGGATTTCCGTGCCGCGACAACCGTGGAGATGACCGCATTGTAGCTTTTCAGCTGTATTCCGTCCATAACAGCGCTGTACCTACTGTCCTCCATGCCGTCATGAATGATCTTACGAGGCAGGCCGGAAAGATTGTCTTCCTTGGTCCGGCGCAGCATGAAGGGGCCAACGGTCTGGCGCAGCTGCTTGCCGATGGCAACACGTATTTTATCCTTCGTTTCTCCATCCTGACTTTGCTTGATAGGCGTGACATATGTGCGCCGGAACTCCTGGAATGATCCTAGCAAGCCGGGTTTGACCGTATCATAAAGTGACCAGAAATCCGTCAAGGAATTTTCCACTGGTGTCCCGGTGACCGCAAGGCGGAAATCGGCCTTTAGGCCCTTGGCTGCCCGTGATTTAATGGTATTGGGATTCTTGATTTCCTGAGCCTCATCAAAAATCACGCAACCCCAGTCGACCAGACACAGGGAAAACTGGTAATCCCGCAACGTGTCGTAGTTGGTCAATATCAGACGTCCTGGCATATCCAGACGCTCTGTTCCAAAGTCCGGTCCGATTTTAAGGGAGTAACGGATGTGTCCTTCGGGAGGTAAGCCTTCCCCCTGCTGCAAGATGTTCTCACGGTGTCCATCCTCCTGGCGGAATTGCGGAAGCTGAGCACCGCTTTGCAGGATGACTATGTCCCGAAATGGAGAATTCTTGAATACATTATCCACTTCCTGATGCCAGTTCTCCAGCAGTACCACCGGCATCACCGCCAGCATGGGCTTTTCTTGTCCGCTATTCTGGGTCAGATGTCGGTATACATTCAGCGCGGCAAGCACCATAAAGGTCTTGCCCAAGCCCATATCATCCGCCAGCAGTCCGCCACAGAACAAATCCTTGCGTTGTTGTAGTGAAGGCTGCATCAGCCCTAAGAGCCATCGCGTACCTGTTTCTTGGTAATTATGGAAGGTGTACTTCAGCTCTTCCACGAACAGGTCCCCTGAGTATTGATGGACAGCATACCGTTCAGCTGGAACAGTTTCAGGTATCTCCTCATCATGCAAGTCAATCTTGACGGTGACTTGGAGTGTACCTTGCTCCTCAGATACCTTGTTGTCTGTCAAATGTTCAGTATGTTCTAGTTTTGTCTGCAGGTCATTGCGCAGTTTCTCCACGGTTTGTCGTATCTCTTGGGCAGTCTCGGGGAGGAGGATACTCTTTCCCTTAAACTGGATAATATCTTTTCCATGAGCTACGGCGTCTTCTACAAGTTCGTGCAGTTGAGAGAATGCCGTTTCATCATCTATGATGGCTAGGCAACTTTCCAGAAAAAGGATGTCAGGCTCTTGCTGACCGTTTTCATCGAACCAAGATAGACTGTCGTTCTCTGTTTGACCGAAATAGGCTTTCTGAAAAATTTCCATTCCGTGTACACGGAGTGAGAAGCCCGTATCCAGATCGATTAGTGAGGCATCCAGATAAGCTCCCGGCGTCTTGAAAAACTGCCGCTTTTCCCGAGCGGAGATACGCCGGGAGGATAGGATCTCGTGGGCGGCCTGTAAACGTCGCTCGTCCAGCAGGACAAGCTGTTTTCCCACACGAAGAACCGCACCGCCTTTGCGGCCTTCGATCTGCCCCAGCCGAGCTTCCACAGCATCCGGGGAAAGATTTGCGCCAAAATCAGGGACAAGGCGAAGGCTACCATCCGCATTCTCTATGGCGGTGACCCCGACGCGTTGTGCCATCTCAACCGGCATGTCCGAAAAATGGCGCATGTCAATATTAGCCCCCTGTCGGCAGGCTTGTTGTACGGCATGGACGGCACGCAGATTGGCGATTTCACCGCGTTCGTCCGAAGAAAGGGCCGTATGTTCGGCGACCGCATACAAGGCCAGCCATTGTGCAGCATCGGGCAGGTAGCGGATCCCTTCCACCACTAGGAAAGGGCCTTCCAAAGCAGCGGCAAAAGATCGTCTACCCTTGGCGGACAATGGGCGCAGGCAGAGGGCGAAGTCTGGACGGTGCGTTGTACTGTGTATCTCCAGCTCAAAATGACCGGGCCAGGGATCAGGCAGGCCGAGAATCTGGCGGGATATGGGATCGAGACGGCATACGACATCACTGTCCACGTGGATGTTATGCCCGCTCTGTTGCGCTTCCCCGGCCTCCAGCAGCTGTTGCAGGACGAGGTATTGATAGGTCGCCAGACCTTCCTGAAAGCGTTCCTTCTTCCAGCTGGCGGGAAAGCGGAAGCGCAGGCCAAAACCGGTATTTTCCCAGTGAAAGCCGTTTTCCTTGTCGTGCTTTCTCCACGAGAACAATCGTTTTAGGATACTCATCGGTAGTTCCTGTAGAAACTTTCTTTAGGTGTCACTTCGCTTTCGAGTAGGGAGATACCGAGCTTGCGCAGATGAGCTACAGCATCTCGCTGCCAGTGGCCAAGGTGGACTTTTTCAAAATATCCCCCCTCTCCAAATGCTTTTTCATACTGTGATTTGAGCCCAGTTTTGAAGTCACTCTGTTCTGTACTCAACCTATATCCAGATAATGCCGAATTTTGAGGTATTTTAGATAGTATTTTTAACTTAAAATTATGTGTACCTTCAATGATATGAGCTTTCCCCAAATTCAAATAGAATACAGCAGGGTCTTTTGATTGGCTTCCCAAGATGGGAATAGAGTGAGGGCGATATTGACCGCGACATGTCCTTGTTAGATAGCTCTTTGCATCCGTTCCCAGAAAGAGTCGTGTCCCTCGCACAAGTTTCTTTTGGAATATGCCCCGCAAGAAGCATGCTCTGTCAGGATACATGCGTTGCAGGGCCGCTCCCCCCTCTCGCTGTGCATATTCCTGCCAGATACGCAGAAACAGCTCCATGTCCACTTCGGCTAGCCATTCGCACATGGTCTCGGCGTAAGAGGCATCGATATGTGCCCACCAGTCCATATAGGAGCGGCTTGTTTTGGGGACACGGGGATCGCCCGCGATAGTCAACAGTGTATCGCGCCACGATTCGGAAGGACTACAATGAGCGTTGCGTAAAGTATCGATAAGGATAACTAGAACTTCATGCCCCAGGCGTTTACTGCCGGAAAGTCGGCTTTCATGGACTTGGGACATCTGTAATTCTGCAAGCAGGTCGCTTTGCTCATTGGCGTGTAGTTTGCGCAGGCGGGACAGATAATACACATGTTGGCTGGCTTCGAAAAAGCGGGAATCTGTCAGAGGAATGCCGTGGGCTTTGGCTTCATCGGCTAGGACCGCGTCATGCGCTTCCGTCAGCCTGGCCAATTGCGCATGCCCTTCTGCCTGAAGAAAGAGTTTTTCCTGAGCCTTGAATTTGTCCAAGCCGAACAAGAGTTCCCGCATCTGGTATAGGGAAAACTGGTGTCGCAACACCCGGCAGAGCGCTGACAGATGCGGCAAGGTGTCGTAGCGGCTGAAAAAGAACTGGCACAACTCACGCAAAGCCAGGCGCCCCAACCGTCTCCTCCGGGAAGTGCAGGCGAGCTTGTCCAGATGATCCAGTAATTCCGGTGTGCAGGGGATATCTACAGTCGGATGTCCTTTCTGCCACAGGTCTATCAGAGGCCGGATAAAACTGGCACCCTGCATGACACTGATCATGCGATGCACATCAGGGGCCGTACGCAGCAGGGCGTCTCGCCGGGTCTTGAATCCCTGTCCCCGGGTTCCCAGTCTCTTACACATTTTTTCGCACTTTGCAGCAAGCTCTTCATAAAACTGACTTTCATCAGGCGGAGGGCTGCTGGTCTGCGCCACGGGAAAGATATCCCGTAAGGACAATTCTCCCAGTGATTTTCTTCCATCGAACGACACGGATTACTTCCCCTTCAGCGGACTGACGACATCTTCCATCTCCATGATGGAGGGCTGACGCGTGGTAAAGCGAATGTCGATGCGGCGATTGCTGCGCATGGCCTCTTCTGTACCTTCTATCTCGGCGACACGTCGTGTGGCCGCATAGCCGCTGACGGAAAAGAGATGTTTGCCTTCCCGGTTGCGCAGTTGTGCCAGTAAGGGGCCGTATTCCGTCTGGCCGATCCAGAATTGCCAGAGGGAAATGGCCCGAAGTGCAGAAAGCTCCCAATTCCCCATACGGTAATTGGGAGCCTTGCGGCTGTCGGAATGGCCTTCCACGAAAACGGTCTCCAGATAGCCCCAGCGGTCTTCACGAGTGATGGCAGTGTACAGGGCACGTCCGATTAGCTCCGCTGTTCCGCGCAAGTCTTCCGTGATTTCGAAACTGCCTGTTCTAAAATGGAAGCTGTTTTCCGGGATGCGCAGGATTGTGTCGTTGTCAGAGATCAGAACTTCGATTCCCTGTGCCTTCAGTTCCGCAAAGATGTCCTGTAGGATTTCGGAACGGACCTTACTGGCGTTTTTCAGCTCATCGATATTGGCGGCCACCTGTTCTTCCATTTGCGAGAGCTTGAGTAGCAGGGCCGTGCAGACGAGGATAAAGATAATAAGCATCCCTGACATCATATCAGAGAAGGACATCCAGTACGGGTTGTCCGCCTGTTGGGGGATTCGGGGAGTACGTTTGGCGAAAAACATCGCGGCTTACCTTTAGCGTCTGGGCTGGTTATCCATAGCATCTACAACTTCCGCCATAGCTTCCGCGGTGCTTTGCATCTTATCGCAGAAATTTCTGGTCTGTGTGTTCCAGGCATTCATGCGTTCGTCGAGCTGTGCCTTGGTTAGCTTGGCATACTCTGACAGCAATTCTCCCATTTTCTTGTTGAGATCTTCCACCTGCTGTTGCATTTCCTGGCCGAGCTCGGCAAGGTATTGACGATTCTGCTGTTGCATCGACCCCATATGATCGCGCAGGGCCCGCTGGAGTGCCTCATAGTGGGCGGAGAGCTGGGTATAGGCTTCCCGGGCCGTAGAGACAGAGGATGACAGGGAGCTGGTTGCATTTTCCAGACCAGTCCGCAGGGGCGCCATCCCGGTAATAATGTGTTTCAGTTCTAGAGCTACGGCGTTTTCCTGCCTTCCAACTTCCTGGACCACGGCCACGGCCCGCTCCGTGCTTTGCGCACTGCGGTCGATACTGTTCCTGATCTGTTCGCCAAAGGAATGCAGGCGGGTACTTGCTGTTTGCAGGGAATCTCCGGCACTGGACATGGCCGTGGTGATATTTTTGAGCAGGGCATCCTCCTCGCCGATGCGACGTTGCAGATTTTCGCCCTGCTTCAGGAGGCTCTTTGTTGCCGAGACGTGGGCCGTAATGGCGTTTCCCATATTTGCCAGGGTCTGGGATTGCTGATCAAAGGCCTGCTGCATCTGTTTTTCCAGGACCTTGCTGCGGTCGTCTTGCGCGGAGGAAACCTGCTGCTGGTGCTGGCCTAACTGTTCGAAAAAGTCTTTCATGGTCACGGACATTTCTTGCAGACTGCCGTGGATATTTTCGGACACCTTGCCCATATCACCTGTCTGACGGGACAATTCCTGCTGCATCCCGTTACGGAAATGATCCACCACAGCCAGCATGCCTTCGCTGGCTTTGTCCATATTACGGCCCTGAACTTCGTTCATCTGGTGGAAAGCCGTATGGAGCTGTTCCATCTGGGCCTGCTGGAGTTCACCCATCTGCTCAAAAAAGCCTTTCATGGACGTAGACATTTCACGTAAGCTGGCATGGATATCGTCGGAGACCTTGCCCATATCCGCAGCCTGACGGCTGAGTTCTTCCCGGACACCGTCGCGGAACGTGGCCAAGACTTCCAGCATGTCTGTACTGGCCTTGCTCATGTTCCGTCCCTGTTCTTCGTTCATCTGGCGGAATGCCGTATCCAGACGTTCCATTTGATTCTGTTGACGCTGTTCAAAAGCCTGCTGTTGTTCCTGTAGAGAGCGCACGAGACCAGTCATGGACTCAGCAAATGTTGACATCGTTTGCTGCATTTCCTGGGTCGCTTCCCGCATAGCTTCTTTCTGACTGTTTCCGGCCTCCCCCATGCGTCCAGTGAATTCCGTCAGCAGGTGGCTAAGGGCTTCTTCCGAGCCCTGGGCCTGGCGGGTGGCCAGATCCTGAGAGGCAGCCGACATCCTATCTATGGAGGGGATCAGAGTTGTTTGTAAGGTCTCGGTCAGGCTGGCGCTGATGGCCTGGGAGATACGGTTACTGGCCTCAGATATACTACCTGCCAGACTATTCAGCATGTTCTCTGAGAATGAATCCAGAGAGCGCTGCATGTTCTCACCGATTTGCTCAGCAAGTCCTGCCAGATGGGTCACCGTCTCCCTTGAACTATCCCTTGTATCGCGCATGATTTCCGGGAGAGGGAAGGGGGGGGAATAGCTGAAGGAGTAATCCCTGGAGGGAGAGGAGGCGTCGGGAGACTCCTGATGAACAGATTTTTTCCAGCACTGTCAGTGCGAGACTCAGCGAGACGCCCCAAACAGAAGTCTCAAAGGCCACGGAGGCCCCCTGTGCTACCTGTCGGATTTCGGCCTGCAAGTGTTCCATGTTGCCGTCTAGCTGCAGACCACTAAGGCCGAGCAGCAGGCCGGCGAAGGTGCCCAGGACACCCAGGCCGGTAAGGATGGCCGCACCGGCTGGAATCAGACGCGAGCGCAACAAAGGCGGTTCCCACAGAGCATGGCTGACTGCTTCTACATCTTGAGTAGCGTACAGAACACCATTATCTTCTCGCAATATTTCAGAGAAATTTTTGATCGTAGGAGAGAGTTCTATAAGAGCTTTTCGTTGATCTGCAGGAAAGTGCGTTTCCTGGATAGGGTCGCCGCTTACGTTGGTAGTGGAGACAAGCTCTTCTATTTTCTTTTTTGTTCGCCAAAGGCTGATCCATCTCCAAGACGCATTACACACAAGGAGCAAAATAAGGAATAAAGCTGTACAAAGAATGATTTGCTTAAATAATTCAGTAACATCATCCGGCGTCATGCCGGAAAAAAAGGGGATGATGATCTCTGCAAGCCTATTGGCAAATTTAGAAAGCCAAGAAAGAAAAATGTCCATATATCCTCCAGAATCACTATGTCTTTCGAGAAAAGACAATCGTGGCTTCATTCATGACAAGCATATCAGCTGAAATGGCACAAAAAATAGAATAATAGAAACAGCATATGTAAACAAGCAGAGAAATAACGTTCGAAATTATAGAATATTATCACTCCAGAATACGGAATTTTGCTGGAGAATAGCCCAGAACCTAGGCTAAATTCTTATGAATAATAGCCGTGTGTCTGTAGGGTCGTGCTTAGTCGAAGGACATCTTCTCGGCAGGACGAGTTAGGACAAAGAGCGTCCCCGGCGTACGTTTCAAAAAAAAATCGTTTTCTTTCCCCAAGATTGTTGACAAGCGATCCGCATTTCTATAAGAACACCCTCACGACGCGCTCGTAGCTCAGCTGGATAGAGCAACAGGCTACGAACCTGTAGGCCAGGAGTTCGAATCTCTTCGGGCGCACCACAACAAAAACAAGCGGTTAGCTGTAAAAGGCTGGCCGCTTTTTTTGTATCTGCTTTCCGGCAGCGAGAGGATGTGAAAAGTTTGGGAGCTCCGTTTCGTCGGCATGTCGTCGGTGATGTTCCCCTGTTGAAGGTTCGTGGAGCATCCCTGAGCTGTTTGAGGTAAGAAGAGAGGTCTCTTTCGCGTCTCGCCCCAAGAGCCTTTTCAGGCGCGGGATACGGGAATCTTGGGAACGGAGGATATTTTTTAGGGATCGGCCGAGGCAGCCGATCATCCCGGAAATGGCATGCGGCGAGCAGGAAAGAGTCGTCCTGCTACCGTACCGTTCGGGAGTTAGAATACTATTGCTCCGACATCTTGGTAGGCAGCCGCCAGATAACAAAAAAAGGCCCCGCCGGAAGCGGGGCCTTTTCTATTCAGTCGGAAGCGGGGGCTTCGCGGCGGCTTAGTACATGCCGCCCATGCCGCCCATGCCACCCATGCCGTCAGGCATGGCAGGAGCGTCCTTCTTGGGTTCGGGCTTTTCGGAGATGGCGCATTCGGTGGTCAGCAGCAGGGAGGCCACGGAAGCGGCGTTCAGCAGGGCGGTACGGGTCACCTTCTTGGGGTCGATGACGCCGGCCTTGATGAGGTCTTCGTATTCGCCGGTAGCGGCGTTGAAGCCGAAGCCGTCCTTGCCCTGGCGGACCTTTTCCACAACGATGGAGCCTTCAAAGCCGGCGTTGTGGGCGATCTGGCGCAGAGGAGCTTCGATGGCGTTGCGGATGATGTTCACGCCGGCCAGTTCGTCGTCGTCAGCGGGCTTGATGCTGTCGAGCACCTTGGACACGCGGATCAGAGCGGTACCGCCGCCAGGCACGATGCCTTCTTCCACGGCAGCGCGGGTAGCGTTCAGGGCGTCTTCCACGCGGTCCTTCTTTTCCTTCATTTCCACTTCGGTAGCGGCACCCACATGGACCACGGCCACGCCGCCCACCAGCTTGGCCAGGCGTTCCTGCAGCTTTTCGCGGTCGTAATCGGAGGTGGATTCTTCCACCTGGGCGCGGATCTGCTTCACGCGGGCCTTGATTTCGTCGGCCTTGCCGGCGCCGTCAACGATGGTGGTGTCTTCCTTCTTGACCACCACGCGCTTGGCGGTACCCAGGTCGTTGAGGGTCATGTTTTCCAGCTTGGTGCCGGTGTCGTCAGAAGCCACCTGGCCGCCGGTCAGGATGGCGATATCCTGCAGCATGGCCTTGCGGCGATCGCCGAAGCCGGGCGCTTTGACGGCAACGCAGGTGAACACGCCGCGCAGCTTGTTGAGCACGAGGGTCGCCAGCGCTTCGCCTTCGACGTCCTCAGCGATGATGAGCAGCTTCTTGCCCTGCTGAGCCACGGGCTCGAGGATGGAGATGATCTCCTGGATGTTGGAAATCTTCTTATCGGTGATCAGGATCAGCGGATCGTCCAGAACCGCTTCCATCTTGTCGTTGTCGGTTACCATGTAGGCGGAGGCGTAGCCGCGGTCAAACTGCATGCCCTCGACGACGTCCAGCTCGGTCTTCATGGTCTTGCTCTCTTCAACGGTGATAACGCCGTCCTTGCCGACCTTTTCCATGGCGTCCGCGACCAGCTGGCCGATCTTCTCGTCACCGGAGGAGATGGCGGCAACCTGCGCGATGGCCTGACGGGACTCGATGGGCTTGGAGATCTCAGACAGCTTTTCGACGACGACGTCGGTCGCGCCCAGGATGCCCTTCTTCAGAACCATGGGGTTCGCACCGGCGGCCACGTTCTTGAGGCCTTCCTTGATCAGCTTCTGCGCGAGCAGGGTGGCGGTGGTGGTGCCGTCGCCGGCGATGTCGTTGGTCTTGGTGGCGACTTCCTTCACGAGCTGTGCGCCCATGTTCTCAAAGGGGTCTTCCAGCTCGATGTCCTTGGCGA
>ERZ824488.3623-NODE-3623-length-11341-cov-2.591972_pt1 | contig 11341 bp, 7 predicted proteins | sample MGYA00519936_ERZ824488 | MGnify/ENA primary metagenome ERZ824488 (study PRJEB31778, sample SAMEA3449153) | human gut metagenome | biome: human gut; feature: human-associated habitat; material: faeces | place: United Kingdom | collected 2010/2012 ... | reverse complement strand
TGCGGGCGGAGACTGCACCGATCCCAGGGATCCGCATCAAGGTATCATAAGAAGCCCGGTTGACTTCCACAGGAAACTGATCCAGGTTTCGCAGTGCCCATGTGACTTTAGGATCAAGATCGGGATCCAGGTTCTGCGATTTCTCCGTAAACAATTCTTTTACAGAAAATCCATAGAACCGCAGGAGCCAGTCGGCCTGATAGATCCGATGTTCCCGGGCCAGCGGCGGCGCCGTCTTCCTGGTCGGGAGCATGGGAGAATCCACCACCGGCACATAAGCAGAATAATACACTCGCTTCATTTTAAATGTCCGGTAGAGACTTTCGCTGGTGTTAAGGATGCTCTGGTCAGTCTCGCCTCCCGCACCGATGATCATCTGAGTGGTCTGCCCTGCCGGAGCGAAATCTTCACCCTGCCTGCGGCGGTTACGGGAAAGTGGCCGCGCAGAAGACACTGCGGTAATAGAGTCTTGTGTATCGCTGTCTGCCCAAGAACTACCTGCCTTGTCTTTCTCTTCGATCTCCCGTGAAAACCCCTTTAAATAATGCTCCGGCGCATTGACGGCGATGCCGCGAAACATATTGCCGGGACCTTTGAGAGAGTTCCTCTCGATAAGAGAATTAGTGATCTGACGCATGGGCGTAAAGATCTCCTTCGGTTTCTTCTGAGGCGCAAAAGCCTGCAAACTCCTGGCCGTGGGCATCTCGATGTTGACGCTGAGGCGATCGGCAACCAGTCCGATCTCATGGCGCAGTCCCTGCGACACGCCAGGGATGATCTTTGCATGAATATAACCACTGAAACCGTATTTGTACCGCAAAAGCTGCAAAGACTCTAAAATCCGCTCTGCCGTGTGATCCGGGGATACTTCTACCGCCGAACTGAGAAACAATCCTTCTATATAATTGCGCCTGTAGAACTCTATGGTCAGTCGTGCCAGTTCGTCCGGCTCGAAAGACGCCCGCGGGAAATCATTGCTGCGCCGATTGACACAGTATTCGCAGTTATAGACACACTTATTGGAAAACAATACCTTCAGCAGGGAAATGCACCTGCCATCCGCACTCCAGGAATGGCAGATCCCCGCCGTATGAGCGTTGCCGATATTTCCTGTATTCTTCCTGTGGGATCCACTGCTGGAACAGGACACGTCGTACTTGGCACTGTCTGCCAGTATCTGAAGTTTTTCCATAAGAGTCTGCATTTTCATCCCCTCCATTCAAAAGCCGCTTCACTAGGTCTCCGGCCCCGCTTACTGTGAAACTATTATATCACTTTGCGAACGCACGTTCAAGAACAAATGTTTCGCCTTTAGTTTCTGTGGCATCCCCGAATCGATTTTCAGATATTAGTTGACGCTAACTCCCGGGCATGTTATGCTGATGTTATTTACGACTAACTTAGTTAGTTTTCATTAACTTTTGTAGAACCATTTCACAGAGAGGAGATTAATGTTGAAAAAAAGGAAACACAAATTTATGGCGTTCCTGCTGTCAGCCATGATGCTGATCACAGGGACCGCAATGGGGGCAGCTCCTGCTGCCGCAGCGGAAAAATCACCGCCGGACAAGGTCGCCAGCTGTACAACAGCAGGCATCAGCAAAGGATTTGCGATCACATTTAATACAAGTGATGAGGACTGGTTTCAGGCGATTTCTTCCGTTCAGACCGCCGGCACCTCATATAAAAAAGCAAGCGGCTTTTGGGATTTTGAGGACACCGGTTCCAGCTACCGTTTACTGCCGACTGACAAGCAGATCCTTATCGGGGAAGGCTTCACCGATACTACAGCTACCTGCGTCATCTCTGCAGACGGCTACAAAGATCTGACGCTGACGCTGAACAAGTCAGGCCATACAGCGACGGTCGTGACCGCCGAAACTGCACAGACATACAAGATCACAACGGCAGCCACAACACACGGCACCGTAACTGTCGACCAGACATCCGCCAAAAAAGGGGACACGGTCACGATCACAGCAGTACCGGATACCGGCTACATGCTGAAGTCGCTCACAGCTACGGACAGCAGCGGAAAAAATATTTCCATCAAGGATTCCAAGTTTCAGATGCCGGCTTCCGACGTGACGATAAATGCTGTATTTGAAAAAAAGGCTGCCGATGCAGAAAAAGAGATCTCGATCGGTGATATCTCAGTCACGAAAGACTCTTTCAACGGTTTATGGCAGTTCCGCTTTCAGGATCCCGACTATTTAAATTCTGTCAAGCAGATCTCCGTCAACGATACTGCCTGGGAGCCTTACAGCTTCACCCCGTCCATGGGCGGAAAATATCGCATCAGAGACAATGCCCTGGAATTTGCACAGAAAAGTTACAGTCAGGCTGCCGCATTAAAAAACGGAGATGTGATCACCATCACGGCCAGCGGCTACAAAACACTGACCTTTAAGGTCTCCATCAAAGATGACAAGCTCACCGTCTCCTCCGAGTCAACTCCCGGAGATGACATGCAGCTCCACGTTCGCCTTGTCGGCAGTTTTGAATCGGCACTGGTGAACCAGAAAGGCTATGACGCCATCAGCGGGGCGTCCACCAATGTGACACAGAATAAGAACAGCGATGCCAGCGTGGAAGTCGCCTTGGTAAAGAAAGGCCAGGATCCACAGAGCAGCGACTGGAAGCTTTTGAGTGAAAGCGATATCCGCGTGATTTCTAAAGGTTCCTCGGTCAATATCGCAAACCGCACAGATCCTGCAAAGGGCAATGATTCAGGGATGGCTGGCGTGTACTCCGTCCACGACGGTTCGATCACATTAGCAGGCACTCCTGCAAAGCCCGGGATCTACGATATCAGTGTAACGATCACCGACGAGCTGGGACGGACGGCAACGAGCAATACCCTGCCGTTCCGCATTTACAGCGGGGAGGAAACTTTGCAGGATCAGCTGACGCTTGCCAACTGTACGAAAACAGCAGACGGAAAATATATGTATGATATGGAGCCATGGGCCATCAAAAATTTCACTCTGCCTTCCGGGGATCAGACGGTAGTAGTTCCGGCGGATGTAAAAGCGTGGTACGGCTCGCACACCAGCGGAACTTACGGCAAACTGGGATATGCTGTGCCGGAGGGCACTTTGCAGCCGCAAACACTGATCCTGCCAAAAGGATGCGATCTGACGCTGGTCAATATGGACATGTTAAGCAGCGTGAAAATCGTTGTACAGGATGGTGCAAAGCTGACCCTTCGGGATTCGGTGATCCAGGGGGCTGTTGAAGTAGAAAGCGGCGGGACGTTCTCCATGAACTACAATGATTACGGCGGCGGCGAATTCCTCAACGGTGCGTCTATCAACGGCAAACTGATTTTAAAGGACGGATCGACGCTGGAGAATGCAAAGATCTATTCCAACACCAATAATATCGCCAATGGATCGGAAGCACGTCGCAACACGGATCCGGTGGTTGTGATCAACGGCAATGTGAAGCTGAAGGGCAAAGTGTTCCTGAGAGGCGACGAGGCTCCGACAGGGACAGATCCTGCGACAGGAAAGAGCTACACCGGCCAGGCCGGTCTTCAGGTCAACGGCACTTTGACACTTGAAAAAGATGCTGTGCTTGCGGTCTTCGGAGGCGGCAAGGACGCGACTACATCCAACGGCGGCACGGCGATCCGTCTTAACGGCGGCACGATCACAGGCGAAGGCAAATTGATCGCTGTCGGCGGAGACGGTCATTTCGGAGAAGGCGGCAATGCTGTATCAGGAAACGGCACGATTTCAGTGGCAAACGCTTATCTGGAAGGCGGTGCATCGGTTTCCAAGTCCGGAACTGCAGGCAAAGCTCTTGGCGATCAGGTGAAACTTTCGGGCAATACTAATCGGAAACTGATCGATGGAAAAACAGGCAGCGCGATCGACTACGACCACGACACTTACTGGAGAGACATTCTGACATTGCCGGATCTTTCTTTATATACGGTGGAGAAAAATGCACCGGGCGAAGGATCGACGGATCAGGAGAAACCGGACGTCGATCAGGAAAAGCCGGGCGGCTCTGGGGACAACGGCTCCGGGGATAATGGCTCGGCAGACAACGGTTCCAATGGAACTGCCGGATCTAATGGCTCTGCTGGAACTGCCAGGAATGGTAGCAGACAGACCGGCGATAACTCTGCTGGAACTGCCGGGAATGGCAGCAGCCAGACCGGCGATGCTTCCACTCCGCTCCTATGGGCAGCCATCATGCTGACGGCACTGGCCCTGATGGGAACGACGGTGCTGTGGCGCAGGAAACAGAATGCGGGGAGATAAATCCAACTGGAAAATCGCAACAATTACAACATGAAGATAAATTTTTCAAGGTTTGATGTTGTCGGCAATGCATGTCAAAAGGATCCTGCAACATGAAAGTATAATTTTCTATATTTCGTGTTGTATTTAACCAGGGATATCTAACTAGCGCAACATGAACCCCGCCATCCTCATGGTTCATGTTGCGCCTGGCCTGAAATTCACCCGAATTACAACATCAGATGACAATCAACTGCCATTGATGTTGTCCGCGTTGCTAAAATCCGTCTCTTGCCAGCAGTCTTCCCTTTTGCTATAATAACGGGACTTACGAAAATGTTTTGAGCGAAAGGAATCTATCATGAATCGAGAGGAAACTTTAAAAAAATTCAATACATATAGTTCGCTGTTTTTAGTGCTGGGGGTTTTGGATCTGGTATTGATCTGGCTGAGTTTTGGCAACAAAGATATGATCGCGCTGCTCCACGGCGGCGGTTCAGCTGCGGCTTCAGCCCTGAGGATTTTATTCCTGGTGACTGTAGTTCTTGGCGTCATTCTGGCAGTGCTGAAATTTTATGTTGGGATCCAGGGATTACGACAGGTCAATGCAAGGGGCGGCCTTCATCTGAAGGTCGCCCGGGGTACGATGATCCTGTCGATGATCTCCCTGGTGTTATCCCTGCTTATGATACTCAAGGGCGGCGGAGATGCCTCCGACGCCCTGCTGGATCTGGTTGCTGTGATTTTTCTGGCACAGTATGTAAAGTTCGGGAAGACACTGATGACAATGAAATAGCGACCGGGTTTCACAATCAAACCGATTTAAGAGACAGTTTTGAGGATCACATCACACCTCATTTCAGCTGTCTCTTTTTTGTTGCTCTTAAACAAACTTTAATGACTTCCCGTCTTTAAAGTTAAAACTATTTTTTTCATAATAGTGGTATCACATAAAGGAGATCATCCATGAAAAACATTTTAGAATATCTCGAACACACTGCAGAAAACCACCCCGACAAGATCGGTTTTACCGATGAGCAGCGGGATGTTACCTTTTCTGAACTGATGCAAAACGCGCAGCGGATCGCCGGCTCCCTCGCCAGGATCGGCTGCAGGAAACCGGTCGCCGTCCTTATCGACCGAAATGTACGCTGCATCGAAGCTATGTTTGCAGCGGTCTATGCAGGCAACTTCTATGTTGTGATCGACGTCCATTCCCCAGAGACGCGGATCCACTCCATATTAGAAACCCTGCATCCCGCTGCCATCATAACAGACAACGAGTGGCTGCCTCTGGCAAAAAAACTGGCCGGAGCATCCTTTGCAGAAATGATCATATTATATGAAGACGCTGTGCTCCGGGAGATCAACCGAGATCACCTGATGCGTATCCGCGGGCAAATGATCGACACCGATCCGCTTTACGTGCTGTTCACCAGCGGATCGTCAGGGATGCCAAAAGGCACAGTTCTCTCCCACCGGAGCGTCATCAGTTATACAACCTGGGTCAGTGAGCAGTTTGAGTTCGGCGCTGATACGGTTTTCGGATCCCAGACCCCACTTTATTTCTCCATGTCGGTAACGGATCTGTTTTCGACCATAAAGTGCGGAAGTACGTACCATATGATCCCAAAGACGTATTTTACCTTCCCGATAAAGCTGGTGGAATTTCTCAACGAGCGAAAGATCAATACCATCTACTGGGTGCCGTCGGCGCTGGCCATCGTATCCAACTGGAACGTATTCGATTTTGCCAGGCCGGAGCATTTGCAGAAAATCCTCTTTGCAGGAGAAGTGATGCCGGTGAAGCACCTCAACTACTTGCGAAGATACCTGCCGGACTGTCTGTACGCCAACCTGTTCGGGCCGACAGAGACGACGGACATCTGCAGTTTCTACGTGGTGGATCGAGACTTTGCAGACAGTGACAGCCTGCCAATCGGACGAGCGTGCGATAACTGCGATACCTTTCTGCTGACGGAAGAAGGGACCCGGGCGAGCCGGGCAGGAGAAGAAGGCGAGATCGTAGTGCGGGGATCGTTCCTGGCAGACGGATACTACAACGAGCCGGAAAAGACAGCAGCGGCCTTCACGCAAAATCCGCTGAACACCGCCTTCCCGGAACGGATATACCGGACAGGAGATCTGGCCAGACTCAACGAAAAAGGGGAATTTATATATATCAGCCGCAAAGATTTTCAGATCAAACGGATGGGATACCGGATCGAGCTTGGAGAAATCGAAGCCGCCGCCGGCTCCATCGAAAAAGTAAAATCTGCCGCCGCTCTATATGATGCGGATACCGGCAGGATTCTGGTGATCTACGAGGGGAGCATCAAGGATACGGACGAAGTTTTGCAGCAAACAGCTGACAAAGTGCCGCCATACATGCGCCCCGACGAGGTGATCCGCATCAAACAAATGCCGTACAACGCCAACGGCAAGATCGATCGTCAGCGGCTGCTGAAAGAATACTGCGGTGCATAGCAGGATCCCTGCGCCGGGGGCTTTGCAGAACGCCTGGCGACCCGCACCGAGAGTTTTGCAGAACGCCTGGCGACCCGCACCGCTTCTATATATGCAACAAGAAAAGGAGAGTAAACAATGGAAGAATTATTACAGATTTTAAGAAAAGTAAAACCGGGAGTTGATTTTGAGGGCAAGACCGACTTGTTCGAATCGGGGGTGCTGGACTCCATGACCATCGTCATGCTGGCAGCGGAGATCAACGATGAATTCGATATCGACATCCAGGTGACCGATATCGTTCCGGAGAATTTCAACTCTGCCGAGAGCATCCTGGCGATGATCCGCCGCCACCAGGAAGAAGACGACTAAAGCGCTGGCACGAAAAAAGGAGTGTTGTTCCATGAGTTATACGAGTATCACATTTATTTGTTTTCTGCTGGTGACGGGGATCGCGTATTTCCTCGTGCCCAGGCGAGTCCAGTGGGGTGTCCTCCTGGCTGCATCGCTGGGATTTTACGTCCTGTCGTGCGGTGTCCGGACATTGCTTTTAGTTGCTGCATGCGGAATCTTGTACGGCGCAGGGCTCCTGATCGGACGCCTGGCTGACGGCTTTGCCGCACGCAAAAAAGAACTGGCGAAGGAAGATCGAAAAGCATTGAAAAAAGCAGTGACACGGCAAAAAAAGGTCGTCGTGTTCTGCGCGGTGCTCCTGGTGCTCCTCATGCTTCTGGGAACGAAATATTTCAATTTCTTCGGTGCCATCGGTAATGACATCTCCGCCTTTTTCGGGATGGGAGCACCGATCCCTGTGCTGAAGATCCTCATGCCACTGGGGATCTCCTATTACACTTTGATGGGAATCAGCTACATCGTGGACGTGTATCGCGGCACAGCAAAACCGGAAAAAAATCCACTGATGCTCCTTCTCTACCTGTGCTATTTTCCACACATCATCGAGGGGCCTTTCGACCGCTATACCAGGCTGACGAGCCAGTTTCGCACCCCTCATCCGTTCGACTACGACCGGATGGCAAACGGCGGGATCCGCCTCATCTGGGGACTGTTCAAAAAGTTCGTCATCGCAGATCGGGCGGGGCTGATCGTCAACACGATTTTCGCAGATCCCGGTTCTTACGGCGGCAGCGTCCAATTCGCGGCAATACTCCTTTATACCTTCCAGATCTATGCAGAATTTTCCGGCTGCATGGACATGGTCTGCGGCGTGTCCCAGATGTTCGGCGTGGACATAGCCGAGAATTTCAAACGTCCGTTTTTCGCCGTTTCCATCAACGATTTCTGGCGTCGCTGGCACATCACACTGGGCGAATGGCTGAAAGACTACATCTTTTATCCGGTCAGCCTCTCCAGTCATTTTCAAAAGCTCAATGAACGGCTGCGCAGACGCATCAAGAGCGAGCACCTGACTACCCTGCTGCCCAGCGCTTACGCCCTGTTTTTTGTCTGGTTCGCCAACGGGATGTGGCACGGAGCCAGTGGAAAATACATTTTTTACGGACTGTATTATTACGCTTTGATGATGCTGGGACAGGCTCTCCGTCCTCTTTCTGCAAAGATCCTGGCAAGGCTTTATATCCCGCGGGAGAGTCGCGGCTACCACGCGTTTGAGATCTTGCGCACCGGGCTTATTGTCTGCTTCGGCATGATGATTTTTCGGGCGGATACTTTGCAGCAGGCATGGAGCATGTTCCAATCGATCTTCACACGATTCGAAGCATCTCAGCTATTTGACGGGACGCTGCTGGTTTCGGGGATCCACGCCAGCGATTACGTGATCCTTCTGGCTGCATTCTGTCTGTTATTTGTCATTTCGCTGCTGCAGGAGCGTGGTGTTGCGATCCGGCAAAATCTGGCAAGGCAGGTCCTCCCTGTTCGCTGGAGCGTTTATTTCGGGCTGTTGTTTGCTTTTATCATCTTCGGTGCGTACGGCGGTGATTTTACGAATACAGCATTTATTTACGGTGAGTTTTAAGGAGGTCTGACTTATGAATCGACTGCAAAGCCTTGATCCTCGTATCCGCAAGCTGATGCGAGCAATATGTTTCTGCCTGCTTTTCGTGATCCTGTTCGTCTTTTTATCAGGTGCTTTCATTCCTCGTACGGGAACGACTGAGGATGGCATGGAAAGCCGGATCTCCAAAGCATATCGAGGAGAGCCTCGCGATTCGATCGACACTGTGTTTATCGGCAACAGCGATATTTACCGGGCGATTTCTCCGGTGGATCTTTTTCATCAGACCGGGATCACATCGGCCATCGCGGGCAGACCTAATAAGCAGCTTTCGGAAGTGCCCGGGGATATACGGGATATTCTGCGCTACCAGAACCCGAAAACCATCGTATTGGAAACCGACTGTATGTTTTCAGGAACTAATCCAGGATTCAAAAAAGGAATTTCTCCGCTGGAAGCAGAAGCTGCCAAGGTGGATATGGCTGGCCAGGCGCCGTCGAAGGCAACGGATGCTGATGTAGCTGGCCAGGCACCGTCGAAGGCAACGGATGCTGATGTGGCTGGCCAGGCGCCGTCGAAGGCAACAAATACCCCGCAGCAAAACATTTTTGACAAATGCAAAGCTCTGCTTCAAGAAGGCGACAGCGCATTCCTGGCAGCTCTCAACTATAAATTTCCTCTGGTAAAATACCACAACAATTGGAAACACCTGAAGCTGACGACATTCCTGCAGCCCCGTGGGAAATACCACTTTTCCAATAAGGGCATGGCTTATGCGAACACAGTCAAAGCATACCCGTTTGGCAATGAATACATGCAGCTTTCCGGCGGCAAGCATGCCATGCTGAGTGAAGAGAAACTGGATCAGTTCCAGAAAATCTATGATCTCTGTGATAGAAACGGAATCCGGCTGGTGCTTCTGACCGTTCCTTCCGCAAACACCTGGAACAAGGGCAAATCCGACACGGTAAAACAGCTGGCCAAAAAATACAACCTGACTTATTACGATTACAACCGTCAGCTCCCAGCCGGTTTCAACTGGGTCACCGATTCGAAAGATGGCGGCAATCATCTGAACTATGCCGGAGCTTCTGCTGTGACAAAAGATCTGGCGAAAAAGCTGACAGACGATCTGACCATGAATCCGACTTCCCTGACCAAGAAACAGAAACAGCAGTGGAAGAAGGACTACGAGCATTTTCATAAGAGCATTGTGAAATAATAAAAAGGAGTTTTTCTTATCAAGATTCCGGTGGAAACAATGAGAATCTTATGAGAATGCTCCTTTTTATTTCTTGATTATTTAGATTTCTGTAAAGGATCTTATCCATTACATTTTTATTATAGCATGCCCCATATTCTTTCTAAATATCATTTCACACCCTATTTCCGGCATTTCGCGCCATTTTAGTCGAATTTATGATGGGATGCCCCGATACGCCGCCGGACTTCTCCAGACTTCGGGAAAACGATTTCAGTCAGTTTTTCAGTGCTGAGCCCACCAGACTGACTGAAAAATAATGCGAGGGATCAGATTGTCTTGCTTCTTTCGCTTGGGATAAAGCCGCTGCGATGTTCCTGTAACCTTGTTTCAGTCAGTCCTATATCTATAAGAGGGTTAAAGTAACTGAAACAGAACGTGGGGATCCAATCCAAAAAGATCCCAATGATTAGACTTCATACGGAGTAGCATAATCGTTATGGCTATGTGGACGTACATAATTGTATTCCACATATGCAAACTCCTCTACAGCCTGATAGAGAGCCTCTTCCTTATCGTATTCGTGCAGGTTGGTACATTTGTTTTTTAGTGTGTTAAAATAGCGTTCCATTGGTGCATTGTCATATGGACAACCGGCTTTGCTCATGCTCTGTGTTACATGCACAGATCCGCAGAATTCAACAAAGAGATGGATTTAAAGGTAAAAAACGATATTCCTAGAGGAAGAATTAATCCTTTAAGCTGCACTTCTGTAGATGTAAGGTTACCAAAAGTTTCCAAAGCAAAATCGGTATATTTATAATATATAAGTATGCTTGAGTTGATTATGATGCCTATGATAAGCAAAACCATTTTAATGCTTTTGTTTGAATATTTATCTAAATATCTGCCTATAAAAACAGTACTAACTATAACTATAGCAAATAGTATTATATACTGAACGGATCCTAGTGCATAAAACACTAAGCTGGCTCCTAACAATACATATTCTTTAGCAGTATTATTAGAAATATAATAAATTGTAAGCGCTAAAGGCAAAAAAATAAAAGAAACAACATACTCGTTATTTGCATCTACAAAACACCTCCTCGTATTTTCCCTATTCCACAGGCTATCTCTAGTTGATTTCAACGCCAAATTATCCATCTCACAAGCCAGTCCCATCATCGATTGCGCTTTTTCCACTCTGTACCCAAGCATCTATCTCTGAACACTTAAACTTCCAAAAGCGTCCAATTTTATGTGCCGGAACTTCATTCTTCGGATTCCGAATCCAGCTGCGAAGTGTTACCGGTTTGATGCCGAGATACTCTGCCGCTTCATCTAAACTGATATACTTTTCATTTTCAAATTTTTCCATAAAAAAAAGCCCCTTTCCTCGAAAATTTGCACTTTGCCATTGCTATGGTCATTATACAAATTTTCAAA
>ERZ824488.3621-NODE-3621-length-11346-cov-3.260562_pt1 | contig 11346 bp, 14 predicted proteins | sample MGYA00519936_ERZ824488 | MGnify/ENA primary metagenome ERZ824488 (study PRJEB31778, sample SAMEA3449153) | human gut metagenome | biome: human gut; feature: human-associated habitat; material: faeces | place: United Kingdom | collected 2010/2012 ... | reverse complement strand
TATTTTAAATTATTTTTTATAATGTGATTTCAAAAATATAGTACTTCCTCCCTACTCTATCGTAATAATTTAAAATGAATTTTTTTAATACTAACTAATTTTATTAAAAAACTCTATAATGTCATCTACAACTTCTTTTGGAGTGGATGCTCCTGCCATTATTCCAACTTTTTCTTCATTTGCAAAATCTATTTCTTTTAAGTCTTTTTGGGTTTGTGCGAAATATACTTTTTTACAATTTTCTTTGGCTATTTCAAGTAATTTTTGTGTATTTGAGCTATTTTTTCCTCCTATTATTACCGTGCTGGTTACTTTTTTTGATATCTCTCTAGTTTCATCTTGTCTCTTATCTGTAGCACTACAAATTGTTTTATCAACTATTACTATTGTTTCTGCAAAATTTTCTTTAAGTTCATTTGCTATTGTATCAAATTTCTTAGATGAAAATGTAGTTTGACCAACTACATATACATATTCCATTTTTGTTTTTTCATATTCTATATATGCATCTAAAATTTCATCTGCATCTTCTATTACATAACTGTTTGCTCCTGCAAATCCTTTTATTCCAATTACTTCTGGATGACTTGCATTTCCAACTATTATTATAAAACTCTTTATTTTTTCTTTTTCTACTTTCATATGGATTGCTCGTACATTGCCACAAGTTAAATCATATATTTCTAATCCTTTTTTGTTTGCTTTTTCATATATTTCTTTTGGTACTCCATGTGTTCTAAAAATAACTTTAGAATCATTTGGGATTTCTTCTATGTCTTGTACAGTAATCATTCCGTCTTTTTCTAGTTCACTTATTACTTGGCTGTTATGTACAAGTTCTCCTAAGCAGTAAATTTTTTTATTTTCTTTTACAATTTCTTTTGCTTTTTTTACTGCATAGTTTACACCTTCACACATACCAGCGTATTTTCCAACAATTAGTTCCAAAATGTACTCCTTTCATAATATATAATACTTGTTTGAAAGTATATAATAAAATCCTCGAAAAAGCAAAGCTTGTTATAGGGGAGTATAAAATTTCTTCGGAATATGCAAAATAGGAAGTTCTCTGAACTTCCTATTTAAAAAAAAGCACCAATATGTACTTTTACTGGTTTTGCATGTACAGCCATCGTTGGCCTTCGTCATTAGTATAGTCTAATTCGATAATTACTGTATCATCAATTATCATAGCTGCCTCATAGTGGCCACAAATGTCATGAGTCCAAACTGTTATATATCTTCCAGCGAATTCTTCCTTTAAGGTTTCGAAAAGAATATCATATTTGTTTTCTTCTGGAACGTCAAGATATATAACTTCTCTATTTGCAGAAACCGAAAAGATGTTATCGTCGTATTCACGAATCCGAAAGATTATGACATCTCCAGGGATTATGATGTTGTCATTGATTAGGTCGATAAATTCTTTGAGCGTTACTCTTGTCATATTGATGTTCTCCTTTCATAATGCAAAATGATCTTTCTACTTACAATTGTAAGATTTAGATCAGGTGTTATAGAGTTTCATGTAATATAGTATATATCAGAATTATGTAAACGTCAAGAACTTCATGATTTTTTCTAATTATATCTTATAATATGCTAATAACTTTTGAAGCTTTTTTTGTGGTTTAAATCTTGTTTCTGTGCTATTGCATATAATTTAATTATCTAGTTTTAAAAGTGGCTTAAAATCGATTCTCGTTCGTTATTATTTTTACATATTTTTAGGTAATTTAATAATTCTCTTAATGGATGTTTTTAGAATAATTTTCAAAGAATTTTTTCTATTTTTAATTGTTTTATCAATGCATCTGTTCCGTCATTTTTATAGTCTAATACAAAGCCGTTCATTCCTAATTTTTTTCCTATTTCTATATTGGTTTGTTTATCATCTATAAAAAAACATTCTTCTGGTTTTAAATTATAAGTTTCAAATAAGATGTTATATAATTTAGGATCTGGTTTTGTTAGTTGATAGTCGCAGGAAAATACCCATCCATCAAAATTTTTAAAAATAGGTAGTTCTGTTAAATATTTTTCTGCTTCTTTATTGTTGTTAGATAATATGTATAGTTTGTATTGTTTTTCTTTTAATAATTTTATTAGCTCTAAAACTTTATCATTAAATGGTCTATATTTATAATAGCATAACATTAATTCTTCGACTTCTGGCGCTATTTTAAAATTAAATTTGCATTTTTCTAAATGCTCTTTTAACGTAGATAAGCCTAAATCCAATGCCTTCCAGTTTGTAAAAAAGTTGTTTTTTATACTTTCATATTGTTCTTTATCTATTTTTACTTGATCTAAAACTATATTTGGGTAGTCTTTTAAAATAACATTTTCCAAATCAAATATTATATTTTTTATCATATTTTTTCCTTTCAATATTAAAAATTTATCCAATTTTCTATTAAATCTTTTGAAATAGTTAAATCGCCATTTCCAATTCCTATTTCAATGTTAGTTTTTTTCTTTCCATGATAATCACTACCACCACTTTTGAATAAATTATTAGCTTCTGCATATTCAACTAATAACTTTCTATTTTCTAATGTTGCTGATGGATGGAAACATTCAATACCATCTAATTCTTTTTCAGTTATTAATTCGTTTATAAATTCAATTGTATTTGTAAATCTATATTCAAAAGGATGGGCTAAAAAGGCAAGTCCACCAGCATCATGAATAATATCAATTACATCTTTATACATTGGCTTATAAGTAGTATTGTCGCCATCATAATATTCACTATCTGGATTGCATAATCCTTTTCTAATGAAATAGTTTAATGATTGTGTAAATTCTCCTAAGATAGGATAATTTTCTGGATGTTTCATTAATTCTTTGTAAATGTATATTGTAATATAATCTGTGATAGGAATGTTTGTTGGTATATTATCTATATTATAGATTAACCCTTTTTTATCACAGATATCTAATAAGTGTTGCTTTCTGTATTCTTGTTGTTTTCTTAATATTTCTTCCGAAAAAAACTTTTTGCTCCATTCTTCAATAATTTCAGGATTTTTTATGTTATATGCTAATAATTCGAATCCTTTATTATTAAAATTAGCATTCATTTCAGCTCCAATAATAACTTTTCCTGTATATATATTGCTGCTAAAGACTTTGTCTTTGTAAGCTTTACAGGTATTATGGTCTGTTATTGATATATATTCTAACTGCTTTTCTTGACATTTTTTCAATACATTTTCAACTGTTGTATTGCCATCAGAGTATGTAGTATGAATATGTAAATCTATCATAATTTTGAATCTCCTTTTATTTTTAAATCTAGGGAAGATAGGTTGCTTTCTTTTAATGTGTATTGATTTTATCATACCTAGAAAATGAATTCAACATTTTTATAATGCACAAATGTTCGCTATTATTTTATTTTTGAAAAAGCACTTTAAAGTTATAAATATTACATTTAAAGTGCTTTTACAATACATTATTTTATCATCAAGGGATATTTTATTTATAGTCATTCTAAATGGTGATAATTTACCTAATTCTCCATTTGTTTCTCCTTCACAATAATTTGTATCTTCAAAAATAAATACTTTGTTTTTGGATTGTTTTATAATTCTATTTAAGTTATCTAATTCTAATTTTCTATCATTTATTACAATTATAGAGGCGTCTATGTTCATGATTTGATTAAGCAGAAAATTTCCTTTATCACAAACAAATTTGTCCAAATAACAAATCTTATCGTTTTCTATAATGTTGTATTTCATAAATATTTTTGCGCATACTTTAATTAAATCATTTAATAAATTATAAGAAGATCTATTCCTAATGATAGTCTTTCTTTTCTTCTGATTTCTTTCATTGATTTTTCTTTCCTGTACACGTAAATTGTTTGAAATCATAATTTTGAGATTTTTGCTTTTCTGGCAATCAACTCTTTTTACTTTTTTTCTAGAATACTGACTTTCAATCCGCATATTTTTTTCCTCCAATAATTATTGTGTGGTTTACAGTTTTCATATTACTGCCACTAATGTGACATAGAAAATAATTTATTACTACAGCATTATTATAATTAAAAGTTTCCTTATGCGTCAATATATTTTTTTATCCCAATGATGATTTGTTTCTAAACATTTTAAAAAACTTGTACAGCCTTCTATAATATCATTAAATGTGATTTCAAAATTTCCTGTGTACCAAGGATCTGCAATATCTCTTGGGCTACTAGAAAAATCTAATAATCTATATATTTTATTTTCTTTGTCTTCTCCTACAATTCTTTTTATATTTAATATATTAGAATTTTCCATTCCGATAATGTAATCATATTTTTTATAGTCATCTGGCGTTAATCTAACTGCTTTTCTTTTTTCAAAAGGTATGCCTTTTTGTATTAATTTATCTCGCGTTCCGTAATGAATATTATTTCCTATTTCTTCCCTTGATGTAGCAGATGATTTTATATAAAATTCTTTTTCTAATCCTTGTTTTTTTACCATGTCTTTTAAAATAAATTCTGCCATCGGAGAACGACATATGTTTCCTAAGCAAACAAACATTATTTTAATCATACTCTCCCCTCCTTTTGCTATTTTTAATATTAGAATTGTTCTAAATACATAATTTCTTTTTTTAATTTCATAGCATATTCAATTTCAAGTTTTGTACTTTCCCCAATGTATTGATTTTTGTTTACAACAAATATTGCATCAGATAGTTCTATTTTTTTGAAATGCTCATTTTTCAATTCTTCTAATTGTTCTTCTGTTTTTTCATTATTTAATACAGGGTAAACTGGTGTTAAAATGCAATTTCCTTCTAATGCTAATTTTTCTGCTGTAATCATCATTTCTTTTTGAAATTTCATGCTTCCACATATTGTTATTACTTTCATTTCTTCTCCTTTTTTAACAATTATGTATTTACGTCAATTTGACTAAATACTATACCTAATTTTTCGTTAATTACTAAATCTGCTATATTATCATAAATTGTTTTATCTTTATTTATTAATACTAGGTGCTTACCACGAAAATAGTGAATTAAACTGCTTGCTGGTTGAACAGTTAATGATGTCCCTGCTACTATTAATAAATCTGCTTTTTGAATATTAGATATTGAATTATACAATATTCCGTCATCTAATCCTTCTTCGTATAATACAACATCTGGCTTAATAATACCTCCACAAGTGCATTTGGGAATATCTTCAGAATTAAAAACATATTCGGCTTCATAAAATTTATTACATTTCATACAATAATTTCTCAAAACACTTCCGTGCAATTCTAAGACGTTTTTTGAACCTGCTTTTTGATGTAATCCATCAATATTTTGTGTAACTATGGTTTTTAATTTTCCACTTTTTTCAAGTTTGACAAGTTTTTTATGTGTTATGTTTGGCTTATATTTTAATGAATTCATTTTTTCTTTATAAAATTTATAAAATTCTTTTGTATTGTTTATAAAAAATGTATGACTTAGTATTTCTTCTGGTGGATAATCGTATTTTTGATTATATAATCCATCTTTGCTTCTAAAGTCTGGAATTCCACTTTCTGTTGAAACTCCTGCTCCACCAAAAAATACTATATTATTACTTTCTTGTATATATTTTTTTAAAATTTCAATTTTATCTTCCATATTACTACCTCTGTACCATTATATTATTTTACTTTTTCAAATGCAATATTAATATTTTTTACAGTATTTTATTAGGCATAAAAAACGTATCTACCAATACTTTTTTAGCAGATACGTAATATATTATTTTAAAATTAAATTTACTTTTTGAATAAATTCTGCATTTGTTTTTGTTTCAGAAATTAAGTTCATTATTTTTTCTGCCATATCCATGTTGTTCATTCTTGACATAGATTTTCTTAATGCCATAACCGCTAGATATTCTTCACTTGATAGTAATAAATCTTCACGTCTTGTACCAGATTTATTAATATCAATAGCTGGGAAAATTCTTCTTTCAGATAAGTTTCTGTCAAGATGAACTTCCATATTTCCAGTTCCTTTGAATTCTTCAAATATAACTTCGTCCATTCTACTTCCTGTTTCTACAAGAGCTGTTGCCAAAATAGTTAAGCTTCCTGCATTTTCGGTATTTCTTGCTGCTCCGAAAAAACGTTTTGGTTTATGTAATGCTGCTGGATCAAATCCTCCTGATAATGTTCTTCCTGATGATGGTATTGTAAGATTGTATGCACGTGCTAATCTTGTTATACTATCTAATAAAATTACAACATCTTTTTTTTGTTCTGTTAATCTTTTGGCTCTTTCTAAAACCATCTCTGCAACTTTTATGTGATGTTCAGGTAATTCATCAAATGTAGAATATATAACATCACCTTTTATAGAACGTTTCATATCTGTTACTTCTTCTGGTCTTTCGTCAATAAGAAGAACTATTAATTCTACTTCTGGATTGTTTCTTGTTATACTATTTGCAATTTGCTTTAGTATTGTTGTTTTTCCTGCTTTGGGTGGAGCAACTATCATTCCTCTTTGACCTTTTCCTATTGGTGAAAGTAAATCCATAATTCTCATTGTATAATCACGAGTATTTGTTTCTAATTTTAATCTTTTATTTGGATAAATTGGTATTAACTCGTCGAAACTTTTTCTCCTCATTGCGTTTTCTGGATGTTCTCCATTTACTTCTCCAACAAATATAAGTGCTGGGAATTTTTCTCCTTCTTTTGGATTCCTCATAACACCTTTTATTCTATCTCCAGTGTCTAGGTGAAAACGTCTAATTTGAACAGGTGATATATATACATCTTTGCTTGTTGATAAATAATTATCTCCTCTTAAAAAACCATATCCATCTGGCATAACTTCCAAAATACCTTCTGCTATTTCATCATTATCATTATTAGGCTTGTAAAATTTTTCATTTTCTCTTGTCGCATTTTCAACTTGTTCATTGCTTTTTTTAGGTTCACCTTTTTCTAAATCTTTTAGAGTATCAATTAATTCTTGTTTTTTCATTTTTGAAATGTTTTTTAATTTTTTTTCTTTTGCAACTTCACGTAATTCTACTAATGACATATTATCATAATTCATATAAAGCCCCCTATTTTATTTATTGGTTATTATTGGAAATATTAAAGATTAAAAATATAAAAGAAAAATAAAGCAACTATTTTTAAAAGTGTAGTTACTTTATTTTGTACCGACATCAATATAAACACGCTCATTTGGAAGATACATATTAAGTTTGTCACGAGCAAGTTCTTCTATATATTCAGGCGAATTAATATTTTCTTTTAATGCTTTTAAAGATTCTTGATACTGCTCTGCTTCATCAGTTTTTTCTTTATAATAAGCCTGAGATTCGCTATATGCATTTAATTTTGTTTGTTGATTTACTAATACAGAAACAAAATATATACAAAAAATTATAACTAAAACTTTAATATATAAATTTTTCATATTAAAAAATTTTTTCATTTGTATTCTCCATTTTTTCATTATTGTACGCATATTTCTATATACATATATATTATTCTACAATAAATTAAAAATTCCTCTTTTTTTTGTATTTTTATTTAAAAATTTGATGTTTTTTACTATTTTAAATATGTTTTTTATCAATTTTATAAGTATTTTTACAATAATCGACATCACTTTTTGTAATGGCTTTATAATATATGTATTGAAAATTTTAAAAAACTTGGTACCTACTTTCATAATATATTTACTTAATGTTGCAATATAAATAAATATTCCAGCAAATAATCCTAAAAATAAATAAGCACGAATTTTTCCTTCATTTAAAACAAATATACCAATTAATAATAATAATCCGGAAATTAACCAAAATACAATATCTTCAACAATAGTAATCGAATCTGGTGTTTCATAAGAACGACGCAAAATTCTAAAAAAATCAAAAAGAAACCCTATAATTAAACCAATAAGAACAAAAGAAAGAAATATACTAAATTCATTATTTATCATTTGAAAATCTTACTCATTAATCCTTGTTTTGATGATAAATCTTTGTCTGAATATTCTATTGCTCTAATGGTTCCTTCAACAATAACATCTCCTGTTTCTACAGAGATTTTATTAACTCTCAAATCACTTCCTTTAATATTTAAAAGTCCTAATTCTGATTCAACAATTACTATTTCATCATCAAAACTTAGAACATCTTTTATACCTGTTAAAGTGAGTTTTTTTCGGTTTTCAAGAATTACATTTTGCATAATATTAGTTTGTACTTCATCAAATTGCACTTAAAAACACCTCCACTCTCAATTTCTATCTAAGATATTATATGCGGAAAAATGTGAATGTAGAACTTATTGTATTGGATTTATTGAATAAAATGTTATATTTGTAAATGAAAAACGAACATTAATATTTTTTTAAATGTTCGTTTTTCTAATAATTTATTCTTTAAAAAATTTATCATGAATAGATTTAACAGCCTCATCAGCTTCATCTTGATTTACTAATACAGTTACTTTTATTTCTGATGTACTTATTAAATGCATATTAATATTTTTCTCATATAGTGCTTCAAACATTTTAGATGCAATTCCTGTTCTGTCAGTCATGCCAATACCAACAATTGATACTTTAGATAAATTTTCATAATGTATTATTTCTTTTGCTGTAAGGTATTCCAAATTTTTTTCAAGTATTTGCATTGTTTCAGCTAAGTCAGTAGTTTTTATTGTAAAAGATATATTTTTATTAATGCTTTCTCCGAATGATTGTACAATCATATCTACATTTATTTTGTGTTCAGCTAATAGCTTAAATACTTTATATGTTTTTCCTATTTTATTTTCTAGTCCCATAACGGTAATTCTTGAAATATTATCGTCTTTGGCTATTCCACTTATTTCAACATTTTCTAAGTTTTCACTATTTCTAACTATGGTTCCTAAAGATTCTTCTAATCCAGTATCTTTTACAGCGATTGGAATATTATATTTCTTTCCAATTTCTACGCATCTATTATGAAGTACTTTTGCTCCCATGCTCGATAATTCTAGCATTTCATCATATGATATATTGTCTATCTTTTTGGCGTTCTCTGTGATTCTAGGGTCAGTTGTAAAGACTCCATCAACATCTGTATAAATATCGCATTTATCTGCTTTTAAGCTAGATGCAATTGCTACAGCTGTTGTATCAGAACCTCCCCTACCCAAAGTTGTTATTTCTCCATTTTCATTAATGCCCTGAAAACCTGCGATAATAACAATATAACCTTTGTCAAATAAATCAATTATCTTTTGTGAATTAATTGATTTAATTCTTGCATTTCCAAAATTATTATCTGTAACTATTGGGATTTGCCAACCTGTTAATGATATGGCTTTATATCCCAAATTATTAAGCATTATAGCTAATTTTGAAATTGTAATTTGTTCACCAGTTGAAACAAGAACATCATGCTCTCGTTTATTTGGGCTTTTGGTAATTTCTTTTTCTTCAGTTATTAGTCTATCAGTTGTTTTTCCTTGAGCTGAAACTATAACTGCAACATCATTTCCTTTCTCAAATTCTTTTGTAATATGATTGCAAACTTTTTTTAATTTTTCTGTAGTTGCGACAGAACTTCCTCCAAATTTTTGTACTATTATGCCCATAGCTTGGCACCTTCTTTAGAATAATATAAAAGCAAATTTAAGTCTAAATTTTGCTAATAGTAATTTAATATATTATATAAATAAATAACATATTACGTGATTATCTTATCACTTCTAAAATAAAATTTCAATAAATTATATGTTTTTTCTTTCCAGTTTTTCTCTAATTTTATTAAAAAAAAGCAGACATATTATAATGTCTGCATTGGTTTGTGAGCTAAATTATTCACTCAGTTACTTTTTAGTCTCATTTGCCTTCTCCTAATGTATAATCAGGTCTAAGGTCGTATGGAACATCACGTGTTTCTAACAGTTCTTTTCTGGCCATATTTGTCATGCCATTTTCTGTATCTATTGTAGATTTCTCTATCTTAAGTCTAGAATGACAAATAAGTGAGGACTTATTAAAGTCCTCACTTACGCTTATTTTGAAATTAAATTTTTTAAAAAATGATATGTGCGAGATGGTAAAACTTCTTTCGAAGAAATATACCTTGCAAAAGTTTCAGCAAAAAATTCCATACTGTTTGATGAGATATACTTATACTCGAACTCATTCCTACAGAAATTTTTAGCTAATTCCCTTTCATCATTAAAAATAAATAGAAAATCATCCCTTATGCTAGGCATTGAACAGTATTCATCCAAAACATGTCCAAATTCATGCAGTATTATCATTTGGAGATTTGTAGTTAAAACATTAATACTTACAGTATTACGGGTATAATTGTATGTTCCTTCGCAAGCATATTTTGGTTTTCTAAATATGTGTCCGGCTTTAAGTTTAATCTTCCCGTTGTGTTGGAAAACAAATGAACGTAATAAATTTCTTGGTAACAAATTAATTGTGTCTATTACCATTTCAATTTTCTCATCAATTACCCCATCTCCTATTTCCAGATAACTAGGAATATTAATCATATGATGTGTGAAGATTTCTCCTGTATACCATTTGTATACGTATTCAGCTGTTTTCTTTGCTTTTTTCATTTTAGTACTTTTGCCCTTGGTTTTCAGAAAGTATTTAAAAAAATATTTGAATACGTTATCTTCTTCAAGCGATTTTACTAATTTTATTATCTCCTCACTTTCTGAGGCAATTATGCTTTGAAAACTTTCTAAGCCTTTAGGAAAATAGCTCAAATATACATAACTGCTAATTGCATCATAAAAGTTTTCTTTAAAGTGTCTTAATTTAACATTTGCATTTAGCTCTATATCCTGTGGATAGTAACAAATATTAAAAACTGTTCTATCTCCATCTTCTGCATACACATGATTTTTTAGATAAATCTTCCACCAATTTTTCTTTGTCCTTCTTCTCCAGTGCTCTGGAATAGTGTCAAATAATTCAAAAAATTTTTCTAAAATTCATCGAGAAAACTGTCACGAACTCGCTGCTTATCTCGTTAGTTGTAGTAGAAGCCGTGCATACGATATGCTTCGCAAGCAGCGAGAAGAACCACTGGAAGAAGTTCCGGACGCACCAGATGATGCCCCGGTGCCGGATGATGCAGCAGTCAGCACCGATAACATCCAACATCTGACAGAACTGATTGGGCAGATGAAGCCGATGTACCGTGATCCACTGCGCCTTTTGGCAATGGGCTATACCAACCGGGAGATTGCCGAATCGCTTGGACTGACGGATGAAGTGGTTCGGATGCGGCTTTTCCGTGGAAGAAAACTATTGTGGAAGGAGTTGAACAGCCATGAGTGAGCAGACAGAAGTTTCTTT
>ERZ824488.3618-NODE-3618-length-11355-cov-6.163628_pt1 | contig 11355 bp, 10 predicted proteins | sample MGYA00519936_ERZ824488 | MGnify/ENA primary metagenome ERZ824488 (study PRJEB31778, sample SAMEA3449153) | human gut metagenome | biome: human gut; feature: human-associated habitat; material: faeces | place: United Kingdom | collected 2010/2012 ... | reverse complement strand
GGTTAAAACTTTATTTGCGCCTGCGGGCGCAAACTCTGCGAGGCTTTTTCGACAGTCTGCGGCTCTCCGCCGTATGGACGGAGAGCCGTTTTTGTGGTTTAATCAGATGTATCCGCGGACAAGCGACACGCTCAGCGTGAAAAATTCTCGCATCGCGTAGTGGATGAAGCCGAACACGGTGGAGCGGGCCGGGACGCCGTAAAACGTGAATCCGCCGTTTTTCCGCGCCAGACACAGCGCGCGGAAAACGTGAAAGTCGTTCGTGACGATGCCGACGCTCTCCACGTCTGTCTCCAGCGAGCGCAGCAAGGGGAGACTGTAGCGCATGTTCTCCTCCGTGCTCGTGGAGCGGTCTTCCAAAAGAATGCGGTCTGCGTTGATGCCGCCCGCGACGAGATGATCGCGGATGCATTCCGCCTCGCTCATCGGCTCGTCCTCGCCCTGCCCGCCGGAGGCGATGCATACCGTATCCGGGTTTTCCTCCAGATAGACGCGCGCGGCGCTGATGCGCTGCCGCAGCGACCCGCTCGGACCGTTTTCATCGACTCTCGCGCCGAGAACGATGATGGCGTCCAACCCCTCCGGAGGCTTCTGGAACGCGCCGGAAAATACCAGGCACTCTACGGCGAGAAATACGGCGACGGCGGCGATCACGACGATGTTCACTGCCCGGAGCCACGGCCGGGGGATCGGCGCGCTCTTTCCGTGTTTCCACGCCCATTTCCAGAGAAAGAAGCGGCCAAAGCACACGGCCGACAGCATCAGCCAGAGATAGAGCAGCGACTGCCCGAACCGCACGGTGATGCCCTGGCCGAGATAATATATAAGCGTCAGTATCCCGGCATACAGAAAGAGCCGGTTGATGCGTTGTTCTTTTTTTGTCATAGCGTACCTCCGGAAAAGATCTCCTGCCGGAAAGACGGGGAGAAGCCACTGAAAGTTCATTATACATAGTTTTGGGAGAAATACCAATGGGAAACGGAAAGTTTGAAGGATATCTGCTCGTTGCGGATTTTGATGACACATTCTGCCCGGAGCACGGCGCTCCCGTGCCGGAGGAAAACCGGCGCGCGGCGCAGCATTTCATGGACGAGGGCGGCCTTTTCACGATCGCCACGGGGCGGGACGTTCGCTCGTATTATTCCATCCGGGACAAATTCACCGTCAACACGCCGCTCGTACTCAGCAACGGCGCCGTGATCTTCGACGGCGAATCCGGCGAGAGCTGGTACGAGAGCTTTCTGCCGTTTTCCTGCCGGAGCGACCTTCTTGCCGCGCGCGACGCCTTTCCCGGCACGGGCATGGAGGTCCACCGCGGCGCGGATGTGCGCGTCTGCGGCAGCAATGCGACGCTCGAGAAGCACCTTTCCCGCATGGGTGTGCCGGTTTCGGAGGCCAATCCGGGACATATTCTGTATCCGTGGACGAAGGTGGTGCTTGTAGCGCCGGACGAGATCCGCGCCGAGAGCGAAACGGCGCACGCGCTCTGCGCGTGGATCGCGGCGCAGTTTCCCGGACGGTACGAGGCCGTGCCCTCCGGCGCTCTGGTGGACGTTGTCGCCGCCGGGAGTGACAAGGGCAGCGGCGTGCGGCGGCTTGCGGAGTTTCTGGATATTCTTCCGGAAAACATCGTCTGCATCGGCGACGGCTGGAACGATATTCCGATGCTGCGCGCGGCGGGCCGCGCCTTCGCGCCGGAAACGGCGCTGCCGGAGGTTTTGGCGCTTCCCGGCGTGACGAGGCTCGGCGCGCCCGGACGCTGCATCCGCGACGTGATAGACAGGCTTGAAGCGGATCAAAAATAAATTTTTATACAAATTTTCACCGAATTATTTGTTGACATTTCCAAGAGAAGAATTTATACTAAAACCAAATTCCGCAGATCGGAGCGAGATCGGCATCATGAACGTGTCCATTCGTATGTTTCGATACTTTTTTACCCGTACTATTTCATAGTATGGTAATTTGTGATGCGGAAAATGACCTTGGAAGCGAAGGCTTTTTAGGCGGCACAGATTACACTGTGCCGCTTTTTTGTTTTTGGAGGAATAACCGATGATCGTCATTTTGAAAAACGGCGCTGCCGAAGAGAAGAAAAACCAGCTTATTGACTGGCTGAAGGAGCAGGGACTGCAGATCCACACCTCCGTCGGCGAGTATCAGACCGTTCTCGGTCTCGTGGGTGACACGAGCCGGGTCGATATGGACCTTATCGCCAGTCTCGGCATCGTTGATTCCGTCAAGCGCGTCACGGAGCCGTTCAAGTGCTGCAACCGCAAGTTCCACCCGGACGACACCGTCGTGCAGGTCGGGGACGTGCGCATCGGCGGCGGGAACTTCGTGATGATCGCGGGCCCGTGCAGCGTCGAGAGCGAGGAGCAGATCGTCGGCATCGCAAAGGCGGTCAAGGCCTCCGGCGCGCAGATCCTCCGCGGCGGCGCTTTCAAGCCGCGCACCTCGCCCTACGATTTTCAGGGCCTTGCCGCCACGGGGCTCGAGCTTTTGAAGATCGCCCGGCAGGAGACGGGCCTTCCGATCGTCACGGAGATCATGGGCACCTCCGCGCTCGATCTTTTCGCGGATGTGGACGTCATCCAGGTCGGCGCGCGCAATATGCAGAACTTTGACCTGCTCAAGGAGCTCGGAAAGCTCCGCAAGCCCATTCTGCTCAAGCGCGGTCTCGCCGCCACGCTCAAGGAGCTTTTGATGAGCGCCGAGTACATCATGGCGGGCGGCAATGAGCAGATCATCCTCTGCGAGCGCGGCATCCGCACGTTTGACGATTATACGAGAAACACGCTCGATCTTGCCGCCGTGCCGATGCTCCATGAGCTGACGCATCTGCCGGTCATCGTCGATCCGAGCCATTCTACTGGTCTTGCCCGCATGGTGCGCCCGATGGCGCTCGCTGCGGCGGCCTGCGGCACGGACGGCCTCATCATCGAAGTCCACAACGACCCGATGCACGCGCTGTGCGACGGCGCGCAGTCCATCAAGCCCGAGGAGTACGACGCGCTCTGCAGGGACGTGCGGACTATCCGCGAGGTGGCAATGCGATGACAGCGGGGATCATCGGCCTCGGGCTGATCGGCGGCTCGCTCGCCAAGGCGTACCGCGCGCACGGCGCGCGCGTTCTTGCCTTTGATACGGACGGCGCGGTGCTCTCCTTCGCGCAGCTCGACGGCACGGTGGACGCCGTGCTTACAAAAGAAAATGTTTCCGAATGCGATATCGTTCTCATCGCGGTGCGCCCCGGCGCGGCGATATCGTATCTGCGCGAAGCGGCGCCGCATATCGGCGCGCGCCCAGTCGTCATCGACTGCTGCGGCGTTAAGCGGGAGGTGTGCGAGACCGCGTTCGCTCTCGCGCGGGAGCACGGCTTCACGTTCCTCGGCGGTCATCCGATGGCGGGCAGCCACCGCGCGGGATATAAGAATGCCCGCGCCAATCTCTTCCATGCAGCGCCCATGGTGCTCGTACCGCCGGAGGGAGACGATATCGCTCTTCTCGCGCGGGCCAAGGAGCTTTTGGCCCCGGCGGAGTTCGGGAAATTTTCCGTGACGAGCGCCGCGGAGCACGACCGCATGATCGCCTTTACGTCGCAGCTCGCGCATATCGTTTCAAACGCCTACATCAAAAGTCCCACCGCGCGCAGCCACAGGGGTTTCTCCGCGGGGAGCTATAAGGATTTGACGCGCGTTGCGTGGCTCGACCCTTCCATGTGGGCGGAGCTCTTTCTGGATAACCGGGACAATGTGCTCTTTGAGCTGGACAGTCTCGCGGAGTCCCTTGCGCAGTACCGCGCGGCGGTGGAGAATAACGATCTCGCGGCGCTCACGGCGCTTCTCGACGAGGGCCGCCGGCGCAAGGAGGAGGTAGACGGACGATGAAAACGATCCATGTAACGGCGTCGCGCGAATACGATGTTGTTATCGGAGCGGGGCTTCTCGATGAATGCGGGCAGCGCATTGCCGCGGCCGTCCCGGGCGCGGAAAAGGCGGTCGTCTATACCGATACGACCGTGTTCCCGCTCTATGCAAAGCGCGTGACCGCGTCGCTCAAGGCCGCGGGCTTTACGGTATTGCGGGACTACTTTCTTGCCGGAGAACACTCCAAAACGTTCCGCAACTGGGAGCGTATCCTCCGTTTCTTTACCGAAAACCGCGTGAGCCGGAGTGACGTTGTCGTTGCGCTCGGCGGCGGCGTTGTCGGCGACATGGTCGGGTTTGCCGCGGCGTGCTACCAGCGCGGCGTCCGGCTCGTGCAGATCCCGACGACGCTTCTCGCCGCGGTGGATTCTTCCGTCGGCGGGAAAACGGCGGTCGATCTCCCGATGGGGAAAAACCTTATCGGGGCGTTCTGGCAGCCGTCGCTCGTTATATGCGATACGGACACGCTCCAAACGCTTCCGGATGCTGTCCGGCGCGACGGCTGCGCCGAGATCATCAAATACGGCGTGCTGGATGGCGCGGCGCTTTTCTCCCGGCTGGAAAACAGCCTGCCGGACGAAATACCGGAGGATATTCTCGCGCGCTGCGTGGAGATAAAGCGGGATATCGTCGCCGCGGATGAATTTGATACCGGCGCGCGGCACCTTTTGAATCTCGGCCATACCGCCGCGCACGCGGCGGAGCTTTTGAGCGATTATTCGCTCTCCCACGGCAGCGCCGTGGCGATGGGGCTGTGCTCCATGGCGCGCGCGTGCGCCGCGCGCGGTCTCTGCACCGAAGAGGACGCCGCGTGCATCGAAGCGCTTATCAAAAAATGCGGCCTTCCGACGGAGCTGCCGTATACGGCGGAAGCGCTCGCCAACGCCGCGCGTTCGGATAAAAAACGCGCCGGATCAACGCTTCCCATCATCACCGTTGAGGGGCTGGGACGCTGCACCGTGCGAAAGATCGCCGCGTCCGATTATGCCGGATGGCTCCGGCAGGGGGGCGCAAAATGAACTTTGTCATTTCTCCGGGAGCACGCACCGGCGCGGTGCGCATCCCGGCTTCCAAATCGCAGGCGCACCGCCTGCTCATCTGTGCCGCGCTCGGCAAAGCGCCGGTAACGGTCCGCTGCGACGGGCTGAACGCCGACATTCTTGCCACGGCCGCGTGCCTTCGCGCTCTCGGCGCGAACATCGCGGAGCAGGATGGCGCGCTGCATGTTGAACCGATCAAAGCAGTGCCGGACGGCCTCTGTGTTCTGCCCTGCGGCGAGAGCGGATCGACGCTCCGGTTTTTGCTCCCGGTCGTTGGCGCACTCGGCGCGGACGCGGTGTTCCTGCGGGAAGGCCGTTTGCCTGAGCGCCCGCTCGAACCGCTTTTGAGCGAGCTTGTCCGCGGCGGCATGATGTTCCGATCCGAGGGCGGAAAGCTCTTCTGCTCCGGAAAACTCGCGCCGGGAGAATATACGCTTCCCGGAAACATTTCCTCGCAGTACATTTCCGCGCTGCTTTTCGCGCTGCCGCGCCTTGCCGGGAACAGCGCGCTCACGATCACCGGCGCGCGGGAGAGCGAGGGCTATATCGCCATGACGGAGAACGCCCTCGCCCAAAGCGGCGTCCGGCTATTTAAAACGGATTCCGGGTATGATATCCCCGGCGGGCAGACGTACGCCCTGCCCGCCGCGGTCAAGGTCGAGGGGGACTATTCCTCGGCGGCGTTCTTCCTCTGCATGGGCGCTCTCTCGCGCGCCGGCATCACCGTTTCCGGCCTGTGCGCCGATTCCGCGCAGGGCGACCGCGCCGTGCTCGATATTCTCCGCGCGATGGGAGCATGCGCGGAGGAAGCGGCCGCGGGCATCACGGTGCGGCGCGGCACGCTTCACGGCGCGGTCATCGACGCCGCGCCCGTCCCCGATCTTATCCCCGCGCTCTGCGCGCTCGCTGCGGCGGCGGAAGGGGAGACGCGCGTTGTGAATGCCGCGCGGCTCCGGCTCAAGGAATCCGACAGGCTCGCAACGACCGCGGCGATGCTCGCTTCTCTCGGCGCGCACGTCGAGGAGCTGCCGGAGGGACTCATCGTTTACGGCGGCGGACTTTGCGGCGGCGCGGTGAACGCGCAGCACGACCATCGCATCGCCATGGCGGCGGCGGTGGCGGCGTGCGCCTGCACGGAACCGGTCACGATCGAGGACTGGGAGTGCACAAACAAATCCTATCCGCGCTTTGGCGAGGACTTTAACGCTTTGAAAAGGGAGGAAACGCCGTGAGCAGTCTGGGAAAAAACTTTCGCATCACGATCTTCGGCGCTTCGCACGGCGAGGCCATCGGCGTCGTTATGGAAGGGCTGCCCGTGGGCTTTGCCATCGATATGGATGCGCTCAATGCCTTCCTCACGCGGCGCGCGCCGGGGCGCGGGGCGTTTGCCACCGCGCGGCGCGAGAGCGATGCGCCACTCTTTCTCAGCGGCGTGAAAAACGGCGTCACCTGCGGCGGCGCGGTCACGGCGGTCATCCGCAACGGCGACGCCCATCCCGGCGACTATGACGCTCTGCGCAATACGCCGCGCCCCGGCCACGCGGACTTTGCCGCCCGCATGAAAGACGGCGATGCCGTCGATCTCTCCGGCGGCGGACGCTTTTCCGGACGGCTCACCGCGCCGCTCTGTGTTGCGGGCGGCATCGCCATGCAGCTTCTGGAAGAGAAAAACATCCGCATCGTTTCGCACATCGCCTCCATTGTCGGTATCGCGGACGAGGGCATCTTCCCGGCGTCCACGCTGGGAAAACCGTTCCCGACGCTCAGCGAAGCGCGCGGCGAGGAGATGCTCGCTGCCATTGCAAAGGCACGCGCCGACGGCGACAGCGTCGGCGGCGTGGTGGAGTGCGCGGTGCTTGGCCTGCCGGCAGGGCTTGGCGACGCGCTGTTTGACGGCGTGGAGAGCCGTCTCTCCGCGGCGCTCTTCGGTATTCCCGCTGTGAAGGGCGTGGAGTTCGGCGCGGGGTTCGCCGCCGCCGCGCTGCGCGGCAGCGAGAATAACGACGCCTTTGTGCTGCGCGGCGGGAGGGCTATGACGGAGACAAACCGCTGCGGCGGTATCCTCGGCGGCATCACGACGGGCGCGCCGCTCGTGTTCCGCGCGGCGTTCAAGCCGACGCCGTCCATCGCGCGGCGGCAGCGCACCGTTGATCTCGCCGCCATGCGCGAAACGACGATCGAGATCGCCGGCCGGCATGACCCCTGCATCGTGCCGCGCGCCGTTCCCTGCGTGGAAGCGGCGGCAGCGGTCGTGCTATATGATATTCTTTGTTCGGAAAGAGGGAGAAAGCCATGAACATGGACGAACTGCGAGGCAGGATCGACGCGGTGGATGACGAGCTGCTGCGATGCTTTGCCGAGCGCATGGACATCGCCGGGGACATTGCCCGGTATAAAGCCGAACACGGCCTTCCGGTGCTTGATGAGCGGCGGGAGCGGGAAAAACTTTATGCCGTGAGCGAAAAAGCACCGGAGGAGCTGCAAAGCTACGCCGTGTCGCTCTACGCGCTGCTCTTTGAGCTCAGCCGCAGCCGTCAGAACCGCCTGCTGCATAAGCAGAGCCCGCTCGCCGAGAGCATTCAGGCAGCGATCGAGCAGACGCCGCCGCTCTTCCCGGAGAAGGCCGCCGTCGCCTGTCAGGGCGTCGAGGGCTCCAACTCCCAGATCGCGTGCGAGCGGCTGTTCCGCCTGCCGAACGAGCTTTACTTTTCAAGCTTCGACGCGGTGTTCAACGCCATCGAAAAGGGCCTCTGCCGCTACGGTGTGCTGCCCATCGAAAACAGCACCGCTGGTTCGGTGAACGCCGTGTATGATCTTATGATGCGCCACCATTTCCACATCGTCCGCTCGGTGCGCGTGAAGATCGACCACAATCTGCTTGCGAGGCCCGGCGCGAAGCTCTCCGGCATCCGCGAGATCTATTCGCACGAGCAGGCGCTCAGCCAGTGCGCGCAGTTCCTCTCGTCGCTTCCGGGCGTGAAGGTCATCCCGTGCGAGAATACGGCGCTCGCGGCAAAGCTCGTTGCGGAGTCCGGGCGGGACGACGCTGCGGCGCTCTCCACGCGCGCGTGCGAACGGCTGTACGGTCTGGAATGTCTCGCCTCCTCCGTGCAGGATACGGCGAACAACTACACGCGCTTCATCTGCATTGCGCGTGATCTGGAGATCTATCCCGGCGCGGATCGGACGAGCCTTATGATGACGCTGCGCCACGAGCCCGGCTCGCTTTATAAAGTGCTCTCGCGCTTCTATGCGCTCGGCATCAACCTGAACAAGCTCGAAAGCCGTCCGCTCCCGGAGCGCAGCTTTGAGTTCATGTTCTATTTCGATCTGGAAAACCCGGTGTACGATCCCGCCTTCCTTCAGCTTGTGAGTGAGCTGGGGGACATCAGCGAGGAATACACCTATCTTGGAAGCTATAGTGAGGTAATTTGACATGATGCATTGCGGACTTCTCGGACAAAAGCTCAGCCACAGCTATTCTCCGGCCATCCATTCCATGCTCGGCGACTATGAGTATAAGCTCTATGAGACCGAACCGGAGAATGTGGAGACCTTCCTTCGGAAGGGCGATTTTGACGCGCTGAACGTCACGATCCCCTACAAAAAGTGCGCCGCGGCGCTCTGCGACGAGCTCTCCGAAACGGCGCGCGCCATCGGCAGCGTCAATACGATCGTCCGCCGCGCCGACGGAACGCTCTACGGCGACAATACGGACGTCTACGGCTTTGAAGAGCTGCTGCGCCGCGCGGTATTCTCGCCGCGCGCGAAAAAGGTGCTCGTGCTCGGCAGCGGCGGCGCTTCCGCCGCGGTGGTGTACGCGCTCGAAAAGCAGCAGGCGCGCGAGATCGTCGTTGTCTCCCGCGATGGGAAGGACAATTACTCCAATCTCTCCCGCCACACGGACGCCGAGCTCATCGTGAACACCACGCCGGTCGGCATGTACCCGCACAACGGCGAGGCGGTCATCGATCTGCTGCGCTTCCCGCACTGCCGCGCCGTCGTCGATCTCATCTATAATCCCGTGCGCACGGAGCTTTTGCTGCAGGCGGAAAAACTCGGCATCCCCTGCGCGAACGGCATGGTGATGCTCGCGGTGCAGGCCATCCGCGCGAGCGAGATCTTCACCGGCAAAAAGGCGGCGTCCGGCGCGCTCGAGCACGCCATCGACCTCGTGAAGAGCAAGACGATGAACATCGTCCTCATCGGCATGCCCGGCTGCGGCAAGTCCGCCGTGGCGGAGGCGCTCGGCAAGGCGCTCGGCCGCGAGGTGCTCGATACGGACGCCTATATCGAGGAGCACACCGGCTATACGCCCGAGCAGATCATCACAATGCAGGGCGAATCCGTGTTCCGCACGCACGAGAGCGAGGCCGTGCGCGAGCTCGGCAGCGCCTTCGGCGCGATCGTCGCCACCGGCGGCGGCGCGGTGCTCCACGAGGAGAACTACGCGCCGCTGCACCAGAACGGCGTCATTTTCTGGCTGCGCCGCGATCTTGACAAGCTCGAGCGCGATGGCCGCCCGCTCTCCCGCGCGGGAAATCTCAACGCCATGTACGAAATGCGCGAGAAGTGCTATCTCCGCTTTGCGGACTATATCATCGACAACAACCGCGCGCTCGAGGACACCGTGGAGGACATCCGCAAGGTGATCTTATGAAGATCCTCGTCATCAACGGCCCCAATCTGAACCTTCTCGGCGTGCGGGAACCGGAGCTTTACGGAAAGCGTGACTTTGCCGCGCTCGAGGCATATGTCTGCGCGTCCTGCCGGGAGCTCGGCGCAGAATGCGAGCTTTTCCAATCCAACCACGAGGGCGCGATCGTCGATGCCATCCAGTCCGCTCTCGGACGGATGGACGGCATCGTCATCAATCCCGCGGCGTATACGCACACGAGCGTCGCCATTCTCGACGCGCTCAAGGCCGTGGCGCTCCCGGCGGTGGAGGTGCATCTCACCGATATTCAGGAGCGCGAGAGCTTCCGACATGTTTCCTATGCAGGCATGGCGTGCGAAAAGACGTTCGCCGGGCTGGGCTTTGAGGGCTACCGGAGAGCGGTCGAATATCTTGTGAACCGGGGGAAAACCACATGATCCCATCCGAAGTATACGCGCTCGGCGCGTCCGGCAACCCCATCCGGGAGATCGCCGATTACGCCATGCGCCGCGCCGAAGAGGTCGGCGCGGAAAATGTTTACGATTTCAGCATCGGCTCGCCGAGCATCGCCCCGCCCGCGGCGGTGCAGGAGACGGCGCAGCGCCTTATGCGGGAAATTTCTCCCACGCAGCTGCACGCCTACAGCCCCGATCAGGGCCTGCCGGAGGTGCGCAGGGCCGTGGCGGAGTATCTGAACGGCGCGTTTTCCATGACCTACGCGCCGGAGGATATCTACATGACGAGCGGCGCGTCCGCGGGCCTTGCCATCGGCTGCCGTGCGCTGCTCTCGCCGGGAGACGAGTGCATCACGCTCACGCCGTATTTTTCCGAATACCGCACCTATACCGAGGCCGCCGGTGGCGTCATGCGCGAGGTGCCCTCCGAGCCGGAGACGTTCCAGCTCGATTATGAGGCCTTCGCTGCGGCGGTGAACGGAAAAACGTGGCTCGTGATCCTGAACTCTCCCAATAACCCCTCCGGCGTCGTGCTAGGGGAGGAGAGCATAAAGAAGATCGCCGCTCTGCTCACCGAGCGCTCAGCGGAGTACGGCCACCCGATCTACATCCTCGCGGACGAGCCGTACCGCGATCTTGTCTACGACGGCGATGCCGTGCCGTACATCCCCAATTTCTATCCCGACACGATCTACTGCTATTCGTTCAGCAAATCGCTCTCGCTGCCCGGCGAGCGCGTCGGCTATCTCGCCGTGCCGCCGGAGAGCAAAGACCGCGCCGCGCTGCGCGCCGCCGTTTCCGGCGCGGGCCGGATGCTGGGGTATGTCTGCGCGCCGGTGCTCTTCCAGCGCGTGTGCGCCGCGTGCCTCGGCCAGACGGGGGAGCTGCGCGAGTATAAGAAAAACCGCGATCTCATCTGTGAAGGGCTCACCGCGCTCGGCTTTTCCTGCGCGAAGCCGCAGGGGGCGTTCTATCTCTTCGTAAAATCGCCGGAGAGTGACGCGCGCGCCTTCTGCAAAAAGGCGATGGCGCACGATCTTCTGCTCGTGCCGGGCGACGATTTCGCCTGTCCGGGCTACGCCCGCCTTGCCTACTGCGTGCCGGAGGAGCGGCTGCGCCGCTCGCTGCCCGCCTTTGCCGCGCTCGCCGAAGAATATGGCTTAAAAGCCGAATAAACCAAAGAAAAGGCCGTGCCTCCCAAAATTGGGAGGCACGGCCGGAGCTTGTCAAAAAAGTATTTTTGACAAGCTCTCAAACGAGACCCACTTCGTTGG
>ERZ824488.3614-NODE-3614-length-11361-cov-3.523881_pt1 | contig 11361 bp, 10 predicted proteins | sample MGYA00519936_ERZ824488 | MGnify/ENA primary metagenome ERZ824488 (study PRJEB31778, sample SAMEA3449153) | human gut metagenome | biome: human gut; feature: human-associated habitat; material: faeces | place: United Kingdom | collected 2010/2012 ... | reverse complement strand
CACATCGCCTCCGCCGACGCCGCCGCCTGCGACGCCGCGAAGAAGTGCATCGACGACATCGTGTTTGTCCCCGAGGTCGGCAAGCTGTACTACGGCCGCGTCGTGCGCCTGATGCAGTTTGGTGCCTTCGTGGAGATCGCCCCGGGCAAGGACGGTCTGGTGCACATCTCCAAGCTCGACAAGAAGCGCGTCGAGAAGGTCGAGGACGTGGTCACCGTCGGCGACATGATCTGGGTCAAGTTCATGGAGATCGACGAAAAGGGCCGCTGGAACCTCTCCCGCAAGGACGCTCTCCTCGAGATTGAGGCCCAGCAGGCCGAGGCCGCCAAGGAGCGGTAAGCGGAAAACCGAAATTTGATATGCGGCGTCCTCTTTTTGCCCTTGTGGGGAAGTGCGGAGTATGATACAATAAAAACGATAATATATTCAGCTGGGAGGTCAACCGGTGAAAAAGATCAAAAGTATACTGATGTCAGAGAATGGAATGAAGATCGTAAATGCGTTGTTCCTTCTAAGTATATTAATCCGGAACCGCGGCATTATTTTTGCGTTCTACTCCTGCTGGATCATCTATTTGGCATATTGCATCAGGAATACAAAATCTAAGGCCATGCAAATAAGCTGGGCGATGCTTATTGCGTTTGCCGTTGTGATGATTTGTGTAAACATCTATTTTTATTGCATCTCACGCTGATTGCCGATCGGTGGAATACAAAAAAGGGACACGGCTGCGCCGTGCCCCTTTTCAATTTTTCCGTTTTGTGGTATCATACAGGCAAATACCGGCTAACATCAAGGAGGAAGCATTATGCCCGACACCATTGCTGCCATCGCCACCGCGCCCGCGGCCGCCGCGGTCGGCATCGTGCGCCTGAGCGGCGCGGAGACCCGGCGCGTGCTCGCGGCGCTGTTCACGCCGGTGAACGGTCGTTCGGCTGCGGAGCTTCCGCCGCGGCGCATGACCTACGGCACGGTGCGTGACGCCGAGGGCCGCACGCTCGACCACGCGCTGGCGGTGGTGTTCTCCGCCGGACACAGCTACACGGGCGAGGAGAGCGCGGAGCTGCACTGCCACGGCTCGCCGGTCGTTTTGCAGGAGGTCCTGCGCGCCGCGTTTGCCGCAGGCGCGCGGCAGGCGCGGGCGGGAGAGTTTACCGAGCGCGCGTTTCTGAACGGCAAAATGGACCTCACCGAGGCGGAGGCGGTCATCGACCTCATTGACGCCGAGACCGCCGAGGCGGCGCGGAACGCCGCCGCCCAGGTGGACGGCGCGCTGCGCCGCCCGCTCGAACAGGTCTACGACGCGCTGCTGAGCCTCACCAGCCGCTTCTACGCCGTGGTGGACTATCCCGACGAGGACATCGAGGACCTGACGCTTGCCGAGACGGAGCGGACGCTCACGGAGAGCGAACAAACGCTCGCGGCGCTGCTCGGCACCTTTGCGCGCGGACGCGTGCTCAAAAGCGGCGCGGCGACCGCCATCGTCGGCGCGCCGAACGCGGGCAAAAGCTCGCTGCTCAACGCGCTTGTGGGCTACGACCGCGCCATCGTCACCGACATTCCCGGCACGACGCGCGACACCGTGGAGGAGAAGGCGGTGGTCGGCGGCGTGCTGCTGCGGCTCATCGACACGGCAGGCATCCGCGAGACAGACGACGCCGTGGAGCGGCTCGGCGTGGAGCGCTCGCGCCGCGCGGTCGAGAGCGCCGATCTGGTGATCGTGGTAGCGGACGGCAGCCATACGCCGCTCACTGTGGAGCCAGACATTCTCGCACTTGCCGCCCGAGCGCCGCATTGGATTCTGGCCATCAGCAAGGACGATCGAAATCCCGCCGTAAAGGCCGCCGTTTGGAGACTGCCGGACGGCGCGCCTGCGCCGGAGCATCTGGTCTCCTTTAATTCCGTAATGCCCGGCGGGCTGGATGCGTTGATCGACACGATCGGAGACTGCTTTCCTGCCGGCGTTCCCGCGGGCGGCACGCTGCTCACCAACGCCCGGCAGGCCGAAGCCATCCGCCGTGCGCTCGAGAGCGTCCGTGCGGCGCGCGAGGCGCTCACCGCCGGGCTGACGCCCGACGTGGTGCTCACCGAGGCCGAGGGTGCGCTTGACGCGCTCGGCGAGCTGACCGGACGCACGGCGCGCGAGGACATGGTAACGCGCATTTTTGAACGCTTCTGCGTCGGAAAGTGAGCGGAACGCATTGTTTACAGAAAATGATTGATATTATCTTAACGTTCTGCTACAATACTGCCATTCTAAGGAAGAATCGACTCTATTCCCCAAAAGGGGCCGTTTGTCTGCGGCCCGGAAAGGAACGCCATGCGTGACTATATTATCATGACCGACAGCTGCTGCGACCTGAACCAGCAGGAGGTCGACGAGCTCGGGCTTACCGTTCTGCCGCTTTCCTTTATGATCGACGGCAAAACCTATCTCAACACGCCCGACCACGCCGAGATGTCCCCCGAGGAATTTTTCGCAAAGATCGCTGCGGGCGAGAACAGCACTACCGCCGCCGCCAATGTCGGTCAGTTCGACGAGGCGATGCGCAGGGCGCTCGACGCGGGCAAGGATATCCTGTGCATCTGCTTCTCCGGCGCACTGTCCACCACCTACCAGTCCGCCTGCATCGCGGCGGAGGACCTGAAAAGCGAGTACCCCGACGCGAAGATCCTCGTCATCGACTCCCTCTCCGCCTCGCGCGGACAGGGGATGCTGCTCTACCGCACGGTGCAGGAGCGCCGGAGGAGCAGCCCCTACATCGAGACGCTGGCGGCATATGTGAGGAGCATCCTCCAGACCCAATGCCACTGGTTCATCGTGGACGATCTCAACCACCTCAAGCGCGGCGGCCGCGTGAGCGCCACGGCGGCCTTCGTCGGCACGATGCTGGGCATCAAGCCCGTCATGCACACCGACAGCGAGGGCAGGCTCATTCCCATGAGCAAGGCGCGCGGCACCAAGGCTGCGCTCAAGGCGCTGGTCGACAAGGTGGAGGAGCTGGGCGTCGAGCCGGACAAGAACCAGCCCTTGTTCATCTGCCACGCCAACTGCCCCGACTCCGTGGCGTATGTCAAGGAGCTGCTGGAGGAGCGCTTCGGCGTGACGGACGTCCGCGCGGACTTCATCGGCCCTGTGATCGGCGCACACACCGGCTGCGGCACGCTGGGGCTGTTCTTCGTGGGGACGCAGCGATGAAGTGGCTGGAGCTGCATATCGACACCGCCCGCGCCGGTCTGGAGCCGGTCAGCGAGCTGCTGCGCGAGCAGGGCGTCGATGGTCTTGTCATCGACGACGAGGCGGACTTTAAGGATTTTCTCGAAAATAACCACCAGTATTGGGACTATGTGGACGATGAGCTGCTGGCGGAGAAGCACGGCAAATGCCGCGTGACCTTCTACCTCGAAGAAAGCGAGAGCGGTTTTTCCACGCTGGCGCAGGTGCGCATCGCGCTCTCGGCGCTCAAGAAGCAGCATCCCGAATACGCGCCGCTGCTCCTCACGATGGAAAACGTGGAGGACGCCGACTGGGAGAACAACTGGAAGCAGTTCTATAAGCCCATGGAGATCGGCGAGCGCCTGCTGGTCATTCCCGAGTGGGAGCAGGCGAAGCCGACGGAGCGCGTGAAGCTCATCCTGAATCCCGGGCTGACCTTCGGCACGGGCAGCCATGCGACCACACGACTGTGCCTTCAGGCACTCGAAAAGCACATTCGCGGCGGCGAAAAGGTGCTCGACCTCGGCTGCGGCAGCGGCATCCTCTCCATCGCGGCGCTGCTGCTGGGCGCGCGGGACGCCTTCGCCTGCGACATCGATGATAAGTGCGTGGGCGTCGCCTACGAGAATGCCGCGCTAAACGGCATCGGACGGGAGCACTACACCGTCCGCGCGGGCGACGTGCTCAGCGACAAAAGGCTCGCGCGCGAGTTCGGCGGAGACTATGATATCGTCGTGGCGAACATCGTGGCGGACGTCATCATCGCGCTCGCGCCGCAGGTGCGGCCGCTGCTGAAAAAGGGTGGGCTGTTCCTCTGCTCGGGCATCATCGACGACCGCGCGGTCGAGGTCGCGGACGCGCTGCGTCTTGCGGGCTGGGCGATCATGGAGGCCTGCGAGAGCGAGGGCTGGTTCTCATATTTGTGCAAATAACAGCATAGCAAAAGAGGAGCGTTCTCTGCCATAGAGAACGCTCCCCTTGTTTGGTGCCGTATCGCGTGCAATTTACTTCCTGATTTTTTGCAGCATCCTTGTAAATTCCTCCGGCAGGGGACAGGAAAGCTCCACGACCTCGTGCGTGCGCGGATGGAGAAAGCGCAGGCCGACCGCGTGCAGGCATTGCCCCGTCAGGCCGGGGACCTCCTTCTTTGCACCGTATACCGTGTCGCCAAGAATGGGATGCCCGATGTAGGCCATGTGGACGCGGATCTGGTGTGTGCGTCCCGTCTCGAGCCGGCAGCGGACGTGGGTATAGCCCGGATAGCGGGCGATGACCTCCCAATGCGTGACCGCCTCGCGCCCGCCGGCGACCACCGCCATGCGCTTGCGGTCGGTCGGGTGGCGCGCGATGGGCGCGACCACCGTGCCGCGGTCCTCGCGCAGAGCGCCCACAACGATGCACTCATAGGTGCGCGCGAGCGTGTGGTCGGCGAGCTGCGCGGAGAGGTACTGGTGCGCCGCGTCGTTCTTCGCCGCGATGATGAGACCGCTCGTGTCGCGGTCGATGCGGTGGACGATGCCCGGGCGCAGCGCGCCGCCGATGCCCGAGAGCGTTCCCGCGCAATGGTACAGCAGCGCGTTGACGAGCGTGCCGTCCGGGTGCCCCGGCGCGGGGTGGACGACCATGCCGCTGGGCTTGTTGACCACGATCACGTCCGCGTCCTCGTACACCACATCGAGCGGAATGTCCTGCGGCACGGCCTCGACCGGCTCCGGCTTGGGCAGCGTCACGGCGATGCCCTCGCCGCCCGCGAGCTTATAGCTTTTGCTGATGGACTTCCCATCCACCGCGACCTCGCCGCTCTCGATGAGCCGTGTCGCCTGCGAGCGGGTCAAGCCGTCAAGGCTCGACGCAAGAAATGCGTCGAGCCTTTGATTTTTGCTTTCTTCACTTGCCCTGAGCAGGATCGGTCCCATGGTCCTTCTCCCAATTCTTCGCGTCGGTGTTCGGGTAGATCCAAATGTAGTAAACAAGTGCCGCGATGGTGCCGCAGACCACAAAGCAGTCCGCGACGTTGAAAACCGGAAACTCGATGAACGTGCAGTCGAGCATATCCACCACATAGCCGAGGCGAACGCGGTCAATGAGATTTCCCACGCCGCCGCCGATCACGGCGGTCAGCGACCACACGCCGAGCGGGTGCCGCACGATCCGCGCGAGCAGCCACGCGAGCGCGAGCATCCCCACGCCCGTCACGCCGATGAGCAGCCAGCGCTCACCGGAAAAGCTCGACCATGCCGCGCCGAAATTGCGCACATAGTGCAGCCGCAGCAGCCGCGGGAGAAACTCCGCGCTCTCGCCCACGGCGAAATGGGTAACGATATAGGCCTTCACCCACTGGTCCAGCGCGACGATGGCCGCGATAGCCAAAGGGCAGAGCCACAGCGAACGCTTCTTCACGGCTGCGGCACCTCGCTGTCGTCATTGGGATAGACGAGCACCCACTCCGCGTCCGCGGGGGCAAGTGCGAGCGTTTCCGCCTGCGCCTGGCTCATGCCGAGGCCCTCCGGCAGGTCACGCAGCGCGGCGATAGGGGCATAGTAAAAGCCCGCGTCGCCGTCCTTCACGCCGCCGCTTGAGAGCACATAGTCCGTCGCGCCCGCGCCGTACAGCTCAAGCACCACGAGACCGTACCACGCGGTGAGCAGGCTGCCCTCCTCGCCGCTCTCGCCGATGGGAGCGGTCTCGCAGTAGTATTCTGCCTCTGGGCTGCCGTTTTCCAAGTCAGCGGGTGCGTTTGCGGTCTTGAACCCGTCCACCGCCGCGCCGCCAAGCTGGCGGTCATAATACGGGCTGGACTGCACCGTTTCACAGCGCTGCTCGGGATATTCCACCTCGGCGTCCGTATCGGGCAGCGGATCGCTGGGCGGCGCCGCCATCGAAAACATCGCCTGATCCTCCTGTGCGGCAGGCGCGGCAGGTGCAGCGTCGTTTGCTTCCTGCTTCATCGCCGTTCGCGGGATCGTTACCGCCGCCGCGAGTGCGACGATCGCCGCGCAGGCCGCCATCGGCATCCACCGCCGCCATGCGCTCCGCTTTTTTGTTTGCGGCTTTTTCGCCGCCTTTTCTGCGCGCACCGCCGCCATCACGCCCTCCGTGAAGCCTGCGGGCACGTCCTCGTCCTCCAGCTCGCCGAGGGCGGCGTGCAGGGCCGTCAGCTCACCGAGCAGCCTTCTGCATTTCTCGCATTCGCTCACATGAGCGAGCACCTCCGCACGCTCCTCCTCCGTCAGCTCTCCGTCAACAAAGGCCGAGAGCAGCGGCGCAAATTCTTCACATTCCTTCATATTGCGTTCCTCTCCCCTCCGACAGTCTGATTACATTCTGTAACCTTTGACGCTGGCTTTTCAAAAAAGTTCCCGTCTGCCGCCAAATAATTTCGCAGCAACAGCCGCGCGCGGTTGATGCGGCTCTTCACCGTGCCGAGCTCCAGCTCCGTGACCTCGCAGATCTCCGCATAGCTGAGCTGATGCAGCTCGCGCAGCACGAGCACGCGCCGGTAATCCTCCGGCAGCGCGGCAAGCCCCTCGCGCACCAGCCGCTGCGTCTCCCGGCCCTCGACGTGCTCCTCCGGCGTGGGCGCACGGTCGCACACCTCGAGGTGTACGTCCTCGTCGTCGAGCGATATGCCGTCCACCGTGCGCTTGTTGCGCCGCAGCAGGTCAATGCAGGCGTTGCTCGCCAGACGGTAGAGCCATGTGGACAGCGCCGCATCCTCGCGAAAGCCCTCCAGTCCGCGCCAGAGGGCGAGGAAGGTATCCTGCGCGGCCTCCGCCGCGTCCTCGCTGCTGCCGCACATACGCAGGCAGAGGTTGTATATTTTCTTCTCATGCAGCCGGACGAGCTGTTCAAAGGCTGCCTCGTCGCCGCCCCGCGCGGCTTGGATCAGTTCACTTTCGTTCATGTCCGCTCCGTGTGTTCAGTCGCTCAGATCGCGCTTGATGCCCGCCGTGACGCGGTAAAGATCCTCAAGCGTCTCCATGTGGTTGATCTGGTCTTTATAGTAGTTGGCGTATTTCACGCCCTTGAGATACCAGCAGTAGTGCCGCCGCGCCTCGAGCAGCGCGACCTTTTCATTGCGGAATTCCGCGCTGCGCTCGATCTGGCGTACCAGCGCGTCGCAGCGCTCGGCAAGCGGCGGCAGCGGCGGGATCGGCTCGCCCGCGAGCGCGGCTCTGCACTGCTGAAAGAGCCACGGATTGCCAAAGCAGCCGCGCCCGATCATCACCGCGTCCGCGCCGGTGAGCTTCAAGGCTTTTATCGCATTTTCCGGGGTAAAAACATCGCCGTTGGCGATAACGGGGATCTTCACCGCTTCCTTGACCGCGCGGATGGTCGACCAGTCTGCCTGCCCGCCGTACATCTGCACGCGCGTGCGCCCGTGGACGGTGATGCCCGCGACGCCGACGCTCTCGAGCAGCGCGGCCAGCTCCGGCGCGTTGATGCTGCCCTTGTCCCAGCCGCGGCGCATCTTCACCGTGACCGGAACATTTACCGCCCTGACCACCGCCTCGACGATGCGCGCCGCCTTTTCGGGATCGCGCATCAGCGCCGAGCCGTCGCCGTTGTTGACGACCTTGCCGACCGGGCAGCCCATGTTGATGTCCAGAATGTCCGCGCCGCTCGCCTCAATAGCGATCTGCGCGGCCTCGGCCATGCAGACCGGGTCGCTGCCGAAGATCTGTGCCTGCATCGGGTGCTCGCCCGGAAAGGGCGCGAGCAGTGTGCGGCTCTTTTTATCCTGATAGCACAGCGCCTTCGAGCTCACGAGCTCCGTGCACGTCAGCCCCGCGCCGAGGGACGCGCACAGCTCGCGGAACGCCGCGTCGGTCACGCCCGCCATCGGCGCGAGCGCGAGCTGCGAGTTGATCTCCACCGTACCGATGCGCATGGGCGTTCCCTCCTTCACCGTGTTTCATAGAAAAAAATTATACCACAGCTTTCCCAAAAGCGGAAGTCCTTATTTTTGCGCGGCAAAAGCCCGTTAACATAGATACCGTTTTCGGCTGTGTAGACCGCTCCGCGCTTTATGCTCATGGTCGAGGCGTTTTCGTCGATGTCCTCCCACTTCAAGCCGACCAATTCGCTGCGACGCAAACCGGTCGTAACAAAAAGCATCAGCATACAGTGAAAATCAGGCGGTAGCGTCGGGAGCAGCCGGAAAAATCTTGCGGCTTCTTCATCGTCCAGCGCATCAACAGGCTTTCTCTCCTTTCTTGGCGCTTCGACCTGCTGCATGGGATTTTTTCTGATGACCTCCTGCCTTTTAACGTAGCTGAATATCAGCCCCAACGTCGCGTAGAGATGGCAGACCGTCTTTGTCGCGAGAGGCTTTCCCCTTGTGCTCCTGTATTCCGTGCGGAGATAAGTTAGATAACGCTGAATGTCTATCGCTGTGATTTTCTGCATGGAACGTCCTTTGAAATACTCTGTCAGCCGCTTGGCATTGTTTCGATGGAATGTGACCGTGACCGGCTTATTAGTCCCATTCTGAATCCGCAGCGGCAGCCATACCTCATTGACGGCCCTTTTCGTCCTTGCCAAGACAGGCGGTGAAGCGGTACAAAAAATTTTCCGTTTTTCTCAACTGCGCGGATATTTGCCATGATATACCTCCGATTTTCGGCATATCATGGGGTATTTTCCATCAGTTTTTTCAGCCTGTGCGTTTTCTGTGTGTAATTTTGTGCTTTGAGCACTGAAATGCACCGATGAAAAGGAATAGCAAAAAGCCTTGAAGCCGTAAGGTTAATGTTCAAAGGTACACAATATGGCCTATGGGATTAATCAGGCGGTACGGAGAAAACATTGATATGCCCCCTCCATGATTGACAGTGTTTTATTTCACTGTCTCTCATAGAGGGAGCATATCAAAGCTGAGGGCGGCTGCCCCTTTCGCGTATGGATTCCCGCAGCGCGTCGTGTTTGCGCATCGTGTTTCCTCGGTCAAAACTCTTCCGGAAATGCTCCGCTGCGGGGCGGGAGGCCGCCCGGCGTGATCGGTCAAAGGCTCTTCACGAGCGTCAGGATGTTCGACCCATCCGCGTATTCATAGGTCACCTCGTCCATGAGCTTCTTCACCATGAAGATGCCGAGGCCGCCGACCTCCCGCTCCTCCGCCGACTGCGTTGTATCCGGGTCGGGCTTTTCAGTGGGGTCATAGGGTCGTCCGTTGTCGGAAAAGCGAAGCGTCGCCCTGCCGTCCTTCAGCGAGCAGCCCAGCACGACGCCGGTCGCGCCGCTGTAGCGGGCGATGTTGGAGAAGATCTCGTCCACCGCCACGTTGACCTGAGCGATCGCCTTCATGGAGGCTCCTGCCTCGGCGAGAATGCCCTCAAAAAAGTCGGTAGCCTGCGGCAGCTGCTCCAGCGTCGGCGCGAGATTGATCTTTTTCATGCCCGACGACTTCATCTCGATGCAGAGCATGGTGATATCGTCGAACTGGTCCGCGCCGCCCGCGAACTCGTCCACATCGCGGTGCAGAGCCTCCAGCAGCTGACGGCACGAGCCGCCCTCGGCGGCGTTCAGCGCACGGAGCATCCGGTCAGTCCCGTAAAGCGTGTTGGAGGCATTCGTGGCCTCCGGCACGCCGTCCGTGTAGACCACCAGACGGTCTCCCGCGTCCAGCTCCAGCTCGTATTCGCGGTATCGGGCGCCCTCCATGCCGGCCAGCACGAAGCCGTGCCTATCCTTGAACAGCTCGAAGGAGCCGCCTTTGCGCATGATGGCCGGATACTCGTGGCCTGCGTTGGCGCACTTCATTTTTCCCGTGGAGATCTCGAGAATGCCCAGCCAGACGGTGACGAACATCTCCGCGTCGTTGTTTTCGCAAAGCTGATCGTTTACCTTTTCCAGCACAGCCTTCGGGGACAGACCGCTCTGCGCGGCGGATTTCAGCAGCGTTTTGGAGATCATCATAAACAGCGCCGCAGGGACGCCCTTGCCGGACACGTCCGCCATGACCAGCGCCAGATGGTCGTCATCCACCAGGAAGAAGTCGTAGAAGTCGCCGCCGACCTCCTTCGCCGGTGTCATGGAGGCGTAAATGTCGAACTCGTGGCGCTCGGGGAAGGCGGGGAAGATGCAGGGCAGCATGGACGCCTGAATGTGGCGCGCCACGTCCAGCTCTGCGCCGATGCGCTCCTTTTCCGCGGTGACGCGGCTGAGATTTTGAATATATTCATTCAGCTCCGACACCATGTACTGGAACGAATGGGCAAGCTCCTCCAGCTCGTCGCCGGTGTTGACCTCCACCCGGAAGTCGGACAAGGCCGCCATCTTGCTCTCCACCAGCCCGATGGCGGCGTGGTGCAGAGTCCTCAGCGGACGGATCAGAATGCGCCGCACATAGTAGTAGTACGCGAAAATGGAAAGCAGCAGAACGGCCAGCACCACGCACAGCGTCAGGCCGAGAAACTGCCGGATCTGCTGGTCGATCATGTCCATCGAGATGTCCACGCTGGCCAGCGCCACCGGTGTGCCGGCTTTGTTGAGGATGGCGACGTAGGCCGACGCCAGATAGCCGTACTCCTCGTTGTTGGTGATGAGGATGGTCTGCTCCGCGTCGACGGCAAAGGCCCCGTGCATCAGCTCGTTGCCGCCGCCGTAGTAGGCGTCGGTGTCGCCGAGGTCGCAGACGCCGTCCTCGCCGGGAACGCCCGCGTCCCAGATGTAGTACATGACCTCATCCTCCGGCACGACCACATAGAAGTATTTCAGTCCCAGCTTCTCCCTGACGTCCTGCAGGTAGCGGTGGATCTCCTCGTAATAGGCATCCTTCTCGCCGGTCCGGTAGTATTGCTCCACGCGGTCTCCGTCGATGAGATCCGCCGCCACGGAGGCCTGACCGAACGCGAGAGAGGCGTATTGCTCCTCCATCCGCGCCCGGTACAGCTGAGCGATCGAGGGGGCCAGGATCGCCGCGAGGACGGCGGCCATCGCCACCAGCCCCAGCAGCAGCTTGGGCTGTAACCGTATGCTCCTTGCTCGTTTCATGTCCGCACCTCCATCGGATGGATATGAAGCCGCAAATGACCGTCCATTACGCGGTAGAGCGCCCGCGTGGGGGACAGACGCTGCACCTCGCAGGGCAGGGGGGCCGTGCCGGTCTCCACCGCGGTCACATAGAACCACGCGCCGCCCAG
>ERZ824488.3613-NODE-3613-length-11364-cov-4.060571_pt1 | contig 11364 bp, 9 predicted proteins | sample MGYA00519936_ERZ824488 | MGnify/ENA primary metagenome ERZ824488 (study PRJEB31778, sample SAMEA3449153) | human gut metagenome | biome: human gut; feature: human-associated habitat; material: faeces | place: United Kingdom | collected 2010/2012 ... | reverse complement strand
AATAAACACGAAGATACAGCACCGCTTCATCCAGTATGTCAGCAGGTGTCTGAAGCAGCGTCATCATCGAACGTGAAAAGATAAGTCCCAATACACCCAAAAGTATGCTTAGGATCATAAAACTTATCAGCGATGTTGATACTATTGTTTTCATTTTACTATAATCCCTGGCTCCAAAATAGCGGCTCACAAGCACGCCCGCACCTATGCCGGCACCGAGTGCCACACAAATGAATACATTTGTAAGAGCGGCACATGCGCCAACAGCCGCAAGTGCAGATGATCCGACATACTGGCCAACTATTATTGAATCAGCCATATTATACACTTGTTGAAAAAAGCTGCCCAAGATCATAGGCATTGCAAAAACAGTCAGCGCTTTAAGCGGTGCATCTGTGATCAAATACTCATCTTTTGACATTATGTTATTCCTCCAAATTGAATATTAATCCACTTGTCCTTATTTACAACAAATACCATTTTTTAAATTCACAGCCAACAAATTCTGCGTCCTCTATTGTTTCATTTTCCAGTATCACATTTTCAAACATCTACAAGTGGAATCTATAAAATTCAAAACGATGAATCAGATTCCGCCTTATTAAACAATACCCTTTCTTAATTCAAAAAGTCTTGCCATAACAGGCTTTTTAAAATGCACCGTTAATACATTTCCTTTGAATTCAAAATCAACCGGTTCCTTCTTAGGATAAATGCAGGATACTTGCATATCGTCTCTGATAAATGGAATACTGTCCAATGGTATGGACAAACTATCATCTGTGCAGTTTATGCCGGCTTTCATGTACCTGTCATTATTTTTTCCTTCCATTTGCCGCTTCCATACTGCAAGATATGCTTTGTTTTCAAGCTGAAGGCCTCCGCATACCCACATATCCTCATTGTCAGCAATATCAATCGGCCAATAAGGTATCGCATATTTGATATCCTGACGAATCGTCTTATAACAGGCAATTCCCTCTTTCACTAATGCAAGACGTTCCGGCGGAAGTTGTGCCAGATGACCACTCTGATGAATACGAAGCAGCATGGCATTTATCATATTATAAATTACTTCTTCCTTGTCTCCCTGGCGCATCGGATACGACCAGACTGCCGCCTGTTCCGGAGTAACTCCTGCCACAGCATTTGCTGCTATCGTCGCATAATTCCGGTAATCTTCCTGATCCGATGTAGACTGAATACTATATCTGGAGAGCAACGCATAATCAATGCGAAGGCCTCCGCTGGAACAGTTTTCAATTACCAGATCCGGATAACGTGCAAATACATCATCAAGCCAGTTTAGATATGCTTTTTCATGTTCAAGCAGTCCCTGCCCCACACTTTCCGCGCCAAGTTCAGTACCTATGCCCGGTTCAATGTTATAATCCATCTTGATATATCCCACTCCGTAATCTTTGACTACCCGATCGATCACTTCATTGACATGTTCGATGACTTCCGGATTTCTAAAATCGAGCTGATATCTGCTACGGTCATATACACGCTTTCCATGACGGATAAAGAACCAGTCATCCGGAGCATTCTTTGCTTTCTCACAATTGATTCCCATCACTTCAAGTTCCAGCCAGACGCCCGGTATCATTCCCTTTTGACGAATGTAATCTGTTACTTCTTTAATTCCATTCGGAAAACGCTCCCTGCTTTCCTGCCATTCGCCGACACTGTCCCACCATTCTCCGGGAGCATACCAACCGGCATCTATCACATAGTATTCACAACCGCATTCCGCAGCCGCATCAATCAGCGGAAGTTCTTTCTCCGTTGTCGGATCACCAAACAGGCAATTCATATAATCGTTGAAAATAACCGGTAAATTCTCATCATCTTTATTTGGTCTTCGAATCATACGGCGATATTTTGTCAGCTCACCCATTGCTTTTTCAAAGCTGTCATCTGCCACACCCACAGCAACCGGTACCGATTCAAATGATTCGCCCGGCGCGAGATTTTTGAACCAGTGAGACTGTACTTCGGTCGGTCCGCTGACACAGACATAAAAATGCGTATTCTGATCACTGATCTCATAATGCCAGGAACCGTTATGTTCAATCTGCCAGAATAAGCTTGTATGTGCCTCTGTATTTTCTACATACCCTAATGGTAAATACTTCTTCGTAGACCAGTTTCCGGTATTCGATACTTCAAGCACCTGTGAAGTACGCTGGTATACCCCGGGTTGTGTTTGCGCCAGTCCTACATCTCCGAACTTATATTCTTTGATACTCATCTCTTTCTGCCATCCATTATAAGGAATGCGCACTCTCATTTTCGCATCGGAATTGCTTTTTCCCTCTTTTTCAATTCCTGTATAGCAAAATGAAGATAGATATTCCAGACACTGTGTACTATCGCCTTCATTGATTACTTTATTGACCATACGAACGATAGAAGTGCCCTTATAAAACTGCATTCTTGTTTCTACGCGGACATGTGTCTCTTCCTTATCTTCCTGATAAATGGTTATCTTACGTCCATTCTCATTCCAACTGTCTTCCATCCCCGCATAGGTCAATAAATATCCCGGTGCTGTACAAATATGTTTATTTCCATGCTTTTCATATGGGCGATTATATCCGGCAAGGTTTACCTGTACAAGTTGAAAAGCCTCATCGATAAATTGCTCTTTTCTTACCAGATCTTCTGCCTTACATTCCTTTCCAAATTTGCAAATATCATTTTCATCAAATTCTGCTTTTGAAAAATGCAGCAATTTGATCTGATTTTTATCTGTAATTCCAAATACAATATGAATTCCGTTTTCATTGATTTTGATGTATTTCATTTTTCTCCTCCATGCAATAAATTTGCAATATGCTTTTTTTGCACATCGCCCTATCCACTAGAACTTTTATCGGAAAGCCGATAAAATAATCATAACAAATATAATAATATTCCACAATCTCCTCACACCACAAATAGAAATCCATTTCCAACAACAAAAGGGACACTCCCTAATAATCTCCTACTGGAAAGTGTCCCTGTTATTTTTCTGTTATTTGATTTCCCTGTGAATCAGGTCAAATTACTTTGCGTTTCTGTAGATGATATCGTTTCTTCCCGGACCGTTTGAGATCATGGTGATTGGGAATCCGATATGCTCTTCAACGAACTCAATGTACTTTCTGCAGTTCTCTGGAAGATCCTCGTACTTCTTGATTCCTCTGATATCTGTCTTCCAGCCTGGAAGTGTCTCATATACAGGCTTTGCTTTCTTGAGTTTTGATGTTGTTGGGAAGTCTGTTGTAACCTCACCGTCGATATCGTAGCCTACACATACCGGGATCTCATCGAGATATCCAAGTACATCAAGTACTGTAAATGCAACGTCTGTTGTTCCCTGGATACGGCAGCCATACTTTGATGCCACACAGTCGAACCAACCCATTCTTCTAGGTCTTCCTGTTGTTGCACCAAACTCACCGCCATCACCGCCGCGGCGTCTGAGCTCATCTGCCTCGTCGCCAAATATCTCACTTACAAACTCGCCTGCTCCTACTGCGCTTGAGTATGCCTTACATACAGTGATGATCTGCTTGATCTCGTATGGAGGTATACCTGCACCGATGGCACCGTAAGCTGCCAGAGTTGATGATGATGTAACCATAGGGTAGATTCCGTGATCCGGATCCTTCAGTGAACCAAGCTGACCCTCAAGAAGGATGTTCTTGCCCTCTTTGATCGCCTCATAGAGGTATGCTGATACGTCACATACATAAGGAGCAACCATCTCCTTATACTCCATGAGTGTGTTGAATATATCGTCAGCCTTTAAGAGTGGCTTGTGATACAGGTTCTCAAGAAGAACGTTCTTCTGTACTATAACTCTCTCGATCTTCTCCTTCAGTGCTTCCTCATCAAAGAGCTCGCTTACCTGGAAACCGATCTTTGCATATTTATCTGAATAGAATGGAGCGATTCCTGACTTTGTTGATCCGAATGACTTACCTGCAAGTCTCTCCTCCTCGTATTCGTCGAAGAGAATGTGGTATGGCATAACCATCTGTGCTCTGTCAGATACAAGGATCTTAGGCATTGGTACATTTCTGTCTGTGATGGACTTTATCTCCTTGAAAAGAAGAGGGATGTTAAGTGCAACACCATTTCCAATGATACTTGTTGTGTGACTGTAGAACACTCCTGATGGAAGTGTATGTAAAGCAAATTTACCATAGTCATTGACAATTGTGTGACCTGCGTTGGCACCACCCTGGAATCTTACGATTATGTCTGACTCCTGGCCTAACATGTCTGTGATCTTACCTTTTCCTTCGTCGCCCCAATTGGCTCCTACAACCGCTCTTACCATAATACTTTTCCTCGCTTTCGCAGCATTTTGAAATATTTTCTGATATCCGTATTGTGGCTGTTCAAATGTTTCTGCCTATACATAATATTTATAAGCAGATCACTCACAATACCTTTTCATTATAACACTATAATGTCATAAGTAAAATCAATATTATTTATATTTATTATAAGTGTATCTTATATTTATCTTTACATTTTGTAGAAACCAACATAAACTGTAAATATAATGGATTTTGTCCACCTCAAACACCATTTTACTTATATTATATATGCATAATTTTTTAAGCAAAATTATTTCAATCGTACCATTATAGAACGGTAAAAAGTTCTGAATTATTTTGCAATAAAACATATTGTTGACACACACATATTAAACGATCTCTATTGAATCTGGAGGAAATTATAAATGAACATAAATTTCGAATATTACAAAATCTTCTACCATGTTGCCAAAGCATCCAGCATATCCGCCGCTGCCAGGGAACTGTGTATATCCCAGCCAGCCGTAAGTCAGGCGATCAAAGCTCTGGAGCAGGCGATCGGCATAGAACTGTTCATCCGAACCAAGAAGGGCGTCTCACTGACAAATGCCGGAGAACTCCTCTACTCCCACGTTGCAGCGGGATACGAATCCATCTCCCTGGGTGAACAGCAGCTCTCACAGCTCCTCCACATGGAGACCGGTGAGATAAGGATAGGTGCAAGCGATATGACACTGCAGTTCTATCTCCTGCCATATCTGGAGCATTTCCACCAGCTATATCCGGGGATCAAGGTTCATGTCACAAATGCTCCGACCCCCAGCACTATAAATCATCTGCTCTCAGGCAACATAGACTTCGGTATCGTCACCAGTCCTCTTCCCGCCGATCCTCACATGGAGATCAGGCAGGCAAGGGAGATCGAAGACATCTTCATCGCCGGACCAAGGTTCTCATATCTTCAGGGCAAAACTCTGGACTACCACAATTTGGACGAGCTTCCTATCATCTGTCTGGAGCACGACACAAGCACCCGTTCATATGTTGACACATTCCTGAGCCATGAGGGCGTGACTCTGCAGCCCGAATTCGAGCTGTCGACCAGCGATATGATCGCCCAGTTCGTCATGAGAAATCTCGGCATCGGCTCCATCATGGCAGACTTCTCCCAGAGCTATATAGACCGCGGCGACCTGTTCCGCCTGCAATTTAAAAAGCCCATACCAAAGCGTCACATGTGTATCATCAGTGACAGGCGCCGTGGTATGAGCGTTGCTGCAAATAAACTTATGGAGTTGTTGTAGAAATCATCCCCACACCCATATATCATAGCAAAATAGAGCATGTTCGTCCATTTGAACACGCCCTATTCTTATCACATATTTCTATAATCCGGAATCAGTTCATCACACAGCCCTGTCTCTTCAAGCAGTTCTCTTGATGAGTCACCGTAGATTCCCACTATATATCCGGCTCCGGCTGCCGCCGCTGCCCGGATTCCCGACGGGCCATCCTCTATGACCATGGTTTCTTCCGGCACTGCTCCGATACGCTCCATGGCACGGATGTACATATCAGGAGCCGGCTTAGCATTCATGGTTCCGTCATCGTATGCGCACAGCGTTATGTCAAACCACCTTCCGAGATCAAACTCTTTAAAATAGAATGCGAGATTTGTCATATTTGACCCTGTGGCTATGTTCATATTTATCCCCTGTCCCTTAAGTTTATCAAGGTATGCCACTAGGCCGTCCACCAGCTTGAAGTTTGCAGTATCTTCCATGTACATCTCTCTGTACATAGCCTCTTTCTCCTCGGTAAGTTCAAGTATCCTCTCCTCGGTTAGCGTACCCTTTCCCATGAGGTATTCCAGAATATCCTTGTTCGTGTGCCCCAGCACATGATGCTGAAACTCCTCCGTGCTCATCTGTCTGCCAGCAAGTTTCTCCGCATAATCCTTCCATGCTATCTCATGATACTTTCCGTCAAATATCATTGTGCCGTTCATGTCAAATATAATGTTCTTTATCTTACTGTTCAATCTATTCATACTTGTCTCCTATATCTACCGAACGCAAAACATCACTTATCCTCACTAAGCAAATGCTTGTACGTTCCGTCTATTCCTATCGCTCCAAGTGGCGCAGTCACCACGATCGCCAGCACGGCAACCGACAATACTATATTACCACATGCCAGCCCTGCCGCAAGCGGAACTGATCCGATGGCTGCCTGAACTGTAGCCTTCGGAAGATACGCGATGACACAGAACAGCCTTTCCTTCCATGTGAGTGATGTATGTGCCACGCAGATCAGAACACCAACCGTTCTAAATGCCAGTGCGACAAATATCATAAGTAGTGCCGGAAGTCCTGCTGTAAGGGTGTATCTGATATCCACAGCCGCACCCACAAGCACGAACAATATGACCTCCGCCGCAAGCCACAGCTTTCCAAATTTCTGTGAGAGTCTTCCCGACACCGACTCTGGACATTTGAGTTTCAGGACACATGCCATAGCCACCACCGCAAGGAGTCCCGACACCGACACCTTTCCCTCAAGCCATCCCTCTATCGCTATAAGCAGGAACGAAAATCCCAGCACAATGATGACCTTCATGCTGTTTCTCACGCAGTGTTTCCTTGCATAGGAAGTCTCAAAGAACAGATAAAGTCCATATCCAACGTCCACGCCAAGCAGTACTCCAAGCACGATGGATATTGGGATATTCACGAAATCCATGACATGAGCACTTCCGCCCTGCGCCATGCTGAGAAATGTGGTAAAAAGCACTATGACAAATATATCGTCGCAGGACGCCCCCGCAAGTATCATCTGCGGAATCGCCTTGTCAGTTCCGTACTTTTTCTCTATGAGATTCACCATTCTCGGAACAACGACCGCCGGTGATACCGCGCCTAGCACCGCGCCCATGACAGCTGCCTCTGTGCGGTTTATTCCAAGTATAACAGGTGCGCACAGTATGTATCCGATGATCTCGAATGACGCCGGGACAAATGAGAGCAGCACCGCCGAGCGTCCCGACTTCTTCAGATCCTTAAGGTCAAGGGACAGTCCTGCCTTGATAAGTATGATGATAAGCGCTATCTTTCTGAGATCCGCAGATATGGACAATATGGACGGATCAAAGAGATCCAGCACATACGAACCAAGAACGATTCCCGTCGCCAGCATTCCTATGATGCGCGGCAGCTTAAGCCTCTGACAGATGGCGCCCATCGCCAGTCCGACTATGAAAATGAGTGCAAGTGATGTCAACATGATAGACAATACCTCCTTAATTTAGCAAATGTATCAAAGCATTTTCTTATTATGAAAAAAAGCTTACACCAGTCAGTATCAATACTAACATACCATCAATACAGCCGTCGAAGCATATCACCTTGCACAGGTTCTCTCATTCTCCCTGCCCTCGTAGTCAAACAGCCCGTCATTTTTCTCCTCCAACGCCTTTATCATATGATACGCAAATTCATTGTAAGGCATCGGTATTCCAAGCTCTCTTCCCATTCTTACTAGTGCACCCGAAAACATATCTATCTCTGTATGCCTTCCAGAATCAAGATCCTGAAGTGTCGAATATCTCGCTGAAGGTGGAACCGCACTTCCGTGCACCGATGGCCCTTCGGCAAGTGAAAGGTCTATCCCCTTCGCCGTAGCCACCGCCTCAAGTTCAGACTTGAGTGCATCGCTTATGATCCTCATGTGTTCACTGTCCCTGTAACAGCCCACTCCCGCACCAAGGATAGCCTGTGGCAGATTGTTGCACACGTTGAGTCTGAATTTGCTCCACAGATCAACCATGATATGATTCGATATCGTGTAGTGAAGTCCTGTTCCATCAAACAGCCTGACGCTCGCCTTCGGCTATAACTCCAAGCTCTATGTCATCTCTTTCTGAGAGTCCCCATATCATATAAGAGCCTACAGCTCCGGCTCCTAAGATAGCAACTTTCTTTATATCCATATGTAAAATCCTTCTTTCATGTACTCATAAACATTATTATAAAAACCGGACAGAAATCCTGTCAACTTTCAAAATCTTATCACCTGCCAGAATCAGTCACGCCATGCTGCAAATATTAATTTTAATTCAAACTACTCCAGTAGTATTGACATTTTATTAGCTGAAAAGTATTATAAAGGCATAATACTACTGCAGTAGTTTGTGAAGGAGAACACATATGGATATAAAACTTTTTGATTCAGAACTTAAGGTGATGGGAGTCCTCTGGGACGAGGGCGACACAACTGCCAAACATATCTCCGATGTCCTGAAAGAAGAAATTGGCTGGAACATGAACACTACATATACGTTGATCAAGAGGTGCATCAAAAAAGGAGCAATTGAACGCTCTGAGCCTAATTTCATGTGCCACGCCATAATACCAAAGGAGGAGGTACAGGAGGCCGAGACAACTGAACTTATCAATAAGGTCTACGACGGATCTGCCGACAAACTATTTGCTGCTCTTCTCGGCAGAAAGAAGCTTTCCCCTGAGGAGATCGCAAAGCTAAAACAGATCGTCAACGATTTGGAGTGAGGTGATGAATATGAGCTTACTGCAAATGAGCGTTGCCGGGGCTGTCATGATCATGGTGATCACAGTCATTCGCGCTCTGGCAATTAACCGATTGCCTAAAAAGACATTCCTGATACTGTGGGGAATCACGATCATCAGGCTGCTAATACCATTTTCATGTCCATCTAAGTTTAGCATCTATTCTCTGCTGGGAAAGAAAACAGTCTCTGACATAAATGAAACACCGGCTGTCAGATTCATGCCGATCAATACGCAAGGGCCTGTCTCCACCCAGGCACCTCAATCTCAGATTCCTGCTCTCACGATTTCAGCGTGGGATATCATCTGGGTGGCAGGACTTGTTCTCTGCGCGGTATTTTTTATCTCGGCATATATCAGATGCTACAGGGAATTTCAGACATCATTACCAGTTGAAAATGCATTTGCACGCAGATGGCTGGAGACTCACAATTTAAAACGCAAGCTGTCCATACGACAGTCAGATCTGATCTCGGCACCGCTTACATTTGGCGTGTGGCATCCAGTGATTCTTATGCCCAAGAAAACTGACTGGGAAAATGAAGATACCCTGTGTTACGTGTTGGAACATGAATTTATACATATTAGAAGATTTGACACAGTTACCAAGTTTCTGCTGATCACCACGGTCTGCATACACTGGTTTAACCCTCTGGTATGGATTATGTACTTTCTCGCCAACAGAGACATAGAGCTATCCTGCGACGAGGCTGTGATTCACCATTTCGGAGGCACAAGCAGGGCGTCCTACGCAAAGGCTCTGATCAGTATGGAGGAGACAAAGGGCGGTTTTATGCCACTCTGCAACCACTTTAGCAGAAACGCAATCGAAGAAAGGATAACAGCAATTATGAAAACAAAAAAGACGACTATCATATCATTCGCTGTAGCGATGGTCTTAGTCACCGGAACAGTGACAGTATTTGCAACATCGGTCAAGGGCGATGAATCCAGTACGGTCACCGAAGCTACAGATACTACCAATACCACTTTTTCAGACACGGTTGATACGGAGACAATAATGTCCTATATAAATCCGGATGACGGCAAGACATATTACAGCTTTGATAATGGAAAGACATTTGAAGCCATGACCGACGCCGAGTTTGAAGAAAAGTTCCCAACTCCTGATATTGAGTGGTGGACATACGACGAGTATAAGGCATGGCTTGAGAACGAAAAAGTCGAGCTCAAAAGTATCATCGGTAGTTCATATATATCCGGTGGCAAAAAATATGTGTGGACACAGGATAGAGTAAATGAGACGATCGCCATGTACGAGGGCATTCTGGAGGATATCAAGAACGGAGCCAAATACTCCAAATCCATAGACGGGCAAGATGACGAGATGGTCAGCTACACTCCGGCTGACATAGCTCGGACAAAAGAATCTCTTTCATCCATCGAACGCACTATGACGGACTGCCAGGATGAGGTCAGCGAATCCGTGGCTCAGACAAATGAATCACTTAAGTCCATTGAGCGCACTGTGACGGATTGCCAGGATGAGGTCAGCGAGTTCCAAGCTACAGACAATTAAACTACCAAGAGTGTCAGTCCAGATCTGAATACCATCGCAACAAAGAACTAGAAATACTGAGCATAACAAACCGCCCTGTCTAATACATATAACGCGTATCAGACAGGGCGGCTTTATTATCTATATACATGTCTACATCTTTATCCAGCCAAGTGCATTTGCAACAGAGCTGAGCAGGATAATGATGGCAAATACAGGACAGAGATATTTGATCATGACTACAAATACCTTCTTTCTCCTGAAGGCACTCTCGCCGTGAATTATCTCCTCCTCTATCTTATCTATTCCAACTACCCTTGACACAAGCAGGCTTGTGAGAAGTGCCGCTATAGGCATCATCACCGAATTGGTGAGGAAGTCGAACAAGTCAAGGAACTGCATGCCTATGATCTTGATTCCTGCCAGCGGGCCATATCCCAGGGATGACAGACTTCCAAGCGCAAGCATGATAACTCCCACCAGCACCGTTGCCTTCTTTCTTCCCCATCCAAGCTCATCCTCAAATGTTGACACTGCACTCTCAGTAAGTGCTATGGAGCTTGTAACCGCTGCGAACAGTACGAGCAGGAAGAACACGATTCCTATGACAGTTCCAAATCCCATGTTCTGGAATACTTTTGGAATAGTGATAAACATCAGTGATGGTCCGGCCTGAAGGGTATCCGGATCTCCCCCAGAGAATGCAAATACCGCCGGGATTATCATAAGTCCCGCCATGATCGCTATACCAGTGTCGAATACCTCTACATTTCTGGTAGAATCCTCTATCGCCGTATCTTTCTTCATGTAAGAGCCAAATGTTATGAGTATTCCCATGGCAATGGAAAGCGAGTAGAACATCTGCCCCATGGCAGAAACCACTGTCATCCACGAGAAGTTCTTCACATTTGGCACAAGGAAGTATTTTACTCCTGCAAGTGCACCC
>ERZ824488.3609-NODE-3609-length-11373-cov-4.116098_pt1 | contig 11373 bp, 5 predicted proteins | sample MGYA00519936_ERZ824488 | MGnify/ENA primary metagenome ERZ824488 (study PRJEB31778, sample SAMEA3449153) | human gut metagenome | biome: human gut; feature: human-associated habitat; material: faeces | place: United Kingdom | collected 2010/2012 ... | reverse complement strand
GTGATAATCGCGACTTCTGTATTCCGGTGCGGTGCGGAAGTAGTCAAGTGTATCGTTCATCCAGCCCATATCCCATTTGTAATCGAATCCAAGTCCGCCCTGATCAGCAGGTTTTGTTACGCCTTCGAAAGAAGTAGAATCTTCGGCAGAGAGCATAGCTGTCGGGTGCAGTGTTTTTAATCCGCGGTTCATTTCACGAATAAAGTCTACTGCATTATTGTTGACACCTCTTGCCGGTTCACCCTGCCAGTAAATGATACGGCTGATTGCATCCATACGGATTCCGTCCACATGATATACGCTTAACCAGTAGTTCGCAGCAGACTGCAGGAAGCTTCGGACCTCGCCTCTGGAATGCATGAAGTTGCAGCTTCCCCATTCGCTGACACCAACGTCCTGATGTGGATATTCATAAAGTGAAGTTCCGTCATAATCGGCCAGTGCATAATGATCAACGGCAAAATGTACCGGCACGAAATCCATGATCACACCGATGTCGTTCTTGTGGCAGGCATCAATGAATTTCATCAGTTCTTCGGCAGTTCCATAGCGTGATGTCGGGCTGAAGAATCCAGTATTCTGATATCCCCAGGATTCGTCACACGGGTGTTCGCTGAGCGGCATGATCTCGATATAGTTATAATCATTTTCCTTAAGATAAGGGATCAGGATGTCGATCATTTCTACATAAGTGTACCAGTCGTCTGCTTTTTCAGAAGGCTTCTTAAATGAGCCGAAATGCAGTTCGTAGATATTGAGTGGTTTGTCCTTGCATACTGAACGCTTCTGCATCCATTTGCTGTCTTTGAATTTGTAATGGGACAGGTCGCGGATGATAGACGCGAAGTTCGGACGGAGTTCCATGCCGAAGCCGTAAGGATCGCAGTGCTCTACGCAGTTTCCGTCCTGTCTGTAGATGCGGTACTTGTACATCATGCCCGGCTTTGCACCTTTGGCATAACATTCCCAGAAATTTCCGTCATAAGTTTTATTAAGTTCCCATTCCTGCCAGTCGTTAAATTCCCCAATGACTGTAATGCGTGATGCAGCAGGTGCAAAGGTACGGAATGTGGTTCCGTCTTTGTCCGGGTGTGCGCCGAGAAATTCATAGGCGTCGAATATTTTTCCTGTGTAAAATCCGTAAAAATCCATATTAACCTCCGTAAAAATGCAACGTAAATAATTAACTGCCGAAAAGATAATGGACAGTAGTTGCTTTTTTGATCTATAATCATATTATAAGAGAAATGCGAGAAGGTATCCACCGACAAAACCGACGAATGGGTGGATAACCGACGAATGGGAAAAAGTGTCGGGAAAGTGAGAAAATGAAATGGATCTTAGGATTGAGAAAACAGAGCGGGGAATCAAGAATGCATTTATCGAACTGCGTTCCAGAAAACCTCTGGAAAAGATAACAGTAAAAGAATTATGTGAAAGTGCAAGGATCAATAAGTCTACCTTTTATGCACATTATAAAGATATCTACGATCTGTCAGATGCGATGGAAGAAGAAGTGGTACAGTCGATTGCGAACAGTATTCAGCATCCGGAATATCTTCTGGAGCATCCGGCAGAATTCGCAAGGGAACTTCTGATGGCCTATATATCTCAGAATTCTCTGACGGCAATATTATTTTCCGGCAGTCAGGCAAATCATTTCGCGGACAGTATTGAGCGGAGTATCAAGCAGATGATTTTTGAAAAATATCCGGAGTTTGAAGAAGATACGGCGATGAACGTGATGTTGAGTTTTTGCATTCAGGGAAGCTACCATGCTTATCAGAAGAACCGGAGCGGAGATATCATGACGGTGATCGATGTGATCGCAGGGATGACGGGAGCGGTTCGACCGATGTATGAAGAACGATTGGGGGAGAGCAGATCATGAATCTGGAACAACCGTGTATCCGCATTTCGGTGCGGAATCTGGTGGAATTTATATTGAGATATGGAGACATTGACAATCGGACCGGCGGGGCAGATAAGGAGGCTATGCAGCAGGGCGGCCGGATACACCGGAAAATCCAGAGACAGCAGGGGGCAGAGTACCGTGCAGAGGTCTCGTTAAAGTATCAGATAGCGTGCGATGGATTTATCCTGAGTGTAGAAGGAAGAGCGGACGGGATCATAGAACTTCCGAAGCGGGTGGTGATCGACGAGATCAAAGGAGTATTTAAGGATTTGAAACGTCTGAAAGAACCGCAGCTTTTACATCTGGCTCAGGCAAAATGCTATGCCTATATCTATGCAGAACAGAAAAATCTGGAAGAAATCGGAGTACAGATGACGTATTGTAATTTAGATACCGAAGAAATCCGGAGATTCCAGGAGGTATATACCCGGGCAGAACTTAAGAAATGGTTCGAAGAACTTGTATCAGAATATGAAAAATGGGCAAGATACCAGATGGAATGGAGAGCAAAGAGAAATGCTTCAATCAAAACAGTGGAATTCCCATTCGAATATAGAGACGGACAGAAGAAACTGGTTGCGTCGGTATACAGGACAATTTTGAGAAAAAAGAAATTATTTATCCAGGCACCGACCGGAGTCGGCAAGACAATGGCGGCCGTATTTCCGGCGGTGAAAGCAGTCGGGGAAGAACTGGGAGAAAAGATCTTTTATCTGACGGCGAAGACGATCACCAGAACGGTGGCAAGTCAGGCATTCGAGATCCTGAGGAAGCAGGATCTGAAGATGAAAGTCATCACATTGACGGCAAAAGAAAAGATCTGTTTCTGTGAGGAAACTATCTGTAATCCGGATGCATGTCCATATGCCAAAGGACATTTTGACCGTGTAAATGCTGCTGTTTATGAACTGCTCACATCGACAGATGAGATGAGCCGGGAAGTGCTGGAAGAACAGGCAAGGAAATGGAATGTGTGTCCGTTTGAAATGGCACTGGATGTATCGCAGTGGGTAGATGCGGTTATATGTGATTATAATTACGTCTTTGATCCGAATGCACATCTGAAACGCTTTTTCGGAGACGGCGTCAAAGGAGAATATCTGTTTCTGATCGATGAGGCACACAATCTGGTCGAACGTGGGAGAACCATGTACAGCACCAGTATTTGCAAGGAAGATTTTCTGAAAATCAAAAAGCTGGTAAAATACGGAGAACCGAAACTTGTCTCGGCGTTGGAGAGCTGCAATAAGCAGCTTCTGGAGTTAAAAAGAGAATGTGACGGCTGCCAGATACTGAATAGTGTGTCACATGTGTATATTAAGCTATTGTCTTTGATGACAAAGCTGGAAGAGTTTATAGAAGACTGTAAAGATGAAGTAATACGGAAGGGGGTACTGGAGTTTTACTTTGGTATCCGTAATTTCATATATATTCATGACCGGCTGGATGAAAATTATCTGATTTATTCAGAACTAAGTGAAGAAGGAAAGTTTTACCTGCATCTGTTCTGTGTCAATCCGGCGGGATGCCTGCAGGAATATATGGGAAAAGGAAATAGTACGATATTATTTTCGGCAACATTTCTTCCAATCAATTATTATAAGAAACTGTTATCTGCGGCAAAGGATGATTATGCGATCTATGCAGAATCTCCATTTGAACAAAGCAAAAGATTACTGCTTCTGGGAAATGATGTCAGCACGAAGTATACCAGACGCGGACCGGAGATGTACCGTAAGTATGCAGAATATATGATGCGTGTGATAAAAGGAAGAACAGGAAATTATCTTGCCTTTTTCCCGTCTTACCGATTTCTGGAAGAAGTGTGGGAAGCATTCATGGAACTGCCGCAGGAACAGATTGAAGTTGCAGTACAGTCCCAATATATGACGGAGCAGGAACGGGAAGAATTCCTGAAAAAATTCGAACAGGAAAGAGCACACAGCCTGATCGGCTTCTGTGTGATGGGTGGTATTTTTTCAGAAGGAATTGATCTGACGGAAGATAAACTGATCGGGGCAATGATCATCGGGACAGGACTTCCGCAGGTGTGTCTGGAACGGGAACTTTTAAAGTATTATTTTGACCGGAAGAATCTGAATGGATTCGATTATGCTTATTTGTATCCGGGCATGAATAAGGTGCTACAGTCGGCAGGACGAGTCATCCGGACTGATCAGGACAGAGGGGTGATTGCACTTTTGGATGAACGTTTTATGGACCGGCGGTGCCAGGAGGTGTTTCCGAGGGAGTGGAATGATTTCCAGATCTGTAACAGTGAAAATATCGAAGAAAAGATAGCAGGGTTCTGGAAGGAAGAACAGATGGATAAGAGGTAAGCAGAATCAGAAAAATATTATTTATAGAAAAATATATTATAGAACAATATGATAGGAAAAAATACCATGAGGGACATATGCCACATGGTATTTTATGCGAAAGTAAATAAAAGTAGCTGCCACCGGTAGTTCTTTCGGGGATACTTTGGCAGGAAAAAGAGTTTGTAAACATATTAAAAATAAGATAAAAACTCCTGTGCGGCTTTGGATACCGGAACCTTCTCGTTATGCGCAATGACAAGTTCGCGTTCCGGAAGCGATTCCTTCGTCTCAACAATAAACAGAGAATCCGAATCGGCTGTCTGGGAAAGACAGAAATCCGGAATAAATGCGATTCCAAGTCCGATGCGGGCAAGGTCGATCAGAAGGTCATTACTGCTGAGTTCGATCTCCGGAACCAGATCCAGCTGATTCTGAAGAAACAGGTTGTGCAGATATTCACTGGTTGTACTCTTTCTGTCCAGCATAAGGATCGGGTAGTCCAGAAGTTCTTTGAAAGAAACCTTCTTTCCTTTTAATTCTTTAAATGCTTCATTGGCAATGAACACATCCTGGAAATCTTTGATCTTTTTCACATTCGGAACATTTCCGAGATAGGAATTCGGTGAATTGACAACGATCAGATCCACCTGCCCGGTCTCCAGGAGTTCTACGCAGCGGATCGATGTCGCATTCGTAACCTTGATATGCGCTCCCGGAAATTCCCGGTGGAAGCGTTCCAGATAAGGCACCAGGAAATAACGGCAGATCGTATCACTGGCTCCGATGTGAAGCTGTCCTCCGCGTGCGCCGACATCGAGAAGCTGGCTTTCCCCACGCTTGATCAGGCTGATCGCCGGTTCGATATGGCGCAGAAGAATCTCTCCTTCGGTAGTAAGACGTACTTTCTTGGTGCTTCGGATGAATAAGGTCTGATCCAGCTTTTTCTCCAATGCCTTGATCGACTGGCTGACAGCCGACTGCGAGATAAACAACTGCTTGGAAGCTTCCGAAAAGCTTAAGGTGGAAGCTACATAGTAAAATACTTTATATAACTCATAGTTAATATCCATGATAAGTCCTCCTAATGAATCTTAACTGTATTATAAGTGAAATGAAAGAAAATTACAACCGTATTTACAATAGAAGTGTTATAATAATGAAGAACAGGAGGAAAAAAACTTGAAGAAATTAACAACGCTCATATCGGTTGTGGCCATGATGTGTGCAGTGATCGCAGCACTTGCATTCAGTATCTGGGCGGCAGTATATGGAGACAGTCATTATGGATTTTACAAAAAAGAATACCAGAAATATGAAGTGACAGAAGATCTGGATATGAACATCGACCATGTCATGTACGTGACAGAACATATGATGAACTATCTGATCGGAAAAGAAGAGAAGCTGTCAGTTGTAACAACGGTGGAAGGAAAAGAGCAGGATTTCTTCAATGAAAGAGACCGGCTGCATATGCGAGATGTCAGGAATCTATTCCTGGGAGGTATTAAGGTCGGGGGAGTTTGCCTGATTGTAGCTGCAGCCATACTGATGATGTTTAAAAAGCGGGAAAAAGACTGGAAGAGACTTTTTTGCAGGGCATATTCGATTGCACTTGGTGTATGGCTGGTCATAGGTGTACTGCTTGGCATTGCTTTCAGTATAGATTTTACGACGTGTTTTACGATTTTTCATAAACTGTTTTTTACCAATAATCTATGGATATTCAATCCGGAGACTGATTATATGATCCGGATGCTGCCGGAAGGATTCTTTTCTGATATGGTGATCCGTATCAGTGAGGTATTTGGAGCGGTGCTGGTAGTGATATGGATCGTATTGTTCGTTATTAAAAAATATTATAAAAAGCCAGAGGAATCGTAAATCCGTAAAAATAGATTGACGGGAATGAAAATGATAAAGGATTAATAAGTACAGATTATAAAAGCGTTTAAATATATTAATTGTATTAAATAATGATTGTTGTGTTATACTAACAATAGAAAATGTGTAAAAATTCATTTATGGAGGATTACTTATGAGCAATGTAAAAAGAGTGTACGTGGAGAAAAAATCAGGATTTGATGTACAGGCCAAGGAGCTTAAGACTGAGATCCGCAGCTATCTTGGAATCAAAGACGTGGACAGTGTTCGTGTACTGATTCGCTACGATGTGGAAAATGTATCCGATGAGACATTTGAGAAAGCATGTAATGGCATCTTTTCTGAACCACCTGTAGATACATTATATAAAGAAGAATTTCCGGCAGAAGAAGGAAGCAGAATCTTTTCTGTAGAATTCCTTCCGGGACAGTTTGACCAGAGAGCGGATTCCGCTGTTCAGTGTATTCAGTTCATCAAAGAAGACGAGCAGCCGGTCATCCGTACCGCGACAACTTATGTGATCCATGGAGGAGAAGGCAGCTTATCAGATGAAGAATTTGAAGCAATCAAAGAACACTGCATCAACCCTGTAGATTCCAGAGAAGCACAGGGCGAAAAGCCGGAGACATTAGTTACCGTATTTGATGAGCCGGCAGATGTAAAAATCTTTGACGGATTCAAAGATATGGAAGAAAGCAAGTTAAAAGAATTATATGATTCTCTCGGACTTGCCATGACATTTAAGGACTTCCAGCATATCCAGAATTATTTTAAATCAGAAGAAGACAGAGATCCTTCCATGACAGAGATCCGCGTTCTGGATACATACTGGTCAGATCACTGCCGTCATACAACATTCTCGACAGAACTTACAGACGTTTCATTCGGCGACGGCGATTACAGAGAGCCGATGGAAGAGACTTACAAACAGTACATCGCTGATCACAGCGAGATCTTCAAAGGAAGAGAAGACAAATTTGTCTGCCTGATGGATCTTGCACTGATGGCAATGAGAAAATTAAAACGTGAAGGAAAATTACAGGATCAGGAAGAATCCGATGAGATCAATGCATGCAGTATCGTTGTGCCGATTGAAGTAGACGGTGTGGAAGAAGAGTGGCTTGTGAACTTCAAGAACGAGACACATAACCATCCGACAGAGATCGAGCCATTCGGTGGAGCTGCTACCTGCCTTGGAGGAGCCATCCGTGACCCACTGTCAGGACGTACTTATGTATATCAGGCAATGCGTGTTACAGGAGCCGCTGATCCAACCGTATCTGTAAAAGATACATTAAAAGGAAAGCTTCCACAGAAGAAACTGGTTAGAGAAGCAGCACACGGATACAGCTCTTATGGTAACCAGATCGGACTGGCAACCGGAGCAGTAAAAGAGATCTATCATCCGTATTATGTTGCAAAACGTATGGAGATCGGCGCAGTACTCGGGGCAGCACCAAGACGTGCAGTCATCAGAGAAACTTCAGATCCGGGAGATATCATTATCCTTCTCGGCGGACGTACCGGACGTGACGGATGCGGTGGAGCAACCGGATCTTCCAAAGTACATACAGAAGAGTCTATCGAGACCTGTGGAGCAGAAGTACAGAAAGGTAATGCACCTACAGAAAGAAAGATCCAGAGATTATTCAGAAGAGAAGAAGTCAGCAAGCTGATCAAAAAATGTAACGACTTCGGAGCAGGCGGAGTATCTGTTGCTATCGGAGAACTTGCAGACGGACTTCAGATCGACCTTGATAAAGTACCTAAGAAATATGCCGGCCTTGACGGAACAGAGATCGCAATCTCTGAATCACAGGAACGTATGGCAGTTGTTGTAGATCCAAAAGATGTAGATGAATTTATGAAATATGCATCCGAAGAGAACCTGGAAGCAACAAAGGTGGCTGTCGTAACAGAAGATCCAAGACTGGTCCTTTCATGGAGAGGAAAAGAGATCGTAAATCTTTCACGTGCATTCCTTGATACCAACGGAGCACACCAGGAGACAACTGTAGCGGTTGATATCCCGAACAGAAAAGACAGCATCCTCGTAAGAGAAGAAGTAAAAGACGTAAGAGAAAAATGGCTTGGTATGTTAAAAGACCTGAATGTATGCTCACAGAAAGGTCTGGTAGAAATGTTCGACGGATCCATCGGAGCAGCTTCTGTATTCATGCCGCACGGTGGAAAATATCAGAAGACAGAGACGCAGGCAATGGTTGCCAAGCTTCCGGTATTAACAGGAGACTGCGATACCGTAAGTATGATGAGTTACGGATTTGATCCATATCTGTCAACATGGAGCCCATATCACGGAGCAATCTATGCAGTGACAGAGTCTATCGCAAAGATTGTTGCAGCAGGTGGCGATTACAGCAAGATCCGTTTCACATTCCAGGAATATTTCCGTCGTATGACAGAAGATCCACACAGATGGAGTCAGCCGTTCGCAGCTCTTCTCGGAGCTTACAGTGCACAGCTTGGATACGGACTTCCATCCATTGGTGGAAAGGACAGTATGTCAGGAACATTCGAAGACATCGATGTACCACCGACACTGGTATCTTTCGCAGTGGACATTGCAAAAGAGAAAGACATTATCACACCGGAACTTAAGAAAGCCGGAGATAAACTGGTATGGCTTCGTATTGAGACAGATAATTACGACACTCCTGTATACGAGAAAGTTATGGAGCAGTACGGTAAATTTACAGAAGATATCCACAGCGGTAAGATCGTAGCAGCTTATGCACTGGACAGACATGGTATTGCGGCAGCAGTCAGCAAGATGGCATTCGGTAACGGCATGGGTGTGAAGATCGAGCACGATGTAGACGCAAGAGACTTATTTGCACCGGCATTCGGAGATATCATCGCAGAAGTACCGGCTGATAAGGTATCTGAACTTGGAATTACTTATACTGTAATTGGTGAAGTAACAGACAGCGCAGCTATTGAATATAACGATGTGAAGATTGCGTTAGACGAAGCAGTATCTGCATGGGAAGAAACACTGGAAAAAGTATTCCCGACCAATTCCGGAGCGGAAGGACAGGATGCGAAGGTGGAGACAGGATTATATGATACATCTGATATTTATATTTGTGACCACAAGATCGCTCAGCCGACCGTATTTATCCCGGTAATGCCTGGAACAAACTGTGAATATGACAGTGCGAAAGCATTCGAAAGAGCAGGAGCAAAGGTAATCACAAAAGTATTCAGAAATATGAGTGCATCTGATATCGTTGATTCTGTAGAAGTATTTGAAAAAGCGATCGAACAGTCACAGATCATCATGTTCCCAGGTGGATTCAGTGCAGGTGACGAACCGGACGGATCAGCAAAATTCTTCGCAACAGCATTTAAGAATGCGAAGATGAAAGAAGCGGTAGAAAAATTATTGAATGAGCGTGACGGACTGGCACTTGGTATCTGTAACGGATTCCAGGCTCTGATCAAGCTTGGTCTGGTACCAAGCGGAGAGATTACAGGACAGCAGCCGGATTCACCGACACTTACATACAACACGATCGGCCGCCATATCTCCAAGATGGTCTATACAAAAGTAGTAACGAACAAATCTCCATGGCTCAGAGAAGCAGAACTTGGCGGAGTATACACCAACCCTGCATCTCATGGTGAAGGAAGATTTGTTGCAAATAAAGAATGGCTGGACAAGTTATTCGCAAATGGCCAGGTTGCAACACAGTACTGTGATCCGGAAGGAAATATCACAATGAACGAAGAATGGAATGTCAACGGTTCTTACTGTGCGATCGAAGGTATTACAAGCCCAGACGGACGTGTACTTGGTAAGATGGCGCATTCAGAAAGAAGAAACAGAAGTGTGGCAATGAACATTTACGGAGAACAGGATATGAAGATTTTCGAATCAGGAGTAAAATACTTCAAATAATGAATGTTCAGGTGTCTGAGACTTCCGGTAATGAGATGAAAATTGGCATCCTTGTATTATAATAAATGCAATTTAGAGCGCAATCTGTTTCATAAAAATGAATATAACATGAGAAAAAGCACAAAACCCTTGCAAAATCTGCAAGGGTTTTGTAAAAAGTTGCAAAAAATAATAAAAACTGTAAAAAATATCTTGCCAGATACACTTGTTTGCTTTACAATAGTAAAGGACAAAGGCGTCAGGGAAAAACAGATGGCGTAAGTCATCTGCTTTTTTTATTCCAAAGCGTGTAGAAAAAACAGCCGGCGGCTGGATCGCAGTATTTGGACAAATTGTTGGACAGGGACGCTTTTGAAAAGGATACGTATATTATTTTAGGAGGTAGAAAGCTATGTCATATGTTGATGAAGTACTGGAGAAAGTAGTAGCTAAGAATCCTGCAGAGCCAGAATTCCACCAGGCAGTAAAAGAGGTATTAGAGTCATTAAGAGTTGTTGTAGAGGCTAACGAGGAGAAATTCAGAAAAGACGCTCTTCTTGAAAGACTTGTTGAACCTGAAAGACAGATTAAATTCCGTGTTCCATGGGTAGACGATAAAGGACAGGTTCAGGTTAATACAGGATACCGTGTACAGTTTAACAGCGCAATCGGACCATACAAAGGAGGATTACGTCTGCACCCATCTGTAAACCTTGGTATCATCAAATTCCTTGGATTTGAGCAGATCTTCAAGAACTCACTGACAGGACTTCCAATCGGCGGAGGTAAAGGTGGTTCTGACTTCGATCCTAAGGGAAAATCAGACAGAGAAGTAATGGCATTCTGCCAGAGCTTTATGACAGAACTTTGCAAATATATCGGAGCTGACACAGATGTTCCTGCAGGAGACATCGGAACAGGTGCAAGAGAGATTGGTTACATGTTCGGTCAGTACAAGAGAATCAGAGGCCTGTATGAAGGTGTTCTGACAGGAAAAGGATTAAGCTACGGCGGATCTTTAGCAAGAACAGAAGCTACAGGATATGGACTTCTCTACTTCACAGAAGAATTATTAAAGATCAACGGAAAAGACATCAAGGGAATGACAGTTGCAGTTTCCGGAGCTGGTAACGTTGCAATTTATGCAATCCAGAAAGCTCAGCAGCTTGGAGCGAAAGTTGTAACAGCAAGTGATTCTACAGGATGGGTATATGATCCGGACGGAATCGACGTTGCAGCATTAAAAGAAATCAAAGAAGTAAAACGTGCAAGACTGACAGAGTACAAGAACTACCGTCCTAATTCAGAATATCATGAAGGACGCGGTGTATGGTCAGTAAAAGTTGATATCGCTC
>ERZ824488.3608-NODE-3608-length-11379-cov-3.388909_pt1 | contig 11379 bp, 7 predicted proteins | sample MGYA00519936_ERZ824488 | MGnify/ENA primary metagenome ERZ824488 (study PRJEB31778, sample SAMEA3449153) | human gut metagenome | biome: human gut; feature: human-associated habitat; material: faeces | place: United Kingdom | collected 2010/2012 ... | reverse complement strand
TGACCGATGAGGTCGACGACGCGCTGGATCTGGAAGGCAAGACATATGTGGCTTATGAGTGCCTGCCGGGACAGTATGATCAGCGTGCCGACAGCGCTCAGCAGTGCCTGATGCTGCTCAACAATAAGAGCGATGTCGTGATCAAGAGCGGACATATCGTCATCCTGGAAGGGGAAGTCAGCGATGCGCAGCTGGAGGCAGTCAAGCATTATCTGATCAACCCGGTGGAGATGCGCGAGAAGGACCTCAGCGTGCTCGCCAATGAAGAAGACGTGGAGATCGAGCCGGTGCCGGTCATCGAAGGGTTCATCGGCTTCGATGAAGCGGCACTGGAAGCGCTGCGCGTCAAGGAAGGACTGGCCATGACCCTGGCTGACCTGAAGCACGTGCAGAAGTATTTCCGCGATGAGGAGCAGCGCGATCTGACGATGACCGAGCTGAAGGTCCTCGATACATACTGGTCAGACCACTGCCGCCATACGACCTTTGAGACCATCCTGCAGAATGTGACCATCAAGGCCGGAGAACTGCAGGAGACGATACAGCGCGCTTATGAGACTTATCTGAAGCTGCGCGAGGAAGTGCATGGAAACCGCAAGGTCATGACGCTCATGGACATGGCGACCATCGGCGGGAAATACCTGCGCAAGCATGGCAAGCTCGATGATCTGGAGATCAGCGATGAGATCAACGCCTGCTCGATCGAAGTGAAGGTCGATGTGGACGGCAAAGAAGAAGACTGGCTGCTCATGTTCAAGAATGAGACGCATAACCACCCGACTGAGATCGAACCTTTCGGCGGCGCGTCTACCTGCATCGGCGGCGCGATCCGCGACCCGCTCTCCGGCCGCAGCTACGTCTATCAGGCGATGCGCATCACCGGCGCGGGCGACATCACGAAGGACATCAGCGAGACGATGGAGCACAAGCTGCCGCAGAGCCGCATCTCCAAGGGTGCCGCAGCCGGGTATTCCTCTTATGGAAATCAGATCGGCTTAGCGACGACCTATGTGAAGGAGATCTATGATGAGGGCTATGTCGCCAAGCGCATGGAAGTGGGCGCTGTGGTCGGCGCTGCCCCGAAGGCAAACGTCAAGCGGGAAAAACCATGCCCGGGCGACATCGTCGTGCTGATCGGCGGTGCGACCGGCCGTGACGGCGTAGGCGGCGCGACCGGCTCTTCCAAGGAACATAATGATACCTCACTGACCAAATGCTCCTCTGAGGTGCAGAAAGGAAACGCGCCGATCGAGCGCAAGCTGCAGCGTCTGTTCCGCCGCGGCGATGCCTGCCGTCTGATTAAGCGCTGCAATGACTTCGGCGCCGGCGGCGTCTCCGTAGCCGTGGGCGAACTCGCCGATGGCCTCGACATCGACCTCGATCGCGTGACCAAGAAGTACGAGGGCCTCGACGGCACCGAGCTCGCCATCTCCGAGAGCCAGGAGCGCATGGCCGTGGCCCTTGCCGCCGCCGACGTCGACGAGTTCATGGGCTATGCCACCGAGGAGAACCTCGAGGCCACCGTCATCGCCACCGTCACCGAAGATCCGCGCGTCCACATCACATGGCGCGGCGACACCATCGTCGACCTCTCCCGCGAGTTCCTCGCCAGCAACGGCGCCCCGAAGCACATGGACGTCCACGTCCTGAAGGCCGAGCGCTGGGAGCCCGAGTGGGCCGGCGAGACCCTCGCCGAGCGCATGACCTCGCTCGTCCGCGACCTCAACGTCGCCTCCAACAAGGGCCTGTCCGAGCGCTTCGACTCCACCATCGGCGCAGCCACGGTCCTCATGCCCTTCGGCGGCAAGACCCAGCTCACCCCCACCTCCGCGATGGTCGCGAAGTTCCCCGTCGACGGCGAGACCACCACGGCCAGCGCCATGGCGTGGGGCTTCAACCCCTATCTGATGGAGAAGAACCAGTTCGCCGGCGCTTATCTCTCCGTCGTTGAGAGCATCTCCAAGCTCGTCGCCGCTGGCTTCGCCCATCGCGACGCCTACCTCTCCTTCCAGGAGTACTTCGAGCGCCTGCGCACCGAGCCCGAGCGCTGGGGCAAGCCCATGGCCGCCGTCCTCGGCGCCCTCATGGCCCAGATGGACCTTGGCGCTGGCGCCATTGGCGGCAAGGACTCGATGAGCGGCAGCTTCGAGGATGCCGAGGGCGAGCTCAACGTCCCGCCCACCCTCATCAGCTTCGCCGTCGCCGTGGGCAAGGCCGCTCGCGCCACCTCGCCCGAGTTCAAGGGTGCCGGCCATCGTGTCATCTGCGTCGAGCCCGCCGAGTACGGCGACGACTACCGTCCGAACGCCACCGGCCTGCTCGAGGCCTTCGACGTCATCGAGAAGCTCGTGGGCGACGGTGCCGCGCTCGCCATCTCCACGCCCGGCTACGGCGGCGAGGCAGAGGCCCTGTTCAAGATGTGCGTCGGCAACCAGCTCGGCGTCGCCCTCGTCGAGGACGTCCCCGCCGACAGCCTGTTCGACCCGGCTTACGGCAGCTTCCTCGTGGAGCTCGCCGACGACGCCGAGCTGCCCGCCTCGACTGACAACGTCTCCGTCGAGCTCCTCGGCACCACGACCGAGGCCTACGAGTTCGTGGCCGCCGGCGAGACCTGCGACCTCACGACCCTCCAGGAGGCCTGGGAGAGCGGCATCGAGGGCGTGTTCCCCTACCGCACCAAGGTCGAGACCGAGAAGGTCGACGCAATCGACTACCAGGCCAAGGACGTCCACGTCTTCAGTGGCGCCAAGCTCGGTCGCCCGCGCGTGACCATCCCCGTCTTCCCGGGCAACAACTGCGAGTACGACTCCGCGCGCGCCTTCACCGCCGCCGGTGCCGACGCCGACGTCTTCGTCATCAACAACCTCACGCCCGCCGCTGTTGCCGAGAGCACCCACGAGCTCGCCGAGCGCATCCGCAAGAGCCAGATCGTCATGATCCCGGGCGGCTTCTCCGGCGGCGACGAGCCCGATGGCTCTGCCAAGTTCATCACGGCCTTCTTCCGCGCGCCCGAGGTCACCGAGGCGGTTCGCGATCTGCTCCAGCAGCGCGACGGCCTCATGCTCGGCATCTGCAACGGCTTCCAGGCCCTCATCAAGCTCGGCCTCGTTCCCTACGGCGACATCGTCGACGCCACGCCCGATGCGCCCACGCTGACGTTCAACACCATCGGCCGCCATCAGAGCCGCCTCGTGCGCACCCGCGTCGCAAGCAGCCTCTCGCCGTGGCTCGCCCAGTGCGAGCAGGGCAGCGACTACACCGTCGCCATCTCCCACGGTGAGGGCCGCTTCGTCGCCAGCGACGAGGTTCTCGCCCAGCTCATCGCCAATGGCCAGGTCGCCACGCAGTACGTCGACGAAGCCGGCGTCCCGAACATGGACCTCGACGTGAACCCCAACGGCTCGATCGCCTGCGTCGAGGGCATCACCAGCCCCGACGGCCGCGTCTTCGGCAAGATGGGCCACGTCGAGCGCCGCGGCGAGGGCCTCTACGCCAACGTGCCCGGCAACAAGTTCATGCCCGTCTTCGAGAGCGGCGTCGCCTACTTCGAATAGTTGACGAAAGCCAGCCCCCTGTCGGCTGCGCCCCAGTCAGCTGCGCCCCGAGCCCACGCGAGCTCGGGGCGCTTTTTTGCTCGATAATGGAGCGCGCACGAACGCACAAGGAACGGAGCAGCACTTGGATACGAATCTCAGCTACATCGCCGAGCGTCTCACGGAGCTCACGGCCATCCCCAGCCCCACCGGCTACACCAAGCACGCCACGGACTATCTGGTTGAGACCCTCACGGGCCTCGGCTATACGCCCGAGGTCTCCAACAAGGGCAACGTCCTCGTCGAGCTGGGCGGGCAGGGCAAGCCGCTCGTGCTTGCCAGCCACGTCGACACCCTGGGCGCCATGGTCCGCTCCGTCAAGGACAACGGGCGCCTGCGCCCCACGACGCTCGGCGGCCACCAGTGGCGCACGGCCGACGGCGAGAACTGCACCGTCCACACGCGCGATGGCCGAACCTACACGGGCGTGGTCCTCAACACCGAGCCCTCCACCCACGTCGCAGACGAGAAGGTAGAGCAGGTCGAGAAGAACATGGAAGTCTTGCTCGACGAGAACGTCTCCACGAAGGACGAGACGCTCGCGCTGGGCGTGCAGGCGGGCGACATCATCGCAATGGATCCGCGCACCACGATCACCGAGAGCGGCTACATCAAGAGCCGCTTTTTGGACGACAAGCTCTCCGCATCCGTGCTGCTCGGCCTCGCCCGCGCCGTCGCCGCCGGCGAGGTGGCGCTCGCGCGCAAGGTGTCGCTGCTGTTCACGGTCTACGAGGAGGTCGGCCACGGCGGAAGCGTCGTGCCGGCGGACACGCAGGACATGATCAGCGTTGACATGGGTTGCGTGGGTGCGGACCTCGGCTGCACGGAACGCATGGTCTCCATCTGCGCCAAGGACTCCGGCGGCCCGTACAACTACGACATCGTGAGCGAGCTCGCAGCGTGCGCCAAAGCCAACAGCCTGGACTACGCCATCGACGTCTACCCGCATTATGGCTCCGACGTCGAGGCCACGCTCACGGCCGGCTTCGACATCCGACACGGCCTCATCGGCCCCGGCGTCTATGCCTCGCACAACTACGAGCGCTCCCACATGGACGGCGTCCGCAACACCTACGAGCTCCTCCGCGCCTACGTGGCCCAGTAGCGCACCAAAGGGGACGGGTTCGTTTGGTCCCTTTCGCTTGGCCTCCTCGAAGACGAGACCGGCACCAGATGAACCCGTCCCCAATGGTCCCTATAGCTTCTTGTGGAGCTTCAGCAGCTCGATAAGCATGTGGTCGCGATACTCCGCGAGGCCCTCGGGCGTGTTGCCCTTCTCGGCCGGGCGCGCGGCAAGCTCGTCGTTAACGCCATCCTGTACCACCTGGGCAAACTCGGGCGGGAAGCTCTTCCAGTCCGCCATGTCCTCAAGCCACAGGCTGATCGAGTCATTGAGGTGATTCATGAGGCCAGACACACCGCCCCTGCCACCGCCAAGCTCGAAGACAAGCGAGGGACCCATGATGCCCCAGCGGATGCCCGGGCCAAACGTCACGGCCTTGTCGGCGTCCTCGACGGTGCACACGCCGGAGAGCACGAGGTTCGCGACCTCGCGATACAGCGCCATCTGCAGGCGGTTGCAGATAAAGCCGAGCGCCTCCTTCTGCAGCACCACCGGTTCCATGCCGATCGCCGTGTAGAACGCCTTGGCGCGCGCCACCGTCCGCTCGCTCGTCTTCTCGCCCTTCGTGATCTCCACGAGCGGAATGAGGTGAGGCGGGTTGTAGGGGTGGCCGCCGCAGAAGCGCTCGGGGTGCTCGGCGTTCTTTGCGATCTCTGTCACGAGAAGTCCCGACGTTGAGCTCGCGATGATGGCGTCGGGCTCCGAAGCCGCCTCAATGGCCTTCACAAGCTCCCACTTGACCTCGTAGTGCTCGGCCGAGGACTCCTGGATGAACTGAGCGCCCGTCACGGCCTCGGCAATCGAGGTGGTGTAGTGGATGCGCGCGGCAATCTCGCCGGCCTCGTCGGCCGTGTAGACGCCGTTCTTCACGAGAGAGTCAAGGGAGGTGGCCACGCGCTGCCGCGCAAGCTCGCTCGACTCCTCCGTGCGGTTCTGTGCCCAGACCTCGAGCCCCGCCATCGCGAACTTGAGCGCGTAGCTGTACCCGATGACACCAGCGCCAACCGACGCCACCTTTGCAAACTCGACGCCGTCAATCTCCATGTGATGCCTCCCAGTCGAGGATGAGCGGGTCTCATGTGCCCGTCTACCTCGAGTATAGGTCTGGCTACACCGCCTCGACAGCGAAGTCATCCACCTCGTTCTCGCCGCCAATGGCCCCGAGGTCCGCCAACTCGATCGGCTCCTCAAGCACAGTCCCCATCGGGAAGGCACGGCGGAACACGAAGCGGGCGATGGGGCCGGCGACGAGCAGGTTCCAGGGCAAGGCCATGACGAAGTTCCAGGGAATGTTCGTGAGCCAGGTCACGGGAACCGCGGCGAGCGTGCCGGCGTGGAAGGCGCCCTCGAAAGCACCGTACAGCGACATGATGATGACCATCGGCACCACCATGCAGCTCGAGACGGCCAACGTCATGGCGCGCGGCGAGCTCTTGCCCGGCGTCACGAGGTGCTTGAAGGCAAAGCCCTTGGCAAGCGGGCTGGCAACGAAGACGTCGCACAGCATGGCAAAGGCGTAGGCAGGCGGGAAGCCGATCCACGCGTCGGCGATCACGTCCATGCCGATGTGGCCGTACATGCGGGCGACGTTGTAGATGGACATCCACAGCACCATGCAGAAGCACATGATGAACGTGAAGATGAGGCTCTCTCGCTTGTTGGTGGGCATATGCTGGCGATTCCTTTCCGTTTGTCTCGCGGCACAAAAAACGGGCGAGATGAGAGCATGAACTTCATCTCGCCCGTCTGCGTTTCCGCCGGCTGCGACTACATCCTTCGTATGTGCGGGAGCTAGCCTAGCGCACTCGCCGCCCCTCTCGTAAGCGCCTTCACATAATCCGCGGCTTTGTAAGGTTTTTGGCCCGCCGGCACGACCATTTGTCGCTCTGGCACGACGCCCGCCCTCTCTCGGGGCCTTGCCAGCACACGGGCATCATCTGCGACGAGCCATGGCGTCGCCGATCTCACGGTTCGTTCCAACGCGCCCCTCGACATGTTCAAGCGCGTCCTGGTAGACGGCGTCGAGCTCACGAGCTCGTCCTACGAGCTCACCGAGGGCAGCACCACCGTGACGCTCAAGGCCGGCTACCTCTCGACGCCCGCCACGGGTACGCACGCGCTCGCCATCGAGTCCGAGACCGGCTCCGCCTCCACGACGTTCGCCATCGTGGAGAAGCAGGCTGAGGCAGGCGGCGCGCCCTCCAGCCCGTCGAGCGGCAAGCCCGCAGAGGCCCCCGCAGATGACTCGTCCGCCAACAAGCCCGCCATCCCACAGACGGGCGACGACACCGCGTCGCTGGCCGGCATCGCCAGCCTCGCCACGGCAGGTATCATCCTCCTCGTCGCATCGGCCGCGATCAGCCGCCATTAGTTGGCAAGGGGACACCCCCTGCAACTCGAGGCCCCGCCGGTAGCCTTGCCAGCGGGACCCCATAACATTTATATGGCCAAGGCTTCGCAAGGGCTGCGCCGAGACGCCCGAGCAAATCACGGACGTGATATTTCGCATCAAAGACATCGCGCCCGCCGACCTGCTCGAATAGCGGCGCATCTACGCCGGCAGCACCACCACGAGCAGCATCTTGAATGCCGTGACGCCGCGCACGGCATGCGGCGCACCCGCCGGGATCACGATGGACTCACCGGCGCCCAGCCGGTGGGGCGCCCCGTTGATCGTGATCTCTCCCGTACCCTCAAGCACGGTGACGAGCGCATCTCCGCCAGCGGCGTGGCTCGCCATGCCCTCGTCGGCGTCAATCGCAAACACCGTAATCTTGCAGCCCGGCATCTGCGAGAGGGTACGGCTGACAACCTGTCCCTCCTCGACGTCCACGAGCCCCGCAAGCGCAAACACCTGCTCCTTCTCGACGTTCTTGATGAGCTCCTCGGCCATGGTGCCTCCCTTCCCGCCCAGTCTCGTGCCCGGACGATAAACCTGTTAGCTAACGGGGATGGCTAGCTGGAGCAGCTTGAACCCCCTGTCTGGGTCCGCGCCCGCGAGCGCGCTCGGCGTCCCCGCCGCAACGCACAGGACGTCACCCTCGCGCATCGTCACCGCACCATCTGGGAGCGAGACGATAGCCTCGCCCTCCACGAGAAAGTACATGACGTCTTGCGAATAGACCTCCTCGCTCACGCTCTCGCCCGCCGCGAACGCAAGCAGCGTCATGCTCGCTTCGCCTCCGCGCGTGAGCGATCGACTTGCGACCATGCCCTCGCGAGCCACGACGAGCGAGGCGAGCGGGGCCGGCGCGCTGGTTGGAATGTTGCGAAGTCCCATAAGTGTCGCCAATCATCTCCGTGCCACCTAGCATCACAACCTTACCCAAACGCACGCGCGTTCAAGCCGAGCACGCAGGCGTATCCTAGAGGGCCGCAAGGCGCCATCGAACCAAAGCAGGGAGCCCCATGATCGGTCTCGGCACGCTCATAAACGTCGCTTGCATCGTGGGCGGCAGCACCATAGGGCTTCTCGCGAGCTCACTCGTAACCGAGCGTCTCCAGAGCGCCCTGCTGCGCGCGTGTGGCGTGTGCGTCATCTTCGTGGGGGCGGCGGGAACGCTGCAGCACATGCTCGTGGCCACCGCCGCCACAGACGGCACCATCACCCTTGGCACGCAGGGCACGATGACGATGCTCATCTCGCTTGCCCTCGGCACGGTGGCCGGCGAGCTGCTCGACCTGGACGCGCGCTTTGAGACCCTCGGCACCTGGTTGCGCGACAAGACCGGCAGCTCGGGCGATGCACGCTTTGTTGATGGGTTCGTCACCGCGTCGCTCACCGTCTGCATCGGGGCCATGGCCATCGTGGGCTCCATCCAGGACGGCCTCGCGGGAGACTGGTCCACGCTCGCCCTCAAGGGCGCGCTCGACGCGGTCATCGTCTGCGCCATGGCAGCGTCCATGGGCCGGGGATGTCTGTTCTCGGCCCTGCCCGTCGCGGTGCTGCAGGGTAGCGTCACGGCACTCGCCACGCTGCTGCACCCCATCATGACGCAGGCCGCGCTCGCCAACCTCTCGCTCGTGGGCTCCGCGCTCATCTTCTGCGTGGGCGTCAACCTCATCTGGCCACGCACGTTCAAGCCGGCAAACATGCTGCCAGCCGTCGTGATTGCCGTGGCGTTGGCATTCGCGTAGGCCACGCGCTGCGGAGAGAAGCCTGCCTGCGCGGACCTTGCCCCGCTACCTCGCGAGCCAGCTCGCCATGGGCCTGCAGATTTGGCGCGCGTTGTTGTAGGCCATCTCGAGCGTGAGGCACGTGCGGGCAGAGTAGAAGCCCTCCTCGCGCTGGATGGTCAGCGCAAGCTCGGGCATATCACCCGTGAGGCACAGCGGCAGGAGCAGCTGGATGCGCCCGTTGTAGTACTGCGGCACGGCAATCGTGTAGTTGGCCGCGGCCTTGCGCTCGGCCTCCGCGATGGCCCCCTCGAACACGCGTCGCAGCAGGCGGGCATTCGAGGAGCCCCTCAACGCCTCGGGCACGCGGAGCAGGTTGTTCTCGTCCCCAAGGATGTGGTCGATGTTGGGGCGGACGGCCAGGCGGAAGTCATACACGAGGTCGGCGGGGTTCTCAGCATAGTGGACGCGCTCGGGCAGCACGTCGATACCCGCAAGGGCGGTGTCGCTCGCCTTGTAAAAGCCCTTGAGGAACCACGGCTGGGCATCCGGTCTGCTGTTCCTCTCGAACAGCGCATAGATTTCCTCAAACCGCGAGGTAAACAGCCCCGTGTCGAGGCAGGCGGCCTCGCCGTCGACCACAATGTAGGAGCCGCACGCGCCCTGTCGGCGCATCAACTCCGCAGCGCGGCGATAGGTGAAGTCGATGTAGTTGACAAGGACCCTTCCGTCCTCGCCCCAGTCCTCTGGGTCCGCGAGGTCCGCCAGATACTGGTAGCAGGGTCGGGGGCAAAACGCGAACTCGACGATGCGCTCGGGGTACTCCATGGGCTCTCCTCTTCCGGCCGTTTCCTCCAACTATACGATAAGGGCCAGGCAAGGATGCCGCTCCCGCTCTCCTTTCTACAAACACGTGTTCGCATTCGTGATATGATGCTATGTCTACAGAAGCCGGGAGGAGGCATCGTGGCCACAGACGTCCAGCGCATCATCGACACAATCCTGTCCAGCTCTCGCGTACAGGAAAGCAGGGCGTTCGAGGGTCGCACGTTCGCTGACGAGCCCATCCTGCGCCGCGGGTCCCAGATGGAGAGCTACCTGCCGGACAAGATCCGTGAGATGCGCTCCATGGCTCGCTCGCAACCCAGTCGCATCCGCTCTGACCAGCAGCTCTTCTACGAGCAGGCTCGCTTCATGGAGGACTACGAGGACAGCATCGAGAGCTACTCCACGTTCAGCCACTACTTTCCCACATACGAGTCCATGGGCAACCGCGACCTGCGCCGCTACTTCTCCTGGCGCGCGCATGTGCGTGCGGGCAAGGTCATACCCACGAGCCTCTCGTTCGTGTTCGTGCTGTTCTACGAACTCATCTGCGGCATTGGCGTCAGCAGCCCTAAGGAGGGCTTCGCAAAGATCGAGTCGCTGTGGCAGGAGTACCGCATCTTTGAGCCAAAGATCGACCGCCATGCAAAGCGATGGCTGAGGGACTACGCCGCTTGGCACAACCTTCCCCGAGATCTCATCGCCCCCTACGTTGACCTTGGCTTTGACCAGGCAATCATCTGCCTGAGAGACTCCTTGGCCTCATGGCCCGGGGCCAACGACGGCGCAGACACCTCAGGCGAGGGCGAGGCGTTCGAGGCACTCGAGAAGCTCTCGAGCTACCGGCTCGGCGCAAGCCGTCTCTACGCAGACAGGCCCGAGACGCTCCGCCACGTTGCCCTGGGCACGCTCGCCAGGCTCTCCACCTACTACGACAAGCATCGCAAGAGCGGACTTCTCGACACGTTCTTCGGGTCACCCATCGCCAGACCCTACCAGATGTTCGGCTCGGCCGTGTTCTTTGCCCCCGCACCCCACCCGGACGCAACCTACGGGCTCGACCCAGTCAACCGATACGTGTGTCGCAGCGGCTCGTGGTATCGCGAGGCGTACGTCGAGACGCGGGAACGCAACAGCAAGCTCGGCGCGATCCTGCGCGCCGTGGACCAGAGGCTCCGCAACGCCATTGGCTACGAGCACCCGCTCGTGGAGAAGGACGTGCCCAAGTACCTCGCAAAGATCATCGACGGGCAGATCGAGGCCCGCCTCGCGTGGGAGCATCAGAGAGAGGCTCGCATGGTGCGCGTCGACCTCTCCCAGCTCGAGGGCATTCGTGCCGCGGCAAGCGTCACGCGCGAGGCCTTACTCGTGGACGAGGAGCGCGAGGACGCGCCCTCCGCGCCCTCCGCGCCCACGACGGCAGCCGTCGCAGCGAATCCGACGCCAGATCACGATCTCGCGCAGCCACAGGCCGCCGCAACCAGCGTGCCCGTGGCCTCTACCGCGCCAGACCCCAACGGGCCGAGCAGTGCGCTCGGCCTTACGGATGAGGAGGCCGCGCTCGTGACCGCGCTGCTCCAAGACAAGCCGGCGCCCACGGCCGCAACCTCGCTCGACATGCTCGTCGACTCCATCAACGAGAAGCTGTTCGATCTCCTCGGAGACACCGCCATCGAGTTCGGCGAGAACGGCCCCGCCATCATCGAGGACTACCAGCAAGAC
>ERZ824488.3607-NODE-3607-length-11386-cov-3.593769_pt1 | contig 11386 bp, 10 predicted proteins | sample MGYA00519936_ERZ824488 | MGnify/ENA primary metagenome ERZ824488 (study PRJEB31778, sample SAMEA3449153) | human gut metagenome | biome: human gut; feature: human-associated habitat; material: faeces | place: United Kingdom | collected 2010/2012 ... | reverse complement strand
GGCGGGTATTATTTGCGACAAATGCGGTGCGGAGATGGTGTATAAGAGCGGACGTTTCGGCGAGTTTATTGCCTGCCCCAATTATCCGACGTGCAAAAATACGAAACCGATTAAAAATACGATTAAAACGCCGTGCCCGCTGTGCGGCGGCACCGTTGTGCAAAAGCGGAGCAAAAAGGGCAGCATTTTTTACGGATGCGACAATTATCCCGAGTGCAAATTTGTATCGTGGGATATGCCCATTGAGGAAAAGTGTCCTAAATGCGGCGCATACATGGTGCTGAAGAAGGGAAAAAGTTCGTCCTACAAGAAGTGTTCCAATCCGGAATGCGAGACGAACAGGAAAGCGGCGAAGAACAATGAGTGACACTGTCAATATCATAGGCGCAGGCCTTGCGGGCTGTGAGGCTGCCTATCAGCTTTCGAGAAGAGGCATTGCCGTCAGGCTGTACGAGATGCGCCCCGGAAAAATGACGCCGGCGCATACGACTGACGGCTTTGCGGAGCTGGTCTGTTCCAATTCCCTGCGCTCGGACGAGCTGACGTCCGGCATCGGCCTGCTCAAGGCCGAGATGCGCGAACTGGGCAGCGACTTCATGGAGCTGGCCGACGCCCACCGCGTGCCTGCGGGCAAGGCGCTGGCCGTGGACCGCGAGGCCTTCTCGGCGGCCATGACGCAGCGCATCCGGTCCACGCCCGGCATCACGCTGGTGCACCGGCAGATCACGTCCCTGGACGATCCCGCGCTGGACGGCTTCGAGACCGTGGTGCTGGCGGCCGGGCCCATGGCTTCGGAGAACCTTTCCGCCTCGCTGGCCGAGGTGGTGGGCGGCGACCACTGCTATTTTTATGATGCCATCGCGCCCATCGTCTGGACGCACTCCCTGAATATGGACATCGTGTTCCGTGCCTCGCGCTACGGGCAGGAAAAGGGCGAAACGGGCGGCGACTATCTCAACTGCCCCATGAACAAGGAAGAATACGAAGCCTTCTACAATGCCCTGCTGGAAGCGCAGAAGGTGGGCGCCCGGGAATTCGAGAAAGAGAAACATTTCGAAGGCTGCATGCCGGTGGAGGCCCTGGCCGAGCGCGGCCCGCGCACCCTGACCTTCGGCCCGCTGAAGCCCGTTGGCTTCGTGGACCCGCGTACCGGCCGCCGTCCCTGGGCCATCCTGCAGCTGCGGGCCGAGACCCTCAACGGCGAGACCTGCAATCTGGTGGGCTGCCAGACCAAGCTGACCTATGGCGAACAGGCGCGCGTGTTCCGCATGGTGCCCGGTCTGGAAAAGGCGGAGTTCGCCCGCTTCGGCAGCATGCACCGCAACACCTATGTGAACGCGCCCGTGGCCCTGAACGAGGATCTGTCGCTCAAGGCGCGGCCCCGCGTCTTCCTGGCCGGGCAGATCACCGGTGTGGAAGGCTATCTGGAATCCGCCGCCTGCGGCATGTGGCTGGGCATGCTGCTGGCCGCCCGCGCCCGGGGCAGGGAGCTGGCCCTGCCGCCGCTGGAATGCGCGCTGGGTGCCCTGCTCAACCATCTGCGCACCCCGGTGAAGCACTTCCAGCCGTCCAATGCCCATTTCGGCCTCATGCCGGAACTGGATGAAAAAGCCAAAAAGAAGGATCGCAAAGCCCTCTACTCAGCCCGGGCACGCGAACGTTTCGCTGCCTGGCGTGCGGAACAGGGGCTGTAGCGGGACCGTCTTTCTGATCCGCTGAGAAAAAAGCGCATTTTTTTCGAAAAAAATGCGCTTTTTTTGTTCCTCACGTTCAGGCCCCTTTGCGCATTTTTGGCGACTCCCGCAAAAAACGGGCAAAAAGATGGGCAAAAATGCTCCCACAACCCTCTGAAAATAAAAAAGAAAAAAAATTTGAAAAAAGTTGTTGACTCAGGGGGTGGTTTTCGCTAGATAAGACTTCGCCTCTTGGAGTAGGAGCGTAGCTCAGGTGGCTAGAGCACTTCCTTGACACGGAAGGGGTCAGCAGTTCAAGTCTGCTCGTTCCTACCAAATAAAATAATAAGGGCATGAGCCCGTGGCGACAGGGGCGGTGCCCGCCAGATAGCTGCACGAAAGCAGCACGTTTTTTGAAGATGGGGAGGTTTTTCAGCCTTCCCATTCCTTTTTTTGTACCATACGCCCGACAAGGGCGCCTGAAGGAGTATAAGCATGGATGTCCGCGTGGAAGGACAGGTGGTGGACGCCCCCGAACAGGGTGATGTGGCCGCTGTTCTGCAGAAAGCGCTGAGCGGCAAAAAATTCAAATCCGTGGTGGCTGCGCGTGTGACCGCAGAGGGCACGGAGACTTTGTGCGATCTTTCCGCCACCGTTCCCGCCCAGTGTACCGACATCACTCCCGTGTACGCTGATTCTCCCGAAGGCCTGAGCATGATCCGCCATTCCACGGCCCATGTCATGGCCGCCGCGGTGAAAAAGCTTTATCCCTCGGCCAAGGTGACCATCGGTCCTGCGGTGGAAAACGGCTTCTACTACGACTTCGACGTGGAAAAGCCCTTCTCCAGCGAAGACTTCCCGGCCATCGAAGCCGAGATGCAGCGCATCGTCAACGAACGCCTGCCCTTCGTGCGCACCACCATGAGCAAGGCCGACGCCATCGAGAAGTTCAGCAAGATGGGCGAGAACTTCAAGGTGGAGATCATCGAAGGCATCGAGGGCGACACGGTCTCCCTGTACACCTGCGGTGATTTCACCGACCTGTGCCGCGGCCCCCACGTGCCGCACACCGGCTTCTCCAAGGCCAGCAAGATCCTTTCCGCTGCCGGTGCCTACTGGCGCGGCGACGAAAAGAATCCCATGCTCTCCCGCCTGTACGGCACCGCCTTTGCCGACGAGAAGGCCCTCAACGCCTATCTGAAGCAGCTGGAAGAAGCCAAGCGCCGCGACCATCGCAAGCTGGGCCGTGAACTGGGCTTCTTCACCTTCCATGAAGACGTGGCCCCCGGCATGGTCTTCTGGCTGCCCAAGGGCATGATGATGCGCACCATCCTGGAAGACTTCTGGCGTCGCGAGCACATCAAGCGCAACTATGACCTGGTGCAGGGCCCGCAGCTGCTGCGCGTGGAGACCTGGCAGCGTTCCGGTCACTACGACCACTACCGCCAGAACATGTATTTCACCCAGATCGAGGACGATCAGTACGGCATCAAGCCCATGAACTGCATCTCGCACATGCTGATCTACCGCAACGATCTGCGCAGCTACCGTGACCTGCCCCAGCGCTACTTCGAGCTGGGCGTGGTGCACCGCCACGAAAAGAGCGGCACCCTGCACGGCCTGCTGCGTGTGCGTCAGTTCACCCAGGACGATGCCCACATCCTGTGCACGCCCGAACAGCTGGAAGGCGAGATCCTCGGTGTCATCCACCTGATCCGCGACCTGATGCACCTGTTCGGCTTCGACTACAAGGTGGGCATCTCCACCCGTCCCAAGGACAGCATCGGTACCGACGAAGCCTGGGAACTGGCGACCAATGCCCTGATCGAGGCCGTGAAGAAGGCCGACATGCCCTACGAGATCAACGAGGGCGACGGCGCCTTCTACGGTCCCAAGATCGACGTGCGCCTGCTGGACTGCATCGGTCGCGAATGGCAGTGCTCCACCATCCAGGTGGACTTCACCCTGCCCGAACGTTTCGACCTGACCTATGTGGGCCAGGACGGCGAACGCCATCGTCCTGTCATGGTGCACCGGGCCATCATGGGCTCGCTGGAGCGCTTCATCGGTGTGCTCATCGAGCAGTACGCCGGTGCCATGCCCACCTGGCTGGCGCCCGAACAGGCCCGGATCCTGACGGTCACCGATGCCCACAACGAAGCCGCGCTCAAGGCCTGCGAGGAGCTGAAAGCTCTGGGGATCCGCGTGACGGCCGATACGCGCAACGAGAAGCTGGGCTTCAAGGTGCGCGAGGCGCAGCTGGCCAAGGTGCCGTATATTCTGGTGGTTGGAGAAAAGGAAGCGCAGGCGGGCGGCGTCAATGTGCGTCTGCGCAATGGGGACAACCTGGGGCTCAAGTCCGTGGCGGAAGTGGCTGCCCTGATCCGCACGGACAGCGAAGAGCCTTTCAAGAATGGAGGGATGCGCTATAGCTTCTCCTAACATGAGACCCCGGCGCGACGTGCCGCAGGACGGCGTGCGTCGCAACGAGATGATCCGCGCCCGCGAAGTGCGCGTCATCGGCGCCGATGGGGAACAACTGGGTATTTTGCAGCGCAACGAGGCTATTGCCCTTGCCAAGGAAGCCGGTATGGACCTGGTGGAAGTCGCTTCCACCTCCGAACCGCCTGTCTGCCGCATCATGGACTACGGCAAGTTCAAGTACGAGCAGCAGAAAAAGAAGCAGGAAGCCAAAAAGCGCCAGAGCGTGGTGCAGATCAAGGAAATCAAGGTCCGTCCCAAGACCGACGACCATGACTACGAGACCAAGCTGCGCCACATCCGCCGCTTCCTGGAAGACGGCGACCGCTGCAAGGTGACGGTGTTCTTCCGTGGCCGCGAGATCGTCCACAAGGACCGTGGCATCAGCATCCTCGAACGCGTCGTGCAGGACCTGGCCGATGTGGCCAAGGTGGACCAGGAGCCCCGTGCCGAAGGCCGCACCCTGCAGATGCTGCTGGTGCCCAAGAAGTAGTCCTTCGCCAGAGCCTTTTTTCCTGACGTCACAGGTGGCCTGTGCCGTCAGGACTGCCTGCGCGCCCCTGCATTTTTGCACTTGCGCCGCACGGCTTTTTCAGGCAATATGCCGTTCCTGCCCGTAGTGTACGGGCAGGTTATTCGCTAAGGAGTATATCATGCCCAAGATCAAAACCCGGCGTTCCGCGGCCAAGCGTTTCGAGCTCACCGGCAGCGGCAAGTTCAAGCGTCGTCGTCAGAATCTGCGCCACACCCTCACCAAGAAGGCTCCCGGCCGCAAGATGCGCCTGGGCCAGGCCGCCATCGTTGACCGCACCAACGAGAAGGCCGTGCGCCGGATGCTGCCCAACGGCTAGTCATCCCGAGCCTTGCGGAAGCTCCGTGCGCGGAGCGTCCGTGCCGGAACGCGAGAGCGTGACGGCGTGAATTCTGATCCGTCCGGATTGCGCGCCCGCATGCGGGAGGCGGCATGACCGCCGCAGCACCGCCGCGAGGCGCAGCGCCCCACAGGGGCGACGGCCAGCGCAAAGCCGTTCTTTTCAAGCAATTTGCGCCCCATCTGGGATCAATTTTTTTCCCCGGCAGGCACAAAACCTCCGCCTTGGCCGGGCGAAAGGAGGGTACCCCCCATGCGTGTGAAGAGAGGTCTCGCCGCTCATCGTCGGCACAAAAAGTACCTGAGCGCGGCCAAGGGTTTCCGTGGTGGCCGCAGCCGTCTGTATCGTACCGCCCGTGAGGCTGTGGAGCGTTCGCTCCAGTATTCCTTCATCGGCCGCAAGCACCGCAAACGCGACTTCCGCACCCTGTGGATCCTGCGTATCAACGCCGGCGCGCGCCTGAACGGCCTGTCCTACAGCCGCCTCATGCACGGCCTGAACAAGGCCGGCATCGCCCTGAACCGCAAGGTTCTGGCCGACCTCGCCGTCTACCACAAGGACGACTTCGCCAAGGTGGTGGAAATGGCCAAGGCTGCCCTGTAGTCGGCACGCCACAGCTTTTTTGAGTGCGCGGCATGTCTTGGCGTGAGGTTTTTCCTCGTGCGGGATATGCCGCGCTCTTTTTTTCCGCCGGAGATTCCGGTAAGATCGGGCGCGCCCCGGATGCCGCGGCATGCGGCCCCGGCGGCATGCGCCCTGTTGTCGTGTGGCGGCGGGACATGGTGTCCCTCCGCCGCTGTTGTGTGCGGCCGTCAGGGCCGTCCCTTTGACCGTAACGCCGCCTGCGGCGGCTCCGGGAATTCGCATGGATTTGATGACTGTACTGGAAAGCCTGGTTACAGACCTCGAAGCAGGTCTTGACCGGGCTTCTTCGTTGGATGAACTGGAAGAACTGCGGGTGGACTTTCTGGGCCGCAAGGGCAAACTGGCCCAGGCCATGAGCTCCATGGCCAAGCTGCCCCCCGCGGAACGCCCCGCCGTGGGTCAGAAGGCCAACAGCGTCAAGGAGCGCCTCACCGCCCTGTTCGACGCCCGCAAGACCGCCCTGGAAGCGGCCCGCGAAGCCGAGGCCCTCAAGCGCTTCGACCCCTCCCTGCCCGGTCGCGCCCCCTGGCGCGGTTCGCTGCACCCCACCACCCTGGTGATGGAAGAGATCTGCGGCATCTTCAACAAGCTGGGCTTCGACATCGCTTCCGGCCCGGAAGTGGAAAACGACTTCTACAATTTCGAGTCCCTCAACATGCCGCCGGAGCATCCCGCCCGCGACATGCAGGACACCCTCTACATCACCGAGCGCGTGCTCATGCGCACCCACACCTCTCCCGTGCAGGTGCGCACCATGCTGGGCCGCAAGCCTCCCCTGGCCATCGTGGCCCCCGGCAAGGTCTACCGCCGCGACTCCGACCTGACCCACACCCCCATGTTCCATCAGGTGGAAGGCCTGGTGGTGGGCCAGAACATCAGCATGGCCCATCTGCGCGGCACCCTCACCGCCTTCGTGCGCTCCGTGTTCGGCGGGCACACCGAAGTGCGCTTCCGCCCCAGCTTCTTCCCCTTCACGGAACCCTCCGCCGAAGTGGACATCAGCTGCTGCATGTGCGGCGGCAAGGGCCACATCAACGGCGAGCCCTGCCGCGTGTGCAAGACCACCGGCTGGGTGGAGATCCTGGGCTGCGGCATGGTGGACCCCGCCGTGTTCGCCTCCGTGGGCTACCCCGCCGATGTGAGCGGCTTCGCCTTCGGCCTGGGCGTGGAACGTGTGGCCATGCTCAAGTACGGCATCGGCGACCTGCGCATGTTCTTCGAGAACGACGTGCGCTTCCTCGGCCAGTTCGGCCTGCACGCCTAGGGTGGGTCCCGTGCCTCTGTCCGTCCGTCTCCGCCGTGCCTGTGTCCCCGTGCTGCTGGCCCTGCTCTGCGCCGCCGGCAGCGCCTCGCTGGATGCCGGGGATGCCTGGGCCGCCTCGGCCCTGAGCCCCCGCCACAGCGGCCTTGAGCCGCCCGGCGGGCCCAAGCCCATCGAAGGCCTGCCCGCCATGGGCAACGCCGGCAACACCACCGAGCGCGGCATGGGCTATACCGATGCCTACGGCCGCCCGCTCAAGGACTACGGCCCCGAGGAAGTGAAACCCCGCAAGCGCCCCCGCGGCGGCGCCTACGGCACGTACGGACGCAAACAGAGCCGCCCCCTGCCGGATCCCGACGCCGACACGCCGGGCAAACCGGCTTGGGACTTCAACTGAATCAACTGCTAACCGGCCCTGCGGGGCCAGTGAGATGACATATGCTGCTTTCTCTTTCGTGGCTGCGCGAATTCGTCCCGTATGAAGGCACGGCACAGGAGCTGGGCGACCGGCTGACCATGCTGGGCCTGGAACTGGAAGAAATCGTGCGCCCCTATGACGCCATCGCCCCCATCGTGGTGGGCCATGTGGTGGAATGCGTCGACCATCCCGAATCCGACCACCTGCACATCTGCAAGGTGGACGCCGGCCAGGGCGAACTGCTGGACATCGTCTGCGGCGCCCCCAACGTGGCCGCCGGCCAGAAAGTCCCCGTGGCCCTGGTGGGCACCACCATGCCCGGCGGCCTGGTCATCAAGAAGGCCAAGCTGCGCGGCGCTCCCTCCTTCGGCATGATCTGCTCCGAACGCGAGCTGGGCCTCACCGAAGACCACAGCGGCATCATGGTCCTGCCCGACAGCGCCGTGCCCGGCACCCGTCTGGTGGATACCCTGGAGCTGGACCACGAGGTGCTGGACATCTCCATCACCCCCAACCGCGCCGACTGCCTCTCCGTGCTGGGCCTGGCCCGCGAGACCGCCCTGGCCTTCAACCTGCCCCTGACCATCCCCGAACTGCCCCTGTGCGAGGACGGCCCGGCCCGCGACCTGCCCAGCGTGGAAGTCAGCGATCCCGAGCTGTGCAACCTTTACGCCGGTCGCGTCATCGCCGGCGTCAAGATCGCCCCCTCGCCCATGCGCATCCGTCACCGTCTGCATGCCGTGGGCGTGCGTCCCATCTCCAACATCGTGGACGTGACCAACTACATCCTCTTCGAATGCGGCCAGCCCCTGCATTCCTTCGACCTGGACAAGCTGCGCGGCAACCGCATCATCGTCAGCCCCGCCGCCCAGGGCGAAAAGATCGTCACCCTGGACGGTCAGGAGCGCACCCTCGATCCCCGTGACCTCTGCATCCGCGACGCCGAGCGCGCCGTGGCCCTGGCCGGTGTCATGGGTGGCCAGGCCACCGAGATCGACGATGCCAGCACCAACGTCTTCCTGGAAAGCGCCGTGTTCCGTCCCGGCACCATCCGCAAGACCTCGCGCCGTCTGGGCCTGTCGTCCGAATCCTCCTACCGCTTCGAGCGCGGCATCGACCACAAGCGCTCCATCTGGGCCCTGGACCGTGCCTGCGCCATGATGGTGGCCGCCGGCGGCAAGGTCTGCCCCGGTTACACCCTGGCCGAGCCCAAGCCATTCGTGCCCGTGCAGATCGAGTTCCGTCCCGCCCGCGCCAACGCCCTGCTGGGCGTGGAACTGAGCCGCGACTTCGACGAGAAGGTGCTCTCCGGCATGGGCTGCGCCATCGAGAAGACCAGCGACGACAGCTGGCAGGTCACCCAGCCCAGCTGGCGCCCCGACCTGACCCGCGAAGCCGACCTCATCGAAGAAGTGGGCCGTGTGCACGGTCTGGACACCATCGCCCCCGAGCTGCCCGCCTTCCTGCAGGATCTGGGCCGCGCCGGCGAACCCATGTCCACCTTCCAGTTCTGGTCCCGCCTGCGCCACTGGGGCGCCGGTCTGGGCCTCAACGAAGCCGTCAACTACAGCTTCGTGGGCCACAAGGATCTGGACCTGCTGGGCCTGCCCGCCGAAGGCCGCATCTCCATCATGAACCCGCTCTCCGCCGAACAGGATGCCCTGCGCACCGTGTTGGCCCCCGGCCTGCTGCATGACCTGCGCAACAACCTGGCCCAGGGTGCCGCGGGCGTGCGCCTGTTCGAGCTGGCCAACACCTTCACGGCCGCTCCCAGCGACGATCCCCACGCCACCGGCGCCAGCGAGACCGGCATGCTGGGCGTGCTCCTCTACGGCCAGCGCCACGACAGCGCCTGGCCGCATGTGGAAGCCGACATGGATTACAGCGACCTCAAGGGCATCGTGGAGCATCTGCTGCACTTCCTCAACCTGTCCGCCCCCGTGTGCGAACTGGCCGAGGGCCATCCCTACCTGCTGCCCTGCGTGCGCCTGAGCGTGGACGGCACCGAGGTGGGCGTCATGGGCCGCGTGCGCCCCGAGATGGCCGACAGCTTCCACGCCCGCAAGGACGTCTGGCTGGCCGAGCTCAACCTCGACGTGCTGCGCCGCCTGCATGATGCCGCCCAGGTGCGCTTCCAGAGCCTGGCCGTCTTCCCGCCGGTGCGCCGCGACATCACCGTGGCCGCGCCCGTGGGCGTGACCGTGGGCGCCATCCTGGATCAGATCATGGGCCAGAAGCAGCCCCTGCTGGAAGGTGCCGTGCTGGTGGACAGCTTCAGCCCCGAAGGCAGCGACGAACGCAACCTCACCTTCCGCCTGACCTTCCGTCATGCCGAGCGCACCCTCAAGGATGCGGAAGTGGACAAAGTGCGGGAAAAGGTGGCACAATCCCTGGTGCAGGCGCTGGGCGTACGCATCTAGCCGCCTGTCCCTTCCGTACCGGGCAAGCCTTGCCTGCCCTGTGACGGAAGTGCTGCTGATACGGTTTTCCACGGGCTGCGGCCCCCTTGCGGGGCCGCGGTCCGTGGCACTGCGTGCGGTCCCGTCCCGCGCGGTGAAACCCGCAAGAGAGGGAGCATGTCGGAAAAACTCTACAAGATCGGCCAAGCCGCCGCCCTGCTCAACCTCAATACTTCCGTGCTGCGTTTCTGGGAAACGGTGTTCCCCCAGCTGGCTCCCCGGCGTACGGATTCGGGCCAGCGTTTCTACACCGAAGAGGACATGGCCCTGCTGCGCCGCATCCAGCAGCTGCTGCACCAGAAGGGCATGACCATAGAAGGCGCGCGCCGCATCCTGGACGGCAACGCCACCCTGGACGAGGTCCTGCCGGAACGCGCCGCCAGCAAGCGCGATCCGGCCCTGATGCTGAAGCTGAAAAACGAGCTGACCGAGCTGCGCCGCGTTCTGGCCGGCCGGTGATCCCCTGTCCTGCCGCTCCGGCAGTACGCCGCGGCGGTCCTGCACGACAGGCAGCCTACACAGGATGCCGCATGATCCTTTCTCCTTCCCTGCTCTCCGCCGATTTCTCCCGTCTGGCCGACGAGCTCGCCGCCCTTGAGGCCGCGGGCATCTCCTGGCTGCACCTGGACATCATGGATGGGGCCTTCGTGCCCAACATCACCTTTGGCCAGCCCGTCATCAAAAGCCTGCGCAAACGCAGCAGCAAACTTTTCTTCGACGTGCACCTCATGATCGAGGAGCCCGCCCGCTATCTGGAATCCTTCCGTGATGCCGGGGCCGACATGCTGGTCATCCACGCCGAGGCCGACCGTCACCCCCAGCGCACCCTCAGCGAGATCCGCCGCCTGGGCATGAAGGCCGGTCTGGCCTTCAACCCCGGTACGGACATCGCCTCCCTGCGCTGGCTGGCCCCCGATCTGGACATGGTGCTGGTCATGAGCGTGAACCCCGGCTTCTCCGGCCAGAAGTTCATCCCCCAGAGCTTCGACAAGATCCGCGCCACCCGCGCCATGCTCAACGCCGCCGGTGCCGGGGACGTGCTCATCCAGGTGGACGGCGGCGCCTGCCCCGAGAACACCGCGCAGCTGGTGGCCGCCGGTGCCGACGTGCTGGTCTCGGGCTCGGCCTTCTTCGGCCACCCGCCCTATGACCAGTGCCATCAGAAATTCCAGGCCGCTGCCCAGGCCGCGGCCGACAATGCCCACAATGCCCGTTGCGCTGCGGCCGCCCTGTGGCAGCCCGGCCGCGCCCTGAAAAAATAACTCAACAAAGGACCGCATCATGCCTACCCGCAGACAGTGTGCCAACGCCATCCGCGCCCTTGCCATCGACGCCATCGAGAAGTCCCGTTCCGGTCATCCCGGCGCCCCCCTGGGCATGGCCGACATGGCCGAAGCCCTCTGGCGCCACGGCTTCAAACACAATCCCGCCAATCCCGGCTGGATGGATCGTGACCGCTTCGTGCTGTCCAACGGTCACGCCTCCATGCTGCTCTATGCCGTGCTGCACTGCGCGCACCTCGCGGTAACAGTTGTCGATATAGGCCCTGGCCTCGGAGTCGGACTGGCTGCGCACGA
>ERZ824488.3606-NODE-3606-length-11387-cov-3.199876_pt1 | contig 11387 bp, 8 predicted proteins | sample MGYA00519936_ERZ824488 | MGnify/ENA primary metagenome ERZ824488 (study PRJEB31778, sample SAMEA3449153) | human gut metagenome | biome: human gut; feature: human-associated habitat; material: faeces | place: United Kingdom | collected 2010/2012 ... | reverse complement strand
TTTCTTTCCAGAACATCCTGCAAGCAAAGCTACTAACATTCCGAAAATAATCCATCTTACTTTTTTCATCTATTCTCCATTTTTCTTCGTTATATTTTCCACAGATTCTAAAATGTAAACTGTGTATTGCTCCACAAAAGGTTATTATTTATCTCTTTTCTCTTCAAACCTGCAAGTGCAATTTTTTTATTTCAAAACATCTCATGTTATTGTTTATCCATTCGCCACAATAGTTGTTTCTACTCTCTGCATCATTTCAAAACATCTCATGTTATTGTTTATCAGCAAATGACGATAACAATATCTACTGTTAAATAATTTCAAAACATCTTATGTTATTGTTTATCACAACGCTGTATTATTCCCAGACGGGAGTGTGGTTATTTCAAAACATCTTATGTTATTGTTTATCTCCATTTCCATAAAATTACAAGCACTTTCTAATGTTATTTCAAAACATCTTATGTTATTGTTTATCGGAAATATCGAGTCAGGAACAACAGCGAATTATGAATTTCAAAACATCTTATGTTATTGTTTATCCAGATTTCCCAACAGCAGACCAAGTGTATATTATATTTCAAAACATCTTATGTTATTGTTTATCATAATTGTCTGCCTAGTGATATTATGGGTATAGAATTTCAAAACATCTTATGTTATTGTTTATCAAGGTATGTCAGGGTTACTTGCGATAGTTAATGCGAGATTTCAAAACATCTTATGTTATTGTTTATCAGGTAAAAGACCAGTTCGACCTGGATGCGCCATTATCATTTCAAAACATCTTATGTTATTGTTTATCCCTCGCATTTCCGCGTTTTTAGTTTCTCCCCTCCCCTTTTTTCCCTTATATTTTCTATATTTCTCCATTTTTTACCAGCCAACACCCTTATCCTGGACCGCTCTACTTATCATCCCATAAATCTCTTAATTTTTCAAGCTTTCCTGGATTTTTCATTCTTTTTCCGCCTGGTAAAAATCCTATAATTATATCATTAAACTTTCTCCTGTTACCTCCCCTCCATTTCCCAAAACTTCTTCTCCAAACACATTGTCATTCATCAACTTGATAATGCAAATAAAATCTTCATCCTTGTCTATTACCTGGTTCAAATCCTTCCGCAATTGTATAAACTTTGATGGCGTCATCTCTCCTCTAAATACAGACTTTTGAAAATGTGAAAGATACTTTTTACAGATCTTAAACACTTTCTGAACTCGTTTTTCATTCACATCATAAAACAAAAATGCATAATTATAATTCAATTCTTTCTTCTTTTTCATTACATCCCTTCTTTCAATGAAAATGGAACAAATTCTTTCTCTTCCAGTATATTTTTAATCAGTTTATAGCAATCCAGCTTCAATGCCGTGCGATATGAAACTTTTCGTTTTAATTTGGGATGCATAAATACACTTTCCAGACGTTCTTCAAATGACTCAATAAATATTTTTCTGCCTTCCTCATTTAAAACACAATAGTTTACCTGCTTATCAAAATGTTTTTCTACCTGCAATCTGCGATTATTTACCAAATCAAATATCGTTTTAAATACAATTACCGGCTTAAACACTTCACTGAGATCCAGGCTTAAAGAAAATCTTCCTTCTGATGGTTCGTGAAGAAAACTGATCCTTTGATCCAGATGTGTCTGATAAATTGCAGCAATTGTCTTCATATATAACAGTGTATTTCCAAAAGAAATCAGCGCATTAATTGGGTTATCCGGCGGTCTTTTCACTCGCTTATTCATAACAAAATCTTCCGGAAGAAAATATACAAAGTCGCCATAAAACCTCATCCATACTTCTCCTTCATATGCCATCAACTCTTTTACATCTTCAGCTTGCACTACCTGTGGAAAAAATGATTTCTTTATCCAGTCTATTGTATTTTTTACTTCCTTTTTCCCATGTTTATAGTAGTGATAAAGGACTTCATAAATATTTACTCCAATTCCTTTTACAATCGCCCTTGCTATATCCATTCTGTCATTCTGATATTTCACTGCTTGCTTTACAAGTAATTTTCCACTCAGATAATGATCTTTTGGGTAATAAGTCCCACTGTATCCACCATAATAATTGAAAAAGTGAATGATAATATGATTCTGTGACAGAAAGTCCAACAACTTTGTGTTAATACCCACTTCGTTAAAGCAATAAATTTCTTTTGTGTTTTCCACTGGAATATATACATTCCTTCCATTTTTCCGAAAGCAAAGCGAATTATCCTTTCTGGTCAGTTCTCCAATGGACATGATATATCTTGTACTTCCCATTTACATCCTCCCGATTTTAAATATAGCAGTATTCATAATAAGCACATTTTTTGCATGTATTTTTATGAATACATTCTGGCGGTTTCTCTTCTGCGATTAGTGCTTCAATCTCCTGAATATAATCGAATAGCTGCTTCTCCACTTCATCAGTAAGTTCCAGATAAATAATCCTTTTATCTTTCTTATTCTTCTCCACAAATTCTAGCTTTCCTTTACGCAGAATTCCTTTTTTCTTCAAAACACTTAGGTAATATAAAAGTTGCCATTTTGCTGATTCCGGATCAGCATCGGACTTTTTCACTTCAACCAGATATTCTTTTGTCAGCTTATCCAGACAGATATTTTCAATTGCAATTTCTGAGTTCGTACTATTTTCTGCTCTTTCCTCATGAATCGCTTTTCCAATCTTCACCTGCTCACTGTTATCTTCCAAATTCAAACGATTTTCATGCAGATAGCACTGCCTTTTGCAGTGAAAATAGTAATTAATCAATGTTCCATTTATTCTCACAGGCTCACCTCATTTCCTAAATAAACAAGTCCTTCCCCTCTTCAAACAGCTCGCGCCTTAAAATATCGTTTTCATCGAAATACGCTTCTCCATTTTCAATATAATAAAGCTCACCAATCTGTTCATCCTCCATAAATTCTGCCTTGTAGCTGAACTGATAAATGAATGCATTCATTTTACTTCGAACGTTATGCAGCTTCACTTTGCGCTCAGAATATTCCATCTCTGTTTCTTCAATCAGCTGTTTATATTCATCCCACACAAACCTTCCATCAAGTTCTTCTCCATTTTCTTCTTGGATAATCCTTCCCAGATAAACAGATTTCATCAATCTGTTATCATTGATTAACTGCATCCGCTTATCCACCTTCGGCATATCAAGATTTCCTACTGTTTTCTGGAAAAAATCTTCTATATTTTCATCATTACGTTTCTTTTTTTCCGCCAGTACCAGCGGAAGAATTCCATTTTCATAATAGGCAGGAAAGTTTTTCGCAGTCAGGAGCTCCCTCATTTCTTTATTCACCAATGTTTTATCCTTCTCAATTCTTTTGTCCCCACTGTATATTTTCTCAGCATTATCTAAATCAAAGAAATAGACAATGCCTGACTTTCTCCCCGACCGGTTGATTCTTCCCATAAACTGTTCTTCACTGTCCAGTCTGGAAATATCTTTATAGCCGATATCCATGTCAATATCTACACCCGCTTCAACTACCTGCGTTGCAACCAGTATAACTGAATCTAATGCTTCTATTTTCCGAATCATTCTCTTTCGATCCAGAATGCTGCTGTCACCTGTCATTAAAAATACCGGTATTTCACTTTTTTCACATAAGATTCGATAACATTCTTCGGCACTTCTCTTTCTGATAAATTCAATCAAAACTTTTTTATTTTTCCCAGCTTTTTTTACAATCTCATCCGTCAGATATTCCATCGTCATTTTCTGTTCCAACAGACTGTAATCCGCCACAACTCTTCTGGCAAATTTCGGATGATTAAAATATTTTTCTCTGTTTTCAATCAGACGTATTGTTTGGCAATGATTATCTGTCAGTATATCGAGATTCGGCAACGTTGCAGACATAATAATAATTTTCATCTGCATAAGTTCCGCAAAACCTTTTAAAAATGTAATAATTTCACCCCATAATTCATTTTTATAACTCTGTATCTCATCTAAAATAATCACCAAATGACTCAACTGGTGAAATCCAAATACATCCTCCTTCGCATGTCCAAACATTGTTCTGAAAAGCATGACATGGGTTGACAAAACAATCGGATAATTCAGGAACTGTCTGTCCAGTAAAATCCGATTCCAGTCATTTCCTTCGTCTCTGTCTTTCATTGGGACGAGTGAATTTACAACTGCTACCTGTGACATCACCCTTTCATTTTCACCAAAAATCTTTCCGATAGATTCCATATTTTGCTCTACCAGCGTATTGAACGGATAAATATAAAATATTTTATTTAATTTTTCATTTTCCCTGATAAGCCGAAATCCCAGATTCATCGCTGTATTACTTTTTCCACTTCCAGTCGGAGCTTCAAGATAATAGAATGTCTGATCTGAATTTTGCTTCAGAACCCGTTCTGCATCCAGAAACATCTCCGTTCTCAGAATATTGATTTCATCAATTTTTTCAAGTTTTTCCTTCTCCATCGGATATGTCTCTTTTTCATATTCACGGATTTTCTTCTGCACATCCCCACTTTCATAGATATCAATCATATCCTCATAATCGACGATCTCTCCAAAATCCAGCATCCTGGCACCATTCATGAATTCCGTTGTCGCATAATAATCGGCTACCACCAGAAGAGAATACAAAAGCTTCGTTAATCCGTATAAATAGACTGTTTTCTTTACATCTTCTTTCTGCATCCGCCCAAACATCTTTTTCCAGTCTTTCCGCATCTTAGATATCCCACTCTCATGCAAAATATTCTCTTTCCACATCATATACCAAGATTTTGCCCTTTTCCCCAGATTCTCTCCTTCCATCTGTTTCCCTGTCAGACTTGCCATATATGTTTCAAATTCTTTTAATTCTCCATGATGTCGTGAAATAATATAAGAATAAATATATGCAAAATCTTTTAAAATTTCTGCCTCGGATTTTTTAATCAGCTGCTTTGATCCCCACATTTCATTGATTTTCCCAAGAAAATAATCCAAATAAAATACAGATGATAGAATCGAATGTCTGCTGCCAATATTTGGATCCGGCTTTACCTCTTCGTGCCACTTATGATGCATTTTATCACTCTGAAAATTTGGATTAATTTTTCCAAGATCGTGAACACTGACAATATTTACTGTCATAAGCTCAAATAGATTTCTTGATTCTTTACTTAGTTCCTCCAGGTAAACATTCTCAAACTCCTGAAAAATCTCATCAATTTTTTTCCTTTTCACAATCTCTTTCCAATATTTCTGACAGAGTTCCGTATGTTCTCGCAGTGTTTCTTTTCTTTCACCATTCTCTGAAAGATGTGCGAAACATACTTCTCCATACTCTGTAAATTCAGCAATCGGCAACATTAATTTTTCAATATCCATTTTCTATTCCTCTTACAAGAAAAGCCCCGCAAACTATGCAGGGCCTTCTGTTTTAGTAAAAAATCAATCTTCTGTTTGCTTCTTTATACACGATTTCTTCCGTTATTGTCACCAGCATATTTGTGTAACAAAATTTTTCATACTCATACAAATTCGTATAACCATTTAAGGCGATTGGAAGATTCTCTTCATATTTGAAAACTTCCAGATCGTCCTCATCGTCTAACAGACACAGCTCTCCCTTTCGTTTTGGGAACATTCCGGAGATTTCCTGTTCTTGACAAGTTGTTTCTTCCAATTCAACAATCTGCACATTTTTTATGTCTGCAGGATGATCATTTTTCCCAAGATATGGCATATATACACATCGTTTCTGTTTCAGACTATCTGCAAGCTTCTCTGCCTTATCACAATCAATCAGCACATAAATATCCCATTTCGGATTTTCAAGCCACTGTTCTTTAACAATCAGATTTCCTCCCTGCTCCCCCGATGCATAACCTACAGAATTGTTAAAAAGCTGTACCTTTTTCGGAATATATCCCCGTTCATTTTGTGGAACGATTGAAATATGAAGCTTATTCAGTTTCTCATAAAATTCCGGAAACTCTTTGACAATACTCTGTCCCTTTTTTATCTTTGTCCACTTCTTCTGTGCATAGCCATCATAACCTAATATTGCACCAAACATTCCTAGAAGCGCAACTTTATGAATCTGCCCAAATGTAAAATAGTAGTAAGTATTTACTTCCGGTTTTTTAAAAAAGGCATTTTTGCCACTCAGTGTAAATTTTACAGCCCTCATACATTACACCTCTTTTTGTGTAACTATATTATAAATTTTTGCCTCTTCAATTACAGACACTAACTTGGTCGTATACGGGTTATAATACACTTCAACATTTTTTATTCTATCCTTCATAGCACTTAAGATTTCTGCGCAGTCACTGATATCAATCACATTTATTTCTTCCTCTTTTTTGAAAGTGATGTATTCTGATAAATTTGGAAGATATAAATCTGGATCTGTCTCTACAAAAATAGCAAATTCATTTTCACATCCTTCTTTCGCATTTGTTGCATAAGAAGTAGTCGCTACAAGCGCTGTTCTTTTGAAATTTTGATAATCTTCTTCTGTATAGCCTTCTGTTACACCAAGTTTTATCCATTCCTTGTATGTCATCGGATTGATCACGAATGGATAAAAATAGTGTGCTTCGTTGCTTGTAATTTTTGTGCCAAGGGTTGAATTCTTCGCTTCTTCCTTTTTCTCCTCATCTTTTGCGTCTCTAAACGGGGAAAGAATCTGCTGTTCCTCTGCAGTTGTCCCCTCATATTTGTTAAATCCCTGTCCAAACTGAACGGCTCCTGTTATTGATACATTCACTTTCGCCTTCGGTTCTGCAAAAGTCGCGCCAAAATTCTTCACATCGACAGCAGACAAAAGATTCGTCAGTACTTCTTTCCCATCCTTGGCATCTTCTAACTTATCCACATGGAAAATATCTTCATAACGTTCTTTGATTGATTTTGGAATAAGCGTATTATTTTCTCCGAATTTCATAGATTTAATGTAAAGGACCTTCTTTCCTTCATCATCCCACATTTTTTTCATTGGATACTTCAATGCTTTATCACTTCCATAAACTGTTCCATCGGACATACTTTTCGGATAGCCCGTAAAATCCGCATTCCAGTTTGCCATAATCGAAGAAATTCCCAATACACCATAAATTCTTTTTTCCATACTACGTTTCCTCCATTTCTTTTTTCGAAGATTCATAAAACAGACTGTTGCTCAGATACCCTGCAATAATTGGTTCCTGTCTTATTTTCCCTTCTAATTCATATCCCAGAACCATTCCGTACATATAATTAAATCGGCTGCTTCTTGTCGCGATCTCATGATTGTACTTCATAAAATATTGTTTTAATCTGGTTTGCAGCACCTCATTACTTGTTGCATTAAAAAATGGATTTGCAAGCGAATGTGTCTTTTCTTTTGCTTTACTCAGCGAAATATAATATCCGACAAGCTGCCCTACTGCATAGAAATATTCCTCATTGCTTTCAATTATCTGTTCTCCCCGACAATTGATCTTATCTCTTAATTTCTCTCTAATTTCACTGTATCTGTCTGCCATATTACATCCTCCAAAATACTCATCAAACGAACACATCAAATTAAACTGCTGTACAACTTTTCCCATATATCCATTTTTGATGGATTCTTTGATCACGTTCCTTGCTACTGTATGAAGAATTCTATCCATTCCAACTTCTCTGCCTTTATATAGCCATGCAAAAACCGCTTCCCTTGACCATATCAGAATTCGCTTCAATTCACCATCGATGCTCATTTCGTCCTCTGGTGTAAAATAATTACCTGTCAGCCATTTTGAATAGAACACTTCATTTACAATCTCCTGTAATCCCTGACGATTTACATACTCTTTGTATTTGCCTTCCCTATCTTCTGCACCTATCACATTTCGATACAAAAATTTCTTTTTCAGAAAATATTTATAATCCACAATGGTATCCTGATGATGAATCTCCAGTTCTTTTCCTTTTTGAATTTTTAGAAAATATCCCGAAAAATCACCCTCGACCATCTGGTCTCTTTTTTTACTTATAATCTTCTTTTCATCATAATCAAAAAAGATATTCGTCTCACCTACATTTGCCTTGTTCATCAAGTAATCAAAAAACTTTCTCTGCCCGATTGCCTCTTCCGGCGTAATCAGATACGGAATCGTCATTTTTCGTGTCTTCTTTTCAAGATATGGCTTCTTGGAATTCAATCCTAAATTGTCATTTGAAAGCCCATAAATCTGACCATCAATCTCTACATTATAATCATTTTTGTTAAAAATTTTGGTCATTACATATCTCTGTTCTTCCTGAACATATAATTTTGGTTCTTCTGCGAAAAATATCTTCAGATAATTTTTACGGTTTAGCTCCAATTCATCTAATCCAAAAATATGTCCTTTGATCCATTCACGGTTTTTTTCCAGCTTTTTCTGGTCTACTTCTCCAATCTTTTTGGCAATATAATCATACATCTTCCGGTCTTGTGATTTTTTGTACTTTTCTCTTGGATCTTTTAAAATATCAAAATACCGATCAATTGCTTCTTCATTCAATTTTCCATTATCAAAGCTGTCCCATTTCACCCAGAACGCCAGATAACTGTTAGAATGGATCACTTTCTTTGTATCCTGTGGCTTATCCATACTCACCAATCTGCTATGATAATCATAAAAACAGATTCTTTCATATAGCTTATCATCCACTGGGATTCTCTCAACAGTTCTGGTTTTCTTATCCATCCGGACTGAACACTGTCTGATCTCACCGTTCTTTTCCACCACAAGATAATCTCCATCTGCCAAAATATATTCATCCAAAATTAATCTGTCCGAATCCCCAAAACGCTTTTTCGTCCGTTCAAGCTCTGCTTCAAATATCTCCAGGCAATCTTTCAGCATCTTATCACCACCTTTTTATAGCCATCGATAATTACAAAATCCCATTCCTCTGGAATTAATCTCTCCGATTCCCACACCAGTTAAAAAATACGCCAGTTCCTGTGCCTGCTTATTATCTGTAATTTTCAGATTCAGCTTATCACCCAACAACCTGATTCCTTTATATTCCACTGGTACCGGTTTTCGATTCAAAAAAGTAATCCCTGTATACAGTTGAAACTCTTCATCTATCTCTTCATTTCCAATGAACTGTTTATATTTTTTGATTGCATTTTCAAAAATCCGCCGTTCATATTCTTCCACCGAAGCCTGGACTTTCCAGTACCCCTGCTCCCACTTTTGTATCACTGGTGTCAGAGTGTAAATTTCACTGATCATCTTCCTTGGAACAATTCTACGCTCTGCAATAAGTCCTTTCATTTGATCCGAAGAATGATTGCTTAATTCTTTTGCAAAATATCTGGCAAGCTCTGCTTCTACTGTTCGGATCGTGATCGTGTAGATCTGTTCTTTCTTATAAATTCCATCCCTCTCCAGCGGGAATAAACCATTCATACAATATAACTTGTATTGATTCGTTTCATGGTAAGTTAGCCACTCCTGATCTTTAGTTAGAACAGAATCTATAAAATATGCTTCTGCTGTTAGCATTTTGGATAGTGGAATGTCTTTTAGAAGAAATACTTTTAGTCTGATTTCAAATACTGTTATTTGCTTTTGCAATTTTACACCTCCTTATAATCATTCAGTATTTATGCTTTATATATTCTATAATAATGATACATCTATTTTTTATTTCTTACAAGATATTATTTTAATAATCTTGCATACTCTTCTTTCTAAATGTTATACTCTTCTTATATCTATAAATCTGTAACAATTTATTGTTTTTAAATGTATTTATGCTTTATTAATTAAACCGTAACATGAGATGTATCTATTCAAAAAGACGCCACAAAATTCTGGGGTAATCAAAGTTTTTGAGGGGATGTCTTTTTGAGGGTTTAGATTGAGGGGCAAACTTGAGGGGCAAGTTTGAGGGGCTGGTTTGAGGGTTTGGTTTGAGGGGCTAGCTCTTGTCTGCCTATGTAGAAATAAAAAATAGGATTAATCAGTTCTTATCGCTGATCAATCCTATTTTATTTTTTTCCTTCTTTTTGTATGATTGTTCTTGCGGAAACTTCAAAACAGAAAGGAGGATACATGAATAGTATCACAAATTTACTCGACCTTGAAGATACAGATATCGAGATCACCGATATTCAAATTCAAGGTCAAACAAAAACACTTACTCTTTCAACTCCACCTGTACCACATTTTTGCCCTTCTTGCGGGTTTCGTATGTATTCACGTGGCATTAAAAAGAGAACCATTAATCATCCAATTCTTCAAGATAATTACTCACTTGTTCTTATCTTGAAGCAGCGTCGATGGCGATGTACAAATCCTGAATGCCTATACGACACAAGCGAATCATTTAAGTTTGTAAACCGGCAACGACGAACAACAAATGCTACAGATATGCTTATCGTAGATGCTTACAGGAATCTCTTAGAAACTTCTGTTTCTATAGCAAAAAAATTTCATGTTTCTGATTCTCATGCACATGATGTCTTCAATCGATATGTTAAATTAGACAGGCTAACTCTCACAGATGCCATTTCGATTGATGAAGTCTTTTTAGACATGGATGAGCACTGTAAATACGCACTTGTCATTCAGGACTTCCACACAGGTGATCCCATCGATTTACTACGAAGCAGACGTTCTAATGTGACCGAGCCTTACTTTACTTCAATCCCTACTGAGGAACGCTTTGCAGTGAAGTATCTTATCTCTGATATGTATAATCCATACATTTCTTATGTGGAAAAATATTTTCCCAATGCAATTTCTGTCGTAGATTCATTTCATGTCATTCAATGGATTACTCGTATGATTGATAATTATATTCGTCAGCTATTAAAGAAGTTCCGTCAGCGTGATCGTGAATACCAAGAAAAACTATCTCTTGAACAGCAAGTGCCGGTATCTCTTCCACCATCTGATGAAGTTTACCTACTTCAGAAATACCGTCGGCTTATTCTATGTAATCAATCAAATATTCGATATCATACTGATCCACGTATGGATCCACATTTCCATGCACTCATGAACACATATGATTATGAAGATGCGTTATTTCGCATAGACTATAAACTCAAAGAGTTCAGAGATCTAAAAGAACTTTATCTTCAATTCAATGCCAGAAATGGCGGTAATCCTTCACAGGCTCAAATTGAATTGGAGGAATTGATTGAAGCATACCGGAAATCAAGACATAAGATATTTCGTGAATTCGCTTCTCTCTTAGAAAAATATAAATCTTCCATTATCAACTCATTTATTATGGTTGAAAAAATCGGTAATGGAAGAATCTATGATAGCCGATTATCAAATGGACCTATTGAATCTATTAACAGAAAAATCAAAGATTTAAAACGACTTGGCCGAGGTTTCCGCAACTTCGAGCATTTTAGAAATCG